>JADHED010000914.1_pt1 | contig 28525 bp, 21 predicted proteins | sample 8952041 | NCBI WGS metagenome assembly JADHED01 (sample SAMN16124423, study PRJNA663239) | bioreactor sludge metagenome | isolation source: sludge (control) | place: India:Bengaluru | collected 2018-09-08
GTCAATTTTGAATATGGCAAACTGGACCGGGAACCTCCCGAAACGGAGATCGGGGCGGATAAAAACGATATCTCTCCCAATCATGACGGGTCGAAAGACTACGTCCTGTTCAATCTCAGCGTCTTTGACAGGAGCAGGATAAAGGGATGGAAGCTCCAGATCATGGATGCCGGATCCCAGATCATCAAGGATTATTCCATATCGGAACGGGACATCAGCGACCGGCTCTCCGCACAGGAATTTTTTAAAAGGCTTTTTAAAAAGCGTGAATCGATGGTCGTTCCCGAAAGGATTATCTGGGATGGCACCGATGTGAAAGGGAAAACCGTGCCCGACGGCAGATATGGCTATTCCTTTACGGCATGGGATGAAAAGGACAATATTGCGGCCACGAAATCAGGTTATGTCTATGTTGACAATACTCCACCCGAGGTTGTCCTGGAAAAAAGCGACGATCTGTTTTCGCCCAATAAGGATGGCAGGAAGGATATCTATACGATTGTGCAGAAAATAAAATCATCGCCCGAGGATGAATGGTCTGCCTGTTTTAAAGATTCACAGGGGAATGTGGTCAAGAAATACAGCTGGGCAGGCAATGCCGTGCCGGCCCGTGTCGTATGGGACGGGAAGACCGATTCAGGCGATGACGCTCCCGAGGGCCTGTACAGCTATTCCATCTCCTGCGCTGATAATGCCGGCAACAGGGCCCATGCGGACATCAACTCCATCACGCTTACCCGTAAATATGAGATCGCCGACATCACCCTGACACCGGAGTATTTTTCTTTCGCCAAAGAGACGCCCTTGAAAATATTCCCGGCCCTGTCAAGCACGCACGGCCTCGTGGAGTGGAAAATCCTCATACAGAATGCGGGAATGAAGATTATAAAAGAAATCAGCGGGACGAATTCGATCGACAAGATGCTGACCTATGATTGCACCGACAAGGACGGGGCGCGTCTCAATGACGGCGTGTATTATGTCAGGTTCATCGCCGTGTTCAAGAGCGGCAACACGCCTGAGTCCTTTAACAAGATGTTTACCGTGGACAGCACCCCGCCGAAGCTTTCGGTATCTCATTCGCCCTCCCTGTTTTCGCCTGACGGGGACCGTGAAAACGACCTGTTGAAGATTGAGCCATGGGCGAAAGACAGCACGGGGATTAAAAGCTGGAGGATCATCGTCTATGATTCATCCGGTGAATCCTTCAAGACATTCTCCGGCAACGGCGCCGTTCCCGGGGAGATTCTCTGGGACGGTCTCGGGGACACCCTGGACATCGTCGAATCAGCCGCTGATTACACCATCGTTCTCGAAGCCACGGACATGGCCGGGAACAGGGGGGTATCCTCTCCGGACCGTCTGGAAGTGGACGTGCTGGTCCTGGTAACCGAGCGGGGGCTGAAAATAAGAATCAGCAATATCGAATTTCCCTTCGGCAGCAATGAAATCAAGTACAAGGGAAAGGTGATCCTTGACCGGGTCTTTCAGATACTGCAGAAGTATGAGAGCTATGACGTCCTCATCGAGGGACATACCGACGACATCGGCAAGGAAGAGTACAACCTCGAGCTCTCGGAGCGAAGGGCAAAAGCGGTGAACGACTATCTTCTGGGAAGGGGTATACCTCCTGACCGGCTGAAATATGTGGGAATGGGGGAGACGGTGCCGCTCTATCCCAATGACAGCGATGAGCATCGGCGGCGCAACCGCCGTGTTGAATTCATGCTGATCAAAAGGGTCGCCGAATAATGTACCTGGTCTTTTCCGACCTGGACGGCACGCTTCTTGATCATGACACCTATGAGTATCATGGAGCCCGGGAAGGACTGGCCCTTTTGAAACGGCGCGCCGTTCCTCTCATCCTGGTTTCCAGTAAGACGCTGGTGGAGATGGAAACCCTGCACCATGAGTTGAATCTGGAGGGGCCCTTTATATTTGAAAACGGCGGCGGTATTGTGTGGCCCGAAGCAAGGAAAGACCCCGAATATATCGGGACGGCCGCTTCTGAGCTGAAGGAAAAGAGAACGGTCCTTGAAGCGCTCCTGGGAGAGACGGTCCTGTTCATCACGGACATGGACGTTGAAGAGATAATGAAATGTACCGGACTTTCCAGAGAAAGGGCGCTCCTGTCAAGGAAGCGATTGACATCCCTTCCCTTCCTTGTACCATCAGGAAGAAACATTTCCGGGGAAGATCTGGAGAGGATCAATGGCGATTTGATCAGGATGGGTTTGTCGATAACAAAGGGCGGCCGGTTCTACCATTTCCTCTCGGCAAGGTCGGACAAAGGATCGGCTATAATGCGGGTTATTGATTATTACAGGGATAGACATGTAGCCGGGATCGTGACAATCGGCATCGGGGACAACGAAAATGACGTTCCCATGTTCAGGGTCGTGGATATTCCCGTTGCGGTAAGACGAAAGGACGGAACAATAATCGGGACTGCCATGGACAATATCAGAAAAATGAAGGGAACGGGACCGGAAGGCTTCAGTGAGGCGATCCTGTCTATCATCGGCGATAATTGATGGTACGCGCATTTGTGACCGCATACCTGTCATGACGATGCAAAGGTAATAGTTACCCAATAATATTACGGAATAAAGGAAGATCCATGAAATCTCTCATAAACGCTCTCATTGGCGTAATCACATGGGTGTTCAATGTGTTAAGGCAACTGTGCCGCAAGCTGCTTGAACATTTCATGGAGATTAACATATGCGAAAAAGCGATAGTGATCAGCACCATCATCGCCTTTGCGGCCGTGGTCGCTCCCATGGCGCGGTACCGCATATTTGATGTTTATTTTTACATCAATAACCCGATTGCCCATTATATGGTGGGGATCGTTCTGGTCATGATCGTTACCGTATACATCCCGGGCCTTATTGCCATGGCAATTCGTGTCATCCTGAATATTCTGTACCTGGTTGATGTTATCTACCTTCAGGCAGCTCATGAAATCAGCAAGGCGCCCTACGAAGTGACAGTGGGGTATTATTTGAATATTATCATTGCCCTGGTCTATATCGTGCTTTCGCTGGGAAGCTTTTTTCTTTTTCGTGAATCTTAGTTATGAAGATATTCAATGTCTACAAGGGGCAGAACGCCGGTACCTTCTTCTTTTTACAGTTCCGTAAAATTTTTGTAACATGAAAAAAATCGACATTATCTGATAAATTAAATGGTAGATTTGATACAGTCGATCGGCATGTAGTATGGTAACCTGGTCATTTGGTTTATTTGAAATTTTGATGTGCATCATATTCCTGAGGTTTTATGTGTCATTTTCAGGAAATCGAACACTATAAAATATTCTTATATATTAAGGAGAATTCCATGACAAAACACAAATTTCAGACAGAGGTCAACCAGCTTCTGCATCTTATAATTCACTCTCTCTATTCGCACAAGGAGATATTCCTGCGCGAGCTCATTTCAAACGCTTCTGATGCCCTTGACCGGCTCAAATACCTGACCCTCACGGATGAGGCCTACAAGGGCATGGATTTTGAGCCCCGGATCGACATTTATTTCGAAGATAAAAAAGAAAAGACACTGACCATAGCCGATTCCGGCATCGGGATGAGCGACCATGACCTGGAGGAGAACCTGGGCACCATCGCCCGGTCCGGGACCAGGGGGTTCGTCGAGCAGCTCACCGGGGACGCCCGCAAGGATTCCAACCTGATAGGCCAATTTGGCGTCGGATTTTATTCCTCCTTCATGGTGGCCGATAAGGTGGAGGTCATCAGCAGAAAGGCGGGTGAGGACAAGGCGTACAAGTGGACCAGCGACGGGAAAGGCGAATATGATATCCAGGACGCGGAACGGGAAACCCAGGGAACGTCCGTCACCCTCTACCTGAACAAGGAAGGGGAGGAATACGCCAGCCGGTATCAGATAGACACGGTCATTAAGAAATATTCAAACCACATACCCTTCCCGATATTTCTGCACTATGAAAGCACGCGGTACGAAGGGGAAGACGACAAGAAAAAGGAAATAAAGGAGCCGAAGACCGACCAGATCAACGCGGCGTCGGCCCTATGGAAAAGGCCCAAGTCGGAGCTCAAGGACGACGATTACAACGAGTTTTACAAATCCATTTCCCACGACATGGACGAGCCGCTGCTTCGGATCCATACCCACGCAGAGGGAAAACTCGATTACACGACCCTGTTCTTCATACCGAAACACGCCCCCTTCGATCTCTTCAGGGCCGACTACCAGGCGGGAATTAAACTGTATGTGAAACGGGTATTCATCACCGACGATGACAAGGAGCTGATGCCGGTGTACCTCCGCTTCGTCCGGGGGGTGATCGATTCGGAGGACCTGCCGCTGAACGTCAGCAGGGAGATCCTCCAGCAGAACCGCGTGCTGGCGAAGATAAAGACCTCGTCGGTGAAGCGGATCCTGGATGAGCTGTCGAAGCTCCAGAAAAGCGATCGGGAAAAATACAATGAGTTCTACAGGGAATTCGGCATACCCGTCAAGGAAGGCCTCTACCAGGACATGGAAAACCGTGAAAAAATCCTGGAGCTGGTGATGTACAAGTCCACCTCGGTAGATGGGTACACGACCCTCGATGAGTACAAGGACCGGATGAAGCCGGACCAGGACGCCATCTACTATATTACCGGCGCCAAGGAGGGGAACCTGAGAAATTCACCGCTCCTGGAAATGTATAAGAACAAGGACATAGAAGTGCTCGTCATGGATGACGAGGTCGATGATATCATCATTGCCTCTGTGCCGAAATTCAAGGACATAAACCTCAAATCGGTGAACCGGAGCGACGCGGCCGAAAGCCTGAAGAGCGAGGAGGACAAGCAAAAAGAGAAGGAGATAGAGCCGCTCATCAAGAAGATCAAGGACGTCTTGGGAGAGGAGGTCAAGGACGTGAAGGCGAGCACGCGCCTCAGCGATTCCCCGTCCTGCATCGTGGCTGATGAAAGCGACCCGACCGTGCAGATGCAGCACCTGCTCAAGGCCATGGGGCAGAAGAACATGCCAGATTTCAAGCCGATACTGGAGATCAACCCGGAGCATGAGATAATAAAGAAGCTGGAAACCGCTGATGATAAGGCCGTCGTCGAGGACATCAGCCATCTCCTCCTCGAACAGGCCCTTCTCATCGAGGGGGTTGAATTGAAAAGCCCCAGCGAGTTCGTGAAGCGGCTGAACCGCGTCATGGGCAAGGCGCTATAACAAGTAACCGGTATTGAATTCAATGGTAAGTCTTTACGGATAGGGCTCAATAGCGTATATAACGAAAATAATAAAAAGATCAAGAGATAAAAAAAGACGGCCCAACGGGCCGTCTTTTTTTATCAATTTGTTTTTGATAGTTAGAAGGTGAAGGCAGCGGAAGTATGGTACCGGTGATCGATGGCGCTGCCAAGATCGCCTTTCCATTTGGTCTGGTGGCGGGCATATTCAAATCCGACCCAGACATAGTCATTGAGGAACCACTGTGCCGATCCATTGATTGTTTCGTTCCAGAGGATATTGCCGAAGGCGATATTCCTGGTGTTGCTTTTCATGCTTCCGCCGTAACCGGCTACCAGCAGGATCGGAATCGGGCCGATCTTTCTCAGGTCGAACTGAACCTGGGCATAGCCGCCCTGCATCTTTACGCCGAGAATTTTTGTGCTCGAGAGATTCTCAACAGTGCCCTGGCCAAGGCCGCAGGTGAAGGAGTCCATGTTGACGCCGCGCCAGTACGCGCCGACGAAGGTGACAAGGGATATTTGGATTTTTCCGAAAGCATGAGCCGCATAGGACCTTGTCAGCCGTGCCCATCTCTGGTTTAACAGCGCGGCTTGAACGGCAGTAATGGGAGCGCCGGTTCCCCAGAGATTCCTGTTTGCTATGTTGTTAAAAGTCAAGGGGTGTCTTTCCCACTGATAATGGCCGCTGCCTCCCAGTGTCATGCTGAATATATCGTTCGGCTTTATTGTGAAGTAGAGGCGGGCGCGACCGCCGGGGAGCTTGCTTGCCTCGCCGGGTCCGCGGTTGTCAGCCTGGCCGCCATTAACGCCGGGATACAGGTCGGTGGCTGTGCCGGTATCGGCGCCGCTCAAGACCCGCGCCGCGGCCAGGTCCAGCACTAAATTGTAATTGTCATTGCCGAATTTCTGGCCGAACCATATCATCGGCTCCCGGATAAAGATGTTGCCGTTCTCGCCGTAAGGAACGTAGGTCAGGGTTGCCGGCGCTGCCGGTATCGACATGGTCACACCCCAGGTCTGGCCGAAAACAAGGTACGCGGAATACATGTCGGTCTTCCAGTCGAGTTGTAAATAACCGTGGCGGATCATCGGTATCCCCTGGCGGGCGCCGGAACCGGAAACGGCTGTGCCGCCCCAGAAGTCTATTTCGACGTTTGCCTTTGTGTCAGCTCCGATCGCTTTGGGTCCGGTGAGGTTGAGGCCCAGGCGGGAGGTGCGCATGTCGATTACAAATGAACCGTCCCTTTGGGCTGCCGTCTTTTTCAATGAAATAAGAGGCGTTCCTACGGTACCGGTTGTTAATATGGCGGTAGGCGCAGTAGGATTCAGATAGAGCACCTGGTTCTCAACACGGAACGGTCCTGATTCATTGAAAACATCGTTTGAATTGTAAACCATGTCCATCTTGACAAAGCCATAGAGCTGAACTTTAAAATATTCGCCATTGAAGAGCATTATCTTCTCTTTGCCTTTCGGTTTTTCGGCTTTGACGGGTTCAATCAGTTCTACGCCTTTCTTGTCCTGGGCCTTCTTATCCTGCGGTTTTGCCTGCGCGAACAGGGCGGTTGTTGAAAAAATGAATGCCGCAAGGAGGAAAAGCCCGAAAATTCGGTTTTTAAGCATAAATAATCCTCCAAAAAATTTTTATATTTGATGTTCCAAATCAGCTAAAATAAATCAAACATTTTTTTGTAACAAACATTTTTATTTAAGCGGGATTATACATATCAATGCAAATAAGTAGACTTTGACAAAACCGTGCCAAAAGTGATATTTTGTGATAATACTACCGGGGAATCAATCTATGAAAAATAGCCCCTGCAGGGGCTATTTTTTTTCCGTTACCTCAAGGCATTTGTCAATTATGGGCATCCATTCTGAATCCCTGAAATATTTTTTTGTATTCAGGAGAAAATCATTTTCCTGATCCTTTGTGCGTTCAAAGGTGGAATACGTGCCGCAGTAAAAGGTCCCATACATGAAGGATTTCAGCAAATTGTAGTAGTGCAGCTGCGCCTTGTCGCCGTTCTGCTCGATGTTCTGGTAAAGATTCTTCATCCTGTTTTCAATGGAAAGCTTGCCGGCAAAGACGACCTGGTTGGAACCCACGTCTATGACGGTGCTCCTGATGATAGCGGCGTCATAGAAGCTGTTGTAGCTATTGTCGGTCTGGGTGAAAAATGACGCCACCGCCGCGTATTTTCCCGGCCGGGCGTTGATGAGATAGACATAGTCGCCCCGGGCGTAATTGGATGGTATGATCTTGTTTCCCAGGTTATTCTCGTCCTTTTCATCAAGCTTGACGAAATATACCGTTTCAGGCTTGTTGTTGAAAATCTTGAGCGTCAAAGTGCGGATTGAAATGCCGATGACCGAGCTGTCCTTCTCGTCGACGGACCTGAGGTTCTTGGGGAGGCCGCATCCGATCAGTGATAACGAAACGAGTATGAATACGATTTTTTTCATAGGTGCCATCCTTTCTTTATGAACGCAATATCACCCGATCGCCGGCCAGATCGATTGCCGATCCGATAATACGGGGGGATTCTCCCGATTGTTTCAGCTGCTCCACTGCCCTGTCCGCCTGTGACCTGTCAACGAAGATCATCATGCCGATCCCCATGTTGAAGGTAGTATACATCTCCCTGTCGCTGACACCGCCCTCTTTCCGGATCAATCTGAAAATGGGCGGCAATTCAAAGGACGAAAGGTCAATAGTGACGGCGACATTATCCGGCAGGATGCGGGGAATGTTTTCGTAGAAGCCGCCGCCGGTGATGTGGACCAGGCCCTTGAGCTCAACGCCGGAGGAGATACAGTCGATGATGCTGCGCGTATATATCCTCGTGGGAGTGAGAAGGGCAGAGCCGAGGTCGCTCCCCAGCTCGTCGATCCTGTCGGCGACACCGCATTTTTTCATGTCGAAGAAGAGCTTTCTCACCATGGAATATCCGTTGGAGTGTATTCCCGACGAGGGGAGGCCGATGATAACGTCGCCCGGCGCTATGGTCTTCCCGTTGATGATCTTCTTGCGGTCGACCACGCCCACCGCGAAGCCGGCGATGTCATAATCGTCCGGGGCCATGACATTGGGATGCTCGGCGGTCTCGCCTCCCACGAGGCTGCAGTCCGCCTGGCGGCATCCTTCGGCAAGGCCCTTCACGATGTCTACCATGACGTCTTCGATGAGGCTGCCGCAGGCGATATAGTCGAGGAAGAACAGGGGCTTCGCCCCGGATACGACGATGTCGTTGACGCACATGGCCACGGCATCGATGCCGATGGTGTCGTGCTTGCCCATCTGCTGGGCTATTTTCAGCTTCGTGCCCACGCCGTCGGTGCCGGAAACCAGGACCGGATCGGCGTATTCGGGAAAGGAGCCGGAAAAAAGGGCCCCGAAGCCGCCGATGTCGGTTATCACTCGCTTGGAAAAGGTGGACCGAACGATGGGGGCGATGCGCTTGACGAAATTGTTCCCCCCCTCGACATCAACGCCGGAATCCTTGTATGTTAGACCCATGGTGACCTCGCACAATAGTGTGGATTAATAATTGGAACGGGGAATTAAGGCAAGAATTATTTGAGTATTTTCTTCAGCGTTTTCTCGAGCCAGTCTATATGCTCGATGACGGAGGCCTTGGCGCCTTCGGCGTCTCCCCGCTCAATGGCCGTTATCATCTTCAGGTGCTGGGCATAGAAGTGCTCCGAGGCGCCGGCGACGCCGATCAGCTTCTGCCTGCTGTAGGGAAGGGCTCCCTTCAGCAGTGATGAGATGGATTTCATGAGGTGAGCGAAGATCGTGTTGTTGGTGGCGTCGGCAAGGTCGTCGTAGAAACGGGCGTAGAGCTTGCCTCCTTCCTTGGAAAGAAGAAGGGCGGCCATACCCATTTTATCAGCCTCGCTCTTGAAGCGCTTCAGGAGGGCGACCTGGCTCTTGGTCGCGTTCAGGGCCGCCATGCGCGCCGCCTCGGAGTCGATGAGACGCCGCACTGCGAGGAGCTCCCATATCTTGTTGTGGTCAACGGAAATGAGCTCGCCGATGGTCGTTTCCAGCGGCAGGCCGCCGGCGACTTTGACGAACTTTCCCCTGCGGCCGTGCGACTCGATATATCCCTTCGCCTCGAGGAGCTTCATCGCCTCCCTGAGGGAAATGCGGCTTATGCCGAATTTTTTCGTCATGTCATGTTCGGAGGGAAGCTTGTCTCCGGGCTTGAGCGCTCCCGAGATGATGTGCTCGATTATCTGTTTTGCCACCAGGCTCGGGAGATCGGGGGATTTTTCGATTCTATTCAGGACCATGTCGTTATCTCTGTCATTGGGCGTTATGAATATACACGGTTGAGGCGCGGCATCCAGGGGCAGCGCCCCATCAATCGTCAACTCGGTTACAATATGTTAATTAGTAGGCTCCAGCATCAACGATAAATTGTCATTAATTTGGTATTTTCTGCTGTTTTTTTATTGACTTATTGTATTACAAACATATATACTTTGTAATACTGTATGTCAATAATTTTTCCATTTTTTACATTCCGATATTTACCACGTTTGGAGGAGGCATGCCATGGCAGCTAAAGGGTCCCGTATCGCCATCATTGAAGGCTGCAGAACACCGTTCCAGAGATCCGGAACAGGATACCATGACATAATGGGATGGGAAATCGGACGATACGCGGTCAAGGGCCTCGTATCGAAGATCCCCATGGATGTCAATGAGATCGGCCATGTTATCATGGGCACGGTAGTGGCCGATGTAAAAACGACCAACGTGGCGCGGGAGATAATGCTCGGAGCGGGGCTCCCCTATACCATACCGGCCCATACCAATACCGTCGCCTGCATATCGGCCGGCCTGGCCATAGCCAACGCGGCCAATATGATCATCTGCGGCGACGCCGACGCGGTCATTGCCGGCGGGGTCGAGACCTTTTCCGATCCCCCGATCAAGGTTTCCGCGGCCTACCGGCGTTTCATACTGGACATGACCATGTTCAAGAGGCCGAAGACGCTGGGGGGAAAGCTCAAGCTTATCCGCAAAATGAAGCTCATGGATTTTGTGGTGCCGGAGCGTCCGGCCCTGGGGGAATATTCGACCGGCCTCATCATGGGGCAGAACGCCGACCGCCTTGCCAAAAGGCTCGGCATATCCCGGGAAGACCAGGACGCCTATGCGGCCATGTCCCACCGGAGGGCGTCGGAGGCGATGAAGAAGGGAAAATTCAAGGATGAAATTGTCCCTGTCGTGGTTCCGGGACAGGTGAAGGCGATCACCGGGGATAACGGTCCCCGCCCTGATGCGACCGCGGAAAGCCTTGCCAGGCTGAAAGGCGCCTTTGACCGGCGTTACGGCACGGTAACGGCGGCGAACTCGTCCTTTCTCACGGACGGGGCAGCGGCTGTTCTCCTCATGAGCGAAAAAAAGGCCAGGGCCCTGGGTCTCAAACCGAAAGCATACATGCACTCTCAGGCCATTACCGGCCAGGACCTGTGGGAGGAGCTTCTCCTGGGACCGGCCTTCGCCATACCGAAGGCGGTGAAGAAGGGAGGGATAAAACTTTCCGATATCGGCGTGTTCGAGATCCACGAGGCCTTTGCCGCGCAGATGCTGGCGGTCATTCGCAGCCTTGAGTCGGATTCCTTCGGCAGGGAGAAGCTGGGACTGCCGGGGAAAGCGGGCAGGATCAACATGGACAAGTTAAACAAGTACGGAGGGTCCCTTTCCATAGGCCATCCCTTCGGCGCCACCGGGGCAAGGCTTTTGACAACCTGCTGCAACAGGCTGATCGAATCAGGGGAAAAGTTCGGGGTCATCGCGGGCTGCGCCGCCGGCGCCATCGGGGGCGCCGTTGTTATCGAAAACGCCCGGTACTAATGACCGGACCAAGGAGAAAAGCCATGAAAAACATACATATGGAAATCACCCGGGAGCAGGTTGCGGTCATAACCATTGACTGCAAAGACTCGAAAGTGAACAAGGTCTCCAGTGCCCTGCTGGATGAAATAGCCGCCATGGTGGAAAAAATAGACCACGGAAAGGTCAAGGGAGTCGTCATCCTGAGCGGCAAGGAGGACAATTTCGTGGTCGGCGCCGATATCGATGAAGTTATCGCCATGAAGAAAGACAGCGAAATCAGGACATACATCAGCAGGGCCAATGACATCCTGAATCGCATCGATTCCCTTCCCCTGCCGGTGGTCTGCTGCATCCATGGCAACTGCCTGGGGGGCGGCCTCGAGGTGGCCCTGGCGTCGGATTACCGCATAGCCGCGGATTCTCCCAAGACCGTGATGGGACTCCCGGAAGTCATGCTGGGGCTCCTGCCCGCCGGGGGCGGCACCCAGCGCCTGCCGAGGCTCATCGGCCTCAGGGAATCGCTGCCCCTGATGCTGGCGGGGAAAAATGTCCGGATACGAAAGGCCAGGAAAATCGGCCTCATCGACGAGATCGTCGTTCCCTACGGCCTGAAAGAGATCGGCGTACAAAAGGCGATGGAGCTGGCGAAGAAGGGATTCAAGCGGAAGAGGAAGCGTTCCCTGGCGGACGCCTTCCTGGAATCCCCCTTCGGCCGCGGCATCGTGTTCAAGCAGGCCCGGCAGATGGTGATGCGGCAGACCAGGGGGCTCTATCCCGCACCCCTGGAGATCGTGGACTCCGTGGAGTTCGGCTGGCGCAAGGGTGTGCTGAAGGGCGTTGAGAAGGACATCGACCGCTTCGTGAAGCTGGTCTTGTCGCCGGAGGCAAAATCCCTCATGACGATATTCTTCGGCATAACCGATCTGAAAAAGAATCCCCACAAGGACAGGGCAAAGGACGTTAAAAAGCTCGCCATCCTCGGAACCGGATTCATGGGAAGCGGAATCGCCGCGGTATCGACCGGCATCTGCGATACCATTCTTATGAAGGACATGAGCGCCGACGCCGCCGCCCGGGGGATGAATGAGATATGGAAGGGCCTGCAAAAGCAGGTCCGGTCTGGAGCTTTACGGAAGTTTGAGGGCGACGTGCAGTACGGGAAATTGGTTCCCTGCGACGATTATTCGCGCTTCAAGGGGACGGACATAGTCATCGAGGCCGTTTTCGAGGACATCAGCCTGAAGCGGAAGATGGTGAAGGCCGTGGAGGAGGCAGCGGACAGGGACACCATCTTCGCGTCCAACACCTCGGCCCTTTCGATCAGATCCATCGCCCAGGGATGCAGGAGGCCGGAAAACGTGATCGGCATGCACTATTTTTCGCCGGTGCCGCGGATGCCGCTCCTTGAGATCATCAAGACGGAAAAAACCTCTCCCCGGGCGACCGCCACGGCCCTGGAGCTGGGCATCAGGCAGGGTAAGACCTGCATCATCGTCAGGGACGGCCCGGGGTTCTACACCACGCGCATACTGGGACCAATGTTGATGGAAAGCGTCCGCGTCGTTACCGAGGGAGGGGAATTTCCGGACATTGACAGGGCCATGCAGCAGTTCGGGTACCCGGTGGGGCCCATGACGCTCCTGGACGAGGTGGGCATGGACGTGGGGATCCACGTGGTCACGGAACTGAAGCCGGTACTGGAACCGCGGGGCATCGTCCCTCCCTTTGACTTTTCCGTGCTCGCCGAAAAAGGTTTTATCGGCCGCAAGGGCGGAAAGGGGCTGTACCGCTATGATATCCCGAAAAAGAAGGGGAAGAAGCCGGTCAATGAGGAGGCTTACGGCCTGGTCGGGGGCGGACCCAGGAAAAAAATAAACGTTGAGGAAGTTCAGAACCGGGTGAGCCTCATGATGGTTAACGAGGCGGTCACCTGCCTGGAAGAGGGGATCATCGCGTCGCCCCGCGACGGCGACATGGGGGCGATCCTCGGCCTGGGGTTCCCGCCCTTCCGGGGCGGCCCCTTCAGGTATGTGGATGCCCTCGGGGCGGGGACCGTGGTGAAGATCATGGAAGGGCTGGAAAAAACCTATGGGAAGCGTTTTACTCCGGCCCGGATGCTCCGGGACATGGCGTCGAAGGGAAAGAGATTTTATTCAAATAAATAATCAGCCCCCCGTCCCCCGGAGGGGGCGTGTATTAAAATGATGCTCTTTGATACATGTCATCGCGACAGGTTGAATCTTTATATTGTTATTTAAAACGATACGATCTTATTTTCTCAGGTGTTTTTTTCGTATTCGAGATAGAGTTGTAGCTTCAATACTCGCGATGACAGACATTAAATATAATATTACATGCCCCCTCAGGGGGTCAGGGGGGTCACCAGGAGAACTCTATGGATCGCACGATTCAATTCACCGAGGGGCACCAGATCTTCCGGGACACCTTCCGGAGATTCATCCAAAAGGAGATAGGTGACAACTATTCCCAGTGGGAGCAGGACGGCATCGTGCCGCGGGAAATATGGAAGAAGTTCGGCCATAACGGCTACCTGGTTCCCTGGGCGCCGGAAAAATACGGCGGGGCCGAGGCTGACTGGCTCTACTCGGTCATCATCACCGAGGAGCTGGCCCGGTACGGCGCCGGCGGCCTTTTCGTGCCGCTCCATAACGATATCGTCGCTCCCTACATCTATTCCTTCGGCACGGAGGAGCAGCGGGAGCGGTGGCTGCCGGGATGCGTCAGCGGCGACACGATCCTCGCCGTGGCCATGACGGAGCCGGAGGCGGGATCGGACCTGGCGTCGATCAGGACCACGGCGAAGCGCGACGGGAACTCCTGGGTGCTGAACGGCCAGAAGACCTTTATATCTAACGGGCACCTCTCCGACCTGGTCGTGGTGGCGGCCCGCACCGGCGACCAGGGCACGGCGCCGGCCCAGGCCATGAGCCTTTTCGTGGTGGAGCGCGGCGCCCCGGGCTTTTCCCGGGGTGAGCTTATCAAGAAAATCGGCCTGAAGGCGCAGGACACCTCCGAGCTCTTTTTCGACGACTGCCGTATACCGGCGGAAAATCTTCTCGGCGCGGAAGGACAGGGCTTTATCTATCTCATGCAGAAGCTCCAGCAGGAGCGCCTCGTCTGCGCCCTGGCGTCCCAGGCCGCGGCCGAGCGGGGACTTGAAATGACCATCGACTACGTGAAGGAGCGAAAGCTCTTCGGAAAGCCCCTGTCGAAGTTCCAGAACACCCAGTTCCTCCTGGCGGAGTTGGCGTCGGAGATAACCGCCGGGCGGTGCTTTGTGGATACCCTGATCAACAGCCATGTGGCGGGTAAAAACGTCACCGGGGAAACCTGCATGGCCAAGTACTGGGTCTGCGAGATGGCCATGAAGGTGGCGGACCGGTGCCTGCAGCTCTTCGGCGGGTATGGCTACTGCACGGAGTACCTTATATCGCGCTTCTTCGTGGACGCCCGGATCCAGACCATCTATGCGGGCACATCGGAGGTGATGAAACTGATCGTGTCGCGCTCTATGGGTCTCTAGAAAAGTTATTGACAGATAAATAATAAATCTATACATATGTTTAGTATAACCTGATGGAGGTATAATATGAAAAAAGTGATCATTATTCTGGCGGTTCTTATCGTGGCTATACTGGTCTTGATCGGCTATAGCGGGTTCTTTACCACTGTTACCATCACGGAAAAGGAAATAGGTCCCTTCACCATGGTATTAAAGAAGCATACCGGGAGCTATTATAAGACCGGCGCTATCTTTGATGAGGTTGAAGCGGTTTTGAAAAAGAAGCTCGATACAAAAAAATTGAAGGGCGTGGGCCTCTATTATGACGACCCGGCCAAGGTCAAAGAGGACCAGCTTCGCAGCGAATGCGGTTTTATCGTGGAAAAAGCGGACATTGAAAAGCTCGGAGCAATGCCGGAAGAATTATTAATCAAGGATTTCGATAAGACGCAATGCGCAGTGGCGGAATTCCCGATCAGGACTTTTCTTTCCTACATGATCGGGCCGTCCAGGGTATATCCGAAACTGGCGGAATACGGGAAGAAGAAAGCCTTTGCCGGGGATTTCGGCATGGAGATCTATGACAATCAGTCAAAGACAATCACCTATTGCATGCCGGTAAAAAAAGACTGATACCCTCCATAATTATTCGCCCATACAAAAATGCCCTGACTATCAGGGCATTTTTTATACAGGCTAAAATTAATTCGAACTGACCATGTCAAATCAGATCCTGTCAAAGGCCCTGTCCAGAAGGGCCTGGTCCGGCCTGGCCGTGACAAGGCTCACCAGTGGCACCACGATAAAGGGGACGATCATCGCGATGGTTGCGGCGATGGGGGAATTGGCCGGTCCGAGATAGAAAAATAGAACGATGGACAGGACAAGGCCCGTGGCCATGCCCGCGGCTGCCCCGTACCTGGTGGTGCGCTTCCAGTACAGGCCGTACAGATAGGGCGCCATGAAGGAGCCGGCCACCGCTCCCCAGGAAAGGGACATGAGGGTGACGATGATTGCGAACTCATACCGGGCTATGAAGTAGGAAAGGGCGATGAATATGCCGCTCAGGAACCGCATCATGACCAGGGACCGCTCTTTTGAAATATCCGGGTTGACATGGCCCTTGTACAGGTCTATGGCGACCGATGACGACGATATGAGCACCAGGGAAGAAAGGGTCGACATCGACGCCGACAGGACCAGGAGTAGTATCAGGGCCATCAGGTACTCCGGAAGGTGCGTGGTCAGGAGGCCCGGAATGAGGCGGTCAAAGGCGGGCTTGCCGCCAACCAGGGGAACGCTGTCATAGAAGAAGTGGGACATGGCGCCGGTAAAATAGGCGGTCACGGTTATGATAAGGGAGAACACAAAGGTAACGATGGCCGCTTTTGTAATGACCGTTTCGCTTTTCACGGCGTAGAACTTCTGGACCATCTGGGGCAGGCCCCAGGTGCCCAGGGAGGTCATGAACACCAGCGACGCCAGCATGAGATAATTAGTCGGGGCGGTGATGTGCTCGCCGTATTTCTGTCCTATGGCCGCGATGCTTTCCGTTACGCCGCCGGCCTTTCCCACGAAGACGAAGAGCATGGCCAGGGCCCCGAAGATCATGACCGTGCCCTGGATGAAATCGGTCAGGGTGATGGCGAAGTAGCCCCCCAGGATCAGGTACACGCCGGTGATGAGGATCATGATGAGGAGGGCTATGTCATAGGATATGTGGAAATTGACCTCGAAAAGATGGCCGAGGCCCTTGAACACCGAGGCCGAGTAGGGCAGAAGAAAAATAAAGATGATCATGGCGGAAATGAACTTCATGTACCTGCCGCCGTATCGCTCCTGGAGGAATTCCGGCATGGTCATGACATCCAGGTTCTGGGTCATGATCCTGGTGCGGCGCCCCAGCACGAGCCAGGCCAAGAGGGCCCCGAAAAGGGAATTGCCCGCCGCGATCCAGAGGGCGTTCAGGCCGAACCCCCAGCCGAGTTTGCCGGCGAAGCCGATGAAAAGGACCGCCGAGAAGTAGGTGGTTCCGTATGCAAAAGCCGAGACCCAGGGGCCGATGGAGCGGCCGCCGAGAAAGAAATCGCCCAGGGTCGAGGTTTTCCTCATGCCCCATATCCCTACGGCAACCATGACAACCATGAAGATCGTGATAAGAATTATCGAGAACACGGTGGATTACTCTCCTTTGGTTAACTGTATCAAATGACTGACAGGTACAGGGTGATTTTTTAAATTGTTGATGTCAATGAATTAATGGCGCCCGTCAATGGCGACGCCCGGGGGATTCTTAACCGGTAATTTGGCGCCGCCATAGAACAATTTGGAATTGCAATATTAGGCAGCCTGTGGTTGGATGATGCCATCATGCAATGCGCGGTACGCCTGACGGCAGGGAGTGTCCCATGACCAAGCCCATCGAGGGGATGAAAATCCTTGATTTTACCTATCTTCTTCCCGGTCCTTTCTGCACCATGATGCTGGCCGACCTCGGCGCGGATATCATCAAGGTGGAGAACTGCGAAAGTCCCGATATCGTGCGTTTCCTGCCGCCCCACGTAGACGAAGTGAGCGCCCTGTACGCCCACCTGAACCGGGGCAAGAGATCTCTGGCCCTTAACCTGAAAAACAGCGAGGCACTTGAAATAGTGCACCGCCTGGTGAATGAGTATGACGTCGTAATCGAGCAGTTCAGGCCCGGGGCCATGGACCGTCTCGGGATCGGGTACGGAGAGCTCTCGAAAATAAATCCGTCAATAATATATTGCTCGATAACGGGGTACGGCCAGACCGGGTCCTACGCGGACAGGGCCGGCCATGACATCAATTACATGGCCCTTTCCGGCGTGGAGTCCATATCGGGCCGCAGGGACACCGGGCCGGTGCTCACGGGCATCCAGGTGGCTGACCTGGCCAGCGGCTCGAAGAACGCGGCCATAGGCCTGATGGCGGCATACATAAGCAGGATGCGCACCGGCAAAGGGGAATTCATCGACGTGTCCATCACGGACGGGGTCTTTTCCATGACCGTGTTCGCCGTGGCGGGATTCCTGGCCGGCGGACCCGAACCGGAACGGGGCGACCTTCTCTCCGGCGGCGCCCTCTACGATTTCTACGCCACCGCCGACGGCAGGTATCTGTCGGTGGGGCCCATTGAGCAGAAGTTCTTCGCCGCCTTTTGCGACTGCGTCGGGTGCGCCGACATGGCGGCTACCGGCATCATGAACTGGAACAACAAGGAGCGCCTGGCAAAGATCATAGCCGAAAAGCCCCTGTCCCACTGGACGGAACTGTTCAGGAAGTGCGACGCCTGCGTGGAGCCGGTCTATTCCATAGGCGAGGCCATATCGAATCCGCCCCTGTCGGAGCGGGACATGGTGGTGCCGGTAAAGACCGCGGCGGGCACGGAAGTTCGCCAGATAGGGAACCCGATCAAGTTCAGCTCCGGGCCCTGCTGCGCCCCCTTTGCCGGGGTCACCCTGGGATATCATAACGAGGAGATATTGTCGGGGCTGGGTTATTCCGCCAATGAAGTTCGGAGATTAAGGGAAATCGGCGTAGTGGGAGGTATACTATGAAAAGAACATTCATTGTTATCTTGGTGATTCTGAATTCATCGGCGTTTGCCGATGAAGCCTTCAAATCACGGGGAAATGTCGCATATCTTTTCGGGGAGATCTGTAAAATAAGGGAAAGCCCGTCCCTTGACGGCAGGATCATGGATCAGCTGACGATCGGCACCGCCGTGGAAATCATCAAGGCAACGGACGTAGAAAGCGAAATAGACGGCATGAAGGATTACTGGTTTGAAATCCGCGCGAAAAATCCGAAGGGTGTGACGGTCACCGGCGCAGTCTGGGGCGGCCTCTTATGCAGCCATTATCTTGAAAAAGACATCGATGGCGATGGAAAAAAGGAGATCCTGCTGGTCGGGAATACAGGAAACAGGAATGTAAAAAACAAAAAGAATGTAGAGATACGAATCGTCAAAAACGGCCGGATGGCTTCAAAGTTCGGCTTCAGCCTTTATACGCTCAATAAAATTGGGGCACTATCACCCATGGATTTTGATGATTACCGCATCGGCGATGCGAAACTCAAGGCACCGGGGCAGCTCGGTCCCGATGTGTGCCTTCTTGTATTGACCTATTCCTATGATCATGTAGCATATCCCGGCAGCGGCGAAGTTATCATCGCGCTAAAAGGGAAAGACCTGAAAGACGCCATATACACAGCCAGCTACAGCGGCGAGGCCCTTACCCAGCTGCCGTCGGTGATCTATCCCATTGATGAAGGCGGGAAGAAGGGTACGGTGATTGTATCCTATGCGTGCTCCACATGGGAAGGCCCCGGCACAGAGGCCCGGGACCGAGAATTGAAAGAAACCTATACCTGGAACGGGACCCGTTTCGTAAAAAAATAGCAAAGGAAGTCCGCCGGATAGTGAGATTCAGGGATGGCGGCGTGAAGTAATACTATTTGAAGCTTTGGAAATAATTTTAAAAAGTTAATTAATAATACAAGGAGCGCATTTCTATGAAAAAAACATTCGTAGTGGCATTGTCCGCTGTTCTGCTTCTGGGGATGGGCAAGTCCAGGGACCTGTCATCGGGCAACGAAAAGACCCAGAAGCTCTATTATCCGGACAAGTCCCTCCAGGCCGAAGGGCCGATGAAGGACGGAAAGAAGAACGGCACCTGGGTGTTCTATTACCAGAAGAAGAAAGAGCAGAAGACCAGCCTGCGCGAGGCCCAGGGTCTTTTCAGGGACGGGAAAAAGGAAGGGGTGTGGACGCGCTATTTTGAAAGCGGCAAGCCCATGATGGAGGGTTCCTACGAGGCGGACAAGCAGACAGGCCCATGGAAATATTTCTATGAAAGCGGCCGGGTGAAGGCCGAGGGCCCCTTCCGGGAGGGGCAGCGCGACGGCGAATGGGTGCAGTACGACGAGGAAGGGAACCTCATGGGAAAGATGACCTACGTGATAAAGGAAAAGCTGGTGGCCAACCAGAAGGTGATGGTGGGGGACGTGGACGGCGTGAAGACCATGTATTACAAGAACGGAAAGATAAGCTCCCAGGAGCGGTACAACCACGGCACCCTGGAGGGGGTGACGGAATGGTTCTATGATACGGGAAAGCTCAAAGAGACCTGCCAGTTCCGGAACAGCAAGCGAAGCGGCGCGGCCATTGAATACTGGCCCGAGGGGGCGAAAAAGGCCGAAGGCGCCTACCTTGACGGTTTCAAAAATGGCTCATGGCGGCATTATTATGCTTCCGGGAACATTTACAAGGCCGGCAATTACGTGAAGGTGCTGAAAGAAAGGATGGAAAAGGGCCTTGAGGGCCTGAAAAAGAAGAAACAAAAGGACGAGGGAGCCGGGGAAGAAGGAGCGGAAAAAGCGGATACAAAAGTGAAAGAAGGAGATCAAAAGAAAGAGGATTACATGGAAATATCGTCCACTGACGGCCACTGGATGTTCTATTCGCCGGAGGGCCAGGTGATGAAAGAGGGGAACTATGTAAAGGGGGTCCAGACGGGGAAATGGATGTTCTACGCCTATCCGGGCGGAACGAAGGTGCTCCTGATGAAGCTCCCCCTCCGGTCGGACATGGTGTCCGTGCCGCAAAAGGAGATCCCCCTTACGGGAGAGGAGCTGCAGAAGGCGATGCAGGAGGAGAATGTCCGGGCGGAGCGCGAAAAGAAGAAGGGGGCGCCCTATAAGAAAAGGACGAAGTTCGTCCGGTACGAGCCTGACATGACCATGGTCTGCGAGATATTCAACGATAAGGCGCAGCTCATCGGCAAGGGAGTCATGAGCAACAGGCCCAAGGCGATCTTCGAAATAATAAAAAACGGGTCCAAAACAGGACAGGTTTCCTATCCGGAACCGCCCTTTGTCACGGAGAAGGAGGGCGCGTCGCTGCGCTGGACAGGGAACTGGGAGCCGCCCCAGAGGAACGGCGCCTGGACAGAATATTTTCCCGGAACGAACAGCGTCAGGATCCAGGCGTCATATATTGCCGATAAGCCCAGTGGGGCATATAAGGAATATTTTCAGAACGGCAAAGTGAAGGCCGAGGGATCCTACATGATAGGCAAAAAGAACGGAGAATGGAAGGTCTACAATGCCGATGGGTCCCTCAATGAAAGTGAATCGGGAAAATTCATGAACGACAAAAAATTCGGCAAGTAGAGGCAACGGTAGCCGGGGGCCCGGGGTCCGGGCCCGCCGGTGTCGAACCAATTACAAAGCCCTCCGGAACCTTATACATCAAGGCAGCGCTTTCCAGCCTTTATCTCGATCCAGCCGATGAGCTGCTGGAGCCATACCGGCGGCCTGATCCAGATGCCGAAAAGGCGGTGGCAGATGAACTCGAGGATGAGTCCGGCCTCTTTCTCGGTGTCCATGTATGCGAACTCGATGCGGAGGGGCCCCACGCCGAGCCTCCCCCTGACATAAATGGGGAATCCTGCGTCTGCCAGCTTTTTTGCCCAGGCATCCACGTCGTTCACAAAAAACCCCAGGTGCTGGATCACGGGCCTTCCGCTTCTTTCGACGCTCCGGCGGTAGAAGTCGGAGCCGCTCCCGGGCTCCAGGAGCTCGATCTCTATGCCGTGGTGATATCCGAAGCCGAGCCTGCTCTTCATGGCCCCGTCGGCGCCCCGCTCTCTCCATGACCGGGCTGATCCGCCCATCAGCAGGAACGGCTTGATGCCTTTTGCTTCAAGGTCCGCCGCGGCTGCGACGACATCAGGCACCACCACGCCGAGCTGGCTAACCGGGGCGTCAATGCCCAATTTTTTTCGCGATTCCAGCGCGATGGACTGGACCCGGCTGGTAAAATCAGCGTCGGCCATGACATCGGATAGAAGCATAGGGGAGCCTCCACGGAAATTGTAAATGATGATAATTATTATCAATCACCGCAGGGGAAATATCAATTCTTTTCAGCCTGGGAAAAGAAAAAAAGAAACAAAAATGATTGAAACACCAAGGAGAAAAAACAGGCGCGGCTTTCAATGCCGTGCCTGTTTAATATGAGGCAATATTAATAGGGCCCCCTGGAGGCCGCCGTGATTCTTACTGCCGGATGATGCCGGCTGTGATGATAGGAAAAGGACCTGCCCCGCTCTTACATCAGCGGGGGTGCATCAATTGGCAAAAACACCCCGGTATGCCTTGAAAAAGCTCCTGTTCTGGAACGTGATGTAGGAGCCCCGGTGGATCTTTATGAGCTTTTTCTTTTTGTTGCCGGTGGCCACGACCAGGTCCTTGAGAAACTCGATCCTGGTGACCAGGTAATAGGGGACCCCCTCACGGTCCGCCCTTGTTCTCACCACCCGGACAAGGTTCCTTCTGTCAATGCCTCTCATTGGAAGCGATATAAACATGCCGTAAATTCTCCCCGTGCCCGGCATTGAATTGTAAACATCCTTGTGCTCGCCGCAGTATATGACCAGCTGCTGTTCATAAACGTCTGAATAATAGGAATCGAATAATTCAACGTAGTAGTGGCATGTCGCGGCCGAGTTCGTATAGAGAAGTGGAAAAAAGACCCGGGTGCTGGGCAGGCCCGTCGCCCCGCCGGCATGGCCCGAGAGAATGTAACGGGACGCGCCGGAGTAGGTCGCCACATGCTTCTGCCTGAGATAGTAATCCTCCCAGACTATGCGCCCGCCGGTCGGGGCCAGGCTCAGGACTTTATAACTGTTAAAGTATTCCAGGGCGTGCTTTTTCCCCATGTTATTGGCAAAAGCGGTAAAATTGAAGGGCTTCAGTTTTGTGGAGCCCCGGTAAACGGAATTCACCGAATTGACCGTCCTTCCGACGCAGCCGGCGCAGAGGGCGGCCGCAAGCAATAGGGCGGCGAAGGCGGACATTTTGTTTCCGGGCCGTGGCGCGGGATTCGGGGAACCCGTGGAGGGAATGTTTTGTTCGCGGGTTGCTGTTCCCCTGTTTATAAGTTTTGCCTTTGCAGTGGGATTCTTCATCGTAGCCTCTTTATGGTCGAGTTTTTTGAAAAATTGTAAGATCTCAGTTGGTCGCTTTTATTTTCCCAATAAATGTGCTACAGTCACGGCGGCCCGTACCCTGCCGCCTTGAAGAGCGGCAGGGATTGAACGCTCCTGACTGGTTGGCCGGACACATCACCGGATGATGCCGGTTGTGATGACTGAATCAGGACCATCTCCCGCAGTTACAGCAGTGCCGGCTGTGAGGGCACCGGTAGACTGATTTATTGTAAAAACTGAAATGCTATCACTGCCTTTATTAGCCGCATAGACAAACCGGCCAGAGGGGTCCACTGTGACAGAATATGGGGTAACTCCAGCAGCCACGTCAGTGCCTGCGGTCAAAGCCCCGGTGGACTGGTTAATTCTATAGACTGAGATATTGCCAGTGCCGATATTTGCCGCATAGGCAAATCGACCCGAGGGGTCCACTGTGACAGAATATGGCATATCTCCAGCAGCTATGGGAGAACCAACTGCGGTCAAAGCCCCGTCGGACTGGTTAATTCTATACACTGAGATATTGTCAGTGCCGTAGTTTGCCGCATAGGCAAATCGACCCGAGGGGTCCACTGTGACAGAATATGGCATATCTCCAGGCATAGGCAAATCGACCCGAGGGGTCCACTGTGACAGAATATGGCATATCTCCAGTAGCTATGGGAGAACCAACTGCGGTCAAAGCCCCGGTGGACTGGTTAATGGTATAGACTGAGATTGTGAAAGAGGCCATACTTGTCGCATAGGCAAATCGACCCGAGGGGTCCACAGTGACAGAATATGGGCCCGGTCCAGCAGCCACGGCAGTGCCTGCGGTCAAAGCCCCGGTGGACTGGTTAATGGTATAGACTGAGATATTGTCATTATTGCCATTTGCCGCATAGGCGAACATCGGAATGTATTCCACGGCGCTGGTCCCTCCCACGATGGCCATGCCTGTCGGGTCCTTCTGTGTAGACACGGTAGCGGTAAGGGTAAGTGTGCCGTCACCATTTCGTGTGTAGGTGGAGATGGTGTACGATATGTTGTTCACCGTGAAGACGAATTTCTGCGATGGGTCGGCCTGAACGACACTCGGCCCGTCTCCCGCCGCGGGCTGGGTCTCTATCGACAGCTGGCCCGTGGATCTGTCAATCGCGAGCACCGCCGTCATGTCGGTACCTTTGTTGGCCACGTAGGCGTAATCTCCCGAGGGGGATACCTGGATCGACATGGGGGTGCTGCCGCTGCCCAGGTCCAGGGGCGATCCGGCCAGGGGGGTGAGCTCACCGGTGGTCTTGTTTATCTGGTACATGGAAATGCTATCCGAGCCGGTATTTGCAGCGTACAGGTACATCCCGGAGGGATGGATCGCGATATAGCGCACATTTGTTCCTGCAGTCACTGGAGATCCCACGGCGGTGAGGTTCCCCGTCGTGGCATCGATGCTGTAGACCGTGATGTTGTTCGAGGTGAAATTCGTTGCGTAGGCAAATTTTCCATTGGGCTCGACGACAATGTGCGTTGTCTGGGTGCCGGGGCTGGTGATGCTGTTAACGTAGGTGAGGCCGCCCGTGGTCACGTCGACACGGTAGTTCCAGATCGTGTGGGGCATCGAGTTGGTCACGTATAGGAACATGCCCGAGGGATGCAACGTCACCATCATGGGCCCAGTTCCCGTGGCCACGGGGGACCCCACGGCCGTGAGCCTACCGTCACTACCGATGGAATAGACCGATATGGTGCTGTCGGAGTAATTGGGGACGTAGGCGTAAGTCCCGGCTGGGTTTACTGTGATCGAATAGGGATTAGCCCCAGTAAGCACGTATCCGTTATGTCGCAACTGACCAGTGGTTGCGTTCACCGTGTACATTGACACGGTGTTGTTGTTCAAGTTGGTCACATAGGCGAAGCGCGGCTTGATGGAGCTGCCGCCGCCAAAGAGCGCCAGAACGGCAAGAAGCGTGCTGTCATCGCTGCTGGATTTGGAACAGCCGGTACATCCGATCCCCAGGAATGGGCAAAGAATGATGAGGAAGCCGATGAGAATACGATTGAAGAGATTAAGTGGATGCATCATGAACCCCTGTTATTGAGGAATTACAAATTTTTTTGTTTATACAGCCATGATAATGAAATAAGGGTATATTTTCAACGATTAATATTAATTAACTACAAACCGGGCCGGGGCGCCATCGTGGGAATTACGTAGATGGGCACATTTTATTATTGACTCTTAAATTTTTTTGAATTTTATTGATGCCGACAGTGAAGTGATGATGCAAGATGAATGAGGTAATCCTCATCATGAGCGGTGCTTTCGCCAGCGGGCTTACGGCCGTGGTGGCCGGTATCTGCTCCGCCTCCTATTTTTTATTTCTGAATATATATTGCGTTCACGGCCCGGAAAGACGGGCGTTTCCGGTCCATGGCACAGTCGTTTTTATTTTCGGCTGCCTGATCCTTCAGTTACATAAAGGAGCACTGTCTTGTAGAACATTAGTTCTGGCGATATGGAGAAATATCAGGTCCAACCGGGTTAATCTGGAATATATAAACGAGGGGGTATTCACATGAAAAAATTTTTGCTGATTTTTATCTGTTGTGCCGTTTTGGGCTGCTACTCTGTGGACGTAAAGAAGGAGAACCCGAAAAAGCTTAATCTGGCCAAGTATAAAACGATACAGCTGGGATGGATAGATTTTCCCGCCGGCCTGTGGAAGCAGTTTCGGTTCAACAATCAAGGGGAATGGCAGAAGGCGATATATCAGCTCAACGCGGGCGATCTTAAAAAATATTTCACAAGGGCCCTTCCGGGAAGCAAAAAAATCCTGGGGCCGACGCGGGGCAATCCTATGCGCGGCGATCTGCTCATCAAATTCGATTATTTGAGCTATGAGGCTAACTTCGTCACAGGACAAACGGCCCCTGACCGGCTCAATCTCAGGGTGGAGATGTACGATGTTAAAAGGGGCAGGAAGATCTACAGCGCCCTCCTGGGCCTTGACTCCTACCGGCCGGGGCCCGGCGACTGGAGCGTATACCGCCTTGAGGGCCGGATCGCCATGGAGATACGGAACCTTGCCGATTTCATCGGCGACAAGTTTTGATTGAAGTGTAGGAAAACAGCATGCAAAAATGCCCCGCAGCTCAATGCGGGGTATTTTGTCAGGATACGTATTTCGACACCCGGTCGCCGACCTCGGTCGTCGAAATTCCCATCTTGCCCGCTTCCATGGACTTCATGTCCTTTTCGATGACCTGCATCACGCCCTTTTCGATGCGGGACGCGGCGCTCCTTTCACCCAGGGTCTCCAGCATCATGGCCCCTGCCAGGATGGCCGCCAGGGGATTGATGGCGTTCTTGCCCGTCCACATCGGGGCCGTGCCGCCGATAGGCTCGAACATGCTCACGCCCTCCGGGTTGATGTTGCCGCCGGCGGCGACCCCCAGGCCGCCCTGGGTGATGGCCCCCAGGTCCGTGATGATGTCGCCGAACATGTTTTCCGTGACGATGACGTCGAACATCTCGGGGCTGCCGATCATGTAGAGGCAGGTGGCGTCAACGTGGTAGTACTCGCGCTTCACGTCCGGGTACTCGGCGCCGATCTCCGCGAAGACCCGGTTCCACAGCTCGTACATGTAAGTGAGGACGTTGGACTTTCCCACCAGGGCGAGCGTGTTCTCGGGGCCGACGCCCCGGGCCTTCTTGCCGTGGGTGCGGGCGTAGTCAAAGGCGTAGCGGAGGCACCGGGCCACCTGCTCGTAGGTGTAGACCATGTTCTGGATCGCCACTTCGTCCGCCGTGCCGGGACGGGAGAGGCCCCCCATGCCGGTGTACATGCCGCCGCTGTTTTCGCGGATGCAGCAGTAATCTATCTCCTTCGGGCCCTTCCCCTTGATGGGGCATTCGACGCCGGGATAGAGGCGCACGGGGCGGAGGTTTATGTACTGGTCCAGGGCAAAGCGGATCTTCAATAAAATGCCCTTTTCGAGGATGCCCGGCTTGACATCCGGATGGCCTATGGCCCCCAGGTAGATGGCGTCGAATTTTTTCAATTCCTCTATGGCGCCTTCCGGCAGCACCTCGCCGGTTTTCATGAAGCGTTCCCCGCCGAAATCGAAGGTCGTAAAATCGAGGGATATCTTTTCGACAGACGCCGCCGCCCTGGCCACCTTGAGGCCCTCGGCTATGACCTCGGGACCGGTGCCGTCGCCGGGAATGACCGCGATGTTGTATGACTGTGCCATGGGTGGACCCTCCGGATTTTTTCGGTATGGTGCTGTCGTTTAAACCATGAGGTTAAATTGTCAAGAGAAATCGCTGAAAATCAGGATGCATGGAATAGGCAGCGGTCGTAAATTAGGGGGGGGCATGGAGCCATGCCCGGCGAGCAGGCGACATGGATGTCGCCGATTCCGCCGAGTCAACATGGTGCGCTGGCCAGGAGGGCCGAGTGCAGAGCCGCGACAGGATGTCGCATTTGGCTCTGCTTATACGAGGCGGACGAGCGGGATGGCCCATGCCCCCCTAAAAATATACTGATGGAATATTTATATGTCAGAAGAATATTTTTTTCACCAGGAAGACGCCGAGAAGGAGAAGCACCAGCAGCGCCAGAAGCCGGATCGTGGCGGTATCATCCATGTCGCTCCCCTTCTCCATCATGAGAAAGATACGCGTTGAAAGGGTCGCCGTTATTGATATGAAAGCGGAAAAAAGGAGAATTGATATCGAAGTAAAAAGGACGCCTATGATGATGCCGCCCACGGCATGGGTCATGAGGAGGTTATCCAGCAGGGATTTATACAGGCCGGAATCGGAACCGATGATGGTCAGGTCCGATAACTGGAGCAGGGTTGACGGAATGGATGAAAATGTCTTCAGGCCCTCGTCCCCGAGAACCGTTTTTGACAGAAATATCGAGAGGGCAAAGGAACCGTAATGAAGCAGGTAGATCGCCCCGAAGGTCACCGCCGTGATTATGGTCATGAGCGGTATAATATAGACGAGGCTGAAGTTGCGCCTGCGGATAAAGCCCATAAGAGCAGTGATGGGCGATTCTCCCCGCGGGATGGAAACAGCAATGATGGGCGGATAAAACCAGAACCCGATGGCCAACAGGATGACGGCGCAGAGAGAGGTGAAATATATGGGGAAAAAAAGCAAGGCAAAAATGACCGGGCCTATGACCGGTATCTTACCGAAAAGTATGAAAACAAGATCAATGACGAGAAAAATAATGATGTTGGCCAGGAAAACAGGGACCAGCGACTCTGCCAGAAATCGGGAAATACGCGGCGGCGATGCCCCGGTTGCGATATGCATTGTATCCAGGGTCATGCGGGAAATGATGGACGCCCCCATGAGGTATAAGAATAAAAGGATGGCAAAGGGAATTATGGTGAGCAGGGATTTGACATATTCGTTGGCGCCAAGGTCCACAGCTCCAAGGGCCACGCCCACAAGCCAGTTCCCGATCAGCAGAAAGATGAAACCAATTACTATAACAATGGAAGCGGTGGCGAGCTTCGGCGCGGTAAAGGCGGTTCCGCAGATCGACAGAAGCCCTTCCAGTGTGAAATTCGAGGAGCGATTTTCCCCCGGAACAGGCCTGTCCCACGAAGGGGCGCGATCTTCCTTTTGGGAAAGCGCCGGCTCACCGGAATCATTCTTTTTGGAAGAGGATAAAAGCTTTTTGAAAAAGGATGGCTCCGGGGGCTTTTTCTTTTCCCGCTTCGGGGTGTCATCGGCTATGACGCCTTCCTTGATTACGGGAAATTCTATTTCAAATTCCCTGGAACAACGCTCGCAGGAAAGACGGTATTTCGTCTGCTGTGACGATGAAAATGTTATTGAATAATAGGATTTGCAGTGCGGACACGTGGTGATCTTGATATATTTATT
>JADHED010000921.1_pt1 | contig 28488 bp, 18 predicted proteins | sample 8952041 | NCBI WGS metagenome assembly JADHED01 (sample SAMN16124423, study PRJNA663239) | bioreactor sludge metagenome | isolation source: sludge (control) | place: India:Bengaluru | collected 2018-09-08
GCGGCGGTGGCCGCGGGCGGCATGGGGCTGGGCCTGATCTGTCCCGAGGCGTGCCCCTCGATATAGGGGGTGTCAAGCATACTAATTCAGTCAGAACAGATACTTATATGTTCTGGCATACTAGTATGCCTCATTGGGAGCTGGACGCTTCGCGGTAGCTTTTGGCGCTTCGCTAGCGATCCACGTGCCATCGCTCATGGACGCTGGCTACGAGCGTCAATGGATCTGCATCTACGGCCTCAGCAATCTCGAACACCTCGATCAGGTCGATGCGACGGTGGCCCATCGAGTTCGCTAAAGGGTTCAGCCTCCGGCGGAGGCTGACTCATCGGCGACCTTCGGACGGTCCGCAATGTGCCGCGAACCCGCGCGCCGCTAGTTGCAACATGACGGATGAACCGCCTAGGCTGTGTCGGGGGGGAGATTGCCTTGGCTTGGGAAGACTATTTGGCGACGCGGGCCGGCCCGCCGAGCCAAACTGAACAAACGCGATGTGATAATGCCGAGCGGATCGTTCGCGATGCACTTCGAGCCAACGAGGCGCTCGGTCGCCGCTCCCTGAAGACCTTTCTGCAGGGCTCGTATCGCAATAACACCAACGTCCGCCAGGAGAGCGATGTAGACGTCGGCATCCTCTGCACCGACACCTATTTCTACGACATCGCGGACGGCGTCGGGATCACGAAGGAGGCGTGGGGCTGGACGGAGGCGACCTACGACTACTCCACCTACAAGGCCGAGGTCGGGGCCGCGCTCGCCGAGGAACTCGGTTCCGATGGCGTGACCCGCGGCAACAAGGCCTTCGACATTCACGAGAACACGTATCGCGTCGAGGCCGACGTGGCCCCGTTCTTCGAGTACCGGTTCTACTGGGGCCCAAATCCTAGCAACTACTACCAGGGTGTCGCTCTTGACCCGGATAACGGGGGCCCACGGGTGGTCAACTACCCCGAGCAGCACTACGAAAACTGCGTCGCCAAGAACAACCGGACGGGTCGGCGCTACAAACAGGCCGTGCGGATCTTAAAGCGCCTGCGCAACGACCTAGGCCTTGTCCACGGGAACGAGGTTACGGGCTTCTTTATTGAGTGCGCGCTCTACAACGTGGCCGACACAGCCTTTGTCGGGACCTACTACGATATGACCCGTCGGGTCGTTGCAGAGGCGTATCAGGTGGTCAATGCCGAGACGCCCGACGCGCGCCTTCTAGAAGCAAACGAGATCAAATACCTCTTCCACGGTTTCCAGAAGTGGACGAAGGAGGGCGTGCTGGAGTTCTGGGCCGAACTCTACGGCGCGCTGGGATAGTCATGCGGGACAACAAGGTCCGCGCTGTGGTCGTGGTGGCCGTCCTGGTGTGGGCGGTCCTGACGCTGTTGGCCGATGTGCCCACCAGCGGGGCGGCCTGGAAGGACCTCTTGCAGTCGGTCCTGCGCTTCGGCTCGGCTCTCACAGCGGCGGTGATCGCGGCCCAACTATACGAGAAGTACTTCTGGCACTGGCCGATCTTCCGGGGCTGGCTGTGCACGGTTCCCGATCTGCGCGGGGTCTGGCGGGTGGAGATCCAGTCCACGTGGCGCGATCCGGAGACGAAACAGCCAGTCGGCCCTATCGTCGGTTACATGCGTGTCGAACAGACGGAGACGACACTGGCGATGGGCCTCTACACGCCGGAGAGCTCCTCCCGGCTCACGGCGCATGCGTTCAGCCGGGCCGGAACCGATTTCCAACTCTCGACCACCTACGAGAACGACCCCGACTTGGCGCTCCAGTCTGGCCGCAGCAGGCCTCACGATGGCGCGTTTGTGCTTCGCGGGATCGGATATGAGCCCCAGCGGCTGCAAGGTTCCTACTGGACGGACCGCGAAACCGCCGGGACGATGATCCTCGCCCGGCGCCTGATGAGAAAGCCACTGGACAGTTACGAGGCGGGTCGGAAGCTGTACGGCGACTAAGAGCCGGGTCAGCCTTCCCCCAGTTCCACGGCCGGCCGTGCAGAAGCACCGTAGCCAATGACCGCGCCGATCCTGCGGGCTAGCTTTTCCCTCAGGTCGGAAGGTCCGTCCCACACGATGTGGGCGTGTTGCCGCGTGTCGAAATGGAGATAGGACATGCAGTCCTTGCGGCAGGCCCAGATCACCTCGATGCCCAGTCCCATGGCGAACCCGGCCTCGAAGTAGACCCCACCCCGCGGAACGCCCTCCTTCCGCCCGTTGGCCTCGGCTACGCCACAGGTGAAGTCTGCGACGACGAAACGAGAGCGGCGGATTTCCGCAATGATGGCGTCGGTGATGTCGCCGTTGTGCTCCTTGTTGTTGATGATCATGGGCGCGTAGCCGGCGTCCTCGATGGCCGCTGCGATAGCCGTGGCCGCATCCGCCATGCCCTCGTCAAACCACATCGCGATGAAGCCCTGCTGGCTCTCGGGATTGGCGGCCTCCAGGGCGTCCAGACGCTCGAACGCTTTCGAGGTCAGGAAGACCTTGTCGAATTTGCCATGCGTGAGTTCGAGCAGGCCCTCGTCGACCATCATCTTTCCAAGCTGCGTGATGTCCCGATCATCGGCACATTCTGTCCAGGCGAGGAGCCTTCCGATGAAGGGTTGAGCTTGGGGCGAGTCCCCGGGGAAGCCGGACAACCCAAATCGAAACGACAGCGTCGGATCCCACAGGGCGATAGCCCGAAGGAACTGGTCCTTTCGTTCGCCGATCCGCATCCTCCGTGCGGCCTTGACCTGTGCCACAACCTCCGTGGTGATGTGAGGCGCAGGCTCTCCGAGGCGGTGGCGCTTCACAATCCACGTAGTGAGGCGCGCCTTCTCGACCGGTGTTAAACTGTCGAGGTATGTGATGGCGGTTCGCGAAATTCGATAGGTGCCGCCAGCCCTAGGCGACTGCACACGGACCCCATCCCCACCGTTCTCACGAGTCGCCGCAGTGCCCCAGATCGGACAGCCTTCACTCATGGCCACCGCCCCCTTCGTGCCCTAACAAATAGGAAGCAGATAGGATCTGAGAAAAAACCATTAGTGTCTCGGAATGCTTTCGAATCTGGGGCTCTCGGGTAAGAAATTGGGCCGTCTGCCCCCCGGCTCTGCCGTGTGTCTACCGCCAGAGTTTCCAGAAGGGGGTCTGCGTCTTCAGGCGCATCCTGATGGCCCCCGCCCTACCGGCACCGGCCATGTACGTTCCCGTCATTTCGCGGGGGCGCGAGAGAGCGACATCTATGAAGGCGCAGCCGCGGTACCGATCGCCGGCGCCCGGAAAACCTTCTCGGCGTTCCACCTCGTAGATGTACACGAGCTTCACTAGATCGGTCATGACTGGGACCTTGCGCGCATGGACGAGTACGGTCTGCGAGGTCGACTCAGCGGTGCACAAGGCGAAATGAAGGGAGCCGAGCGTATGCACGACCTCCAATGTCGCTGGATGCTGTTTCAGCGCACCGTTCTGATGGAACTCGACTTCGCCCACCCATGTGCCGCCCAGGTAGGGGAACGCGACGTTTTGGATGAATGCGGGAGACCAACGCCAAAGCACGAGGCTCAGCAGCATTGAGCCCAGTACCGCCGGCGTCGCCACCTTCAGCACGCCCACGCCGATGGCAACCCAACTGTCCGCGCGGACCCATCCCGTCTGGAGAGCAACGGCGTATGCGGACATGACCGCGACCGCAAAGACGGTGAGAAGCAGCCGAGTCGGCAACACCTGCAGCAACGGTTCAAGGCCTTCTGATGCGAGAACGGCTAGGCTAGAAGGCTTCGCAATGGAGCAGGCGGACGCGATCTTCAAGACCATGGCGGAGACGGGTAAGGGTCGAGAGACCGTGATCGCCTGCCTTTACACCGGTACCAATTCACCAGTTTCGGCGACCCCGATGCCGAGGGTACCGCAACCGCCGATTGGCGCATTGCTGGATCAAAACCTCGCCTCACACGTCGACGCGACCTTGGCTGCGCACGAGGCGCTGCATGACGGTGCCATCATGCTTGGACGGGCGCAGCCTTCGATACCCTACCGCGTGACCGGCTGGTCCTACCGCCTCTTCCCGCCACCAATCCGCATTGACACGGGAGTCAACCGTGGCTCCGCCTTCCACAGCTGCCTCGCGATGTCGGCGGAAGGAGATGTGGACGCCACCTACCTCGTCAGCCATGGCCGAGCCTACCGCTTCTCCGGTGGCGTGATGACCGAACTCTAAGGGAAGCCGTTCCAGCCCGAGCATGCGGGTATTCCCCCTCGGCGCGCGATGCTGACGCATAGCCACAAGTCCGAGTTACTCATTCCATGGAGGGAGTTTGCGGCGGGCTAAGGGCCTTCCGGACGACGGTGCTGCGCCCGGGCCAGGCCGGTGCTTGACACGCTTGGCTCGCGTGGTCGCAATCGGACCTGGATTCAGGTTGGGAAGCATTGTGGGAATGCTTCGCCGTGCGAATTGGGTGGGCGTTGGGACGAGATTCGTACCTGGGGGGCTCGACAGTGGTTGGTGGGCCCCAGAAGCCTTCGGCGAAGCGACAGCGGATCGTGAAGCGCTATAAGACCTTGGGCATGGGTGCAGCACGCGGCTCGCTGGCAGTGGAACGGGCTGCCTATGAGGCGCGAGTGGCCGCCGAGGGTGGCCCACCGCTCATTCCTCTGGAGGAGTCCCTGGAGCATCCGCGCAAGCGCAAGCGCTAAACTCCCGCCTAAGGTCTGGCCGTAGCGTTGAAGTGACCGTACGCCGCCATGCTGCTCTCTCGCACGGCCTCCGGCACAAGCCGGATTACGATGGCCGGTTCTTTTCGGCCTCTTCTCGGCTTGAGGCAGAGAACGGGGGCGCCAGTTCCGCATCCCAAGCCTTGGAGTTTTCGCGATCGCGCTTTGCGTCTTCGTACGTCTCGAAGGGGCCACAAAGGACCCAATCGCCCGGCGGCTTCGGCGTAGTTTGTCGAAACCAGTAGTACCATTTTGCCGTCTGGGCCATTCGCGCTCTCCCCAAGTCGTGTCCGCAGAGTGTCCGGTTGTCGGCTGGAGGCCAAGTTCTGCTAGTGGCGCATGGCAGGCATGGCAGGCATGGCACATCGCGCCCGCGCACACTTCGGAGTGGTTTGGACGGCCGTAAGAGCTCGACGGCGCCGTCGGGAAACTGGTCTCGCTAGGCATCGCCGCGGCCAGATGTATGCGGCGTAATCTCTCGGAACTCCGCCAGCCATTCTCGCGCAATCAGAGCTTCTCGGCCTCCAACAGCCGCTCGGCGATCTTGAAGATGCTTTCGGCCACGGTCGTCAGCGCGTTGTCGCGATCCAACCAGGTCGAAACCGCCTTGGCATCCTTGGGTAGGGCCTGCAGTTTTCCGAAGGGCGCGTGGTGCCAAAGACACTGACGCGCGATCACCGGGATGACCTTGGCTTCGCCGGCCTCGTGGCGCTCCATCGCTCGCTTGAGTTCGACATCGTAGCAGTAGCGGGAATTGATGAAGTCGACGCTGATCACCAGGATGACGATGTCCGCAGCCTCCAGGGCCTTGTCGATTTCCCCGCCCCACTCCTCGCCAGCCTTTATCTGACGGTCGTCCCAGCTCTCGATCATTCCAAGGCGCGTCAGCGGGTAGAGGTGCTTGACCAGCTCCTGCTTCAGCTCTTCGTCGCTGTGGCTGTAGGACACGAAGACCTTGAGCGCCTGCTTGGGGACGGCGCGAACCGGGAAGGTAACGAACCGGACCTTGCCCCCGTAACCTGGGGCAGGCTTAATCAACTTGCGAGCCAGCAGCGAGGCCTTGACCTTGTCATAGCGATCATCGGCCCAGCCGAGTGACTTGCGCATCTCGACGTTGCTGATGGCAATGTCCTGGCCGTCGCACAGCTTCTCCAAGCGTTCCAGGAACCGGTCGTCGAACGACTTGATCGCCTTGCGCTCTTTAGCCGCCATCCCATCCGCCCCTTTGTCGCTGGCCTAGCGTGAGTAACTCAAGTGCTACGCTCGTTCGTTGGCCACTGCCAAGCTTGTCGGCGAGTTGGAAGGCTGGACCTAATTGATCTGGACGCTCGACTTGGCGCGTCAGCCTTTATCAGCGGCCGAGTGGCGAATGTCCGGTTCGTGAGGCCCTCATGGTCTCTGTCGTGGCGCCAGGCGGTCACTTCGCCCGGCCTGGCACCGATGGTGGAAAGCCGTGCCCTCCAACATCTGCGAATGTCCACTTTCCGCAGCGATCCCAATGTCTCTTCGTGGCGCAGAGCTGATCTGCGATTGAAGGCAGTCGCTCGTTGTATTCAGAGGGTGGATTGACGCACGCGTGTCTGGCTATTCCCGCCTTCTATGAAAGGGCGGTGGTCCGCGTCCCTGACGCAGGCGTCTCATGACTCCAGCCGGCCAACTGCCGTCGATCGATTGAGTGAGATCGAGGCCGCATCCTCCGCATGTTCGCCGCGGCCACGGCTGATGCCCCGACATGACGTTCCGGCCGCTCTTGAACACGGAGGTCGCGCAGTCAGGGCAACGGAAGAAAACGCCGCTCAGCAAAGCTAAAGTGAGGAACAGGAGGACGAGGAACGGAGCCAAACGCAATGCCCAGACTTCGCCGATCAGGAGTAGCGCGATCGGCCAAGTGAACATCAGCGCGCCGGTCAAGCGCATGAAACGCGCGGCATCAGCGTAGACAGATCTCTCTAGTGGCTGTTGCTCGGCATTTTTTGACGCCTTCATAGTTCGATGGTGGCTTGGGGCCGACGCGCGCGCAAGCTCCGCCAAGGGTCAAGAGCGCTCTTCGGCCGCGAAGGCTTCTAACGTCCGCTCTCCGCCCGGATGCGAATGCCTCCTCTTGGCGCAGGACAGCCGCCGTTGGCTCGCTTGGGAGTCACTGACAGAGGAACGCGCAGCCGCCAAGAACATCACGCTCAAGCTTCAGATTCGCGGGATTCAACTGGCTACGTCTGCGCGCGGCTCCGGGCCTTTCGAGCGTCCTGATTGCATCTTCAAGGTCGGAGTAGGTCGCTGTGACTAGTCCAGGCCCTGGGCCGCGCGGTCGAGGCCTTCGTGGCGCGGTGCCGGTGCCGGACACTCAGCGGCTGGCGCTGGCGCGCCGGCTCCGCGAGGCTAGCTAGTCGGCAGGTCCATGAGGACCGGCAGACGGAAAAGCCCGAGAAGGGTTTGGAGCGCTGAGACGGCGATCAGTTTGAGGGGGGAGACGAGAAGAGGTCGGCGATCACCAGCGTAGTGGTCGGGGCCGTGGCCATCGTGCGTTTCACCACTTCAGTGAAGGCGTGGGCATAGGCCTGGCGTGCAGGGCGGAGATCGGTGACGGCGGGCGTATCGCCCTTGTGTACGATCGCGCCTCGCCAATCGAAGAGTGCATTGACGTCGTCCGCGAGCCTCACGGAGGCCCGCTGCGCCCGCAGGCAGGTTCTGGCGCGTTCGACGATCATTTTCGTGACGCCATTGGAGTAGCCGTCAGAAAGCAAGGCCTCAAAGGCGACTGCCATGGCGACGACGGCTTCACGCGGATCCGCAAATGACGCGAAGCTGCGCCGCGCCCAGTGGAGGGAGGTCGAGAGTTTGCGGCTGAGATTGTCCTTGTGACGCGCGGAAACCCGCTTGCCGGCGACCGCGGCCTGCAGGTCCTCGAGATCGAGCAGAGCGTCGGTGAGCGAACCGATGCGCCTTTGGATCCTTGGGTGGTTCCAAGCCATGGGATCGATATCCAGGTCGAGATCCGTCAGTCGCAGGAGCGCCGCCGGGCGAGGCCCCATCGGGACCCTGTCTTCGCGAAGGGGCTTGCTAGGGTCGCCGGCAGACTCGAAGACGAAGTAGTGGCGGACGTCGAAAGTCGCGGGTGGACCCATGGCGCGGGTGCTGCCCGCGAGCAGACGGCTCAGGCTCCGAGCCCTCGTGAACGCGGAGATGAGGCCAAGGAGGGTCGCGCGATGGCCAATCGCTGACGTGTAGGCTCGCTGATTTTCCCGGGCGCCCATGCTCACGCTGCGGATGCGGACGACCAACAGCGGGTTCTTGAGCAACCAGTCGGTGACGCCTCGCAAGGCCGCGAAGTGCGCGATCGCGTTGTGCGGCAGAGTTCCGACTACCCCGAGGCCCGCCACGGCGCGGTCCAGAAAGGCGGTGAGGGCTTGGTGATCCGCAACGGCGCTGCTGATAGCGACGCCCGCGGTTCCATCGATGAGTTCGAGGCGAGACGAGCGCGTTAGCAGCTCGCTTTTGGGATCGTGCAGCAGTCCAACGCCAAACAGCGGGTAGAGCACGAAGCCCGGTTCGTTCAGTCCCTGAGCGTTGACCGATTGAACAATGTGTGGGACCGGGTCGTCCACCCCGTCGCGCATTGAGTTGAAGACGGCGAACTCCAGAACCGTATGGCCGAGGTGCACCTGCTGCGCGGCTAACTCGGCGCGCACGAGGTCGAGGATCTCGAAAAAGATCCTTTCGATGGTGATGTAGGGTGCCCGCTTGGGACCGCGCTTCGGCTTGGCGAACGCGAAGGCCTCAGGGTCGGTATGGCCGAGCCCCTGCAGGAGGCGCTGCGCGGCGGCCCAATGGGCTTGCTGTCGGGCGTTCAGGGGCACGTTGAGACCTTCTGGTGCGTGGCGTGGTTTTAACCGCGTCGGAGGCCCGCGGCCCAGTCCTCGACAGCCGCAGGATGCTGACCGCGTCGCGGCCGGCGGCGTACACCAAGGGTCGGTCACACCGCCCGGCTCTGATCACGTCTGTCGCCGCGTGGGTCTCGGAGGCGGCCACGACAACGAAGAGATCGGCCTTCTAAGCCAGGAAGGCGGACCGTAGTGGGGCACTGCGAACGAATGTCTACTTCTCGCGCGGATCTCAAGGTCTGCGGCGCCGTCTTGTTCGCGGACAGCACTAATGGAAGGGGACGGCGTCGACACCGAACTCTCGCTCAAAGTGTTTCGCGATCTGTCGCAACCACCCTTGACAGAACATTGCTATCGATGCTGCGCTGGTCCTGTGGGGGAGGGACAATTGCCAGGGGGCGGACCGTCAGCACTGCATGCTTTCGCCCCAGCCCTGGTGCTGCTGGCCTTAGGCGCGTCGCCCGCGGCGGCGCAGCGACCCGGCGATGGGCTCAACATACAGGAGCCGGGCACGCGTGTGTTCTGGACCGTCGGTGCGACCAGCTCCAGCGAGTACCGCGACCAGCACCTTTCTGATCATGGCGCCCTCACGGTCGGCGCTGGCGTCGCCGCCTACGGGTTCGCAGGCTCCTTCTGGGCTGAGCGTGAGGCGAACGGCCACGCGGACCTCTATGAGGCCCTTCTCGGCTACAGCTACAAGCTCCCCGTCGTCGATGCGCATCTCGGCTATGCGGTGTGCGGTGTGGATCGCTCCCCAAGCGGCTGCCCGGATGGGCCGCGGCTCACGCTCACCACCAACGCGATGCCGCATACGACGATCGAGGCGACGTTCGACTACGCCGGCGAGCATCGCCACGGGCATACGTTCTCTGTCACGCGCGACATTGTAGAGCGCGACGCCTTCCGAGCGGCCATACGCGCCGGCATTCGTGAGGAGGAGACCCGGCTCGGGTCGTATGGCGGGGTGTCGCTCCGCGCCATCGGCAGCTACCGCCTGGATGAGGATACCGCGATCGATCTCGCAATTGGCGGGGTGTGGAACCTACGCAACTCTGTCGCTGCCCACGGGCGTTCCGGCGCGATCGTGAAACTTAGTCTGGTGGGGCGGTACTGAGATGTCGCTTCGCATCCTAGGCGCCGTTCTGGCCATACTCCTCGGCGTCACGGGTGTGGCGAAGGCTGCCGGAGTCCAGACCCCGGGATCGACGGAGCTCTCGTTCAGCGCCTCGCCCGATGGCGCTGCGTCGTTCACGATCCCGCTCAAGGTTCCGCCGGGCACGGGTGGCCTCGAGCCAAAGTTCTCGCTGGTCTACTCAAGCCGCGGCGGCCCGTCGGCTTTCGGCTACGGATGGAGCCTGTCCGGGCTTTCGAGCATCCAGCGAGGGCCGCGCAATCTGCGCGACGACGGCGTCGTCAGTGGAATCGCCCTGACGGCCGATGACGCCCTCTATCTCGACGGCGAGAAGCTCATCGAGGTCCCGTCACAGACGCCGAACGCGCGCGAGTTCCGTACGCGCATAGACAGCATCTCTCGGGTGCGCGCCTACGAAGCGGATGCGCTTGGCCCTGGTCGCCTTGTCGTCGAGACGCGCGCCGGACTGATCATGGCCTATGGGAGCCGGGCCGAAAGCCGCGTGGCGCTACAGACCGGCCAGACCCTCATGTGGCTGTGTGATCGGATCACCGATCGCTCCGGCAACTACATGGAGTTTCACTACGAGTTCGATACCAGCGGTGGGTCGAAGGGCCTCGACTATCGCATCTCGAGTGTCGCCTACACCGGCAATACGAGGGCCGCGTTGGCGCCCTACGCAGAGCTCAAGTTCAACTACAAGACCACAACGCCCTACGGATCCAGGTACGTCCTCGGCCAGCGGGCCGCTCCGATGTCCGTTCTGGACTCGATCGTCTCCACCTATCAGGGCCGAGTTCTGCGGCGCTACACGCCGACCTTCACGACCCCGAGCGGTCCGCAGATTCACTACACGCTGGCGTCGCTGACGGAGGAGGGCGCGAACGGCGGCCACTATCGGCCTCTGACCTTCACCTATTCCACCGTCAAGCCGAACTGGGTTCCGCGCGACCTCATGAAGGGCATTCAGGACCTTCCGGACCTTGGCGATGTCTCATCTGGGGTGAAGGCTGGGTTCCGCTTCGTGCGCACCGACGCGGCCGGCCGGCCGGGGTTGATATTGTCCGCGCAAGCGGGTGCCAAGTCGCTCCAGAACGGCTTCCGTTACGACGCAACGCTTCGTCGTTGGGCCGCCGTGGACAAGCTGGGGCCCCCGGTAAGGCTTGGCGGCGAGGAGGGGCCGGCGAGCGGGGTTGCGGTGGAGGATGTGGACGGCGACGGGGTCGACGATCTTCTGAGCAGTCCTGACCAGTACAACAACCCGAGCGCCACCTTCGTGGGCCACGGCGACAAGTGGGCCGCCGCAGGACCTGCCCCGCCGATCGAGATCCGTGAGGGCTCGCTGCGTCGCACCGGACTTCTGCAGGTCGAGCTCTACGATACCGCGGGCGTCCGACGCCGCGGCTTCGTCTGGGACTTCAGGACCTCGGGTGGTCAGCACGAGCGGGGCGCGGCGTACTGGGATGGAACCAAGTGGAAGGACCGAGGCGCCTTCGCGCCACCCCATTCGCTCTCGTCGGTCGCGGGCGAGCGGATCAACGGAGCCATGGCCATCGATGTCGACTGCGATGGCCTGCCCGAGTTGGTTTATCACCAATCCCTCTCCGGCGGGGGCGTTCGCTCGCTGGTCTACCGATCGACTCCGACAGGCTGGCAGATCGACAACACCCCCGCGCTGAAAATCCGCTTTGCCCCGCCACCGACGGACGCCGCCTATCGCGCCGTCGATGTGAACGCGGACGGTTTCCTCGACCTGGTTCTGGCGTTCGACGGATCGGCGGGGCGGGTCCAGGAGGTTTGGACCGCATCGACGAACGGCTGGCAGTCCGACAATCGCAAGCTGCCGGATCTTGTCTTCTGGACCACCACTACGGGCTCGACGAGCGTTGACGCGGCCGATCTCGACGGAGACCGGATTGCGGACGTGTTCGATGCAGGCGCGGTTCGGATCGCCTATCAGGGCGGGGCCGGGGACTGGACGGAAGAAGGAAGCCTGACGCCGCCGACCGGCATTCCCGATCAAACCTGGGATCGCGGCGTCTATTGGAGGCTCGTGTCCCTCGACGGCGACGCGCGGCCCGAATGGCTAGATCTTCGACTAGAACGCACGCGGCTGACACCCGATGTCTACAGCCACACGACGGTGGCTGGGTGGAAGCGCGATGTCGCCTATTCTGTGCCTCTCGATATCGCGGCGTTCGACAAGGTCGATCTCGGCATTCGGTTCATGGACCTGAATGGGGACGGCTACGCGGATCTGACGTGGTCGCGGCGAAAGAACGATGGCTCAACCGACGAGGCCGCCTACATCTTCCAGCCGGGGGCGAGCGACTCCTGGCGGAAAGACGATCGCTACATCCTGCCCAAGACGCTGCTGAGCGAGGACTACAAGGACACCGGCGTCCTCATGGCGGACGTGAACGGCGACGGCTTGGTGGATGTGGTGTCCGCCGTGCGCGAGAACGGCGCTGACAATCTCGACACCTTCGTGAATTGCACGCACTCGGCTGCCTGCAAGGCGCAGCCGCCGACGACGAAATCCGCCTTTTGGACGTCCGTGAAGGCGACGCCGAACCTCAAGGCCCTCGCCCCGCCCGAGGCTGCCGTTGACACGTCAAAGGGTCCGCTGGGCGTGCGTCTGATGGACATGAACGGTGACGGTCTGACGGACTTCGTCGTGTCGCGGACGGAAGAGCGGGAGGTTGACACTACCCCGGCCGAGCGGGCTCGAACCGGGCGCCTCAAGAAGCCTGTCTACGAGCTCTATGCGCGCACCTACCTCAACGTGGATGGCGAGAAGTGGCTCGAGACCGCGCGCTTCCGGCTGCCTGTCGCGCTCGTCCGGCCCGTGGTGCGCGACGCAGCCACCGGAAGCGGGGACGATGCGCCGTTCCAGGGCTACAGCGTCGTGGACACGGCCGCCCAGCTCTTCGATGTGAACAACGATCGGCTGGCGGACGTCATCTACAATTACGAGGCTTGGGAATTCCGCGAAGACGCGAACGGTCGCTTCGTGCCCACCGTGGTGCCGTATCAAGGCGCATCGTTGAGTCTGCCGGGGGGCTGGAGCGCTGTGGCGGCGTACAAGCCACCGCATCGCTTGGATCCGGATAAGGCGGCTGAGAAGCGCCAGCTGCTGTTCGAAGACCTGAACGGCGACGGCTACACCGATTTGGCCTTCGCCAACGGCGGCTCCTCAGAGACCTTCCTCAACACCGCCATCGGATGGACCCCCGCCGCAGACGCGGGATACCAGATTCCGGCGGCTGCAATCCGGGACAGCAAGAGCGACCAGGGCTTCCGCTTCCTGGATGTGAACGGCGATGGCCTGCCGGACATCGTCTACCATTGGGCGACCGGCGATGCGGCGAACCCGAAGAAGGGCTCGTTCCTAAACACCGGGCTCGGGTGGACCACTGGACCTGTTGATGCCGCGCCGCCCGTGCCTTTCGCGGAAGAGGATCGCGGGGACACCGGTATTCGCCCCCTCGACCTCAACGGCGACGGCCTCCTGGATGTCATCCAGGCTTACAAGCGCTCGGCGTCCGAGACCGTCCGAACGGTCTATGTGAACGAGACAGACCGTCCGTACATGCTCCAGACCGCGACCAGCGGCATGGGGCTGAAGACCACCATCACCTATCGTTCGTTCCTGGCCTACCAGTACGCCGCAGAGAAGAAGGCCTCTCCTTTGCGCGCCGTGCGGAGCAGTCCCGATCAGGAGCGCTTGTCGGCCTACCCGATCATTCACGCGCCCCTGCCGGGCTACCTTGTCACGGAGGTCAGGACGGAAGGGCCGGGCGTGGCGCGGCGCTCCAGCGGGTATCGCTACGACGGATACCGGGTCGACGTGCTTTCCGGCCGGTCGCTAGGCTTTGAGCAGCGAGCTGTCCTGGATCTGCAGCGGGATAGCGTTACCTGGTTCGAGTACTTCCAGGACGATGCGCTAATCGGCAACACGAAGCGCAGCTACACTCTCAACCGTAACCGCAAGACGGCTGAGACGGTCACGAACTGGACAGTCGTGTCCTCTCCCGGTGCGCCGATCTCGACGCCGCAGGGCCCGTTCGTACCGGCGATCCTGAAGCCTCTCATGGCGAAGAGCGTTGCCGAGGCCTGGGACCTCAACGGGAAGCTGCTCTCGTCGACGACCGTCGCCTATGCCTACGATGGCCATACCAACCCGACCTCCGTCCGAACCACCTACGCAGACCTGTCCGGGTCGCTGGCCCTGAATAGCTATGCTGATGACGAAGCGACCTGGTCCCTCGCGCGCCTGACCCGCGCCCAGGTGACCCTCTTCAAGTCCGGAGCCCCGCCGATCACGCGAGAAGCTCGCTTTGCCTATGACGGGGCGACGGGCCTCATGACCAGCGAGACGGCCTTCGCGACCTCTCTGAACGCGAAGACCACGACCTACGCACGCGATGTCTTCGGCAACAAGACCGCCGTCGTGACGGCCCGCCCTGACGGAAGCGAAGCGCGCGGCCAGACCTTTGCCTACGATGCGCAGGGTCGGTTCCCGGTGTCCGTGACAAACCAGCTGCAGCATCGCGCCACCAGCGAGCACGATCCTGTCAGTGGCGTGGTTACGCTCACGCGCGACGCGAATGGGATCGAAGCCCGGCAGGAGTATGACGACCTGCAGCGGGAGACCGCCGCGATCTCGCCGACACTTGTCCGGAAGACGACGAGCCTGGCCTTCCCCGGCGCGGGCGACAGCGGCGTCGCCATCGTTATGACCGTGTCCGTGCCGGGCTTGCCTCCGATGACGAGCTTCATCGATGCGGCCGGCCGCGTCACCAAGCTCCAGACCCTTGGCTGGCAGGCGCAGAGCATTGTCAGCGAGACGCGCTACGACGGTCTTGGGCGGCTGGAGGCGCGGAGCCTCCCGCATCTTCCCGGGGCGCCCCCCGTCTGGGCGACGACTCGGTATGACGATTTGGATCGGCCGGTCCTGGTGACCGCAACGAACGGGGCGAAGATCCAGACGACCTACGACGGACTTCGGACCACGACGCTCAGCGATCTGGGACAGACCACGACCCGGGTGGTGGATTTCCGTGGTCGGGCCGCTGAGGTGATCGATGCAAGCGGCAAATCGACCCGGTTCGAGTACGATGCCGCGGGGCGCCTCGCGGCGACGACGAACGTCCTGAACCAGCGGATCGAGCAGGACTACGACGACCTAGGACGGCGCATTGCGCTGCGTGACCCGGTCGCGGGGGCTTGGAGCTACGGCTATTCGCTCCATGATGAGCCGATCTACCAGCGCGACCCCACCGGTCGCGAAACCCGCACCCGGTTCGACGTGCTTGGCCGTCCCTACGAGCGGGTGACCGGGACTGATCGGGCGACCTGGACCTATGACACCGGACTGGCCGGTCTGGGCCGGGTTGCATCGTCTACGTCAGGGCCCGGGCGACTACGCACCTACACCTACGACCGCTTCGGGCGGCTGGCCCAGGGCCACGCGGTGATCGGCAAGGACTCGATCACGATCGTACACCGCTACGATGCGCTGAACCGGCAGGTGTCGCGCTCGTACAGCACCGGCATAAGGGTCACGAACCGCTACGACGGGCAGGGCTTCTGGCGCAGCATCCGGGTCAGAGATGGCGACTACGATCGCGAGGTCTATCGGCTGACCGACGCGGACTTGATGGGACGGATCACCGCCGAGGGTTTCGGGAACGGGGTCACCAGCGTCCACAACTATGACCCGGGTTCTGGGCGGCTGGTGCGCGCAACGTCGAAGAGCCTCGACGGCGTCCAGCTTCAGGACCTCTTCCTCACATACGACGCTGTGGGGAACGTGAAGACCCGCAAGGACACCGCGGCGGGCCTCGACGAGAGCTTCCAGTATGACCAGCTGAACCGTCTGATCCAGGCGACCGGTGTCGATGCCCAGCCGATCGACGTCCAGTACGATGACCTCGGCAACATCAAGACGAAGGCCGTAACAGGGAGCTATCAGTACTGCGACCGCGGCGCCCAGCTTCAGCTCCTATGCAGCGTGACGCGCCCGGACGGATCGCGCATCGACCTCACCTACGACGCCGCCGGCAGGGTCGTCACGAACGGCGACCAGACTGTGCTCTATGACGACAGCGGCCGAGTGCGCGAAATCCGGGAGGCCGGCGGTCTTGGCCCGCGCACCAAATACTCAAGCTTCACCTACGGCGCCGATGGGGAGGTGGAGACCCAGGCTAGCCGTGATGGCCTCACCGCCTATCGGGTCAGCTATCTCGGCGATGTGGAGCTGCTGCGCGAGGACTTCACGCCGCCCCACACGCCGACTTCTGAGCGTACGCGTGTTCGACACTTCATCACCGGTCCGAGCGGCACGGTCGGTTTTTACGAAAAGGCCTACCGGCACTTCCCGTACCGATTCGTCGCGCCCAGCTATGGCGCTCTCGCGACGGAAAAGCCCGAGCGTGTGACAGACCTTCGCTCAGGGTTCGTCTACTTCCTTCGCGACCATCTCGGCTCGACCTCAGTCATCCTTGATGAGGACGGGAAGGTCCTGCAGCGGCTGCGCTACGATCCGTGGGGCAAGCGCCTCGGACCGGACGCGGGGAAGTATCATTCGGTCCGACGCGGCTTCACAGGCCACGAACATCTCGACCATCTGGATTTGATCGTGATGGGGGGCCGCGTCTATTCGCCCGAACTCGGGCGGTTCCTCAGTCCGGACATCGTGACCCAAGCGCCGCTGATGTCGCAGTCCTACAACCGCTACAGCTATGTGCTGAACAATCCGCTGCGGTTGGTCGATCCGACAGGCTTCGGATGGCTCTCCGACGCGTGGAACGCAGTCACGGGCGGCGCTGGCGCCATCCTCGGCGGTGTGGCCTCGATCGTGGACGCAGCGGTGGGCAAGCCCCTGGCCTGGGTGGGCGAGCAGATCGCGAAGGGCGGCCGGTGGCTTCAGCAGAATTGGCGGGTGGTGGTGATCATCGCCGCGACCGTGGCGCTCGGGCCGGTTGGAACGACATTGACGGGCGCCATGTTGGCAGGCGCGGCTGTCGGCGGCCTCAGCGCGGCGCTGTACGGCGGAAGTGCTGAGGACATATTGAAAGGCGCTGCGCTAGGCGCGGTCACAGCAGGCGCCTTCTACGGAGTGGGCTCCGCTGCCATCAGCAATGAGTACCTGGCCGCTGGGGCCCACGGCATGGTGGGCGGCGTTACGTCTGTCATGCGCGGAGAGAATTTCGCGGCTGGCTTCATGTCCGCAGCGGTGACGAAGTACGCCGGTTCCTACATCGACCCGAACGGAGGCACCGCCTATCAGGTCACGGCCGCCGCGGTTGTGGGTGGGGTGGCCTCTGAAGTGGGTGGCGGCTCCTTCGAGAACGGCGCGATCACCGGCGCGTTCAGCCGCCTCTTCAACGACGTCGCGCACCCCGAGGAAGTTGCGGCGAGGCAAGTGGCGTCGAACGACAACTACGAAGTCATCGTGGTCATCAACGACAATGCCGCGCTTGTCGGAACCCATGCCGGGGTGTGGCTGTCGGATGGCCAGTACTCTGACCCGGGCGGCTCTTACGAGCCTCACATTCACGGTGAGACGCTCAAGGACTACGTCGCGTTGCAGGTCCGAGATGACGGTCCCGATGTGCGCCTCTATCGCTTCAAGCTGTCGAAGAGTGAGTTCAGCCAACTTTCCGAGCAGATGACTAACAACAACCGCGGCATGCCGTTCTTCTGCGCGACGAATGTGCAGCGGATGATTTCCGGCATCGGGCCGTTTAAGGCGATTGAGCCCCCTCGCTTCACGACGCCTCGGTTCTTGAGTTGGGAATTGAAGGAGGCAGCCAGAACCCAGGGCGGGAGCTGTAAGATGGCGAACGGAGATCCATGCAACTAGCGGGTGGCGTTCAGATCTCTGCTGTGCTCGGCACGACCGCCCTTGGGCACCCCTGCGTCTCTGGCTAGAGGCCACAGACGATCCCTACCCGAAACAAATCTCCCAGAGTGCGACCTCATCGCTGAGAGCGCGGCCTCTTTGTGGCCGTCTCAAAGCACCGCGCTCGCAACATCACCTTGTCGTTCCTCGTGTGGTTTAGCCTTACGCCCGTGTTGAGCGGTTAGTTGCGGATCGCTGCGGCCGCCCATATCGGCAAGCGCCTGCGATGGTCGGAAACATCAGGTAATAGAGTAGCGCGCTGAAAGTCCGTTTGCGGGCCCAACCCCAAGTTCCGCAAATGGCGCGGGGCGGTCGTTCATCGCTCAAGCTAGCAAGCGCGGGGCTAGCTGAACTTCCGAGCCGCCGAGCGGTAGCGGGAGCGGCCTAGTCCATCTGATCTGCGATGTGAGCACGATAGCGGCGCTGCAATGCTGCGCCAATGCGGTAGAGCGCCAGCCCGAAAAGGAGGAAGGCAGGGCCGGCTCCAAAGAGGACACCGAATAACGCCACGTCGGGCGAGTCGATTAGGCGGGGTAGATTGCTTGCCATGACAACGAGCGCCAGCGCAGCAAACGCAGCGCCGAACCATCGCAGGAGCGCGATCAGAAACAGGTAATAGCGCTGGAGCGCCGTTGGCTTCGCCATCCCCCCAATCTGACCACAACGTGTGTGTGCGTGAAGTTCCCTGAGAAACCGGCAGCTCTGGGGGCCGAGAGCAAGGTCGAGTTCCCTCTTTCCGGCGCTGCCGGAGAACGGACCTTAGAGCCCGGCGGCGAAGCGGACTTCGTCGATCGCACCTAAAGTCGACCTTCGTCGCCGAGCCGCGAATGTCAGGTTCCTGGAGCGATCCCAACGACTGCAACTGGCGCCGAGCAGTCATCCGTCCGAGTGGGCGGGATCAATCTTTACGTCAAGCCTGACGGGCTCCTTTCCCACCCTCGCCAAGGCGGGAATGGCCCCCGATAGTTCACCTGCTTGTTCTTCCAGGTCTGGAGGTCGCGCTCACTCGGGGCATGGGCCGACAGGCAGACCCACGTGCCGCCCCTATGGGTCACGCCGAACTCGGCCACGACGGAATCAGCGCGGCTCTCCGGCCGGCGGCGAGGCGGGGTTGGCTGAGGCTTGTCGAGCCGGGACGGTTCAAGGTCATGAAGCGATCCTGATCCTGCTGCGAAGGGGGCTCGCCTTCGCTAGCAGAGGCCGGGATCTCGTGGTTGCGGCCAAGATGTGCGCAGCCGGACAGTCGTCATCCCACCACTACCGGCGCGATCCACGTCCAGGCGAATGTTTGTCCGCTTCGCGGCCCGATGCCCGATGCCAATGCGGGCTTCCGACCATAGCGGACGTCGCAATTCGCGTGGCGCCAAATGGACGGCATCCTCTCGCCCAACTCGTCACTCGGTGCGACTGATGGCCGGCGCGTTCGCCGGCGTTACGCCGGACTGCCTTTTTTGCCGGGCAGCCATTCCGCAAGAATGTTCTCCGGCGAAGGTGGAAGTGCGGCTTGTGGACGGAGACCGACGCTCGATCGAAACTCTCCCAGAACCCGCGCCCAATCGATTGAGAGGCCAAGGAGAATGGCCGCGGTGCCTCGCAGGCACTCGGGGGTGAGAATGTGAATGGGCTCCTCGCCCTCGGTCATCTGAACGAAGCTCAGTATGTTCCCGTGACAGACATCGTGGCGCAGGGCGACGATCTTCACGGGAGCCTTCGCTTCGAGTTTCGCACCAAAGTCTACCTCGCCAGGAAAGCTAAGGGCGTCCACCGGAAGTCCGGCGTCTCGAGCCTTCCGCAGGAGAGTGTTGCTGAGGAGCTGATAGTTCGACAGCTCCAAATTCTCTGGATCCCCGCTAGTCAGCTCCGCCATCGTAACCCTGAGGCTGGCCTCAATCCCATTGAGCAGCGCTGAAACGCCGGGGAGATAAAGCTCCTGCGCCAACGCTTCCTGGCCCTGCGTGAAGTGCCAGTGGAAGGCTGGATTCATCAGGGCGACGATGAAGTAGCTCTTTCGCGCGGCGTCACGCTGGCCCTTCGCGAGGAACGCCGAGATCATCGCGTGCTCCTCGCCGTCGTCATCGATCCACATGGCTGTTGTCCAATTAGTCGGCTGACTCAGACTCGCCCGACCACTCAAATCGATCCTTCAAACCGTTCAGGTGTGACCAGCTGACGATTCCGCGATGCTGCAGCATCCCGACAACAATGCCGGGATGCACCCCGACATCCTGGGAGAAAGCGGAGACCTCTGCCGCAGATCTCGGCCGTCGCGCGCAGAACGACTGGAACTTCTGACGTCCAACCAGAACCTCCTCAGCGAACTCATCCGCCTGCGCTTCGATCCCGTCTCCGGCAGCCCCTTCGTCATCTGCGAACACAACATCACGCTTGTGCAGAAGCACATGTCCGGCCTCGTGGCAGAATGAGAACCAGAAGTGATCGTTATGCTTGTGGCGCAGTGATAGCTGGATGATGGCACGTTCCGGACCGAGCCACCGGGCTGCCCCGCTCAATCTGGTCTTTGGGAGCGGCTTGGTCGCGACGACGGCCACACCCGCGGATGCGCACTCGGCCACCATCTCTGGGAAGAACTCCTGCGGCTTCCGCCGCGTCCAGGTCCTCACAAGGCTAAGCACCTTTCTGAACCGGTCAGAGCTGTAGGTTGCCAGCGTCAGATGCCTCGCCTGCAGCTCCCCCAGCTGGAGCCAGGCATTGAGGCACGCTTCATCACTCTTGTGAGTCGGGGAGTGCCTGTACTGGACACTCAACCTCCCGAAGCGGGCCTCGTATCCTTCGGCGGACGCCACGCCGAAGAACTTCAACAGGCTGTCGTAAAGGGTCGCGGGATCGCGCGTTTGCGGCAGCGCGCCCCTGGCCTGGAGATCTTTCACCGGGAAACGATCTACCCACGCTTTCACGGCTGGTTCGTAAGCCGCCTCCTTCTGAGAGGCCCGTGACTGATACAGATCCCAGTCCGCCTGCAGTCCCGTCCAGATATACGCCTTCATCCCGAGAACGCGCTCGAGGGCGATGGCCGTATCTGAACTCACCGGATTCTTCCCGGCGATAATCGTGCTGACAAGCTTGGGGGTAAGGTCTGCGCGTCGCGCGAACTCTGCCTGGGTCATCCCCCGCGCTTCCAGATGCTCTTCCAAAACATCACCTGGATGCACTGCCCAGTCCGGTGCCCAGCCAGACTCGATTCCATCGGCGAGCGTCATCAATCACCTCACCTCAATGGTAGTCGACGATGTCGACCACCCGAATAGCGGTTACAGCCGATAGATCGATCCCGCCGTCGGCCTTCCGGGGCACGGGCTCGTCATCGACGGCGAAGACGAGCCGATGCGGGTGCTTCAGGTCGACGGCGAACTGCTCGTCCCGATCCTGGGAGAGCTGATGACATCGTTCCGGCGGCACCGTCGGAACATCAGCGAGACTGCGGGCGCGCCTCAGCACGCTGAGACGGTTCCTGAGCGGTTTAGCGAGCTGCCCATAACGCCTATCCATCTCGCGCTCGTCAGAGAGCGACTTCTTCAGCCTTGTCGTGGCGAATTCCACGCGCATCTGCCACTCTCTTACCCAATAGGTAATACCAAGGTGATCGTTACGCAATGGGTAACAGATTCGGCAGGGAGTCAATGAGACGCCGCGGCGGTGGGCGCCACCCCGCTCACGTTGGAAGGGTTCTGCCGGCATCCATCTCGACGCGATCAAACGCGTCGCCTTACAGCAGATCGAGTTCACCGCCCCCGTGGAGGGCGTCTCATCACGCCGGCGCGCTTGCATACTTTCTACGCCGCTGGGCGCGGCAAGGCCGTGAAGCCGCAAAGGCCTTAGACTGACCGACGTCGCTTACTCACCCCTGTGCGAAGTTTCGATGGTGTGCTTGCAGGTGTCACGGCGCTGCCGTCGAGCGACCCGCCTGGCGGAAAAGAGTCATCGGCTATGCCGACAGGGAGTCATCTGGCCGGTGGACTTGACCTACTGCTGTTCGTCGAGTTCGGGCATCAGAAGGTGGAGCAACGCAGCCGGCGCGACGCTTAATCCTTTGGCCAGCACCACCAGATCGCTGATGTCGAGCCGGCGCTCCGCTAGCTCCAGCTTCGCCAACCAGGACTGCTCCTTCTGGATCCGGGCCGCGAGTTGTCGCTGGGTGAGACCAGCTTCATTGCGGATGAGAGCAAGTCGGCGCCCAACCTCCCTGAACGCCTCGACACTTTGGCCCGACATGTCGCTGCCCGCTCCCAAACCGAGAGAGGGCTAGCCAAGTCGCCGCTTGATCCCATAATAGGATCAAGATCGATGGAATGCGTCGGACGAACAGGCCGTACGACCTCGATCTGATGCGCTTGCCCGTAGGCGCGACCGCTGCAAAGCGAAGGACTCTGGGTCCAGCGGGTCGTCTGGGTCCAATCGGTCAGTTGCGGAGCGGGCAGCGCGCATCCTGCGACTTCGGGAACTGGGATGTACTCCACCGTTGAGGGCGCGCGCAGGTTCGCAAAGAAGCTGCAGCGCTTCCTGCGTTCTGCCGGCGTAGCGGCGAACCTTAGCCTCTGCCAGAACCTCACTGCCCGGGCCGGCGGCTTCAGCAGTTGGCACGAGCTGAACGCTACAAACGGCCTGGGCGGGAGCGGCATGCCGCCAGCGGTCGAGTTTCGGCTGCGGCTTGCTAGCGCACTGCCGGAGCGGGCCCGCGAAGCTGTTCTGGAGTGGCTGGCGCGGCCAGCGATCCAGCCTACCCCGGAAGCTTGGCCGCAAGCATCGGCCGTTGATAGCTGGCTGCGGGAGGTGCTGCCCTATGCGCTCGCCATACTTAGTCAACACCGAACACACACCAAGCTGTTCAGGCGGGGCTCTGGGCATGGACTGAACCTCAGGCTTGAGATCCTCGATGCACTGACGATCGGAGGCCTGTTCCCTGATCTGGACGCCGCCTCAATGGAACTCAGCGTTCCAATGGAGTCGGTGTGGAGAAGCCCACGGAAAGTCGACCCGTTCCAGCTGGAGGTTCTCGCCGCGGCGGGCGTCATCACCCTGCTGCCGGACAGGCTTGTCTTACACCCGGTGGACGCGCTCGATTTGGAAGCGCGGATGGCAAGGTGGCACGCGTCGATCTCGTCATCGCGGCGCCTGGAGGTGGGGTCGTGATGGGCGTAGGTGGGCTTCTCCTGGGGGCTGCAGCGTGCCTGGCGATGATCTTTTGTGGAGCCAGCATTCTAACCCACATGCGAAGGCGAGAACGGCGAGACTGGCCCGCCCGCACATTACATTCGGGCGGGAGCGCACTTGGCGGCGACGACATCGACACAAGTCTTTCGACTGTCGCTCTCCTTTCCACGCTTGCTTCAAGCGATGACCGCTCTCCCGCTGACAAGGACGCGTCGTCCCGTGGACACGAGATATCGCTGCACAGCGACCTGGCATCGGTCGCCTCTCCGGGACCACCCTACGCGGGAGGCTCTTCCGACAATGGAGTCGCGTCGACGCATGACGCCGGCGGCTCCTCCCCGTCGCCCTCCTACGATGGGGGAAGCTCTTCGTACGACGGGAGCGGCTGCTCATCGTACAACAGCGGAGGTTCTTCCTCGTACGATGGTGGAGGTCAGTGATCGTGCTCGCGCCTGAAGGCGTGTTTGTGCTGCCCGCCTCAGCGAGCGCGCGGTCGCCGAGGCGGCCTCGCGACCCAGAAGGCCCTCGAGTATCGAAGCAGTCGCAGCTGCGCCCACTGCAATTCCTGCGCAGGACACGATGATCGTCGCTAAGCGAGCTTCGGGCCTAGGGATGCGTGAGAGGAAGGACAGCGCCAGGAGGGTGACGCCTCCGATCGCGACGAGCGTCATGGTCGCGGACCAATTGACCTGGCGGGTCACCCCGCACTTCTCGCATCATCAGCTCTGCCGGCCGGGCGTCATTGTGTCTGGCGAACAGGATGGACCCGCAGTGTGGCATCAAGGGGCTCTTGCTGCGCCAACGCTTGTTTTGGTTGGACCGAGAGCTTCTGTAGAGCGCCGGTAAGGGCTGCACTCGCTACCGTCCGCCCCGATTTACTGACCAGTTCGCCTGAAGGGACATCAATGGAAAATCCCTCGGCCTCCAAGCCGGCTAATAGCTGGCTGATCGCCGCGTGCTCCTCCGCCGTGAGTAGCGGCGATGTCGCGCTTTCCATGGCTTCGGCGCCAGACGGGTCGCACCTCAACGGCTCGATGCGTCTAGCCAAGCTCCGCAGCCGATTGTTTTCCTTCTCCAAGAGCCGAATTTGCTCTGTCAACGCGTGACATCTTGCTCTCACCAGCGCGTCCGCGATTTCGTCAATCCACGTGGCGCTCTTAGCTTCAATGTATGATGGTAAAGCGCGTGTACATCTAGCTCGGACCAATTCAACTAGACGCCTCATCCCCCGAGCGTCATTCCGGATCGACTGTTCGGTAGGACCCCCGTACTCCGAGATTGCTATCCTCGCCACATTGGCGACCGTGACTTCCTGGCCCAGCGTCACTACCCGGCTCAAGCTTTGCCAGACGGCGTTCAACGTCGCCCGCCGTCGCCCTGTGCGAGCGTCACGAAGCAGCTCGCTAAGAAATGCCTCCGCATCAATCGCCTCAGTCATGTCTTTCGTCATTCCTTGCCTGAAGGCGGAGCGGTGGCGTCAGCGTTGAGATAGCCGAGACATCCAGATCCTTCCCTAAGCGCAACTGACCCTCAACCAGACCACTCAACGCAGCAGCGCCATAAGCTTCCGATAGAAAGCGAGAAAATGCATTGCCAGCAGCCAGCGCAGCGCTGGGCGACATTTTGTAAAGCATTGCGCCAAAACCGTCTCTATCAAGGGCTTGGTCAATCAATGCATTTCGCCGCAGTCCAGCGTCGCATGCTTGGATTTCCGGAAAAAATTCCACGGCTCGGGCGAGGAAATCGTAGAAATCTACGTCCGTTACCTCCGTCAGCGCGGACTCTGCCCGCAAGTCTTCGATACTTCCCTGTGTAAGCATTTGATGCTCAACAGTCGATCCAAGCGAGTCTTCCTGTAAATTGATCGACATTTCCAGCAGCCTGTGACGCGCATTCAGCGATCGGACGTCAAGGTCGAGCTGATTTTCGAGGCTTTCGATAGCGTGTGTGATCTTGTAGCCTCGGCTACCGGAGCGACGTTGGGCGTGCAGTTCGACGAGCGTCTCAGATCGCTTCCGGATCGCGAACAACAGACTGTTCAGCGTGATAACTTGGCCGGCCAGGAATGTGGGGCCGGTTACCCAGAAGCGACAGAGCGAACAGTTTGCTGGCCCTCCCGGCACCGGCCCTATCGAGCCACCTTCCGGCTTATAGCCCTCGTGACACCGCTGCTGACCGTTAGGGCAGGCACCGTCGATCTTGATCGACCACAGGCCCCGAATGCCGGATCCAAATTGCTCCTGTGCATCGACGCTTCCCGCGTAACTAGGATCAAATGGCTCGACGGAGCTCGATGGAAGCCCACTCAGCCAACAGTCATGTGCGCCTGTCGACTCCGCGGCCAAAGCTTGGTCGAGAAGCCGTGTGATCGTCGCGGGGCCAAATTTTTGATAGTATAGTGTCATGAGTACGGTCGCATGGCCTGCGACGAACTCCGCGATTACGGTCGCCGGTACGCCTGCCTCCGCAAAGGCGGAGATTCCGGCTACTCGTAGGCCGTGTAACGAGTACTCGATCCGGGAGGGCGCGCCGTATGCATCTGCTCGCACGAGCTGGATTCGCTGGCCTTGGCCACTACGCAGCCCCTGCTCAAAAAGCCTATCCTCCACCTCAGCCATAACCCGTCCGAACAGAGAGCGGAGCTGGGAGTAGGTTGGGGGCTCTTGGTCGCCCGAGATGCCGTCCACTTTGTCTCTGAACAAGTACCCGTAACGTGGGAGCTTCCCCCTCAACCCTGGCGTGGGGTGCAAATCTGGGTCGCTTAGCTCATCTCTAGCAAGTAAGCGCCTCAGAGGATTATGCTCCACCTGCCAAAGCCGAAGTTTCGCAAGGTAGTATATTAGATCTTCGCGCTGCCATGGGATTTCATACCCGCGATCTTCAGCCAGCCCGCTATTTCCGGCAGCAGTCTTATTTGTATTGATCCAGAAACCGACGAACTCATCTGGACGGCCGGCAAGTTGGGCGCTCGCATCCCAAATTTGCCGCAAGGCGCCTTGGCGACGGCCTGGTTGACATAGATCACTCGGATTCTTTGCCCACCGCACGTTTAGTGGAGAGCCGAGGCTTAGATTCTCGAAAATCGGCACCCGATCGTCTGCTTCTCCACTATCAAGCAACCTCGCCTGGATCGATCTGATAGGTATCATCAATAGCGTCAGTAGCAACGTGGACCGAACAGGAGAGTAGACTTTCTCTCCGGTCGCCACGTTCCCTGAAGAGACCTTGAGATAGCCGAACCGGCGAGCCATTCTTGGCGGAAGAGTGATTGCGTTGTCGTAGGCAGCCGCGACGAGCTCTTCGCATACTTGCCGCGCCATCCGCAGCAGGTGGCTGGGAATAAGCGCTTTGGTAGTCTTTCCATGACTTCCCGGCGCCGGCCAGATGTCGACTTTCCGCATAGGGCTTGGAAGCGCCAGGCGATCGTCACAATACCACTCGAAGAAGCGATATATTTCGGCGCTCACTCGGAAGGGCATCGACGAGCTTGCGGGGTAGGTCGTCCGAAGCCATTCAAGAAGGCCGAGTTTTGGGTCCACTATTATTGAGCGAGAGATCTCTGCAGGGCCATCTGTCACCCCAGCCTGAGCGATCCAATCCAGGAAGGCGATAAAGATGTCTCGAAGTTGCGATGCCGATTTGAGTCGTCGACAGTTCAGGTACTCGGAGAAGGCAGAGATCCACTGCCCGGCATTCTCATCGTGCTCGCGGTTGCGCCAGAAGGTTGTCTTGTTTCCGCCCCACCCACACTCTCGCATAATTTCGTCGGCATCCGAGGCACGGTTCTGCACTCCGAGAAAAGAGCAGATGTCGCGTATTGTTCTTCTCAGGATGTGCGACTCTTGAGAGTTCTTTTCGGGGAAGGTGGACACCAGCGCTCGGATTAGGTCGAGAAATGCATCGACAGACAGGTCGTCCCGGCCGTGCATCGGCGACATGCTTCCGAAGAAGGCAGGAAACGTTGATCTTGTGTTATTTGAGCCAGCCGCGGATAGTAATTGCTGTTCGAACTCCGTGAAGTGACCTCTAGGCCAGTTTCCTACGAATGTCCGCCGGCTATATTTCAGCAACGGTACCGATTTACTTCTAAACATGCCTACATTTAAAAGCAGAACGCCCTCGCGGCGGAGTTCGAGCGCAAGAATTGCCGCCGCCGTCGGCGCTCCATCGAAGCCTCGTCCGGTACTTTCCAGGGCAAGCAGCTGAGCATCAAACCACTTGGCTAGATCCGCGAATGAATTGTTGATCGGATATGCTGATAACCCGTGCCGCCAAGCTGCCGTCTGAGCTTGGCTACAGTTTGTGTCCGCTACTCGGGTAATCGCGCGGCGCAACAGTTCGGGTCGGGCGTCTAGGAAGCGCAGCTCGTGGGGATTTAGATTCACACTCGCGCGGGCCACGTCGGAACTCACCTCAGCGCTCTCCAAGTCGCATCTATCGTTGGGAAGATCCGGAGCGGGTCGCTGCCCCAGTGAATATCTAACGTCGGCTCAGCGCCCCCATCACCGCTCCTAAGCGCTCCGTTGAGTTGCGCAGTAACTTGCTCCGGACCTGGCCGAGTGTACGGGGCCTGTGACGCTACGGAACGATGGTGAAGACAGGTTTGGATCACGCTGGCCGGAAGCCGCAGGTCCGTTAGTCGTTGAGCATAGGCGTGGCGCAGCGAGTGAGGTGTAAGTTCAGTCGGCAGGCCCACCCTCTTAGCGGCTCGCCGGAAGCTGGACTGGAGAGACTCCAAGCTGAGCGGGGTTCCGGGTGACGGTCCGGATAGCGAGATGAAATAGTAAGGGTTCCAACGACCAAGTGTGGGGCGCACGTAGAGGGTATAGGCAAGGTGCAATCGCGCTGCCGCGATTGGCGCCCACTCGTTCAGCCAATATACGCGCGAGCGCGCACCCACTGGGCGTTGCTCTTCAAGCATCATGCCCTTCCAACCTGCGCGCTGAGAGTTGCCAGCTCCAAGGTGGTGGCGAGGCCCCATTTTGTAGGTTTCACGCAAGACAGCCTCCCTGCTTCGGCGCGACATTGGCCCCGTATCCACGGGGCCCTCTGACGGGTGGTAGAGGAAGGCGTTGGCCTGTCCCATTTCTGAAACGACGTCCGTCACCCACAAGTGGAGCGGCTCAGAACTTCTGAGGCCGCCGTACGCCAGCAATAGAAAGAGGAACTGATCTCGCACGGCGTGGCCCTTCGTCGCCGCCCCTTCGCGAAGCGCGATGAAAAATTCGGGGAGGCGAGAATGCGGGAACACGCGGGGCTTGGGCCGCTGGTGGATGCTGTGGTGCGTCGGTACTGCAGCGCGAGTAGTCGCGAGGTGACGCATGAGGGAGTGCGCCGCGCTGCCGCGGGACCGATTTGCCGGGGTCAAGTCCTCGCCGTAGACAAATGCTAGGTAGGAGGCAGCAATCCGCGTAAGTCGATTCTGATACTCCCGAGAGAATGAACGACCATTCTGGCCTTGGGTCACTCGCTCGTTCAAGTAGGCTGCATAGCTATCAAGAGCATCTTTACCTGAGCGATCTGTTTCCGATTCCAAACCGTGCTGGATAAACAGCGACACGGCCCTTGCAGCTAACGCCTGCCACGAGCTGCTCTTGCTTCGGTTGGAGGCGCATCGAATGAAGGCAAGGAAGTGTCGGTCATAGTCACCATCTGACCTGCCCCCTTTCCGATCCCTCGGTTTGAGTGAGAGTCCGTCACCCTGAG
>JADHED010000922.1_pt1 | contig 28433 bp, 25 predicted proteins | sample 8952041 | NCBI WGS metagenome assembly JADHED01 (sample SAMN16124423, study PRJNA663239) | bioreactor sludge metagenome | isolation source: sludge (control) | place: India:Bengaluru | collected 2018-09-08
GTCTGCGGCGTCACACCCGCCTCGCGGGCCAACTCGCCGGCCGTCAGCGCTTGGCCGCCCATCAGCGCCGACAGCATGTTGGCGCGGGCCGGCTCGCCCATCAGGGCGGCGATGCGAGTGATGTCGGGACCCAGCCTCATGCGACAAGCCTAGACGATCCGGCGCGCCGACGCTTCGGTCGCGGGCGAAGCCTGCGGGACGGCCGCGGAGCTATGTCGACGGCCGCGAAACCGGAGGCTTCCATGACCGTCACCTGCTGCATCCGCTATGTGATCGACCCATTCCAGGTCGACGCCTTCGAAGCCTATGCGCGCAACTGGCTAACCATCATTCCGGGCTGCGGCGGCGATCTTCTCGGCTACTTCCTGCCGCACGAGGGGACCAACAACGTGGCGCTGGCGATGATCTCGTTCCCGAGCCTGGCGGCGTACGAAATCTATCGCGCGCGCCTGCGGTCCGACCCGGCCGGCGCGGCCAACTTCGCCATGGCGCAGGAGAAGCGATTCATCCTCAGCGAAGAACGGACGTGGCTGACGCCGGTCTCTTCGGCGCCCGCTGTACGGGTCTAGAGGAGTCCGTAGCGGCGTCAGCCGGCCGACGGTTGGGTTTCCCTCAGGGTCGGCGCCGCCGCGGGCGGCGCTGCGGCGGTCGGCAGCCGGACCTGGAACGTGCTCCCCACGCCCGGGGAGCTGGCCTTCAGCGCGATCGTGCCGCCGTGCAGTTCGACGAGCTGCTTCCCCAGGGCCAGACCGATGCCGAGACCTTCCTGAGCCCGTTCCGTGGGACTTTTGACCTGGGCGAACAGGTCGAAGATCTTGGTCTGCATCTCGGGCGGGATGCCGATCCCGCTGTCGGTGACCTCGATCTCCGCCATGCCGGACACCGTGCGCGCCGCGAGGCGGATGGCGCCCCTAGGCGGCGTGTACTTGGCGGCGTTGTTCAGCAGATTGCTGACGACCTGGGCGAGCCGGGTGTGGTCGGCGTGCAGCCACACTGTCTCGGGCGGCATGTCCACCGTCAGGACATGGCGGGCGGCTTCGATGTGCGGGCGGCTGGCTTCCAGGGCGAAGTCCACGACCGACTGCAGCGAAATCCGCTCAGTCTTCAGCGCGACCTTGCCCTGATCGATGCGGGAAATGTCGAGCATGTCGTCGACCAGCCGGGTCAGGTGCGCGACCTGCCGTTCCATCTGCGCGTAGATTTCGCCGCTGCGCTGGGGCTCCTTGCCCCGGCGCAGGAAGTGGAGGCCGGCGCTCAGGGCCATGACCGGATTCCGGATTTCGTGCCCGAGCACCGCGAGGAACTCGTTCTTGTGCCGGTCGACCGTCTTCAGCGCTTCGGCATAGGCCTCGAGCTCGTCCCGCTGGGCCATGATCTGTCGCCGCTGGCGATGCAGGTCGAAGAAGACGTTCGCCTTGCTGCGCAGCACGTCGGCCTCGATCGGCTTCTCGAGGAAGTCGACGGCTCCGGCTTCGTATCCGCGGAAGCGGCGTTGCCGGTCGCTGGTCCCGGCGGTCAGGAAGATGATCGGAACGTGCCGGGACACTTCGGCCCCGCGCATGAACTCGGCGAGCTGGAAGCCGTCCATCCCCGGCATCTGGACGTCCAGCAGGGCTAGGGCGACATCGTGCCTTAGCAGCAGCTCCAGCGCCTCGTCGCCCGAACTTGCCTTGAGACAGACCAACTGGTCACGCTGGAGCAGGGCCTCCAGGGCGAGGAGGTTTTCCTGCAGGTCGTCGACCAGCAGGAAGTAGATGGGGTCCTTGGCGCAGGTCATGCGGTTCCCAGCCTCGCGAGATGGGCGGTGATGGCGGCAAGCGAAAGGGTCGGCGCCTCCGGACAGAGCCGCCGAGCAGCTGCGGGCATGGCGGCGGCGAAGGCGGTCTCGGGATCCTCGATCAGCGCGCTTCCGCCCGCATCCAGCACCGCTCTCAGCCCGGCCGCGCCGTCGCTGTTCGCACCGGTGAGCAGCACAGCGACGAGCGTCGGGCCGAACGCGTCCGCGGCGGTTTCGAAGAGGACGTCGATGGAGGGCCTGGACAGGTTCACCAGTTCGTCCGCCGACAGCGACAGCAGTCCGTCCGTTTCGACGAGGAGATGGTAGTCCGAAGGGGCGAAATAAACGACGCCGGCCCGCACGGGCTCCTTGTCCTCCACTTCCTTGACCTCAAGGGCGCAGCGGCTCTGGAACAGCGGGACGAGGGCGTTGTCCCGGTCGGCTGGAATGTGCACCACGATCAGCACCGGCAGGCCGAAGCCGGCAGGAAGTGCGGGCAGGATCTGGAGCAGCGCCTGAACCGCCCCGGCAGAACCGCCGATCGCGACGGCGGCGGACGGTGTCGCGGTCATGGTGTGCGCCTCTGGTAGATCTTCTCGCCAGGCACGAAATCGGCGAACGCCGCTGCGTGGGCCGAGAACCTCAGGCTCTCCTTCGAGCCCAGGCCCAGGAACCCCTTGCGCGCGAGGGAGTCGCGGAAGAGCCCGATCGCGCGGTCCTGGAGGGCGCGATCGAAGTAGATCAGCACATTGCGACAGGAGATAAGGTGCATCTCGCCGAAGACGGCGTCCGTCACGAGGCTGTGGTCCGAAAACACCACGCGGCTCCGCAGGCTCTTGTCCAGAATAGCTCTGCCGTAGTCTGCAGTATAGTAATCGGACAGCGATGATCTTCCGCCTGATTTCTGGTGGTTCTCCGTGAATTTGCGCATCCGATCCATCGGATAGACACCCGCCTCGGCTGCCCTGAGGGCCTCGGGGGCGATGTCGGTGGCGTAGAAGATGGTGCGCTCTTCCAGGCCCTCCTCGCGGAAGAGGATCGCCAGTGAATAGAGTTCTTCCCCCTGGCTGCATCCAGCGACCCAGACCTTGAGCGAGGGATAGGTCCTGAGGTGGGGAACCACCTTTTCCCGCAAGGCGCGGAAGTAGCTTGGGTCGCGGAACATCTCGCTCACCTGGACGGTGAGGTAGGCGAGCAGCTTCTGCAGCATCGTGGGGTCGTGCAGGAGCGCCTCCTGCAGCGCGGAGATGCTGGCCACGCCGAGTTGCTCCCGGGCCTGGGTCAGCCGACGCTTGATCGAGGCCCGCGCGTAGCTGCGGAAGTCATAGTGGTAGCGTCGGTAAAGCGCCTCCAGCAGCAGCTGAATCTCGAGGTCCTCGGTCTTGTCGAGCGTGCTCACCGCGGCATCCAAACACGCACGAGGGAGAGGAGGCGGTCCACATCGATGGGCTTGGCCATGTAGTCGTTGGCGCCGGCCTCGAGGCACCGCTGCTGGTCGTCGGGCATGGCCTTGGCCGTGAGCATGACGATCGGCAGGTCGGTCCAGCGTGGGTCGCGGCGGATCTCCCGCGTCGCCGTCAGGCCGTCCATCACGGGCATCATCACGTCCATCAGGACGAGATCGACGGCCTTCGACGGGTCTTCCGAGGACTGGGCCAGGGCCTCGATCGCCTCCTGACCGTTCCTGGCGATCTGGATGACCGCGCCGCGCGGCTCCAGCACGCTCGTCAGCGAATAGACGTTCCGGACATCGTCCTCGACGATGAGGATCCGCCGCCCTTCCAGCACGGCGTCGCGACTGCGCGCGCTGCGGATCATGCGTTGCTGCTCCGGCGGCAGGTCCGCGACGACCTGATGGAGGAACAGCGAGACCTCGTCGATCAACCGTTCCGGGGACTTCGCGCCCTTGATGATGATCGAGTTGGAATAGCGCCGCAGGAGCTGTTCCTCGTCCGCGGCCAGTTCGCGGCCGGTGTAGACGATGACGGGCGGGAACGCGTGATCGCCCCGGCTCAGGGTCTCCAGAAGGGTGAAGCCAGAGGCGTCCGGTAGCGAGAGGTCCAGGACCATGCAGTCGAAGGTCTCGTTGCGGAGCAGGTCCAGGCACTCGGCCGCGGTGCCGGCGCCCACGGTCTCGACGTCGCCGGAGGCCAGCAGGCGGCCAACGGCGTCACGCTGGACCGGGTCATCCTCGACCACGAGCACGCGCCGGACCGTCCGCGTCAGCCGCGTCTCCAGCGTCCTCAGGACGTCGACGAGCTGGTCCCGGTCCGCCGGCTTGATCATATAGCCGACGGCGCCGAGCGACAGCGCCGTCTGAGCATGGTCCGCCCCCGACACGACGTGGATGGGGATGTGGCGGGTCGCGTCGTCCCGCTTGAGGCGATCCAGCACCGTCAGGCCCGACTGGTCCGGAAGGCCGACGTCGAGGACGATCGCGTGCGGCGAGTACTCCGCGGCGAGGGCGAGCGCCTCCTCAGCGGTGCCGGCCACAATGCATTGGAAGCCCAGCTCGTGCGAAAGGTCGCAGAGCACGGAGGCGAAGGCGGGGTCGTCCTCGACCACGAGCAGGAGACGGCGGGCGGCGTTGATCGCCGCGCGATCGTCCTCCACGCGCATTGGCTTCGACCTCCGCGCGGGCGCCGGCCGTGCTTGCGTCGGTATTGGCGCGACGGGAGGCGGAAGGGGCGCGGACTCTCCGCCCGAGGGTGGGACGGCGACAGGGGTCGTCAAGGTGAAGACGCTGCCTTCGCCCGGCGTGCTCTGCAGCGCGATGCCGCCGCCAAGCAGTCGCGCCAGCTCCCGGGAGATCGACAGGCCAAGGCCCGTCCCGCCGTACCGCCGACTGATCGTTCCATCCGCCTGATGGAACGCCTCGAAGATGCTCTGCTGCTGCTCCGGGGAGATGCCGATCCCGGTGTCTCGGACGGCGAAGCTGATTTCGTCGGGCCCGACGGCGTCGATCTCCAGGATGACGCTTCCCCGCTCCGTGAACTTGAAGGCGTTGGAGAGGAGGTTCTTGAGGATCTGTTCGAGGCGCTGGCGGTCGGACTCGATCACCGCCGGCGCCTGGTCCGAGATCCGGATCTCGAAGTCGAGCTCCCGTTCCTGGGCCACGGGGAGGAACAGGCCGCGCAGGTCGCTGCTCAGCCGCTGCAGGCTGACCTCCTCCGGCTGGATCTTGAGGTGGCCGGCCTCGATTTTCGAGAGGTCGAGGATGTCGTTGATCAGCGTGAGGAGGTCGGCGCCCGAGGACTGGATGGTGCGCGCGTACTTCACCTGCTCTGCGGAGAGGTTGCCCTCGGGATTGTCCCCGAGCAGCTTCGAGAGGATCAGCAGCGAGTTCAGCGGCGTGCGCAGCTCGTGCGACATGTTCGCAAGAAAGTCGGACTTGTAGCGGCTGGCGCGTTCGAGCTCGCGGGCCTTCAGCTCCACCGCCGCGCTCGTGCGCTCCAGTTCGTCGCGCTGGGCTTCGAGCGTCTGGGCCTGCTCCTCCAGCTGGCTGTTCGTCTGCTCCAGCTCGACCTGCTGCTGTTCGAGGCGCGCCTGCGATTCCCTGAGTGCGCGGCCCTGCTCCTCGAGCTCCTCGTTCAACACCCGGAGTTCTTCGCTCTGGACCTGCAACTCCTCCGACTGACGCTGGGTCTCCTCCAGCGCATCCTGCAACTGGCTGCGGTATCTGGCCGACCGGAGGGCGACGCCGATGGCGGCCGCGCTCTGGTCGAGGAGCGACATGACCTGGTCGTCGACAGGTTCCATGAAGCCTAGTTCGATCACCGCATTGACCAGCCCATCGGCCAAGGTCGGCAGGATCACGAGGTGGCGGGGCTTGGACCGGCCGAGCGCCGAACCCACGGAAATGTAGCCCTCCGGCACGTCGTTCAGCGCCATGAGGCGACCTTCCACCGCCGCCCGGCCCAGCAGCCCGTCGCGCAGGCCGAAGCGTTCCGGGATGCCTGCGCCTTCGGGGACGCCCAGGCTCGACGTCCGGCGGAACTCGCCGGACTCCCCCTTGAACACCACGCCGGCCTGGCAGCCGGTGTAGCGGGCCAGGAATGCGAGGATGTCGTCGCCGAGGTGCGGTACGGTCTTCTCGCCCATCAGAGCCTGACCGAGTTCGACTTGACCGGCCTGCAGCCATGCCAGTCGCGCGCGGGCCCTGGCGTCGCGGCGGATGAGGGTGAAGACCGCGAACGAGAGGGCCGAGCCCACGAGGCCCGACAGGACGCCGCTGGCGACCGCGGCCCGGTGGGAAGCCTGCATCTCGACGATCCACAGCGCCCGCACGCGCTGCTCTTCCTGCCGCATCACGTCGAGACGGGTGCGGATCGCCTCCATCTCGCTGTCCTCGCCCCCGGGGGCGACGAGCGCCGAGGCCGCTTCCAGCCCGCTGGCGCGGCGGGCCGCGATCATAGACTGGAGCTCGGCCAGCTTCGTGTGGGCGCTGCGCCGGAGCTGGGCGATGTTCGTCTGCTGGATGGGGTTGTCGCGCGTCAGCGTCTCGATCGCGTCGATCTGGCCGTCGATCCGGCGTGACGCCTGCGCGAAGGGCGGAAGGTAGGTCGCGTCGCCGGTCAGCAGATAGCCACGCTGCCGTGCCACGGCGTCGAGCACCGAGGATTGCAGGTCGTCGAGCGCGACGATGACGTTGTGCGAATGGCGGATTCGCGCGTTCTTGGCGTCCAGCGCCTGGATGTTGACGTAGGCGATCGCGCCGCTGACCAGGAAAAACAGGAGAACGACGAAGAGACCAACGGCCGTCCAGATCTCGATACGCGAGCCGAGCCGGGACGAGGGGCGGTTCCGGAGTTGGGGCATGAAGGTCCTTGCAGGCGGCTTCGCGCGTCCGCAGGCGTGGACCCCCTCGTGCGGATTTCCCAAGGAAAGCGGCCGCCTCCCACCATCGGGCGAGGGCGGCTGGAAAGACCGTGGACCAGCAGACGCGCCAACCAACAACGGCCCAGCTTGAACCGGGTTCCAGCGGTCAGGACGGGAATGGCCGATTCTGTGGAATGTGCGGCCGCGCCGAGCGCGTCACCGCCCTAGGACCGCAGGGTGTTCTCGGCCTTCATCGCCTCGTAGGCCCGGCGCAGCACGGCGGCGCAGTCCTCGATCGTGTCGCGGAACAGGTCGAGTTGGCGTTCGTACTCGCCGTTTTCCAGCTTCTCGATCACCGGATCCTGTTCGACGGATTGCTGTTTCGGCAAAGCCATGGACGCCCACCTGTTATTGCGGGCGCGACCCTGACCTCTTCAGCGCTTCCGCCCGGTTAAGGCGATCAGACGGGAGCGGTGGAAAGCCTGCGGCGGTCGGTCGCAGCCACCAGCTCCGCCCAGATCGCATCCTGCCGCGCGGTGTCGCCGGCGGCCTCAGCGGCGGCGTGAGCCGCTACCAGCGCGGCGCGCAGGCGGTTGTTCTCGACCTGCAGCACCGAGAGGCGCAGGTCGGCGTCCTCGCCACGTTCGCCCAGCAACGCGCGGACGGCGCGGTTCTCCTCCACCAGGATATGCGCCTGGCGGTCCCACAACTCGGCGGCCACGCCCAGCAGGGCGGCCGAGAGGCCGAGGTCGCTGGCCCGCTCGGCTTCGGGTACGCCGGGCATCGCGTTCTTGACGAGCAGGCCGGCCAGTTCGGCCAGCACGTTGGGGATCGGCGGGTTCATAGCTTGCCCATCACCTTCAGCATGGCCCGCTCCTGGGCGTTGATCAGCCACCAGGCCGGATAGATCATGATCGGCGCCCGGTTGCCGCCCGAGTTGAAGGCGGCGGCCGAGCCGACCCAGATGCCCTGGCCCTTCACGCAGTTGAAAAGGGTCCACCACTTGAGCGCGGCGGGGTCGGCCGTGAGACCCGAGGCAGCTTCCCAGGCGGCGACCGCCTCGGCCTCCGTGCAGAGGCCGCCGGCGCGGCCCGAACCGAAGCTCCAGATCGGCTGCAGGCTCCAGCCCAGATCCTCCAGCGGATCGCCCAGGTGGCACATCTCCCAGTCCAGGACGCCGTGGATCTCGCCCGCCTCGTCATAGAGGAAGTTGCCGGTCCGGTAGTCGCCATGGACGACCGAAAGCTTCTGCGCCGGCGGCGGCGGGTTGGCGCGCAGCCAGCGGATCGCCGCCCGCGTCACCGGAAGGGGCTCGGCCTCGTCGCGGTCGATCAGCGCCTCCCAGTGGTCGAGCTCGCGCGACCAGCAGGCATCGAGCGGCGGGGCCTGCATCCAGCGCGTCAGGCCCACGGCGTCCGGGTCGGCGGCGGCGATCTCGCCCAGGATCGTCCACTTGCGCCTGGCCACCTTCGGCAGCACCGCGTCGTAGGCGCCCGACAGCAGCACCTGTGGGGAGGCCTGGAAGCCGGCGATCTCCTCGGCGACGAAGAACGGGTGATCGAGGGCGTCGCTGGCCTCCTCCAGCCACAGCATCTCGGGCACCGGCACGCCCGAGCCCCGGAAGGCGCGGTAGGCCTCGAACTCCACCCGCCGCTCGGTGTCGATCAGGCTGGCCGGCGGGTCGCGCCGCAGGATCAGCTTGCGCTGGCGCGCCTCGCCGCCCTCGGTCCAGGCGAGGCGGAAGCGGTAGGTTTCCCGGCTGGCGCCGCCCGAGATGCGCTCCAGGGCGCTGACCGCCACGTCGGCGGCGTGCGGCATCTTGCCGGCGATATAGGCCGCCAGCCGGCCTTCCAGAGGATGGCTCATGCTCAGGCGAACTCGAACCGCAGCGGCAGGCGCTTCGGCCCGTTGACGAAGAAGGCCTGGCTCATGGCCGGCTCGCCCGCCAGTTCCACCGACTTCAGGCGCGGGATCATCTCCTCCCAAAGAATCCGCATCTCCATCTTGGCCAGATGCTGGCCGAGGCAGACGTGCGCGCCGTAGCCGAAGGCCAGGTGCTTGTTGGGCTTGCGGTCGATGCGGAAGGCGTCCGGAGCCTCGAAGACCTCCTCGTCGCGATTGCCGGAGGCGTAGCAGAGCATCAGCCAGTCGCCCTGCCTCACGGGGCGGCCGCGGACCTCGGTGTCCGCGGTGGCGGTGCGCATGAAGGTCTTCACCGGGGTGGTCCAACGGATGCTTTCGTCCACCAGGCCGGGGATCAGCGACAGGTCGGCCTTCAGCTTCTTGAACTCGGCCGGGTTCTCGGCCAGCGCCCACATGGCGCCGCCGGTCGAGGATGAGGTTGTGTCGTGACCCGCGGTGGCGACGATGATGTAGTAGCTCATCGCTTCCAGGTCCGAGATCGGCTGGCCGTCGATCTTCGAGTTGGCGATGATGCTGGCGAGGTCGTCGGTGGGGTTGGCCCGCCGGTCCTCCGACAGCTTGCGGAAGTACTCGAAGAAGTCGGTGATGACGCCGAAGTCGAGGGGCCGGTCCTCGACTGGCTTGTCGGAATTGCGGCCGAGCTCCGGGTCGGTGGCGCCGAACAGCTCCTGGGTGAGCTTCAGCATCCGCGCCTCGTCGCTCTCGGGTACGCCGAGGATCGTCATGATCACGTGCAGCGGAAAGTGCAGCGCCACCTCGTTGACGAAATCGCACTCGCCGCCCTTGGCCGCCATCTTGTCCACCGCGGCCCGGGCGATCACGCGGATCCGCTCCTCCAGGCTCCGGAGATTCTGCGGCATGAACCACGCCTGGGTCAGGGCCCGGTACTTGAAGTGGTCGGGCTGATCCATGTGGATCAGGGTGCGGAGCAGGTGCGGGCTGCCGCCCATCATCTCGCGCACCTTTCGGTCGGCGACCTGGCTGGTCAGGACCGGGTTGCGGTCGCCGTTGTGGAACAGGTCGTTCTGGCGGCTGATCTCGAGGATGTCCTCGTGCTTCGTCGCCACCCAGAACGGGTCCACGCCCTCGACCTCCGCCACGCCGAAGGGCTCGTTCTTGCGCAGCCACCGATAGGTGTCGTGGATCCGGGCGTCGGCATAGGCCGCCGGGTCGACCAGATTGGCCGCATGCTCTTGGGGAATCCTGTGATCGGCCGCGGTCATGACGCCCATGTCGTAATTTCGTCGCCCGAGTGACGCGAGGTCACGGGGGACGACGCCTCCCTTTTTTCCTTATCGTGCCGATCAGATACCTGCGCATGGCGGCCGGGCAAGGCTGACCGAGCGTCAACAAGGAAGGAAGCGGCGGGCATGCTGACCAAGGGCGACGACTATCCGATCCACCAGACCCCGGAGCCGATCGCCTATGCGGGCTCGGATCGGAACTTCTACGACCGCTATTTCTTCAACGCCTACGCGCCCGACGGATCGGCCTTCATGGCCGCGGCCTTTGGCGTCTATCCCGCGCTGAACGTCGCCGATGCGCACGTCGCCATCGTCAGGGATGGCAAGGAATACTGCCTGCATGCCTCGCGCGTGCTGGGCATGGAGCGGATGGACATCAGCGTCGGCCCGATCGCGATCGACGTCCTGGAGCCGCTGCAACGCCTGAAGCTGACCGTGACAAAGTCCGAGGGGATCGCCGGCGAGGTGATCTTCGAAGGGCGCTCATTCCCGATCGAGGAGCCGCGGTTCGTGCGCCGGGTCGGCCCGCGCCTGTTCATGGACTACACGCGCCTGACCCAGAACGTCCGCGTCTCGGGCTGGCTGGAGGTGGACGGCCAGCGGCTGGAGCTGGACGGCTGGGTGGGCACCCGCGACCGCTCGTGGGGCATCCGACCGGTCGGCGCGGCCGACCCGCAGCCGACGCCGGGCGCGGGCATTCCGCAGTTCTTCTGGCAGTGGTCGCCGGTCAACTTCGCGGACCGCTCGGTGTTCTTCCACATCAACGCCGACGCCGACGGCAAGCCCTGGAACACCCGCGCCGTGATCCTGCCCGACGGCGCCGGCCCCGACGGCGGCCATCACACCGAGGCGGCGACCATGGAGACGGTGCTGATCCCCGGCACCAAGCACGCCAAGTCGGGCAAGCTGACCATCCCGATGGACCAGGGCGCGGCGACCATGACCCTGGAGCCGGTAGGGACCTTCCTGATGCGCGGCATCGGTTATGGCGGCGACTGGCGGCATGGGGCGCTGAAGGGCGACCTGGCGGTGGCGCGCGAAGATCTCGATTGCGAGAACTTCGACAAGAATGACCTCGGCAACCTGCATATCCAGGCGATCAGCAAGGCGACCCTGTCGGTTCCGGGTCAGGCGGACCAGCAGGGCATCGGCGTGTTCGAGCAGCTGATCCTGGGTCCGTACCGCCCGCTCGGGTTCTGATTGAAACGGGGCGTTCGTCCAACGGAGAATGCGGCCGGCTAATTAGATTGCGTACGATAGAATTTTGAGCGATCTAACCTCCGAACAGGAGGACAGGTCCCCATGAAGCCCTTCGCCAGCACGCTCGCCGCCGCGATCGTGGTCGCCACCGCCGCTCAGGCGGCGCTGCCTGCCGCCCCGGCGCCGGAACCCATCCGCGGCACGGTGGCGAGCATCGACGCCCGCCAGATCGTGATCCGGACGAAATCCGGCCCGCGGGCGGTCGACCTGACCCCCGACTGGACCGTGCAGGTCACGAAGCCAATCGCGGTGACCGAGATCCGGGAGGGCAGCTTCATCGGCACCTCCGAGATGCCCCAGGAGGACGGCTCCGGCCGGTCGCTGGAGGTCCACGTCTTTCCGCCGGGCGTGAAGATCGGCGAGGGCCACTACGCCTGGAACCTGCGCAAGGGCTCGATGATGACCAACGGCACGGTCGGCAAGGTGGCCGCGGGCGCCCGCGGCCGCGAACTGCAGGTCAGCTATTCGACGGGCATGCGCCGCATCGTCGTGCCGCCGAAGGTTCCCGTGGTGCAGATCACCAACGGCGAGCGCGGGCAGGTGAAGAAGGGCGTGCCGGTGTTCCTCGTGGCGTTCCCGAAGCCGGGCGGCGGCCAGATCGCCGGCAGCGTCGCCGTGGGGGTCAACGGCGCCAAGCCGCCGATGTGATCCGATGCCGGCCATGCGCGAACGACGGCGGGCGGGGGCGCTGGAGGTCTATCGCCACCCATGGGCGGTGCGGATCGCCCACGCCCTCAACGCCGTCTGCCTGCTAGTGCTGCTGACCAGCGGGCTGCAGATCTTCAACGCCCACCCGGCGCTCTATTGGGGCGAGACCTCGCGCTTCGCCGAGCCGGTGGCCGCGATCCGCTCGGACGTCGCCGCGGACGGCGCGCTGACCGGGCGGCTGGAGGTGCTGGGCTCGGGCCTCGACACCACCGGCGTATTCGGCGCCTCCCGCTCGGCCGACGGAGCGCTGGAGGCGCGGGCCATGCCGGCCTGGCTGACCCTGCCCCCCTACGCGGACCTCGGCGCCGGCCGCGCCTGGCACTTCGCGTTCGCCTGGCTGCTGGTCGCCAACGGTGCGGCCTATCTCGGCCACGGCGTGCTCACCGGCCGGCTGCGTCGCCAACTGCTGCCCACGCGCGGGGACCTGCTCGGCCTCGGGCGATCGGTCGTCGACCATCTGCGTCTTCGGTTTCCGCATGGCGAGGCCGCCCGGCACTACAACGGCGTTCAGAAGCTGGCCTACCTGGCGGTGGTGGCGGTTGCGCTTCCGGTGATGCTGACTTCGGGGCTGGCGATGTCGCCGACGATGCATGCCTGGGCGCCGTGGCTGGGCGACCTCTTCGGCGGAAGGCAGTCGGCGCGGACGGCGCACTTCCTCACCATGCTGGCGCTTGTGGGGTTCGTCGCGGTCCACCTGGCGATGGTGGTGGCTGCCGGCCCTGTCCGCGAGCTGAGGGCCATCATCACTGGCTGGTACCGTCTCGACAAATCGAAGGAGCCGACATGACTCCGAAGGACAGCCTAAGTCGCCGCCGGCTGATCGGCGGGGCGGCCACTGGCGCGCTGGGCGTGGGTCTGGCTGGCTGCGAGCGCCTGAGCGCCTCGCCCGAAGTGAACCGCGCCCTGGCGCTCGGGGGCGAGGTGACCCGCCGGGCGCAGCGCCTGATCGTCGACCGCAAGGCCCTGGCCCGGGAGTATCCGCCGGAGGCGATCTCCCGCGACTTCCGCCCCAACGGCACCACGGCGCCCGACAGTGAGGACTATCAGGCTCTGGTGGCCTCGGAGTTCCGGGACTGGCGGCTGGAGATCGGGGGGCTGGTTGAGCGGCCACTGTCGCTGTCGCTGGCCGACCTGCGCGCCGCGCCGGGCCGGACGCAGATCACCCGGCACGACTGCGTCGAGGGCTGGAGCTGTATCGCCAAGTGGCGCGGCGCCCGGCTGGGTCCCCTGCTCGACCAGGCGGGCGTGAAGCCCGCAGCGCGCTACGTCGCCTTCTTCTGCGCCGACACCCTCGAACTGACGCTCGACGGCTCGGGCGACTACTACGAGACCATCGACCTGCTCGACGCCCATCACCCGCAGACGATCCTGGCCTACGAGATGAACGATGCGCCGCTGCCGGTCGCCCACGGCGCGCCGCTGCGCCTGCGGCTGGAGCGACAGCTCGGCTACAAGATGGCCAAGTACGTCATGCGCATCGAGCTGATCGACAGCTTCGCCGGCCTGGGCCGAGGGCGCGGCGGGTACTGGGAGGACCGCGGCTACCAGTGGTACGCGGGGATCTAGAGGCAACCGGAGCTACTCGCTCACCTCTTTGCCCAGGGCCTCGACCAGGTGGTCGATCGAGGCCTTCAGCTCGGCGAGGTCCTCGATTGGGCCCGGCAGCCGGCAGAGCGCGGCGCCCGGCACCGCCAGGGCCTTCTCGCGGAGGGCCCGCCCGGCCTCGGTCAGGGTGATCATCACCCGCCGCTCGTCGGCGGGATCGCGGGCGCGGCCGAGCAGTCCGGCCTCCTCCATGCGCTTGAAGAGCGGGGTGAGCGTGCCGGAGTCGAGACCCAGGCGGCGGCCCACGTCGCCGACGGTCTGGGGCGATCGTTCCCACAGCGCCAGCATGGCGAGGTACTGAAGATAGGTCAGGCCCAGGGGCTGCAGCAGCGGCCGGTAGAGCCGCGTCATCAGGTTGGACGCGCGGTAGAGCGAAAAGCAGAGCTGCAGGTCGAGAGCGAGCGGATTCGGCAGCTCGCCATCCTTTGGCCCGCGTGCAGCCATGCCGGTTCTCCCTTGTGTCGCCTCGCCCCCTTGTGCGGTCCGGCGAAGCGAGGCGCAAGCAGCTGTCAGTTGCCGGGACCGCCGTTCGAGAACACCTGCACCAGCCGGGCCGCGGCCGGGAGCATCAGGGCGCCGAGCAGCGACGGGAAGATGAAGAGGATCAGGGGGACGGTCAGCTTGGCCGACAGACCCAGAGCCTTCTCTTCGGCGCGCAGCATCCGCTTGGCCCGCATGTCGCTGGAGAACACCGACAGGGTCTCGCCCAGGCTGGTGCCCATCTCCTCGGCCTGGCGCAGCATGGTGGCGAGGGCGCGGGCGTCGTCGATGCCCAGGCGGTCGGCGAAGGCGGACCAGGCGTCCTTGCGGGCGCGGCCGGCGCGCAGCTCCAGCACCAGGAAGCGCAGGTGCACGGTGAGGTTGGGGTAGCGCCGCTCCAGCTCCTCGGTCACGCGGGTGACCGCTGCGTCGAGCGACAGGCCCGCCTCCACCGACGCGACCAGCAGGTCGAGCAGGTCCGGGAAGCCTTCGGAATATTCCCGCTCGCGGGTCGTCTTGCGGTTCTTGAGCACCACGTCCGGCCCGTACAAGGCGGCCAGCGAGACGCCCACGGCCAGGGCCAGGATGCCGAGGTTGCCGCCCTTCTGCCCGATCATCACCGGCAGGGTGAGCACGACCGCCAGGGTCGCGGCGGCGAGGGCCGCGGCCTTCACGCCGAGGAAGATCACCGGCGCTTCGCGGTTGTAGAAGCCGGCCTGCATCAGCCGCGAGCGGAGCAGGGAGACCTTGGCCGGATCGCGCACGGCGCTCTGCTGGCCGAGGCGGCGGACGGTGGAGAGCACCTGGTCGGCAAGGGCCCCGCCGGGCTTCTCGACCAGGCCGGACCGGCCGCCCGGGCCGGCCGCGGCGCCCGCCAGGCGGCTACGGCGCAGGGCGCGGACGCGCAGCTCGCCCACCGCGAGCCAGCCGAGCCCGCCCAGGGCGCCCACCGTCAGCACCAGACCGACGACATAGATGAGGGTCTCGATGGGCATGGGATCAGAGCCGCATGTCGATCATGCGGCGCATGATCAGGTTGCCGAGGAAGATCCAGAAGCCGAGGCCGGCGAGGCCGTACTTGACCATCGGCACGTCGATCACGTCGCCGTAGAACTTGGGCGAGATCAGCACGATCATGCCGATCGCCAGGAACGGCGCGGCGGTGAGGATCATCGCCGAGGCGCGGCCCTCGGACGACGCGGCTTTGATCTTCAGCCGCATCTTGTGGCGGTCGCGCACGGTGTTGGCGTTGAGCTTCAGGAGGCCCGTCAGGTTGCCGCCGGTGCGCTCCTGCAGGCGGACCGTGGCGGAGAAGAGGTCGACGTCCGGATGCTGGCATCGCTCGGACATCCGCTCGACCGCCTGCTCCAGGGTTGCGCCGTAGGCGATCTCATCCGCGGCCATGCCGAACTCGGTGCCGATGGGGTCGGACATCTCGCGGCCGACCAGCGCCACGGCCGCCGGCACCGGGTGGCCGGCCTCCAGCGAGCGGACGATGATGTCGAGGGCCTGGGGCAGCTGGAAGCCGAGCGCGGCGGCCCGCTGCTTGGCCTTCCACTTGAGGACGCCCAGAGGAACGATCACGCCGCCCAGGACCGCGCCGGCCAGGAGGGCCAGAGGCTGCTTCATCAGGAAGAAGAGGCCGACGGCGCCGATGGCGGCGGCAAGCCCGACATAGGTCAACCACTTCTTCTGGTCGTAGGGCAGGCCCGAGGCGACGATCATGTCCGACAGCCAGCGCAGGCGCTCGGAGCGGCCGCCGGAAGCGGTCAGGCCCCGCTGCTTGCGCAGTTCGACCACCAGCGCCGAGATGCCCTCGACCTTCTCGCCGATCTTCAGGCGGCGGTTCACCTGCCGCTTCTGGGTCGCCACGGAGAAGACGCCGACCAGGCCCTGGACGCCGGCGAACACGGCGGCGCCGATCATCACCATGACGATGAGCTTGGCGTCGATCTCCATGGTCAGAGCACCTTGTTCGGATCGAAGTTGGTGGTGTCGTACGGAATCCCCCGGCGCAGCATCTCGTCGAGGCAGCGCGGCCGCAGGCCGGTGGCGCGGTGCTCGCCGTGCACGGTGCCGTCGGGGTCGGTGTGAGTGCGGTTGAACAGGAAGATGTCCTGCATCTGCACGACGTTGCCTTCCATGCCGACGATCTCGGTGACGTGGGTCACCTTGCGCTTCCCGTCCGAGAGACGGTTGACCTGCACAACGAGGCCGACGGCGGCGGCGATCTGATAGCGAACGGCCTCGGGGCCGATGTTCATGCCGCCCATCGCCACCATCTGCTCCAGGCGGCTGATCGCCTCTCGCGGATTGTTGGAGTGGATCGTGGCCATGGAGCCTTCGTGGCCCGTGTTCATGGCCTGCAGCATGTCGAACGCCTCTTCCGAACGGACCTCGCCCAGAATCACGCGGTCGGGACGCATCCGCAGGGCGTTCTTCACCAGCTCGCGCTGGCGGATCTCGCCCTTGCCCTCGATGTTCGGCGGCCGGGTTTCCATGCGGACCACGTGCGGCTGCTGGAGCTGCAGCTCGGCGGCGTCCTCGATGGTGATGAGACGTTCCCCCTCGCTGATGGCCGAGGACAGGGCGTTGAGCAGGGTGGTCTTGCCCGAGCCCGTACCCCCCGAGATGACGGTTGAGACCCGCGAGCGGACGGCGCCGTAGAGGAACTCCGCCATCGCCGGAGTCATCGCCTGGAATTCGACCAGTTTCTCCAGGGTCAGCGGCTTCTTGGAGAACTTCCGGATCGAGACCGAGCAGCCGTCGATGGCGATCGGCGGAATGGCGGCGTTGACGCGGCTGCCGTCGGGCAGGCGGGCGTCGACCATCGGCTGGCTCTCGTCGATCCGGCGGCCGACGCCGGCGACGATGCGCTGGACGATCCGCAGCAGGTGGTCGTTGTCACGGAAGCGGATCGGGGTGAGCTCGAGCTCGCCCCGCCGCTCCACATAGACCTGGAACGGGCCGTTGATCAGGATGTCGTTGATCGCCTCGTCCTTGAGCAGCGGCTCGATGGGGCCAAGGCCGACCATCTCGTCGTAGATCGAGGCGCCGAGCTCGGCGAGCTCCTTGGTGTTGATCACCATGCGCTCGGCCTGGGCGAACTGGGTCACCTGGCCCAGCACCTGGCGGCGCAGTTCGCTTTCCTCGAGCTTGTCCAGCTTGGAGAGGTCGAGTTCGTCGATCAGCCGGGCGTGCAGGCGCAGCCGCAGGTCGAGGTTCGCGTCGCGCGGCGCTGCGGCCTTGGCCTTGGGTTCGGCCTTAGGCGCGGCGGCGGGCGCCGGCGCAGCCGCCTGCGGTTGCGCGACCGGCTGGGCTGCGGGCGCGGGAGCCGAACGCGCGAGACTGAAGCGGGCCATCAGGCGGCCTTCTGCGGCGCGTCGCGGCGCGGCGGCTGGGCGGCCAGACGCTCGACCAGGGTCTGGACGTCCTTGACGATCTTGGACTTCGGCCGGTGCTGGGCGATCGGGCCGCCCAGGTTGGCCGAGGCGGCGGCCGCCTCCCAGTCGGAGCTGACGCCAGCTTCGGCCTTGCGCTGCAGGGCCTTCTCGGCCTCGGCCATCGACGGGGCCGGCCCGAACATGCGGCTGGCCAGCCGGTTCAGCACGATCCGCGGCCGCAGGCCCGTTCCCAGGGCGTCCTCGATCTCGTCCGAATACGACCGCGCCGCCAGCAGGGCGGGGACCGTCAGTTCGGAGATGACGAGCACCTCGTCACAGCCGGCCAGCGCCTCCAGCGTCCAGGACCGGCGGTGCCGCGGCAGGTCGAGGATGACCCAGTCGTAGCACTCGCAGGCGACTTCCAGCATTCGCAGAACAGCCTCGCGGCTGACCGCGTCGAAGGCGGTCGGGTCGCGGACGCCCGCGATCAGGTCGAGGCCCTTGGATACCGGGGTGATGAAGGCGTTCAGCATGGCCGCGTCGATGCGGTCGGCGGCCTGGCCGAGGTCGGCGAGGCGCGCCGTCGGCTGGGCTCCCAGGTAGGCGGCCGCGGCGCCGTCGGCGAGGTTGAGGTCCACGAAGCAGACAGCGCGGTCCTTGCCCGAGCGCGCGGCGAGGGCGTGGGCGATCTCGATGGCGATCGTCGTCGCGCCGGATCCGCCCACCGCGCCGCTTACGCCCCAGCAGCGGGAGTCGCCGGTGGCGTGCGTGGGGGCCGGATGGGCCTCGGCCAGCAGGGCCTGCAGCGCGGCGACGAGCTGCTCATGGGTGTAGGGCGCCTCGAGGATGTCGGTGGCGGGCAGGCGCAGGACGTTGCGCACCAGACCGGCGGGCAGCGTCTGGCCGACCAGCAGCACTGGCGGGCAGGCCTTGAGGCCCGACAGCGCCTTGACGGCGGAGGCGAGGGCCGTGGCGTCCCAGGCGTCGGCGTCGATCAGCACCAGATCGATGGCCCCGGGAGTGAGGCCGCTCAACTGTCCGATCGACCCAGGTTCGAGGGCGGCTCCGGCCAGCGGTCCCTCGGCCAGCGGCATCAGCTTCGGGCCGAGGGCGAGGATGCGGCGCCCGCGCAGGAATGCGGTATCGGCCATCAGCGTCCCTCCTCGCGGGTGAGCGGTCGGTCGAGCGCCTTGCCGTTGAAGATCAGGCTGGCGGCCGAGGGCTCCTTGCCGGGCGGCGCCAGGGTGGCGGCGGCCTTGGCCTTGTCCTCAGACGTGGTGAAGCGCGGCGTGACGATGACGATCAGCTCGGTCTCCGCCTGCTTCCAGCGGCTCGACCGGAACAGGGCGCCCAGGATCGGCACGTTCCCAGCTCCGGGAACCTGGCGCATGGCGTTGGAGTAGTCGCGCTGGAAGAGGCCGCCGACCGACAGGGACTCGCCGCCGCGCAGTTCGACGGTGGTCTTCGTCTGGCGGATGATGAGACCCGGCACGGTGAAGCCCGAGACGCGCAGCGAGTTGGTGAAGTCGAGTTGGCTGACCTTGGGCTCGACCTCCAGGCGGATCATGCCGTTGTCCAGCACGAGGGGGATGAAGGTGAGCTCGACCCCGTACTTGCGGAATTCCAGGCTGATGAGGTTGTCGCGCTGCGGCACCGGATAGGGGTACTCGCCGCCGGCGTGGAAGGTCGCCTTCTGGCCGGAGATGGCCACCAGGTTGGGCCGCGCCAGGGTCCGGATCACGCCCTTTTCCTCGAGCGCGCCCAGGGCGGTGTCGATCGAGGTGTTCCCCGAACCGCCGAACAGCTGCAGCAGCCCGGCGGGCGGGCTGGCGCCGATCAGGCCGTTGCCGGTGGCGAAGTTGAACGAGTTGTTGGCGATGGTGGCGGTGAAGCCGATGTCCTGCAGGGCCGAGCGGGTGGCCTCCAGGACGCGCACTTCCAGCACCACCTGCTGGGCATCGCGCACCGACAGGCGCGAGATCACCGAGTCCGGCGCGTAGCGCTGGGCGATCTCCTCGGCGCGGCGCTGGACGCCGCTGTTGGACACCTCGCCGCTGAGCATCAGCGACTCGCCCAGGTTCCGCACGACGATCGGCTCGCCCGGATAGGCATTGCTGAGATCGTGTTGCAGGCTGGCGGCGTCGAAACCGACGCGGATGTCGATCACCTCCAGCAGCCGGCCGCCGGGGCCGTAGACCAGCAGGTTGGTCGAACCGAACTCGATGCCCTGGACGTAGAAGCTGGACTCCGAGGTGGCCGTGACCTTGGCGATCTCGGGCTGGGCCACGACGATCTTCGCGGCGGGCTGGCTCAGCCGATAGGACAGCGACTTGTCGCGCGGCACGTAGATCGTGCGGCGCACGGCCGCCTCGCTGGCCAGGGTTTGGGCCGCGGCCGGCGCGGCCGTGGCGAGGCCGGCGGCCAGGACGGAAGCGCACAGGAGCGCGCTCACCAGGGTTCGGGACATGATCGACATGGGTCTGGACCTGGAGATGCTGTGCACGGGGCCTTAGGCGGCGTCGGCGTCGGTCTTGGGGGCGGCCGTGACCTTGGCCGCCTTCGGCGCGCGTTCACGCTTCACGGCTTCGCCCTCGATGATGAGGATTCCGGAGCTGACGGCCGGGCGCGAGGCGGTGCGGACGGGGCCGCCGCCGGCGCGGGGCGCGCCGCCGCCGCCGATGAGGAAGTCGTTGGTCCGCAGGGGCGGCGCTTCGGCGATGTCGGCCTGGCCGTTGCGGCGCAGCGCCAGCGAGAGCTGGCCGAGCGTCATGGCGACCGAGAGCTTCTGCGCGTCCTCGACCGACACTTCCAGGGTGGCCGTATTGGGCTTGGACGGTTTGTCCGAGGTCGGGTCGGCGTTGAGGTCGACCCCCAGCACGCGGGCGTTCTGCACGACCACATACGAGATGTAGTTGCGCTGCGGGCCGTCGGGCGTGAGGTCGCGCATCAGCACGACGTCCACCCGGTCGCCCGGGAGGGCATGGCCGCCCACGCCGCTGGCGTCGTCCACCTTCAGCGTGTAGGCGCGCATGCCCTCGGCGATCTCGGCGGCCACCGTGGGGCGCGCGCCGGGACCGGAGATCTTGGTCGGCAGCAGCGCCTCATGCTGGGCGATCGGGGTCAGCGCGACTGGCGGGGTCCCCTGGTCGGCGGCCAGCGCCTGCGGGATCGTGGTGAAGGCGCCCGAGGGCACGGCGCTCTGCGGCACCTTGATGACCTTCAGCATGCCGGCGTTCAGCTTCTCGCCGTACTTGATGGCGCGCGAGGCGACCACGATCGGCTCGCCCTGGGCCTCGATGGTCACGGGGCTCCTGGCCGACGCCGCGTTGGGCAGCGCGACCTTGGCCACGAACAGGGCGCCGAGGCCGAGGACGGCGGAAGCCGCCAGGCTGACGATGGTAACGAGCCGCATGAACTCACCCGACCAACATTTCTCTTGTTATGGGGTGACGTTAACGACGTCCGACTTGAGATATCCCGAACGAACGAGGTGAACGGCGCGCCAACCATTCTGAAGATCGCGGTTACCAGCTGGCGTCGCGCGCGGCCGAGCGGCTAGGCTGGCGAGACAGAATGACGAGCGGGAGGACGCCGGATGAAGGTTCGCAGGCTGGGAAATTCAGGCCTGAAGGTCAGCGTCGTGGGCCTTGGCTGCAACAACTTCGGCATGCGGATCGACGCGGCCCAGACCGACGCGGTGGTAAACGCCGCCATCGACGCGGGCGTCACACTGTTCGACACCGCCGACATCTACGGCGGCACGAAGTCGGAGGAATTCCTCGGCAAAGCGCTGGGCAAGCGACGCCACGAGATCGTGCTGGCCACCAAGTTCGGCATGCGGATCGGCGACGACCCTAAGCGACAAGGCGGCTCACGGCGGTGGATCATGCAGGCGGTCGAGGACAGCCTGCGGCGGCTCGGTACGGACTACATCGACCTTTACCAGCACCATCGGCCCGACCCGGACACGCCGGTCGACGAGACGCTGCGGGCGCTGGACGACCTCGTGACCCAGGGCAAGGTCCGCTACATCGGCTGTTCGAACTACGAGGGCTGGCAGATCGCCGACGCCGACTGGACGGCGGCCGGCCAGAGCCGGTTCGTGTCGTCGCAGAACCTCTATTCCCTGCTGGAACGCGACGTCGAGCGCGAGGTGCTGCCGGCCTGCGAACACTTCGGCCTGGGTTTCCTGCCGTTCTTCCCGCTGGCCTCGGGGCTGCTGTCGGGCAAGTACCGCCGTGGCGAGCCGCCGCCGAACGACTCGCGCCTGGCGGCCTGGGGCGCGCGCGGGCAGGCGGCCATGAGCGACGCCAACTTCGACAAGGTCGAGGCGCTGGAGGCCTGGGCCCGCGAGCGGGGACACAGCATCCTGGAGCTCGCCTTCGCCTGGCTGCTGGGCCACCAGGTGGTCTCTTCGGTGATCGCCGGCGCTACGACGCCCGAGCAGGTGCGGGCCAATGCCGCCACGGCGAGCTGGGCGCTGACGCCGGAAGAGGTCGACGAGGTGACAGCCCTCGTCCGCTGACCTTGGCGGACGGAGCGTAAGCCTGCGATGAGGCGCCATCCGAGCCGGTTGGAGGACGCATGTACGATCTGCTGAAGGGCCTTCGCGTGGTGGAAGGCTCGGCCTTCGTGGCGGCGCCGACCTGTGGCCTCTACCTCGCCCAGTTCGGCGCTGAGGTGATCCGCTTCGACAACATCGGCGGCGGGCCCGATTTCCGGCGCTGGCCGCTCGCCGACAACGGCATGAGTCTCTACTGGGAGGGCCTGAACAAGGCCAAGAAGTCGGTGGCCCTCGACCTCGGCCGGCCCGAGGGGCGCGAGATCGCCCAGAGGCTCGCGGCCGCGCCCGGCGAGGACGGCGGCCTCTTCGTCACCAACTTCCCTGTCGACGGCTTCCTCTCGTACGACAAGCTGAAGGCCCTGCGCGACGACCTGATCTGCGTGCGGGTGATGGGCTGGGCCGACGGCTCCCAGGGCATGGACTACACGATCAACTCGGCGCTGGGCCTGCCGCTGATGACGGGGCCGGTCGGCGACGAGCGGCCGGTGAACCATGTGCTGGCGGCCTGGGACCTCTTGACCGGCGCCTACTGCGCTTTCTCGCTGGTGTCGGCGCTGATCGCCCGGATGCGCGGCCAGGGCGGGCGCGAGATCCGCGCCCCGCTCAGCGACATCGGCGCGGCGACCATGGCCAACCTCGGCTTTACCGCCGAGACCATGCTCACCGGCCACCAGCGGCCGCGTATGGGCAACGATGTCTTCGGCGCCTTCGGCCGCGACTTCACCACGAAGGATGGCGTGAAGCTGATGCTGCTCTGCATCACGCCCAAGCAGTGGGAGAAGGCGCTGGACGTGCTGGGCATCGGCGCCGGCGTGGCGGCGGTGGAAGCGGAACTGGGCGTCTCGTTCGCCAAGGACGAGGGCCTGCGCTTCACGCACCGCGAGCGGCTCTATCCGCTGTTCGAGCGCGCGTTTGCGGCGAAGACGGCGGCCGAGCTGACGCCGGCTTTCGACGCGGGCGGCGTCACCTGGGGCAGCTACCAGACGCTCGATGCGGCGATGAACGATCCGCGGCTGTTCAAGGACAACCCCCTGTTCGAGACCGTGAAGCACCCCAGCGGCCTGTCGTATCCGGCCCCGGGCGCCATGGGCACCATCCCGCAGGACGTGCGCCGGCCGGTCGCGCCTGCGCCGCGGCTGGGCCAGCACACCGACGAGGTGCTGGCCGAGGTGCTGGGGATGTCGGGTGGGGAGATCGCGCGCCTGCACGATGCGAAGGTGGTGGCCGGCCCGGCCTGACGCGGCCCGTCAGGCGACGTCCAGGATCTTTCCGGGGTTGAGGATGCCCTTCGGGTCCAGCGCACGCTTCAGGGTCCGCATCAGGGCGATCTCGGCTTCGCTGCGGGTCAGGGCAAGGTAGGCCTTCTTGTGCAGGCCGATGCCGTGCTCGGCGCTGACCGAGCCGCCGATCGCCTTCAGCGGGCCGTAGACGATCGCCTCGACGGCCTTCTTCACCTCGGGGCCAGACTCGCCCGTCCAGACCAGGACGTGCAGGTTGCCGTCGCCGAGGTGGCCGAAGACGTAGTTGTCCATGTCCGGCCAGCGGGCGCGCAGCTTACCGTCGATCTCGGCCACGTAGGCCGGCATATCGGCGATCCGCAGGGAGACGTCGAAGGTGATCGCCGGACCCTTGCGGTTCACCTGGCCTACGTCGTCGCGCAGGGCCCACATCTTCGCCCGTTCGGCCTGGCTCTTGGCGATGACGGCGTCGACGATCAGGCCGTCCTCCAGGGCCTGGCCCAGCACCCGCTCGAAGCGCTCGGCGTCGGCGGCTTCGTCGCCGCCGAGGGCCTCGACCAAAACATAGTACGAATGGCCGTATGGAAGCGGCGGCGCGCCGTTCGCTGGCGGCGTGGTGACGAGGGCGTAGAAGGCCGGCCACATCACCTCGAACGCCGACAGGCCGCCGCCGAGGGCGCTTTCCAGGGTTCGCAAGAGGCGCGGGATGGAGTCGAAATCGTCGGTGGCGACATAGGCCGTGTTCTGGCTGAGCGGGGCGCTGCGCAGCCGCAGCACGGCGCGGGTGACGACGCCCAGTGTGCCTTCGGCGCCGATGAATAACTGTTTGAGGTCGTAGCCGGTGTTGTTCTTCATCAGCCGGTTCATGGACGAGACGACGGTCCCGTCCGCGAGCACGGCCTCCAGCCCCAGCACCATGTCGCGCATCATGCCGTAGCGGACCACACGGTTGCCGCCGGCGTTGGTGGAGATGTTGCCGCCGATGGTCGCCGAGCCCCGCGCGCCGAGGTCGAGCGGCAGCAGCAGCCCCTGGGCCTCCGCGGCCTCGCAGGCGACCTGCAGGATGCAGCCGGCCTCGACGGTCATGGTGGCCGAGGCGACGTCGATCTCCTCGATCCGGTTCATCTTCTCGAGGCTGAGCGCGATGGCGTCGTCGGCCGTGGCCCCGCCCGCCAGGCCGGTCTTGCCGCCCCACGGAACCACCGGGGCGCCCAGACGGTGCGCGAGCTTGAGGACCGCCGAGACATCCTCGGTGCTCCTGGGAAAGACCACGGCCCGCGGCGAGCCGAGGCGCATCCAGGCCCCCTGCGCCTTCTCCAGCGCGGCCTCGCCAGCGAAGACGGCGTCAGGTCCGAGCGCGGCTTCCAGCTCGGCGACGAGGGGATCGGGGGAAAGCTGGGCGGTGGGCATGGCGCGAGCGTACACCCCGCGTCCCGTGCTCTGGAAGTCAGGCGTCGTGACGGGCCAGGTGGGCGCGCACCGCGGCCAGGTAGGGCTCGGAATGGGTGGCCGGCATCCCATGGCCGGCGTCCGGCACGACGGCCAGGCTGGCGTTCGGCATCCGGTCCACCAGCGGCCTCAGCACGTCGGCGGTCATCTCGTCGTACTCGCCGGTGATGACCAGGGTGGGCGCGGTGATGCGCGGCAGCAGCGGCTCGCCGTCATAGGTCTTCAGGCTGCCGGTCGCGCGGATCTCGCCGGGCCCCCACATCCCCTCGTAGAGCTTCGGGTTGAGGGCCAGGCCGCGGGCCTTCACATAGGCGACGACGTAGTCAGGCGGCGGCCGGCGCGCGGCGTACTGGCGATAGAAGATCGCCATGGCCTTGCCGTAGGCGGGATTGGCGGTGTCGCCCGCCGCCTCGAGGGCGTTGATCGTCTCGATCACCTCGGGCGGCAACTTGGCGAGCTGAGCCAGGGTGCTCTGGGTCCAGCTTGCGGTCGAGATCAGCGGGCTGCCCAGCGTCAGGCTTCGCAAGCCGCCGGGCTGCCGGGCGGCGTACTCCAGCGCGACCGTGGAGCCCCAGGAGTGGCCGACGAGGTGCAGGCGCGGCAGGTCCAGCGCCGCGCGGATGGCGTCGACCTCCGAGACGAAACGCTCGACCGTCCAGTTGGCCGGATCGTTCGGGTGGTCGGAAAGACCACTGTCGAGCTGGTCGTAGAGGATGACCGCGCGATCCTCGGCCATCTCCAGCGAAGGCAGGAAGTAGTAGTGGCTGCCGCCGGGCCCGCCGTGGGCGCAGACGACGGGCGCGCGCGGGCCCTTCAGATCGCCATTCACGCGCACATAGATCCGCCCGCCGCGGACGGGGACCATCAGCTCCCGGTCGGGCGCCGGCGCGGTCCAGGCGGGCTTCGCCTGGCCCTGGGCCCGCGCCAGGGTCGGCGCCAGCGCCGCGCCGGCCAGGCCGGCGAGGAACGCGCGGCGGTCGAGGGCGACCTCGCTACGCGGCATCGAGCTTGGCCAGGAGGGTTCCTTCGCTGACCTGCGCGCCCAACTCGGCGCCGAGCTCGGCCACGACACCGTCGAACGACGCCGTCAGGGTGTGCTCCATCTTCATGGCTTCCAGCGTCAGCAGCGCCTGTCCCTTGGCCACCTTGTCGCCCGCCTTCACCAGGACGTGGGTGACCTTGCCGGGCATCGGCGCGCGGACCTGGCCGTCGCCGGCGGCGCCGTCGGCGTCGGCGGCGGGCGGGTGGTCCCGGAACACGAAGGCCTCGCCGCCCTCGAAGACCACCACCTCCTCGTCGCCCAGCACGTGGACGGAGCGCAAGGGCTGGTCGCCCATCTCCACCTCGACCGCCCGGCCATCGACGAAGAGGCGGGTCGTGGCCGCGGCCGGGGCGTTCAGCCGAAACCCGGTCAGCGACACCCAGGGTGTGGCGGCCTGGCCCTCGACCTCGCGCTCGACCATCTCGCGGAAGGCCCAGCCGGCGGTGGCCAGGGCCTCGGGGGAGGGCTCGGCCGACGTCGCCAGGGACTCCAGTTCGCGGCCGATCAGGCCGGTGTCGACGCTGCCGACGATGAAGTCGGGGTGTTCCAGGCAGCGGACCAGGAAGCCGGCGTTGGTCTTCAGCGGATAAACCTCGACCTCGGCGCAGGCCTCGGCCAGGTCGGCGACGGCCTCGTCCCGTGTCGGGGCGTGCGAGATCAGCTTGGCGATCATGGGGTCGTAGAAGGGGCTGACGGCGTCGCCCTCTTCGACCCCCGCATCGACGCGCACGCCGGTCGGCAAGGCGAAGCTGTCCAGCCGACCGATCGAGGGCAGGAAGCCGGTGGCCGGGTTCTCGGCGTAGAGGCGAGCCTCCACCGCGTGGCCGTTCAGCCGGATCTCGTCCTGCTTCAGCGGCAGGGCCTCGCCGGCGGCGACGCGGAACTGCCACTCCACAAGGTCGAGGCCGGTGACCATTTCAGTGACCGGATGCTCCACCTGCAGGCGGGTGTTCATCTCCATGAACCAGATGCGGTCGCCCCGCAGACCCTGGCTGGCGTCGGCGATGAACTCGACCGTGCCGGCGCCGACATAGCCCACGGCCCTGGCGGCCTTCACGGCGGCCTCCGTCACAGCGGCGCGGGCGGCGTCGGACATGCCGGGGGCGGGCGCTTCCTCGATCACCTTCTGGTGGCGGCGCTGCAGCGAACAGTCGCGTTCGTAGAGGTGGACGACGTTCCCCTGGCTGTCGCCGAAGACCTGCACCTCGATGTGGCGGGGGCGGGTGACGTAGGTCTCGAGCAGCACCCGGTCGTCGCCGAAGCTGGCGGCGGCCTCGCGCTGGCAGGAGGCCAGGGCGGCGTCGAACGCCTCGGCGCTCTCGACCAGCCGCATGCCCTTGCCGCCGCCGCCGGCCACGGCCTTGATCAGCACCGGGAAGCCGATGGCCTCGGCTTCCGCCTTCAGCCGCCTGGCCGACTGGTCCTCGCCCAGGTAGCCGGGCGTCACGGGCACGCCGGCCTTCTGCATCAGGTCCTTGGCGGCGTCCTTCAGGCCCATGGCGCGAATCGCCGATGGCGGCGGGCCGATCCAGACCAGTCCGGCGGCGGTCACCGCCTCGGCGAAGTCGGCGTTCTCGGAGAGGAAACCGTAGCCGGGATGGATGGCCTCGGCTCCCGTGGCGCGGGCGGCCTCGATGATCCGCTCCCCGACGAGGTAGCTCTCGCGCGCCGCGGCCGGTCCGATCAGCACCGCCCGGTCGGCGTCGCGCACGTGGGCGGCCTGGGCGTCGGCCTCGGAATAGACGGCCACGGCCTCGATCCCGAGCCGGCGGGCGGTGGCGAAGACGCGGCGGGCGATCTCGCCCCGATTGGCGACCAGAACGGACTTAAACATCAGACGCCCCACGCGCCGCAGGCGCAGTCATTTTGGAACCACGGACCATCACAGACCATCACGGACCAGGGGCCGGCGTTGTCCGTGTTGGTCCGTGATGGTCCGTGGTGGAATTGAGGGCGCTGTCGCGCCGGGAGGGTCGTCATCTGCGGCCTCACATCCGGAACACGCCGAAGCGCGTTTCGGGGATGGGGGCGTTCAGGGACGCGGAGATGGAGAGGCCCAGCACGTCGCGGGTCTGGGCCGGGTCGATGACGCCGTCGTCCCAGAGGCGGGCGGTGGCGTAGTAGGGGTTGCCCTCGTCCTCGTAGCGCTGGCGGACCGGGGCCTTGAAGGCCTCCTCCTCGTCCTTCGTCCACTTGTCGGCGTCGCGGTGGACGGTGGCGAGGACGCTGGCCGCCTGTTCGCCGCCCATGACGCTGATGCGGCTGTTGGGCCAGGTCCAGAGGAAGCGGGGGGAATAGGCCCGGCCGCACATGCCGTAGTTGCCGGCGCCGAAGGAGCCGCCGATCAGGACGGTGAACTTCGGAACCTCGGCCGAGGCGACGGCGGTGACCAGCTTGGCGCCGTCCTTGGCGATGCCGCCGGCCTCGTATTTCCCGCCGACCATGAAGCCCGAAATGTTCTGGAGGAACACCAGCGGGATCTTCCGCTTGCAGGCCAGCTCGATGAAGTGGGCGCCCTTCAGCGCGCTCTCCGAGAACAGCACGCCGTTGTTGGCCAGGATGGCGACCGGATAGCCCCAGATGCGGGCGAAGCCGCAGACCAGGGTCGTGCCGTAGAGCGCCTTGAACTCGTCGAAGCGGCTGCCGTCGACGATGCGGGCGATCACTTCGCGAACGTCGTAGGGCGCGCGGACGTCCGGGGGGATGATGCCGTAAAGCTCTTCGGGGTCGTAGGCGGGCGGCTCGGGCTCGGCGAGGGTCAGGTCGACGGCCTTGGTGGTGTAGAGGTTGGCGACGATGCGGCGGACGATGGCCAGGGCGTGCTCGTCATTCTCCGCCACGTGGTCGACCACGCCCGAGCGGCGGCCGTGGGTGTCGGCGCCGCCGAGCTCCTCGGCGCTGATGATCTCGCCCGTGGCGGCCTTCACCAGCGGCGGGCCGCC
>JADHED010000919.1_pt1 | contig 28408 bp, 21 predicted proteins | sample 8952041 | NCBI WGS metagenome assembly JADHED01 (sample SAMN16124423, study PRJNA663239) | bioreactor sludge metagenome | isolation source: sludge (control) | place: India:Bengaluru | collected 2018-09-08
GGCCCATGATGACGTCGAGCTGCCGCGGCAGGATAGCGCGGAGCCCGAACTTGGCGATCGCCTGCTCGTGGCTGACGCAGACGTGCATCACCACCACCTCGCGGCCGATCTCCCGCATGGTGGCGTCGAGCGAGCGGGCGAGCGCCGCGGCCCGGGCCGGGTCGCGGAACTTCAGCTGGCGCGCCGCGGCGTCGAGGTCAGCGTGGGCCATCGGCGGGTCCCCCGGCGGCGTCCACCTCGCCGCGGACGTCCTCGGCCATCAGGTCGCCCTCGGCCGCCTCCTTCATCAACTGCTCGTAGAGCTCGCGGGTGCCCTCGATGTCCTCCTCGGGGATGCGGCGGATGGCGAAACCGACGTGGTTGAGGACGTAGTCGCCCGGGGCGACGGGCTCGTCGATCAACTCGAGCCGCACCTCGCGCTTCACGCCGAAGAAATCGACGGTGGCGAGCATGCCGTCGATGGTGAGGACGCGGCCGGGAACGCCAAGGCACATCGGGGGGACCCTCCGGGCAGGGACGCGGTCGGCGCCCCCGCCCTGTCTGCCTTGCAGGCTACTTCAAGGCTGGAGACTTTGCCTAGCAAGGGGCTGGCCAGTGCCGGCCGTCCTGGTACGGGCGGCAGGACCCGTCAGCGGCCGCCGGGCGCGCACGAGGTACCGGCCCGTGGGGCGGGTTTGCGCAACGTCGAGGCGGCCTGGCCGCCGCCGCTCCCCCGGCCGCGGCCGCGGAGGTCAGGGGTAGATCGGCGCCACTTCCCACCAGGGCTGGAGCGGCGCGGCGAGGGGGCGTTCCACCGGCGCGACACCGCGGGCGCGCAGCGCCTCCACCACCGCGCGCACGGCCGGCGCGATTGCCGCGCGCACGGGCGGGCTCAGCCCGGGCGAGGCCGGCGTCGCCAGCGGGATCGCCCCCACCAGCAGCACGTCGGCCGGGCCGGTGCCGGCGAAGTCCAGCATCAGCAGCACCTCCTTCACGCCCGGGTCGTGCGGGCCCACGCGCGGCTGCGGCGCGTGGCGCAGGATCTCGGCCTTGTCGTAGAGGCGCAGGTCGCCGGGCGCGCCCTGGGACTTCACCGTGTCCACGAACACGACCACGGCGGCGCCCGAGACGAACGGCGTGAGGTCGAGCCCCGGCGTGCCGACGTCGATCACCTCGACGTGCGCCGGCCAGTCGTAGGCCGCCTGGAGCACCGCCACGACGGCGGGCCCGAACCCATCGTCGCCGGTGAGCACGTTGCCGAGGCCGAGGACGCGGATGACCGGGGGCATGGCGCGCCATCGTAGCGCATGCGCGCGCCGGGGCGTCGCGGGGCGCGTCCGGCCTCCCGCCGCGTCAGAAGGCCATCGTGTGGACCACCCGGGCGGACCGGCCACGCTCGGCCACCGCGTCCTTCAGGTACGACAGGTGGTTGCGGTGGAGCGTGTCCGCGGCGTTGTCGAGCCTGACCGTCAGGGTGTGCAGCCTGGTGCCCCTGCCGAACGACCAGGACGAGAACAGCCGGAGCACGGTCGAGCCGGCGGTGGGCGGCTCGTGCCGGTAGACGCGGGCCTGCCGTGCCGTGAGGGTGACCTCCGCGCCGGCCTGCCACGCGAGGTGCTGGACGCGCGCGCCCAGCCGCGCGCGCAGCGGCGGGATGCGTGCCGTCCACGGCCACCTCGGCCACGACGCCGCTGGCGATCTGCACGTCGGCCCTGGCCTCCACCCCGGTGAGGGCGGCGTCACGCGCCACGAAGTGCACGACGGGGAACCCCTTCACCGTCGAGCCGGTCGGCTCGCGGAAGATGAAGCCGTCGATGGCGTTGCGGAACCAGGTGAGCTCGCCCGACACGCGCGGCACGCGCCAGCGCAGCGAGGCGTCCACGCCGAGGGCGCGCTCGGAGCCCAGCGCCGCGCTGCCCACCTCGTAGGCGAAGTTGCCGATGTGCAGGCCGTCGAAGTACAGCTCCTCGAGCGCGGGCCGGCGCGACGCGCTCGCGACGCTGAGCGTCAGCGTCACCGGCTCGGCGAGCCGCCACACGCCGCCGCCCGACAGCGACACGTCGGTGAAGTCGCGTGGAGGGCGGCCGCGCGCCGGGCGGTAGCGGGTGGTCTCGACGCGGACGCCGCCCTGGGCCGACACGCGTCCCCAGCGGGCCTCCTCGAACCCGAACAGCGCCGCCGACGCCTGGTCCACCGGTGGCGACAACGCCTCGACGCCGACCGCGCTGAACGCCCGCCAGGACCCGCTGGCGCCCACCGTCCCGCTGAGGCGGCCCATGGGCCGGTGCGCCATCATCGCCGTGACCTCGGTGAGGTCGTTGGTGAAGCGCGTGCCCACCGCGCCCCCCTCGATCTCGTCGTGCGCGTAGGCGCGGCGCACCGCCGAGACGCGCAGCGACCCCAGCCCGTGCGGCAGGTCGCGCCACTCGCCGCGCGCCGTGACGCCGTGCCGCCGCGGCGTGAGCGTCACCCACGCGCCGCCACCCACCGCCGGCAGCCCGTACCGCGCATCGTCGAACCCGTAGCTGCCCCCGACATACCCGCGGGACCCGACCCACGACGCGGCGACGGTGGCGAGCACGCTGCGCGCTTCGGTGTTCGCCACCCGGCCGTCGGGCGTCCCGACGTCGCCGGAGCGCCGCGCCGCGCCGCTCGCCTGGAAGGCCAGGCGGCCCGCACGCCAGCCGGTGGAGACCGCCGCGCCCGCCTCCGGCGTGCCCGAACCCACGTCGACGGTCGCGAGGCCGCGCGCGGCCGCCGCGCCGGCCGCGCGCTGGTCGGTGGGGATCGTGTTGGTGACGATGTTGACGAGGCCCCCGATGGCGTTCGACCCGTAGAGCAGCGTCGCGGGTCCGCGGATCACCTCGATGCGCGACGCCGTCGCGGGATTCACGCTCACGCCGTGGTCGGCGGACTGGCTCGAGACGTCGCCCATCCCGTGGGTGTCCTGCAGGATGAGCACCCGGTCGCCGTCCAGCCCGCGGATGACCGGCCGTGACGCGCCCGGCCCCGACGATCGCTCCGCGACGCCGAGCTGGCCCCGCAGCGCGGCGCCGAGCGACCCTTCGAGCTGCTTGCCCAGCTCCTGTCCGGAGAGCACCGCCGTCGGCTGCGCCGCCTCGAACCGGCTGCGGGTCTCGGCGCTGACCGACACCGCGTCGCTGAACTCCAGGAGCGGATCGAGCCGGAGATCGAGCGGGGCGGCGCCGCGCGCCTCGACCGTGACGGCGATGCGCAGCTCGACGAAGCCGTCGGCGCGAACCCGCAGCAGGTACCGGCCGGGCGGCATGCCGGTGAGCGAGAAGCTGCCGTCGCGCCGCGTGCGCCCGCTCCACGACGTGCCCTCGAGGTCCACCAGCGCGTCGGCCACCGGGTCGCCGGAGAGCGAGTGCTGCAGGCGGCCGCCCACCGTCGGGCGCTCGTCGGGGGCGGACTGGACGGCGTGGGCGGCGGGCGGCGCGGGCTGCGCGGGGGCGCGGGCCGGCAGCCGCGCGCAGAGCAGCCCGAGGCCCGCGCGCCGGACCATCACCTTCGTCGCCGCGCGCGCGCCGAGCACGATCCGGCGCGGTCCCGCGCGCAGCGTCACGCGGTCGCCCGTCTCGTCGCGCGATTCCACGCGCAGCTCGGCGCCGGGCACCAGCGCGTGCCTCTCCGCGAAATCGAGGAACTCGGCACCCTGGTCGGCGATCCGGCTGACGGTGACCGGTTCCCGGAGCGGGCAGGTCAGCAGGGTGGTGTCCGGGACGGCGGCGACGGTGCCGTCGGCCAGCGGGATGGGGTCGCCGTGGGGGTCCACCTGCGGGTGGCCGAGCAGGGCGTCCATCTTCTCGATGACGCGGTCCGAGAGCGCGTGCTCGAGGCGATCGGCCTCCTCGTGCACCTCGCTCCAGTTCATGCCGAGCACCCGCACGAGGAACAGCTCCACCAGGCGGTGGCGCCGCACGACCGAGGCGGCCAGGCGGCGGCCGGCCCGGGTGAGCCGCAGGCCCATGTAGGGCTGGTAGCGCACGAGGCCGGCCTCGGCCAGGGTCTTGGCCATGGCGGTGGCCGTGCCCGGGGTCACCGCCAGGCGCGAGGCGAGCAGGCCGACCGGCACCAGGCCCTGGGGGCCGAGCTCGTGCTCGGCGTCGTGCAGGGCCTTGAGGTAGTTCTCGACCGTGGCGGAGGGGGCCATGGTTTCGAGTGATAACACAAGAGGTTTTGACTAGTCAAAACCATGGCCTGGCCCGGCCTCACGCGCCGAACACGGCCAACGGCGGTGCCGTCGGCTCGATGCTGACGTGCTCGCCCGGCCGCAGCTCGGCGCCGCGATCGTCGGCGGGGCACGCCAGGCACTCCCCGTTCGCCAGGCGCACCCGCAGGCCTCGCCGCCCGCCCCGCCACGTCACGGCCTCGACCACCGCCGAGCCGGCCGGGTCGGGACGGGCCAGCAGGCCGTCGTGGCGGAACACCGCGCGCACCCGCGCCGCCGCCACGGGGAAGCCGGCCTGCGGGGGCGGGTCGAACGCGGTCCACACCGAGGCGCCGGCCCGCACGCCGTCCACCACCACGTGGCCGCCGACGAAGTCCGCCACGAAGGCATCGACGGGACGGAGCGTCACCTCAGCGGGGGTCCCCACCTGGACGAGGACGCCGTCGCGCATCACGCCCACGCGGTCGCCGAGCTCGAGGGCCTCGTCGCGGTCGTGCGTGACGAGGATGGCCGTCGCGTGCAGGTCCCGCAGCAGGCGGCGCAGTTCGGCGCGCAGCTGCAGGCGCAGCACCGGGTCGACGCTCGCGAGCGGCTCGTCGAGCAGCACGAGGGCGTGGCCCGGCGCCAGCGCGCGCGCGAGCGCCACGCGCTGCTGCTGGCCCCCGCTGAGCTCGTGCGGGTAGCGGTGCGCCAGGCCGGCGAGGCCGCACAGGTCGAGCAACTCGGCCAGGCGGGCGCGCCGCGTCGCGCGCGGCCGGCCGGCGAGCCCGAAGGTGACGTTGGCCGCGACGTCGAGGTGCGGGAACAGGGCCAGGTGCTGGAACACGACGCCGACGCCGCGCCGTTCCACCGGGACGAGCGCCCGCGGCCCCTCCTGCACGGGGCGCCCGTCGATGGCGATGCGCCCCTCGTCTGGCGCCTCGAAGCCGGCCACCAGTCGCAGCAGCGTCGTCTTGCCCGACCCGCTGGGCCCGACCAGCGTGAGCACCTCGCCCGCGGCCACCCCGAGCGAGACGTCCCGCACCGCGGGCGGGTCCCCCGGGGCGAAGCCCTTGGTGACCCGCTCGACGACGAGGCGGGCGAGGGGAGGGGGGACCGTGGTGGACGACATGAGGCAGGTTCCTCGGCGGACGCGCGTCAGCGGGCGGCCGTCGCCCCACCGGGCGACGCCTCCCACGCCCGTCCCAGGCGGTGGAGGAAGGCCACGGGCAGCAGCCCGGCGGCGACGATGGTGAGCGACGGCACGGCGGCGGCTTCCCAGAGGCCCTCCGTCGTCCGCTGCCAGACGGCGACGGCCAGGGTGTCCACGCCGAGCGGCCGCAGCAGCAGCGTCATGGGCATCTCCTTCATCACGTCCACGAACACCAGCAGGACCGCCGCCGCGAGCGACCCTCGCAGCAGGGGCAGGTGCAGGCGGGCGAGCAGGCGGGCAGGAGACGCGCCCAGGGAGCGGCCGGCCTCGTCGAGGTCGCGGCCGATGCGGCCGAGGCCCGCCTCCACCGGCATCAGCGCGAGCGCGGCGAACCGCGCGAGGTAGGCGAGCAGGAGGCCCGACAGCGAGCCCGTGACCAGCGGCGGCAGCCACGCCGCCAGCCCGGGCGGCAGGTGGGGCAGCAGGGCCCGATCGGCCGCGGCGTAGACCACGAGCGCGCCGACCGCCAGCACCGGGCCGGGCACGCTGTAGCCGAGGCGGGCGACGGCGTTCGCCGCGCGCGCCGCCCGCCCGCCGTCCGCGCGCTGCGCGTAGCCGAGCGCGAGCGCCCCGAGCGTGGTGGTCGCGGCGGCCAGCGCGGCCAGCCAGAGCGTGTTCGCGACCAGCGGCAGGTCGCGCGCGGGGGCCCAGGCGTCCCCGCTGCGCGTGGCCCAGAGCACCAAGGTGCCGGCCGGCAGCAGGAACGCGAGCCCGAGCACGGCCGTGCACGCCGCGGCGGCGGTCCACCCGCGCCAGCCGCGCAACGGCGGGTAGAGCACGGCCACGGGGCGGGCGTGCCGCTGCGTGCTGCGCGCCCGGCCGCGCGACCACCGCTCGAGCGCCAGCAGGAGCACCGTGACCCCCAGCAGCAGGGTGGCGAGCTGCGTGGCCGCCACGCGGTCGAACATCCCGAACCACACGCGGTAGATCGCCTCGGTGAGGGTGCGCACGCCGAAGACGCTCACCGTGCCGAAGTCGGCGAGTGCCTCCATCACGGCGAGCGCGCACCCGGCGGCGATGGCCGGCCGGGCCGCCGGCAGCGCCACGCGGAGGAAGGCCGGGGGCGCGAGAGGCCGAGGGAGCGCGCCACCTCGAGCTGGCTGGCGTCGAGCTGGGCGAAGGCCGTGCGCGCCAGCAGGTAGACGTACGGGTACAGCACCAGCGACATCGCGAGCGCCGCGCCCCAGAGGGACCGCACCTCCGGGAGCTGCGCGCCGGGCCCCCACCAGGCGCGCAACTGCGCCTGGACCGGGCCGGCGTACTCGAACAGGGCGACGAACACGAAGCCCACGACGTAGGCCGGCGCGGCCAGCGGCAGCAGCAGGGCCCAGTCGAAGACCTGGCGCCCGGGGAACCGGCGCGTCGCCACCAGCCAGGCCAGCGAGACGCCGAGCAGCGTGCTGGCTAGGCCGACGAGGAGCACCAGCGTCGCGGTATTGCGCAGCGCCTCGCCGAGGATCGTCGCCGCGAGGTGGGCCCACACCTCGCCGCGCGGGTCGGCGAAGGCGGCGGCCAGCGCGACGAGCGGGGCCGCGACGACGAGGGCGACGAGGCTCGCGACGGCGACCAGGGCCAGGCGCCCGGGGCGCGTCACTCGTAGCCGGCGCGGTCGGCGAGCTTCACGGCCGCCGCCTGGTGGGCGCCGGCCGCCGCCACGCCGGCCCGGTCGGCCTTGAACGCGCCCCAGCCCGCGAGCATCGGCAGCGGCGCCACGGCCGGGTTCACCGGGAACTCGTGGCTGCGGCCGGCCAGCGTGCCCTGGGCCGCGGCGGAGGTGAGGAACTCCAGCAGCGCCACGGCCTCGGCGCGGTGCTTCGCGTGCGCGGTCACGCCGCCGCCCGACACGTTCACGTGGACGCCGGCGCCCTGCTGGTCGGCCCACGCGAGGGCGACGGGGAAGGCCGGGTCCTTCTCGAGCAGCCGGCCGAGGTAGTAGCTGTTGCTGATGCCCACGTCGCACTGGCCCGCGGCGATGGCCTGCAGCAGGCCCGTGTCGCCGTTGACGTAGACGGGGGCGTTGGCGACCCACGCGCGCACCATCTGCTCCACCGGCGCCTCGCCCCGCTGGGCGATCAGCGCCGCCAGCAGCGACTGGTTGTAGACGTTCGTCGAGCTGCGCAGGCAGAGCCGGCCCTTCCAGCGCGGGTCGCCCAGCGACGCGTAGGTGGGCACGTCGCCCGGCGCCACGCGGGCCTTGCTGTAGGCGATGGTGCGGGCGCGCACGGCGATGCCGAACCAGCGGCCCTGGGGGTCGCGATACGGCGCGGGCACGTTGGCCTCGAGCGCCGGGGAACTCACCGGGGCGAGCAGGCCCTCGCGCGCGGCGTTCCAGAGGTTGCCGGCGTCCACCGTCAGCAGCAGGTCGGCCGAGGTGCGCGCCCCCTCGGCCTTGAGGCGCTCGAACACCTCGTTGTTGTTGCCGTTGAAGAAGACCACCTTGATGCCGGTCTGCTTCGTGAAGTCGTCGAACACCGACTCGGCGCCGTAGTGCGAGCGCGACGAGTAGACGGTGAGCGTCTTCTGCTGGGCCGCCAGCGGCAGCACGAGCGCGACGGCCACGGCGGCCGCGAGGGCGAGGGTGCGGGAACGATGGGTCATGAGCGTGTGCGTCGGCATCGGACGGGCCGGCCATGCGCGCGGGCGCGCCGCCGGCGGCGCGGGCATCCTGCGCCTCGCCGGGAAGATGAGACCGGGTCTCGCCGTCGTTCGCCCCACGCTACCCGCTCGAAAGCCGACCAGTCAAGTCGGATTACAGCGCCTTCACGCGGGCGATCTCCTGCCCCTCCACGTCGAGCGTGTGGATGGCGCAGGCGATGCACGGGTCGAAGGAGTGCACCGTGCGCAGCACCTCGAGCGGCAGCTCGGCGCTCGTCACCGGGTTGCCGATGAGCGACGCCTCGTCGGGGCCGACCTGCTGCTTCTCGTCGCGCGGCCGCCGGGCTAGCGCGCCTCGCCCTCCGGCTCGGTCGTCGCGTCGGTGGCCGCCCGCACGCGCGCGACCAGCATCGTCAGGGCCTCGAGGTACCGCTCCAGGGCGCGGCGGCCCGCCGGGGCGAGCCGGTACTCCGTGCGCGAGGCACGGCGCAACCGTTGCCGGTGCACGCTGACGTAGCCGACCTCTTCCAGCCGGCGGACGTGCACGCCGAGGTTGCCGTCGGTCAGCCCGAGGGCCCGCTTCATCTCCGGGAAGGTGAGCACCGGCGTGCGGACGAGCGCCACGACCATGGCCAGGCGCACGGGGTCGTGCAGCACCTTGTCGATGTGACGCGGGTGCGCCGCCTCGGCCGTGGCCGGCTCGCGGGGCGGCTCGTCGTACGTCGTCTCGGGGCTCACGCTCCCTGCCTTTCGTGTCCCGGGCGTGGACCGCGGGATCGGCTGCCCGGGGCGGCCCCGCCGCCGGCCCGCGCCCGCCCTGCCACGGCGTGCCCGGATTCTACGACGGCGTGCCCGATCGCGCGCGACCGCGGGTATGATGGCGCGCATACACACGTCGCGGAGGCGTCGTGGAGAATCGGCGCCTCGAGGCCACGCGCCCGCGGGGGCGCCGAACCGAAGGCGGAACGCCGATGTTCTCCACGCTGAACGTCCGTGCCCTCACGTGGGCCCTGGCCGCCACGCTCGGCCTCGTCGGGGCCGTGCTGGTGGGCTCGCGCACCCTGCAGAACTTCGACGCGGCGCTGGTGCCGTATCTCTTCGGCACCCTCTTCGCCTGCTTCGGCATCGTCTACCGCTACGCGGTGTGGGTGCAGCGGCCGCCGACGCGCCGCTTCTGGCGGCGGAGCGTCGAGTTGCTGTTCTCGGGCCACTGGCCACGGGCCGCCGCGACGGCCGCGCGCAAGGGCGTCACCGACATCGCGGGGCAGGCGTTCGTGTTCCGGCGCAGCCGCGCCCGTGGCCTCGCGCACTTCCTGCTGGCGTGGGGGTGCCTGTCCGCGTTCGCGATCACCCTGCCGCTCACCTTCGGGTGGATCCACTTCACGCTGGCGCCCGGGTCCACGTCGATCTACGAGGCGCACGTGTTCGGCTTCCACGCGTTCTCGTTCCCGCTGGGCTCGTTCGTCGCCTTCAACATCTTCCACGCGCTGAACTACTCGTCGGTGATGGTGCTGGCGGGCGTCGCCTACTTCCTGCGGCGACGGATGACCGACGCGGGGCAGATCGCCACGCAGACCTTCGAGTTCGACTGGATGCCGCTGGTGCTGCTGGGCGTGGTGGCGCTCACCGGGCTGGGGCTGACCTGGGACAACACGTTCCTGCGCGGGCGCGCCTACCCGTTCATGGCCATCACGCACGCCGTGAGCGTGATCCTGCTGCTGGTGTGGCTGCCGTTCGGCAAGTTCTTCCACGTGTTCCAGCGGCCGGCGCAGATGGGCGTGGCCATCTACCAGGACGTGGCGGCGGCGGGGCCGCAGCAGGTGTGCCCGCACACGGGCGAGGCCTTCGCCGCGCAGATGCAGATTCGCGACCTCGAGGAGGTGACCGCCGAGCTCGGCATGGACTACCGCCTGGCCGGCGGCGGCAGCCACCTGCACCTGAGCCCGCAGGGCAAGCGCGCCGCGCTCGCGCGCGCGCACCTGTCGGCGCGCGAGAAGTCGGGACGGTTCTTCGGCTGATCGCGCCGCGCGCGGCGGGGCGTCCCGCCGCCCGGCGCGAGGGTTCGTCCGGTTCCCTGGAGCTCTGACGCATGGCCCGCTTGCCCGTGCCCGCCGAGGCGCTGATCGACCGCTTCGGCCCCCACCTCAACTACCCGCCGCGCGAGGGCTTCCCCGGGCGCGACGAGCCCGACGCCGTGGTGCCGACGCACTGCTGCTTCTGCGGCATGCAGTGCGGCGTCAAGCTGCTGGTGAAGGACAACCGCGTGGTCGGCTTCGACCCGTGGGAGGAGTTCCCCTTCAACCAGGGCCGGCTGTGCCCGAAGGGCGTGCAGCGCTACCTGCAGAACAACCACCCCGACCGGCTGCTCACGCCGCTGGCGCGCGTGGAGGGCCGCGGGTTCGTCCCCGTCGGCTGGGAGGAGGCGATGACGAAGGTCACCGCCGAGATCCAGCGGATCCAGGGGCAGTACGGGCGCGACGCCTTCGCCATGCTCTCCGGCGTGTCGCTCACCAACGAGAAGAGCTACCTCGTCGGCAAGTTCGCGCGCGTGGCGCTCAAGACGCGGAACCTCGACTACAACGGCCGGCTGTGCATGGTGAGCGCGGGGGCGGGCAACAAGAAGGCCTTCGGCCTCGACCGCGCCAGCAACGCCGCGTCGGTGGACCTCGCGGGGGCCGAGGTGGTGATGCTCTGCGGCACCAACGTGAGCGAGACGTTCCCGACGCTCACGCACTGGCTGTGGCAGGCGCGCGACAACGGCGCGCGGCTGATCGTCGTGGACCCGCGCGTGACGCCCATCGCGCGCACCGCCGACCTGCACCTGCCGGTGCGGCCGGGCCGCGACTCGGCGCTCTACGGCGCGATGCTGCGCGAGTTGATCGTGCACGACTGGCTCGACCACCAGTTCATCGAGCAGCACACCAGCGGGTTCGCCGCGGCCGCCGACGCGGTGAAGGACTACGACCTCGACTGGGCCGAGCGCGTCACGGGCGTCGAGAAGCGGAAGATCGCGCTCGCGGCCGAGTGGTGGGGCCGGGCCGCCACGAGCTTCCTCATGCACGCCCGCGGCATCGAGCACCACTCCAAGGGCGTCGAGAACGTCGTCTCGTGCATCAACCTGGTGCTGGCCACGGGGCGCATCGGCAAGCCCTACTGCGGCTACGGGACGATCACGGGGCAGGGCAACGGGCAGGGCGGGCGCGAGCACGGCCACAAGTGCGATCAGCTGCCCGGCAACCGCGACATCGAGCATCCCGCGCACCGGGCCTACATCGCCGGCGTCTGGGGCATCCCCGAGCCCGAGCTGCCGGGCAAGGGGCTCACCGCCTACGAGATCGTGGAGGCCGCGCACCGCGGCGAGATCAAGGGCCTGATCTCGATCTGCTTCAACCCGCTGGTGTCGCTGCCCAACAACCAGATGGTGCGCGAGGCGCTCGAGAAGCTCGAGTTCTACGTGGCCATCGACTTCTTCCTCAACGAGACGGCGCGGCACGCCGACGTCGTGCTCGCCGGCTCGCTGCACGAGGAGGAGGAGGGCACGGTCACCACCTTCGAGGGGCGCGTGACGCGCGTGCGCGCCGCGGTGACGCCGCCGGGCGAGGCCCGCACCGACACCGACATCCTGCTCGACCTCGCGCGCCGCCTGGGCGCGGGCGCGCAGTTCGCGTTCGCGAGCGCCGAGGAGGTGTTCAACGAGCTGCGCGTGGCGTCGAAGGGCGGCACGGCCGACTACTACGGCATCACCTACGAGCGCATCGAGAAGGAGATGGGCGTGTTCTGGCCCTGCCCGTCGCTGGACCACCCGGGCACGCCGCGGCTGTGGGAGGACCGGAAGTTCGCCACCAGCGACGGGAAGGCGCACTTCAACGCCGTGTCCTACCGCGACCCGCAGGAGGTCGAGGACGCCGAGTACCCCGTGATCCTGACCACCGGGCGCGTCGTCTCGCAGTACCTCAGCGGCACGCAGACGCGCCGCATCGGCAAGCTGGTGGACCAGTACCCCGAGCCCCTGCTCGAGATCCACCCGGCGCTGGCGGAGAAGTACGGCATCGCGGACCGCGACCTGGTGCGCGTGGTCACCCGCCGGGGCGCCGCGGAGTTCCCGGCGCAGGTGGTGCGCACCATCCGCGAGGACACGGTGTTCATCCCCTACCACTGGCCCGGCCGCAAGTCGGCGAACCAGCTCACCTCGGGGCACCTCGACCCGGTGTCGAAGATCCCCGAGTTCAAGGTGAGCGCCTGCCGGCTCGAGCCCACCGGGCGCAAGGCCCCCTCGGCGCGGGAGACGGCCGCGCACGCGAGCGCGTGATGCAGAACACGGCCTTCAAGACCCAGGAAGAGTTCTTCGTCGACCCGCAGCGCTGCATCGGCTGCCACGCCTGCGAGATGGCGTGCGCCGAGTGCGAGACCAACGGGCAGCTGCCGATGATCAGCGTCGACTACGTCGAGCGGCTGGCCAGCCCCCAGACGTCGGTGCAGGTGTGCATGCACTGCGAGGAGCCCACCTGCGCGCGCGTCTGCCCGGCCGACGCCATCACGCGCGACGAGTTCGGCGTGGTGCACAGCGCCAGCCCCAGCCGCTGCATCGCCTGCAACAACTGCGTGCTCGCCTGCCCGTTCGGCGTGCCGAAGATGATGGAGCCGATGCGGCTGATGATGAAGTGCAACCTCTGCTACGACCGCACGAGCGCGGGCCGCAAGCCGATGTGCGCCACCGTGTGCCCGAGCGGCGCGCTCACCTACACGACGCGCGAGCAGATCACCAGGACGCGGCCCACCAGCACGCCCGTGAACGTGTTCCGCTTCGGGGGGCAGGTGGTGAAGACCAAGGTGCACGTGATGATGCCCAAGGGCAGCACGGAACTGGTGGTGGACTGACCCGCCTTCGCCCTGGCGTTGCGCGCGCGGGCTTCGGCGCGGCAGGCCCCGCCGTCGCCCGGGCGTTGCGCGCCCGGGCTTCGGCGCGGCAGGCCCCGCCTTCGCCCGGGCAGCATGCGCCCGAGCGTCGGCGTGACAAGCCAGGCCCCAAGTCGCAGGCCCCAGGCCGCAAGCCCCAAGCCCCCGAGGTTCCCATGTCCGATCGCCACACCCTGCCGTCACGCCCCGCCTGGGAGGCCGACTTCCCCCAGGAGCGGCTCGAGACCGAGCACGTCACGCGCCGCGAGTTCGCGAAGTTCCTCGTCGTGGTCTCCGGCGGGATGACCGTGGGCAGCGCGGTCATCGCCGTCAAGGACGACCTGGTGCCGCAGGCGGCGATTGCCGCCGAGGGCACCCGCATCTGCGCCGTGGCCGACGTCCCGGTGGGCGGGACCAAGGCGTTCGTCCTGCCGGGCACCACGCACCCGGCCATCGTGGTGCGGCCGGACGCCGACACCTTCCGCGTGTTCGAGCAGAAGTGCACGCACCTGTCGTGCGCCGTCTTCTACGCCCCCGACAAGGACCACATCGTCTGCCCCTGCCACAACGGCGGGTTCGACGCGCGGACGGGGCAGGTGCTCTACGGCCCGCCGCCGCGGCCGCTGCGGCAGTTCGCGGTGGAGGTGCGCGGCGACGACCTGGTGCTCGTCGGCGAGGTCGCGCGCCCGGCGCACTCGCACTCGGCCAACGAGGCCGACGACCCGCTCGACGGCGCGCCGGCCTGCGCCCCGCCCCGGGCGTGACACCCCGGCCGTTCCCGGAGCCCGAGCCATGAGCGACTTCCGTCGTGCCCAGTCGCAGGCGCACCCGAGCAAGACCAACACGGTCATGCTGGGCATCCTCGCCCTGCTGGTGACCATCCTCGCGCTGCAGATCTGGCTGCTCGTCGCCGGCCTGAACACCGCCCTCGGCGGCGACCGGTCGATCGTGTGGCCCGCCTTCTACGCCTCGCTGGCGCTGTTCCTCGGCGGCGCGGGGCTGCTGCGGTTCCTGCCCCGGCCCATCCGGCTGGTGGAGGTGCCCGAGCGCGCGGAACCGTTCCCCGACGCGGCGCTCGCCTGGCGCACGCTCGCCATCAGCGTCGTGTCGCTCACGCTGGCGTTCGCCGTGTGGTTCATGTGGTCGGCGCTCACGCTGCGGCTGCGCGACGCCGGCTTCGCCATCACGGCGGGGCAGGCGTTCTGGCTCGCGGCCACGCCCACCCTGCTCGGCTCGCTGCTGCGCATCCCCTACGGGATGATCGTCTCGCGCTACGGCAGCCGCCGCAGTTTCGCCGTGGTGACCCTCGCGCTGCTGGTGCCGTGCATCGGCACGGGCCTGGCGGTGCGGGACCCCGCCACGTCGTTCGGCACGCTGCTGTTCTGGTCGGCCATCACGGGCATCGCCGGCGCGAACTTCGCCACCTCGATGGGCGTGGTGACCTTGTGGTTCCCGAAGCAGAAGCAGGGCATGGCGCTCGGCATCAACGGGCTCGGCAACCTGGGCGTCACCGTGGCGCAGTTCACCGTGCCGGTGGTGCTCGGCGTGGCGCTCTTCGGCGGCCTCGCCGGCGCGCCGCAGACGCTCACCCGGGCCGATGGCACCACCGCGCCGGTCTTCCTGCAGAACGCCGCCTTCGTGTGGGTGCCGTTCGTGCTGCTGTGCGCGGCCGCGATCTGGTTCGGCACCCGCGACTTCGCGATGCCCCCCAAGTCGCTGGCCTCGCAGCTGAAGGTGGCGCGCGAGCGGCACACGTGGGTGCTCTGCTTCCTCTACTTCCTCACCTTCGGCTGCTTCGTGGCGATGGGCGCCTCGCTGCCGCTGATCATCCGCGAGGTGTTCGCGGCGGCGCCCGGCGGCGCGCCCAACCCGCTCGCCTACGCCCCGTTCGCCCCGCTCGTGGCCACGCTCATGCGCCCGGTGGGCGGCTGGGCGGCCGACCACTACGGCGCGGGGCGCATGACGGCCATCGCCATCGCCGTCATGGCCGTCGGCGGCTTCGGCCTCAACGCCTACCTGGCGCCCGACGCCTTCCCCGGCTTCTTCGTCACCATCCTCGTGATCTGCGCGGCGTCGGGCTTCGGCAACGGCACCGTCTTCAAGATCATCCCCGTGGTGAACCCCAGGGACGCCGGCGCGGTGATCGGCATCGTCTCGTGCCTCGGGGCGCTCGGCGGCTTCTTCCCGCCGCTGTTCCTCGGGTGGTGCATCGACCGCTTCGGGTCGCCGGCCTGGGCCTACACCGCGATGGCCGTCTTCGCGCTCGCCGCCTTCGTCGTCAACTGGTGGTACTACTGGCGGCGGGAATCGCCGACGCACTGCTGAACCGCCAGGCCGGCGCTCGCGCCGCGGCCGCCCGCGTGGAGTACCATGGCGGGTTGGAGGATCCGACCCGTCCATGCTGAAGACCCCTGCCTACGCCGCTGCCGCCCCGAAGTCCCCGCTCGCGCCCTTCGCCATCGAGCGCCGCGAGCCCGGTCCGAAGGACGTGCTCATCGACATCCGCTATTGCGGGGTGTGCCACTCCGACATCCACCAGGGCCGCGACGAGTGGTACCCGGGCATCTTCCCGATGGTGCCCGGGCACGAGATCGTCGGCACGGTCGCGAGGGTCGGGACCGAGGTGACGAAGTGGAAGCCCGGCGACACGGTGGGCGTGGGCTGCTTCGTGGACTCCTGCCGCGCCTGTGACGCGTGCCGCGACGGCGAGGAGCAATACTGCGGCGGCGGCCTGGTCTTCACCTACAACGGCCTCGAGCGCGACGGCAAGACGCCCACCTACGGCGGCTACTCCGCGCACATCACGGTGGACCAGGACTACGTGCTGCGCGTCCCCGGCAACCTGCCGCTCGACGCGGCCGCCCCGCTGCTGTGCGCCGGCATCACCACCTACTCGCCGCTGCGGCACTTCGGCGTGCAGGCCGGCGACCGCGTGGCCGTCGTGGGCCTCGGCGGCCTCGGCCACATGGGCGTGAAGATCGCCCGGGCGATGGGCGCGGAGGTCACCGTGCTGAGCCACTCGCCGCGCAAGCGCGACGACGCGCTGCGGCTGGGGGCGCACGACTTCGTCGCCACCAGCGCGGGCGACGCGTTCACGGCCAACGCCGGGCGCTTCGACTTCATCCTGGACACGGTGTCGGCGCCGCACGACTACAACGCCTACCTCGGCCTGCTCAAGCGCGACCGGACGATGGTGCTCGTCGGCGTGCCGGAACCGAGCCTGCTGAGCGCCTTCCCGCTCGTCATGGGGCGCCGGCGGCTGGCGGGCTCGCTCATCGGCGGCATCGCCCAGACGCAGGAGATGCTCGACTTCTGCGGCCAGCACGGCGTGGTGTCGGACATCGAGCTGATCGCGGTCCAGCAGATCAACGAGGCGTGGGACCGCGTCGTCGCCAGCGACGTGCGGTACCGCTTCGTCATCGACCTGGCGACGTTGCCGCGCGGGTAGTTTCACAAGAATCTCTCCGGCCGCCTGTGGTATCACGTGGGCGCGCCCGCCGCCGGGGCGTGCCCACGAGGTGCCCATGACCCGCCACGCCCTCCGCGTGCTCGCGCTCGTCCTGCTGCCCTCGGCCCTCCACGCGCAGATCGAGTGGCACACCGACCTGAAACGCGGCCTGGCGCTCGCCCGCGAACTCCGCAAGCCCGTGCTGGTGGACGTGCGCGCCGAGTGGTGCCCGCCCTGCAAGGCGATGGACGAGTCGGTGTTCCCGCGACCCGAGGTCGTCGCGGCGCTGGACGGCTTCGTCTGCGTGCAACTGGACGTCGACCGGACGCGCACGCGACCCGACTGGTACTCGGGCGCCCTGCCGACGCTGGCCGTGCTCGACCCCTGGGGCAACTACCTCGGGCAGCGGCGCGGCTACGTGGCGGCCGACGTCCTGGTGTCGCTCATGAAGACCGTGCCGCGCGACTACGCCCCGGTGGCCGAGGCGCTGTCCACGCTGCAAGCCGACCGCGACGACGGCCTGGCGCTCGCCGCGGCGGGGGAGTTCTACCTGGGCGCCGGCTTGTTCCCCGTGGCCCTGGAGTACTTCAAGCGGGCCGTCAGGAGCCAGGCGGCGAAGCGGGACGTCGACGTGCGGGCCCGCGCGCTGTTCGGCCTCGGCGAGACCGCGTTGCGGCTGCCCGACCCGAAGGCGGCGCTCGCGGCCTTCGAACGGGGCGTGAAGGAGTGCGGGCCGCAGCACCGGCCCATGATGCTCGTCGGCCTCGGCACGGCGCACTACCGGCGGGGCAAGCCGGCCGAGGCCCGGCGCGCCTACGAGGAGGTGTGCCGCGAGTTCCCCGGGTCGGACGCGGCCGCCCTCGCCCGGGCCAACCTCGCCCGGCTCGACGCCCCGGCGAAGCCCTGAGCGGGATGCGTCGGCGCCCCGTCGACGCCGGCGTCGTCAGGACGCACGTGAATGAAGCCGGCGCCCTGCTGACCGGTCGCTCGCGTGGCGAACGACGCCAGGCTACTGGCGCGCCCTCACCGTGAGCCGCTCCGCGTCCCAGAGCACGTTGGGCTGCAGCACCGAGGGCCGCGCGTCGCCCACGCGCGCCGACATCCCGATCACCACGCGCGGCGCGGCGAAGTAGATCACCGGCAGGTGGGCGTCGAACTCGCGCTCCGCGGCGCGGAAGTGCCGCACGCGCTCGGCCTCGTCGCGCGCGGCCACCATCGCCTGCACGGCCTCGTCGATGCGGCGCTCCCAGTCGGTGGCGGGTGACGCCTGTTCGGGGTGCCACACGTGGAAGCTCCCCGAGCTGAGCCAGAAGTCGAGGTGGGGCTCGGCGTCGCTCGACACCACGCCGAACCACGCCGCGTCGTAGTCGCCCTTCGTGACGCGCTCGACGAGCGCGCCGACCTCGAGGGGCACGAGGTCGACCCCGAGACCCAGCTTGCCGATCTCCTGCTGCAGGAACGCGGCCCCCCGCTCGCGCACGGCGTTGCCCTTCTGCGTGAGCAGCGTGAAGCGGGCGGGCCCGCCCGCCGGCGTCTCGCGCGTGCCGTCACCGTCGCGGTCGCGGAGGCCGATGGCGTCGAGCAGGCGCGCGGCCTCGGCCGGGTCGTGCCGCGGCGCCGGCCGCGCCGGGTCGGCATAGCGGCGGTTGCCCGGCGTGATGGGGCCGTCCACGGGCGCCCCCGCGCCGAGGTGGACGACGTCCACGAACGCCTGGCGGTCCACGCCCAGCGAGATCGCCCGGCGCAGCTCGGGCGCCACGAGCCACGCCGTGGCCGGCGGGCGTGCCGCGCCCGGGCGCAGGTTGAACCAGAACATGTCGGCGTCGAGCCCGATGCCGGCCTCCACCACCCGCAGCCGCCCGGCCTCCGCGGCCTTCCGCAACGCCGCCACGTCCTCGGCCCGCGCCTCGCTCGACACGAGATCGGCCTCGCCGCTCTCGAGCCGCAGCATCTCGGCGTTCTGGTCGGGGACGACCACCAGCGTCAGCCGATCGAGCCGTGGCAGCGGCTGCCCCTGCTCGTCGCGCTTCCAGTAGCGCGGGTTGCGCTCGAACTCGAGGCGTTGCCCCGGGACGTACTCGCGCAGCACGAAGGGACCGAGTCCGGCGAGCTCCGCCGGGGGCGTGGTCACGGTCCAGGCGTCGCGGAACGTCCCGTCGGCGAGCGCCTGCGCCAGCTTGTGCGCCGGGAGGATGGGGACGGTGTCGAGGCTGCGCAACGCGGGGGCGAACGGCGCCGCGTACGTCAGCGCCACCGTGTGGTCGTCGAGGACGGTCACCTCGGGCGGCGCGCCGCCCACGACGAGCAGGCTCGCCAGCGGGCTGGCCACGCGCGCGTCGAAGACCGCAGACAGCGTGAACGCGACGTCGCGGGCGGTGAAGGGCGCCCCGTCGGAGAAGGTGACGTCCTTCCGCAAGTGGAACGTGTACGTGCGGCCGTCGTCGCTCACGTCCCAGCGTTCGGCCAGCGCCGGCTCCACGTCCTGCGTGGCCAGGTTGGTCCTGACCAGGCGCGCCTGCCAGAGCTGGGAGACGAGCTGCGAGGCGCGGTCACGCGCCACCAGGCGGTTCAGCGACCGCGGTTCCGAGCGGATGGTGGCGACGAGCGCGCCGCCCGTGGGAGGCGCCGCCGGGGCAGGCACCGGGGCGGGGCGCCAGACATAGGCGCCGATCGCCACGAGAGCGACGACGAGGGAGGTCAGCAGGACGCGGGTGCGTGTCGTGGTCACGGCGTGTGTCACCAGGACGCGGTCGCGCGGCCGGTGCGTCGCGCGGTCGCAGGTTCGTCGGACATCGAGCGTGCCGGCACCCGCGTTATCGGCACGAACCGGCCTGCGGCCCAGCCGGCGGGACGGGCCGGCGTCCGGCGGCGGTCACGCAACGGTCCGGTGGGGGCCATGCCGGTGCCGACGCCAGTCGGCGGCGAGCAGGGAACACAGCGCGTCGTCGTGGTACTGGCTGCCGATGAGGAACGAGCGGCGCAGGGTCCCCTCGAACACCGCGCCCAGCTTGCGCAGGGCGCGCACCGCCGCCCGGTTGGCCACCACGGTGCGGGCCTCGAGCCGGTGCACGCCCATGGGGCCGAACGCGAAGTCGAGCACCAACTGGGCCGCGGCCGGGAAGGTGCCGGTGCCCCAGAACGGGCGGCCGAGCGCGAAGCCCCACTCGCCGGTGAGGAACGACGGCTCGAGGGCCCGCAACTGCACGAGCCCGGCGGCCCGGCCGTACGCGCGCGGGACGATGACGAAGCAGGCGTAGCGTCCGCACTGGCGCTGCTCGAGCGACCAGGTGACGAAGCGGCCGAACGCCTCGGCGGTGGACGGCGCCGGCGACGCGTAGCGGCGCACCTCCGGGTCTGCCAGCATCGCCCGGAGGTCGTCGGCGTCGGCCGGGGAGATCTCGCGCACCACGCACTCGGGCGCCTCGAGCACCGGCAGCCGCTCGCACCACGACGGACGTGCGGCGGCGGCGCGTTGCGGCGGGTGCCCGACCGTTCCGTCGGGGCCGGTCGGCCGCTCGACGTGATACGCCACCGGCGCGGCGGCGCGCCGCCAGTCGTCGTCGAGCATCGCCCAGAGCACCTGGTCGACGCGGCCCGCCCCCTGCTGCAGCGATTCCCGCAGCACGCCCTCCGGCACGGCGCCCAGCTTGCGCAGCACGCCGTTGCCGCGCCCGTTGACCACCGAGGCGCGGGCCTCGAGGCGATGCACGCCGATGCCCCGGAACGCGAAGTCCACGGCCATGCGCGCGCCCTGCATGAAGAGCCCGGTGCCCCAGTTGGCCGGGCTGAGGGCGAAGCCCCACTCCGCGTTGCCGAAGCCCGGCTCCACCGCCCGGAACTGGATCAGCCCGGCGGGGCGGCCCGAGGCGGCGGGCACCATCGTGTAGCAGTAGCAGCGGCCGGCCTCGCGCTCGGCCCGCACCCAGGTGATGAACCGGCCGAAGCCGGCCACGGTGTCGGGCGGCCGCGACATGAAGCGCCCCACGTCGTCGTTGGACAGCGCCAGGAAGAAGTCCACCTCGTCGCCCGGCCGTGGCTCGCGCAACGTGACCTGGTCGCCGACCAGGGTGGGCAGGCCGAGCCGCCACCAGTTGGGGCCGACCTCGGGGACCGGCGGCTGGACGAAGCCGTCCGGCGCCAGGCGCTCCGGGACGTGGCGGGATGCGGGTCTGGGCATGGTCGTCATGCGGCGTCGAGGCCGGAGACGTCGCGCCGCGCGCCCTTGCGCTGGACCTTGTCGCGGTACATCCGCTCGTCGGCGAGCGCCACCAGGGCTTCGGGCGTCCAGCCGTCCTCGGGGAACGCCGCGGCGCCCACGCTGATGGCGAGGCGCACGCGCCGGCCGGCGCCCACGTCGATCTCCACCGACCCGACCGCCGACTGCAGCGTGGCCCCCCGCGCCGCGGCCTCCCGCAGGTCGCAGCCCGGGAGCGCCACCACGAACTCGTCGCCGGCGTAGCGGGCGCACAGGTCGTCGCTGCGGAGATTCGCCCGCAGCGTGCCCGCCACCTCGCGGATCGCCCGGTCGCCCACGTGGTGGCCGAACGTGTCGTTGAGGAACTTCAGGCCGTCCAGGTCCAGCAGCAGCACGGCCAGCGGCGACGAGGTGTGTCGCGCAGGGGTGAACGCGTCGGCGAGCGCCTGCTGCAGCGCCCGCCGGTTGGCCAGGCCGGTGAGCGGATCGGTCAGCGAGGCCTCCTGGGTGCGCTCGAAGACGATCGAGTTGTGCAGGACCGGCGCCGCGTGCTGCGCGATCAGGTCGAGCAGGCGCCGATCCTCCGGCCCGTACCGCTCGGGGCCTGTGCGATAGATGGCGATGGCGCCGATCAGGTGGTCACCGTGGCTGAGCGGCGCGGCCAGCACGTCGGTGAAGTGCGCGGGGGTGGCCTGCGCGGCGTGCGCCGGGTGTCCCGAGGCCGTCAACTCGACGCGCATCGGCGGCAAGCCGGGCACCTCGCCGGGGGCCAGCCCCTGCACGCGCCGGCACGTCAGCCCTGGCGTGTCGTCGTTCGGCAGGTAGAGCGCGCACGCGGTGTAGGGGATGAGCGTCTTCAGCTTGTCGGCGAGCAGGCCGAAGGTGTCGTCCAGCCCGAGGCTCGAGCCCAGCGCCTGGGCGATCTCGTAGAGCGCCTTCGCCTCGCGATGCGTGCCGGCGATGTCCTCGAGCGCGTTCTCCGAGACGACGCCGGCGCGCCCGCTCGCCTGGCGGCGCGACAGCAGGGCCGCGTGCGCCTCGCTCACGCGCTGCTCCAGTTCGGGCAGGATCGCGAGGAAGGTTTCCACCAGGGCCGGGTCGAGCGTCGTGCCCGCATGCTCGCGCGTGAGCGCGATGGCCTCGCCGATGGGCAGGGCCGGCCGGTAGGGCCGGTCCGCGAGCAGCGCCGTGAAGAAGTCCACGGTGGTCAGGATGCGCGCGCCGATCGGGATCTTCTCGCCCGCCAGGCCGTGCGGGTAGCCTGACCCGTCCCAGTGCTCGTGGTGCGACAGGATCAGCGGCGCCACCGGGTAGGGGAACGGCACCGAGCCGACGATGTCGGCGCCCACGCGCGGGTGCACCTGCAGGCGCTGGAACTCCTCGTCCGACAGCTCGCCCGGCTTGCCCAGGATGTGCTCGGGCACCGCGAGGTTCCCGATGTCGTGCAGGAGGGCCGCCGTCTTGATGGCCCGCACGTCGTCGTCTTCGAGGCGGACACCTCGATGGCGAGCGCGAGCGCTTCGATCGTCGCCAGCTGCACGTCGGACAGCAGCCGCACCTGGGCGCGCTCGTCCTCGATGCGCGCGATGAACGACCGGTAGCTCCGGTAGGTGAGGTAGAGCGGCACCGCGAGCAGCACGCCCCACGCCTGGCTCATGCGGTCGACGTAGAGGACGCCGTAGCCCGCCAGCGCCGCCACGAAGTAGCCGGGCGCGCTCCAGAGGAAGCCGTCCAGCCACACCCGGTGCACGGGCTGGCCGCCCGAGAGGGCGACCGCGGTGGCCACCAGCGCCGAGTTGACGACGAAGTAGACCAGCGCGCTGGCCGACACGGCGCGCAGCACTTCGAAGGCGGTGCCGGTGGTGATCAGCTGGCCGGCTGACGCCGTGGCCCCGGTCAGGACCGCCGCGCCCATGACCCAGTCGATGACGTGGGCGGCCACGTAGGCCGAGATGCCCACCGTGGCCATGCTGAACAGCGTGCGGTGCAGCGGATTGCGCGAGCGCATGCGGAACGTGCACTGGCCCCAGGCGCTGGTCACGCCGATCACCACGCCGCTCGGCGCGCCCAGCAGCAGCAGGGCGGCGAAGGTCAGCGCGTTGGACACCGACAGGGTGGACACGTCGCGCCGCAACGGGAGCCGCAGCTTCACCGTGGAGGTGAGCAGCGCGAGCGCCGTCATCTGGATGAAGAGCGACGGCCGGGCCACGTGGAAGGAGACCGCGCACGCGACCGCCACCGCGACGCCGAGCACGGTGACGCCGCCGACGAACAGCTGCGCGCGGCGGGACAGCGCGGCGAAGCGGTCGCCGCCGCTGGCCCGGTCGCGGCCCGAGGGCGGGGCGGCGGTGGTCATGACGCCATCGCCTCCGAGATCCCGCCCGGAGGCGGCGGGGCATCGCCCGTGGCGGCTGCCCGGGCCGCCGCGCCGGCCTCGCCATGGCCGCCGCGCACGGCGTGCGCCAGGACCAGCGCCATGTGCGGATCGCCGCCCGTGAACGGCGCGTCGTCGCTGTAGAGCGTGAGGGCGCCGGTGGCGCCATCCTCGAACTCGACGGGCACGCTCAGGGCGTACCGGGGCAGCGCGGCGGGCGCGGCCCCCTGGAACTCGAGGTCGGCCTCGGCGTTGAGCAGCGTGACACGGTGCGCGGCCACCCAGCCGCTGAGGCCCCGGCCCATTTCCGGCCGCAGCGATGCGATCGACGGGGCGATGCGGCCGGCCGCCCACGCCGGGCGCAGCGTCCCGCCGGCCTCGGCCGGCACGAACAGCGCGATGGCGGAGGCACGCGTCGAGGCCACCAGCGGACCGGCCAGGCGCTGCATGATCTCGCGGCACTCCTCGGCGCGCGCGTCGGCCAGGCGGGCGTGCGGCGTGGCCGTCGCCGGGGCGAGGACGCCCGCGGGCCCGGCGGCGCCAGCCCCCTGGGTCACGGACAGCGGGGGCCGCGCCGGCGCCAGCTCCAGCCCGTCGTCTGCCGACAACGCGACCAGCGCGTCGACGACCGCGGGGTCGTACATCGTGCCTCGCCGCTCGGCCACGATGCGCAGCGCCGCTTCCGGCGACATCGCGCGGCGGTACGGGCGATCGGAGGTCAGCGCGTCGTAGCAGTCCACCACCGAGAGGATGCGGGCACCCACGGGGATGGCCTCGCCGCGGAGGCCGTCCGGGTAGCCGGTGCCGTCCCAGTTCTCGTGGTGGTGGCGCACCACCGGCGCCACGGGGTAGGGGTAGCGGACCCTCGAGACGATCTCCGCGCCGATCACCGCGTGGCGCTTCACCTGTTCGTACTCGTCGGGCGTGAGGCGGCCGGGCTTGTTCAGGATGTGATCCGGCACCCCGAGCTTGCCGACGTCGTGCAGCAGCGCCCCGGCCTCGATCGCCTTGATCGTCGTGTCGTCGCGCAGGCCCAGCCGCTCCGCGAGCCGCACCGCGAGCGTGCGCACCCGGGTGATGTGGCCGTGCGTCACGTGGTCCTTCGCGTCGATCGCGGTCGCGAGGCTCTCCACCGTGTCCAGGTACAGGCGGTTGAGCCGCTCGGCGTAGTGGAGGGCCTCCTCGGCCCGCTTGATCGAACTGCGGAAGGCCACGTAGAGCGCCCCGAGCAGCGGCAGCGCGACGAACAGGCCCACGACGTCGGACCCGCGCAGCCCCGCGACCACCAGGAGGGCGAGCGAGGTGGCGCCCATCTGGTCGAGCAGCAGCCACACCACGTGGCGCCGCCACGTGGTGAACAGGTGGGTGCGGCTCTCCAGGGCGAGCGCTGCGGTGATGAGGGTGGAGTTCAGGAGCAGGTAGGTGGACGTCGCGGCGAAGACCGGCACGAGCAGCTGGACCAGCGTGGCGTCCGTGCGCTGTGCCGGCGAGAGGCCGGACATCCAGTCGAGCACGAGGCCGCAGGCGGCCATCGACAGCGCCGGTTCGGCGACGTTGAAGGCCGTGCGGTCCACCCGGACGTTCCGCTGCCGCAGCGACGTGAAGAGCCCGTCGGCGGCGACCGTGAGCACCGCCGGCTGCCAGCCGAAGACGATGGCCGTGATGAAGCTGAGCGTCTCGGAGACGGTGATCGTGAGGTGGGTGCCTGGCACCCGCAGGGCCAGCGTGGACGAGAGCCAGACGACCCCCGAGATCGTGAGCCACTGCAGCCACGGGGTCGAGACGGGCCAGCCGGCGACCGCGGCCACGATGGCGAGGCCGCCAAAGGCCACGACGGTCCCGACGTAGAGGAGGGGGGGGCGCATCACGAAGGTGTCCGGACGGCAGGGAGGCGCCCGTGCGGGGTCACGGCGATGCAGTGGGCCCCGGGGCCGGAAGTGCTTCTGCCCGGGGGGGGCAAGGCCGTGTGCTGGTTCATGGCGCCCGCGCAACTCGAGGTGAGCGGAACCCCCGGCGCCCGGCGAACCATCGCCAGGAGCCGGAAGGTGACGCCAGGGTAATCGGCGCTTCCAGCTGAGGCTTGAGCTGGATCCGAGGGCCGCCGCCCCGATCGCGGAGGCGGGGCCAGCATCGCGTTGCCGGGGAAGAGGGCGGTCATGGCAACGGGGTGCCGAGGAGGTTCGTCCCGGCCTTCCACGCCTGGCCGAGCGCGCTCCAGTACATCGCGCGTTCGACGATGATCGGCACGCCGTTGAGCGACTCGATCAGCGCGCCGAACCGCTGGTCCGCCAGTTCCGGGACGGCGGCGCCCACCTCGATGGTGTGGCGGCTGGTGGCGGCCACGTCGTACTCGCGAACCACGGGAGGGCCCGACTCGCGCAGGAAGGTGACCCGCACGCGCGCGGGCCGCGCCGACGTGTTCGCCAGCAGCACGTAGGTCTGCGCGTCGCCACGGCCGCCGGCCTGCCCGTCCGCCAGGCCCCACCGCAGGGCCGTCGCGGTGGCGCCAAAGGTGTTGTGGGCCTCCCACCACTGGCCGAAGTCGCCCGGCCAGTACATGGAGCGCTCCGAGACGACGGGCACGTCGGCGCTGACCCGCGTCGACACGGCGCAGGCCCGCAGTCGCGGGTCGACCTGCTCGACGTTGACGGTCAGGCGCGTCTGCGCGGGGACGGTCATCGAGCGCACCACCGTCGTCCCCGTGTCGGTGAGGAACGTGAACTCGACGCGGGCGGGCACGAAGTTGGGATTGCCGACCAGGATGTAGTTCTCGAAGAACGCGCCGGTTGCGCCCTCGGCGTGGAACCACGTCGTGGACGGCGCGGGTGCCCCTGGCGATTCGTGGCCGCCGTCCCAGTGGCGCGCCGTCCCGAAGTACATGGCCCGTTCCGCGACGATCGGCAGGTCGGCGTCCACGACGATCGAGAACGAGGTCTCCACGAGCTCGGCGATGGCGCCGACGAACACGTTGGTGCGCGAGGTCGGCGCCAGCGTGTACTCGCGGGTCACGACCCGCCCGCCATCGGTGAAGAAGCGGACGCGCGCCAGGGCCGGTGCCGGGTTGGTGTTGGCCAGCAGCAGGTAGGTGTCGAAGAAGCCCTGGGACCCCTCGCCGAAGTACCAGCGGGCGCGGGGGCCGTCCACCGCGTTGCCGGCGTGGGCCGCGTACGCCTGCCGGTCCCACATCATCGTGCGCTCCACCACCAGCGGCACGCCGCGCGTCGACTCGACGACCGTGGAGACCGACGTCGCCTCGAGGCCGGGGACCTCGTTGACGTGGATCGACAGCTGGGACGTCGGAGCCACCGTGACCTGACGCTCCAGCGTGACCCCGTCGTCCCGGAGGAACGTGACGCGGGCGGGCGCGGGCTCGGCCGTCGGGTTGGCGATCACCACGTCGAGGTCGAAGAACCCCGTGGCGCCCTCCGCCAGGGCGTAGAGCAGCGACTCGACGGTGACGACCAGTTCGTCGGACGCCATGTCGCCGCTCGCGTCGGTCGCCTCCACCGTGATGCGGTTGCGCCCCGCGCGGAGCGGGATGCCCGGCGCGGTCCAGGTCTCGAGACCCTCGACCTCGCCGTGCGCGCCGGTGTCGGTGCGCCACCGCAGGCGGGCCAGGCCGGCCTCGCTGACGGCGGCCCCGCCGAGCGTGAGCACCGGGCTGGACGCCGTGATGGCATCCACCGCCGAGGGGCTCGTGATGGTCACCTGCACCGGCACGTGCGCGGCGTAGGTGAAGGCGTCGGCGAGGGCGTGCACGAGCCGGTCGCCGGCCGCGATCGCCACGGGGACGGGCCCGGGCTCGTGGGCCGGGCTCACCGCGGTGATCGTGGTCTCGTTGACCACCCGGACCGAGTCGGCGCGTCGGCCGCCGAAGAACACGACCACATCGGGCGTGAAGTTCTGGCCGGTCAGGACGACCGGAGTGCCACCTCGCGTTGGCCCGGCGAAGGGCGAGACCGACACCAGCTGCGTGGCGCCCAGCGACAGGCCGCGTACGGTCGCCGTGAACCTGGCCGAGGCACTGGCGTCGCCATCGGACACGGTCACGGTGACGACCGACTCGCCTTGGTCGCCCGGGGCGATCAGCAGGGTACGGGTCGCGCCCGCGCCGCTGAACGCAAGGCCGCTGGCCGGGACGACCGCCGGCGCGGACGATTGGGCGCCCAGGGTCAACTGGTCCAGCGGCGTGTCCGGATCCGCGATGGTGAAGGCACTCGACGATTCACCGGCGAGCACCCGGTCGGCGATCGCCGAGATCGTCGGTGGGTCGTTCACCGGCGTGACGGCGATCGAAACCGTCGCCTCGGCCGACGTCGCGGTGCCGTCGCTGACGGTGAACGTGAAGCTGTCGGCCCCAGCATGGTCGGGCGCCGGCCTGTAGGTGAGGTTCGGCGCGGCGCCGCTGAGCGTGCCGTGGGCGGGGCCGGCGACGACCGCGAAGGTCAGCGCGTCGCCGTCGACGTCGGTGCCGGCCAGCGTCACCACCACGGCCGCGTCCTCCTCCGTCGTCACGGACTGCGGCGCGGCGACCGGGGCGTCGTTGGCCGGCGTGACGGTGATCGAGACCGTCGCCTCGGCCGACGTCCTCGTGCCGTCGTCGACGGTGAAGGTGAAGGTGTCGGCGCCGGCGTAGTCGGGGGCCGGCGTGTAGGTGAGGTTGGGGGCCGAGCCGGTCAGGGTGCCGTGCGAGGGACCGCTGACGACGCGGAAGGTCATGTCGTCACTCCCCGCCGTGCTGCAGGTGAGCGCGATCGCCACGGGGATGTCCTCGGCCGTCGTCACCGCCTGGCCGTTGGCCAGCGGGAGGTCGGTAGCGCCTGTCACGGTGATCGCTACCGTGGCCTCGGTCGACATGGCGGTGACGTCGCCGACGGTGAAGGCGAAACTGTCGGCACCGGCGTAGCCGGGGATCGGCGTGTAGGTGAGGTCCGGCGCGGTGCCGGACAGCGTCCCGTGGGCCGGCGGGGCGACGATGTCGAACGTCAACGCGCTGCCTTCGACGTCCGTGCCGGCAAGTGTCACCGCGAGCGGCGTGTCCTCGTTGGTCGTCACCGACTGGGGGGTGGCCACGGGGGCGTCGTTCACGGGCGTGATGGTGATCGAGACCACGGCTTCGCCCGACGTCGCGGTGCCGTCGCTGACGGTGAACGTGAAGACGTCCGCGCCGCCGTAGTTGGCGGCTGGCGCGTAGGTGACGTTGGGCGCGGTCCCGCTCAACGTCCCGTGGGCAGGGCCGCTGACGACCGTGAAGGTGAGCGGCCCGCCGTCCACGTCGGTTCCCGCGAGCGTGATCGGCATGGCGGTGTCCTCGTCCGTCGTCAGGGTCAGCGGCGTGGCGACGGGTGCGTCGTTGGCCTTGGCGACCGGGCCGACGCTCGCGCTCGTCACTGCCTCGGGAGTCCCGCCGCCGTCGGTGTAGCTGGCGACGACGGAGATCACCTTGCCGACCTCGGCCTGCGTGAGGACGACGGTGGCGCCGGTGCCGATGTCGGCGCCGTCGGCCTTCCAGGTGTAGGTGATCGCGCCGAGGCCGT
>JADHED010000925.1_pt1 | contig 28370 bp, 24 predicted proteins | sample 8952041 | NCBI WGS metagenome assembly JADHED01 (sample SAMN16124423, study PRJNA663239) | bioreactor sludge metagenome | isolation source: sludge (control) | place: India:Bengaluru | collected 2018-09-08
AGATCAACATGCCAGCCAGTCTATCGCCCACCATCGATAATCACGCCCTTCAACCCAGGAGGCTGTCGGACTTGGAGCGTCGATAGCGAAAATCGGCCCCAGCGAGCACAGTTTTTGCCGGATTTGCAGCCCAATAGCCGAGCTATTGGGCAAAAAGACGGTGAAAAATGGGCCGCTGCGGTCGATTTGCAGCCGACGACTTCCAAGTCCGACAGCCTCCTAGAAACGGCAGTTGACCGCTTGCCACCTTCATGAGAACCGCATGAACACTGACTGTCGTTGCTTCGCTGCTGCTCACCTGTGGGGTGATCGCGCTACGCACTCACCAGCACCGCACTCGCCGCGCCATGCGGCGTTGCTCCTCCTTGCGGGCAGTAGCCCGCTGCGTCGTCCCGTCTTGCCTGGCACGCCGATCACGGCACTGGCGAGCGCGTCCAACTGCCGTTTCTAGGTTCATGAACCTGCTCGCCTTCGACACCAGCACCGACACCCTTTCCGTCGCCGTACAGCACGGCGCGCAGGTGTTTGCGCACAGCGGCGCCGGCGGCGCCCAGGCATCCACCACGCTGATCCCCGCCATACGCGCACTGTTGGCGCAGGCCGGCATCACGTTTGCGCAGCTCGACGCCGTGGTCTTTGGCCGTGGACCGGGTTCGTTCACGGGGCTGCGCACGGCTTGCTCCGTCGCCCAGGGCCTGGCCTTCGGCGCACGCGGCGGCCAGGGCGTGCCAGTGCTGCCGGTGGACACCTTGCTGGCCGTGGCCGAGCAGGCCCGTGCAGAGCATGGCTGCACCCAGGTGCTGGCCACACTGGATGCGCGCATGAACGAGGTGTACTCGGCCCCCTACCAATGGCTGGCAGATGCCGCGCCAACAGGCGGGCGCTGGAGCGAGCCGGACGATTTTGGCCTGTGCGCCCCCGAAGCCATCGTGGTGCTCGCCGGCTGGACGCTGGCCGGCAACGCCCGTGCCGCCTATGGCGCGCGCCTGGCCCCGGATACGCCCGACATGCCCGACGTGCCCGCCCTGCCCACGGCCACGGCGCTGCTGCGCCTGGCGCCCGCCCTGCTGGCCGCAGGCGCCGCCGTGCCGGCCGACGCCGCCCTGCCGCGCTACATACGCGACAAGGTGGCACAAACCACCGCCGAGCGCGAAACCGCACGCCAGATCGCCGCCGCCCAGCCATGAACGCCGTGCCGCAGCCCCACAGCGCCACCGAGGCCACTTTCGAGCCGCTGACGCCCGCTCGCCTGGACGCGCTCCTGGTCATAGAGCAGGCCGCCTACAGCCACCCCTGGACGCGCGGCAACTTCATCGACGCGCTGGCCGCGGGGTACCAGGCGCAACTGCTGGTGGCAGCCGAACAAATCCTGGGCTACTTCGTCGCCATGCCGGGCGTGCAAGAGGCGCATTTGCTCAACATCACCGTGGCCCCCGCGTTCCAGCGCCAGGGCTGGGCCCATGTGATGCTGGACGCGCTGGCCCTGTGGGCACGCGGCCAGGGAGCACAGTGGCTATGGCTGGAGGTGCGCGCCAGCAACCTGCGCGCGCGCCAGATCTATGAAACCCACGGCTACCAGCATGTGGGCCTGCGCAAGAACTACTACCCCGCCGCCAACGGCGAACGCGAGGACGCCCTGGTCATGAGTCTGCCGCTATGAGCCTTGAACTGGATGCGCGCCAACGCGCCATGCTGCAGGAGATGGGCGTCACCGTCTGGGCGCCAGCGCCGGCACGCCCAGCCCCTCCCGCCCGCGATGCACTGCCCGCCGGCCACACCACCGCGCCCGCCACCGCGCCACGCCGCCCAGACGCACAGGCGCAAGCGCCCGCGCGGGCGCCAGCCCCTGCCACGCGCCGCCCCCAGGCCACAGGGCCCGCCACACCCACGGCCCCCACCGCCGCAGCCCCGGGCGCCGGGCTGCTGCTGCGCCCGCCCCTGGCCCTGTACCCGCAGGCCGACCCTGCGGCCACGCCGCCGGAGCTGGGCAGCGGCTGGCTGGTGGTGCTGGAAAGCCCCACACCGGGCGAACCCCTCGCCGGCGAAAGCGGCCGACTGCTGGACAACATGCTGCGCGCCATGCGCCTGCACCGGCACCCGCGCACCCATGTGGCCACCCTGGCCCCCCCTCAGCCAGGCCAGCCAGGCCAGCCCGCCGGCAACCAGCCTGCTGCCGGCCTGCAGCAGGCCCTGAGCGATCTGCGCCCGGCCATGGTGCTGGTGCTGGGCCTGGGTGCGGCACGCGTGGTGCTTGGCAGCCGCGAGCCACTGGGACGCCTGCGCGCCGCCGTGCATCAGCTGGCCGACGGCACGCCGGCGGTCGTCAGCTACGACCCAGCCTACCTGCTGCACGCCCCCGAGACCAAGGCCGCCGCCTGGGCCGACCTGTGCCGCGCACTGGCCCTGGTACGCCACCAGACCAGCCGCTGAGAACCCTGCCGGCACATGGGCGTTGTCACGGCGCGGTCATGACACGGGTGCGATAATTGCCCGCTTCGCAACGCACGAACACAACCGTTACCGTGGAAACCTACCCCAGTCGGTAGCTTTCAGCCTCTCCCCTCTGATCTGCCGAGGAGCTGAAAGCCCCCCTCCTCTCGCAGACGCCTCAAGAACAACAGGGAGAGCGAGCCATGCTCAACATCTTTTCACTTGCCAATGGCCGGCTGGTCCAGGAAGAAATCGAATCCCTGGAAGAGCTGGCGCGCTTCCAGCCGATCTGGGTGGACCTGGAGTCGCCCACGCTGGAGGAAAAACGCTGGATCAAGCAGCACTACGGCCTGTCCATCCCCGAGGACGCGATGGACGAGGACATCGAGGAGTCCGCGCGCTTCTACGAGGAAGACAACGGCGAGCTGCATATCCGCGGCGACTTTCTGGTGGACGACGACGAAGACCCGCGCTCGGTGCGCGTGGCCTTCATCCTGAACCAGCACAACACCGCCCTCAAGAGCTGCGGGGTGCTGTTCTCCATCCGCGAGCAGGACATTCCGGTGTTCCGCCTGCTGCGCATGCGCGCACGCCGCGCGCCGGGGCTCATAGAGGACGCCAAGGAGGTGCTGCTGTCGCTGTTCGATACCGACGTGGAGTACTCGGCCGACACGCTGGAAGGCATCTACGACGACCTGAAGAAAGTCAGCACCCAGGTGCTGGAAGGCCATGTGACCGACGACCACGCCCAGCAGGTGCTGGCCGAGATCGCCTGGCAAGAGGACTTGAACGGCCGCATCCGCCGCAACATGCTGGACACGCGCCGCGCCGTCAGCTTCATGATGCGCAGCAAGATGCTCAACGCCGAGCAGTTCGAAGACGCGCGCCAGATCCTGCGCGACATCGAATCGCTCGATAGCCACACCCAGTTCCTGTTCGACAAGATCAACTTCCTGATGGATGCCACGGTCGGTTTTTTGAGCATCAACCAGAACAAGATCATCAAGATCTTCTCGGTGGCCAGCGTGGCGCTGCTGCCGCCCACGCTGATCGCCAGCGTGTATGGCATGAACTTCCGCTTCATGCCCGAGCTGGAATGGCAACACGGCTACGCCTACGCCGTCGGGCTGATGGTCGCCAGCGCCCTGGTGCCCATGCTGTACTTCCGCAAGCGCGGCTGGCTCAAGTAGCCGCCTGAACGCACAGGCCCGCCCGGCGAGCCGCCTGCCGCAGGCCGAAACACTGGCCGCCGGGCTGGATGGCCTTCCGGGCGCGGTGTTCATACTCAGCGCCAACGGCCGCGTGCTGTTTGCCAACGCATGTGCCGAGGCACTGTTGAGCCTGGCCGATGCCCTGTGCCTGCGCGCTCTGCCCATGCGCGACGGACAGGACCGGCTGCAACTGCCCGGACGCGCGGCGGTGCTGGTGCTGGCCGACGAGGTGCCGTGAGAGGATGAGATTCCACCCCCCCATGCCCCCGCCACTATGCAGCCTTCGCAGAAGGTCGGCGCGGCGCCTCAATCCACAGATGCGCCCGAGGCCCTCACAGCAGCGCCCCACTGGACTATCTCGCTCTTCACAAATTGATCGAACTCGGCGCCCGTGGTGGGCGAAGGCTCGGAGCCACGCTCGCGGATAAAGCGCGAAAGCGCCTCGCCGCGCAGCAGCTCGGTCACCTCGCGGTTCAGGCGCTGCAGCACCTCGGGCGGCGTGCCCTTGGGCGCCATCAGGCCGAGCCAGCCCACGGCCTCGAAGTCGCGCAGCGCGGGCAGGCCGCTCTCGCGCACCGTGGGCACATCGGGCAACAGCGAGGAGCGCTGCGCCGAGGTGACGGCCAGCGGCACGGCGCGGCGCGCCTGGATGTTGGGCAGAGCGGCCGTGACCGAATCCACCATCAGCGGCACCTGCCCGCCCAGAAAGTCGGCCTGCGCCGGGCCGCTGCCGCGGTATGGGATATGGGTGATAAACACCTGGGCGCGCGCCTTCACCATCTCGCCCGAGAGGTGCTGCGTGCCGCCTATGCCCGCGCTGGCGTAGTTGAGCCGGCCGGGCGCGGCGCGCGCCTGGTCGATGAGCTGGCCCATGCTGGTGATGCCCGAGGAAGGTGTGGCCAGGAAGATCAGCGGCACCTTGGCGATGAGCGATATGCCCACCAGATCCTTGGTGGGGTCAAAGCCCACCTTCTTGTACAGCGTCTGGTTCACGGCCATGGCGCTGCCCGCCACGAGCAGCGTGTAGCCGTCGGGCGCGGCGCGCACCACGAATTCGCTGCCGATGTTGCTGCCGGCGCCGGCCTTGTTCTCCACCACCACCGGCTGGCCCAGGCGCTGGCCCAGTGGCTCGGCCAGGGCGCGCGCGAAGATGTCGGTGGCCTGCCCCGCGGGGAAGGGCACGATGAGCTTGATGGGCTTGTCGGGCCAGGCCGCATGGGCCAGGGTGGCGGCGCCCAGCGCGAGGCTGGCGGCGGTGGCGAGCAGGAAGCGGCGCGATGGCATGGGGAACGGTCTCCTCGTATGGTGGTTGTGTACGCACCCAGGCTACCGCATCGCGCCGCGCCCCGCCCTGCCGGGCGGGGTCTTTCAAGGCCAGAAAGGCCTGATTGGCGACATATCTCAGACTCCTTCCCCCTCTGGGGGAAGGTTGGGATGGGGGCCGGGAGCGCCGGCATCTTGCCGGCATCAGGGTGCGGGCGTCGCTGGCCCCCACCCCCGCCCTCCCCCAGAGGGGGAGGGAGTGAAAGCTGCAGCCTGAGATACGTGCATAGTCAGGCAAAAATGCCTGCAGCCTTTATGTATCAAGCGTCAGCAGCTATCAATAATGAATCGGCCTGGGACGCCATCACGCCTTGGTCGGGCGGTGCAGCAGGCACGGCTTGTTGCCGTCTGGGGCGCGCAGGTAGGCCAGGTACATGCCGCCGGCGCCGGGCTCGCCGCGCCAGCCAGGCGGTTCTTCACAGGTCAAGCCGGCCGCATGGGCCGCGTCGGCCTGTGCGGGCGGCTGCGCCGCAAAGCCGGTGGTGCTGCCGTTGCCAACGCTGGCCGGCGCGCCGTTGATGGGCGCGGGTCGGTCCACAGGCTGGGCGGGTCATTCCGCCGCCGCCTGCGCCTTCCACGCCGCGAATTCCGAAGGCCGCAGCCCATAGCGCGCCAGCACGCCCTCATGCAGGCGGCGCAGTTCGTCCACCGTGATGGCCTGCACGGCGGCGCGGTCCGGCTCGGGCACGCGCCCGGCCAAGGCGTGGGCAATGCGGGCCATGGCATCTTCGCCCGGGTGCAAGACCACCGCCTGCACGGTCTGCTTGATCACGTCGCGGTAGGCCAGGCGCAGCGGATCGGGCTCCGCCAGGTCTTGCTTGATGGCCAGGTACTCCTGGGTGGAACGCTCATAGGCCCACACGAACACGTCGCGCAGCAGCTCCACCCGGGTCAGCTCGTACACGCCCAGGATGGCGCGGCTGTAGGCCGCCTCGGGCACGTCCACGAAGGTCAGCGGACACAGGTTGGCCCTGAACAGCGGCAGATTGGCGATCAGGCGCGAAGTGCGCTTGTTGATGTCGGCAAAGGGCTGCAGGTACGGCACATGCACCAGCATGAAAAACGCCTGCTCGAACGGGTCGGCAATCTGGCTGGCCTTGGCCAGCAGCTGCGCCAAGGCATCGTCCAGCTGCTGCGGCACCGACAGCGGGCGAAACACGCTCTTGCCGATCTCCACGATGTGCTGGCGAATGCGGCCCTCGTCCGCCGGGTTGGGCAACAGATTCTCGGACAGCGCGGCGTGCAGGTTCATCAGCGTGTAGCGGTCGAACCCCGCCGCGCCCACACCGCCCTGGCGCTCCACGCTCTCCACCAGCAGTTCGATGGCGGTCTTGTGGTTCAGGATCATCTGCGTCTCGGTCGCCGCCTTGCCCTGCGCCACTTGCCCGTGCTCGATAAGCGCCCGCGTGTCCAGCCGCGAATAGGTGTTGCCCTCCAACTGGCTGGACGCCCACGACAGGTCGATCAGCAGCCGGTTCAGGATGGCGCGGCTGTAGGTGCCGGCCGGCGCACCGGCCTGCGCCGTCTGCCCCATGTTGTGCAACTGGCGGCGCAGTGGCGCTGGCAGATACCAGGTGGCGTTGGGCCGGTAGGCATCCAGAAAGTCGCGCTGGTAACCCACCGGCTTGCGCACAGCCAGGGGCTGGTCCACATAGGCCAGCACGTCGCGGCTATCGGCCGAAAGGGGAATGGCGGGCGGAAAGCGGTCGCCTTGCCCATCTGGTTGGCCTGCCAGAACGGCCGGCGCCGCTGCGGCCGCTGCCGCCCGATACCGCCGCGCCCGCGCCTCGCCCTGCGCCACCACCAGCCCTTGCGCGCCCCACTGCGCCAGCCACCGCTGCGCCGTGCGGCGCGGCACGCCAGGGTGCAGCGCCAGCAGCTCCGCCAGGGTCAGGGGCCCCGTGGCGGCGTGCAGGCTTTGCAGCAGTTGGGCTGGATCGGCAGCGGCAGGAGTTGGCGCGGTTGTCAGCATGGTGGCGCGATTTTGGCGCGATTTGATGTATCGCGCCAACTTTATGGCGCAATTTCAGCGACAGGCTTGCTGATGCCCAATGGCGCTGATCCCCCTATCAACCAAAAACAGTCGGTCAGCAGTTTTTCTGGATTGGCTGTTTCGGGCCTGCATGCCAGAGGTTAAAAAATATGTGCTCTCAAACTGACTTGATTAATTTTTAGTCATTAATTTTTCTATAGCATTTCTGAAATGCTTCCTGCTCATGTCCTGTGGGTGTAATGCTGTTAATTCTGTAGAACTCTATCCTTCCTTTTTTGTAGACATCTACACTAGTTAAGGTTATATGGCCGCTTTTGTTCTCCAGTCGAAAGTAGTCAGAGAACTCAAACTGCTGAATAGATGTTCGCTCAGGAAAGCGAATGCTGGAGCCTATGAAATTTAGCTCAGTGAGGTAGCAGTCTCTAAACCCAGAGCTTTTTTCCGGTGATATCTGGTATTCAAAAACCTTGACGAAATCCCCTTTCCCTTCACGTGTGTAGGAGGAGGAGCATGCTGTAAGTATTGCTGACAAAAGAAATATTTCTACTTTTGCCGTCACGGAGCTCTCCAATGCTCTCTGAATTTTGCTGGATTTCTCGCGATTCATCTTGATCTGTCCTTGTGGTTTGAAAAGTAGATTTTATGAATGTGTTAGAAAAAATATTACCCATCCCTCCCCAACTCGGAATTGATCTGGCTCTATGCTGTTGTGTGTGGAAGTTGAGAATCGATGCCAAATGCGGCGGGATGCTTTTGAGTACAAGAACTGGCATTGGAAGACAGGGCCGTGGATGCGGGCCGGCCGTTCTTTCCCTGCAGCAGTGTGTCGGGGCCGAGGCGGGGTGGCCCTTGCACCATATCCACGCGACCAAGGGTGCCGAGTGGGGTGCCTACTGGTCGGCCGTTCACCATGCGGCGGCGCCAGCCACGGTAGCCAGTCTGCCCCAGGCGATGCGCCCGCCCCGGCCCGGCATGTCAGGCCAAGTGCTGCCCCAGGATGCCCGCCAGCTCGAACATCCCCACGCGGTCCTTGCCGAACACCGCGCGCAGCTTGTCGTCGGCGACGATGGTGCGTTTGTCCTGCGGGTCCTGCAGGTTGTGGGCCTTGATGTAGTCCCACATCTTCTTCACGGCCTCGGGGCGGGCCACGGGCTCGGTGCCGATCACGGCGGCCAGTTGGGCGCTGGGGGCCTTGCCGGCGGCAGCGCTGGTCTTGCGCGGGGTCTTGGCCGTGGTGGTTTTGGCGGCGGCCTTCTTGGCGGCGGGTTTTGAGGATTTTACGGCCCCGGCGCCCGCACCACGGGCGCTTGCAGCTCCTGTTTTTGCAGTAGCAGCGGTCTTGCGCGCCGGGTACTTGGATTCGCGCTGCTCGAACTCGAAGTTGACCTTGCCCGCCTCCTTGTCCCAGGCCAGGAAGGCCTTGAAGGCGCGGCGCGTGCGCATGCTGACGAACTTGTCGAGCAGATCGGTCTTGCCCGTGGCCAGCAGCTTGTGCATCTGCGCGCGCTCCACCGGCTGCTGCAGGATGACCTTGCCGCTCTTGAAGCTGCACGACGGCGTGGGCTGCTGCGCCGTAGGCACGGCCTTGCTGCAGACGTAGTTGCTGCCATGCTCGAAGACGGGGGCGCCGCAGGCGGGGCAGTGGCCCAGACTTTCCTGGCCGGCAAAGTCCACCAGTTCACCCGATTCCTCGGCGTTTTTGTCGTCGCCAAAGTCGAACTCGAGCTTGTAGTTGCCCGCCTCTTCGTCGCGCACTATGGCCACCTCGGCCACAAAGGGCCAGCCGGCCTTGGAGCGGAAGCCCTCCAGCGGGCCTATGCGGCGCTCGCGCAGCAGGCTTTCCGCCTCGGCGGTTTCAAAGGTGCGGCCTGCGGGCGATTTGCCGAACGAGAAGCCGCAGCCCTCGCCGCTGCCCGCCGCCCCGGTGCAGGCGTAGCGGCGGTAGTTTTCTTTCACCACGCCGCCGCAGTTGGGGCATGGCGCGGCCAGCACGGCGTAGTCGCCGGGGATGGTGTCGCGGTCGTATTCCTTGGCCTTCTTGACCAGCTTTTCGGTCATGGCCTGGATCTGCTGCATGAAGGCCTCGCGGCTGAGCTTGCCGTGCTCCATCTGCGCCAGCTTGTATTCCCATTCGCCGGTCAGGTCGGCGCGGCACAGCTCTTGCACATCCAGGCCGCGCAGCAGCGTCATCAGCTGGAAGGCCTTGGCCGTGGGGATGAGCTCGCGGCCCTCGCGCAGCATGTACTTCTCGGTCAGCAGGCCTTCGATGATGGCGGCGCGCGTGGCCGGCGTGCCCAGGCCTTTCTCTTGCATGGCGCTGCGCAGCTCCTCGTCGTCGATCTGCTTGCCGGCGCCCTCCATGGCGCCGAGCAGCGTGGCTTCGCTGTAGCGCGCGGGCGGCTTGGTTTTCAAGCCCTTCACGTCGGCAAACTCGGTGTGCGTCATCTCGCCGGGCTTGACGGGCACCAGGGGCTGGCCCTTGTCGCCCGCCTTGCCGTCTTCCACTTCGTTGGCGGCTTCCTTGCCGTAGATGGCCAGCCAGCCGGGCTTGACCAGCACCTTGCCCTCGGTCTTGAACGAATGGCCCACGACCTGGCTGATGCGTGTGGTCACCTGGTATTCGGCGCTGGGGAAGAACACCGCCATGAAGCGGCGCACCACCAGGTCGTAGAGCTTTTGCTCGGCCTCGGACAGGCCATGCGGCGCCTGCGTGGTGGGGATGATGGCGAAGTGGTCCGACACCTTGGCGTTGTCGAAGATGCGCTTGGAGGGGCGCACATAGCCATCATCCAGCGCCTGCTGGGCGTAGGGCGCCAGGTGGCGCATGCCGCTGGTGGCCAGCATGCCGAAGGTGTTCTTGGCGACGGGCAGGTAGTCCTCGGGCAGGGCGCGCGAGTCGGTACGCGGGTAGGTCAGGGCCTTGTGGCGCTCGTACAGGGCCTGGGCCAGAGCCAGCGTGGTCTTGGCGCTGAAGCCGAACTTGCCGTTGGCCTCGCGCTGCAGGCTGGTCAGGTCGAACAGCAGCGGGCTGGCCTGGGTGGTGGGCTTGCTTTCCTCCGTCACCGTGGCGGCCTTGCCGCGCACGGCGTGGGCTATTGTCTCGGCATCGCGCTGCGACCAGAGGCGGTCGGCGCGGGCCTCGGGGTCGTCGCTCTTCTTGTACTGCGGGTCGAACCACTTGCCCAGGTATTCGCCGGCCTCGGCGTGAAAGCCGGCGTGGATCTCCCAGTAGTCGCGGCTGACGAACTTGCGGATTTTTTCCTCGCGCTCGACGACCAGCGACAGCGTGGGCGTCTGCACCCGGCCCACGGTGGTCAGAAAGAAGCCTCCGTCGCGCGAGTTGAAGGCCGTCATGGCGCGCGTGCCGTTGATGCCGACCAGCCAGTCGGCCTCGGAGCGGCTGCGCGCGGCGTGCGCCAGGCCCTGCATCTGTGCGTCGCTGCGCAAATGGTCGAAGCCGTCGCGTATCGCCTGGGGCGTCATGCTCTGCAGCCACAGGCGCTTGATCGGCTTGGCCAGCGTGCCCTTGGCGCCGCCGGCGTACTGCTCGATCAGGCGGAAGATCAGCTCGCCCTCGCGGCCCGCGTCGCAGGCGTTGACGAGTTCGGTCACGTCCTTGCGCTTGGCCTGGCGCACCACGGCGGCCAGGCGGCTCTTGGTCTTGTCCACGGGCTTCAAATCAAAGCGCGGCGGGATCACCGGCAGGTGGGCAAAGCTCCATTTGCCGCGCTTGACGTCAAATTCTTCGGGCGCCTGGATTTCCACCAGGTGGCCGACGGCGCTGGTGACCACGTAGCGCTCGTTCTCGAAATGGTCTTCGTGCTTGTCAAACTTGCCCGCCACGGGCGTGAGGGCGCGCACGATGTCCTGCGCCACCGAGGGCTTTTCTGCGATTACCAGGGTCTTGGTCATTTGGTCGGTCTTCTATCAGTGCCATGCCGCGCCATGGCGGCGCTTCTACAATCGGGCGTCTCGTGCGCGCACGCGCACGCATGTGTGCCCATTCAAGTTAACAGAGTTTTCTCATGCCCCGCAGCAAAGCCACCGCAACCCCCACGCCCGCCGCAGGGCGGCGCATTCAAACGCGCAGGTCGGGCGTGCATGGCCGGGGCGTGTTTGCCGTGCAGGATATCGCCGAGGGCGAGGTCATCATCGAGTACACCGGCCAGATCATCAGCTGGCAAGAGGCGCAAGACCGCCACCCGCACGACCCGAAGCAACCCAACCACACCTTTTACTTCCACGTCGATGAAGACCGGGTGATCGACGCCAAGGTGGGCGGTAACTCGGCGCGCTGGATCAACCACAGCTGCAACCCCAACTGCTTTGCCGATGAGCAGGATGGCCGCATCTTCATCACCGCGCTGCGCAACATCGCCGCGGGCGAGGAGCTGAACTACGACTACGGCCTGATCATCGAGGAGCGCTACACCAAGAAGCTCAAGGCCGAGTACCCCTGCTGGTGCGGCAGCAAGAATTGCCGCGGCACGCTGCTGGCGCCCAAACGCGGCTGGGCGCCACCGGGGCTGGATCGGCCGGCGCGGCACAAGGGGCAGGCATGACGGCGACACCCGCCCAATGGCCGGCCGAGGCCATCTGGCAGGCCATAGCGCCGCTGCTGCCGGGCTTCACCGTCGAGGTGCTGCCCAGCATCGACTCCACCAGCAGCGAGCTGATGCGCCGTGCGCGCGACGGGCGCCTGGAGCCCACGCTGCTCGTCACCGAACAGCAGACCGCCGGACGCGGCCGCCTGGGACGCGACTGGCACAGCAGCGCCTATGAAGGCACGGGCGTGGTGCCGGCCCTGACCTTCTCGCTGGGCCTGCCGCTGGCGCCGCGCGACTGGTCGGGCCTGTCGCTGGCCGTTGGCGTCAGCGTGGCCGAGAGTCTGCAGCCACAGCTGCCGGCGCCGCAAGGTGGCCAGCCACGCATCCTTCTCAAATGGCCCAATGACCTGTGGCTGCAGGACGGCCGCAAGCTCGGCGGCATTCTGGTCGAAACCGCCTCCCTGCAACTGCCGCCCGGCACCGTGGACGGCACGCGCTACGTGGTGGTGGGCATAGGCCTGAACGTGCTGCCGGTGCTGGCCAAGGATCTGGGATCGGAACTGCGCACGCCGCCGGCCTGCCTGCGCGAGGTGGACGCCACGCTCACGGCCGCCAGCGCCCTTGAGCGCATTGCCGCACCGCTGGTGCAGGCGCTGCTGGGGTTTGCCGATGCGGGTTTTGCCCCCTTTCAGGAGCGTTTTGCCCAGCGCGATCTGCTGGCCGGGCGTGCCGTCACCCTGAGCGACGGCACCCACGGCAGCGCGCACGGCGTGGCCGAGGACGGCGCCCTGCTGGTACACACCGCGCGCGGCATGCAAGTCATCACCAGCGCAGAGGTCAGCGTGCGCCCCAGCGCCGCGGCGCGGCCGGCCTGAGAAGCCCCATGCTGCGCCTTGCCGTCCTGCTTTTGCTGCTGGCCAACGCTGGCTACTACGCCTGGTCGCACGGCCTGCTGCAGGGCCTGGGCCTGGCGCCGGACACCTCGTCCGAGCCACAACGCATGCAGCAGCAGATCAATCCGCAGAACCTGCGCCTGCTGTCGCCCGAGCCCAAGCCCGCCCCCGCCGCGCCGCCGCCCGCAGAGGCCGCCATCGATGGCGCCGCAAGCCAGGCCGAAGCACCGGTCTGCCTGCAGGCCGGCGTGTTTGATGCGCGCCAGGCCGACGCGCTGCGCAAGGCGGCCGCGCAGCTGCCCGCCGGCAGCTGGAGCCTGGAGCCGGTGCAGGCCACGCGCCGCTGGATGGTCTATTTGGGCCCGTTTGCCGATGAAGAAGCCGTTGCCAAAAAGCGCAGCGAGCTGCGCGCCGCAGGCGTGGCCTACGACCGCCCCGGCGCGGCGCTGGAGCCCGGCCTGTCGCTGGGGCGCTATTCCAGCGCCGAGGGCGCCCTGCGCGCCCTGAGCCAGCTGGGCGCCCAGGGCGTGCGCAAGGCGCGCGTGGTGCAGGAACGCGGTGACACCGCCGGCTTCACGCTGCGCCTGCCGGCCGTGGATGACAAGCTGCGCACGCGCCTGGAGGCGCTGCAGCCGGCGCTGGCCGGCAAGCCGCTGCGATCCTGCGCCTGATTGCGCGCAGTGTTAATCCCAATCCAGTTCAGTTAACGACGCTGTAGGAGCGGCTTCAGCCGCGAATGGCGCCGTTCGCGGCTGAAGCCGCTCCTACGAGTAGGTGGCTTGGGGCGCTATCTGAACAGCATTGGTGTTAATCCACCCCCAGCTCCACCACCCCATACAGCGGCGTGCTGCTCCAGTAGTTCCACATGCGCTCGGCGGCCAGGCCCATCCAGCCGTGGCTGGCGGCCACGCTGTGCGTGGCCAGCAGACGCAGGCGGGGGTGGCAGTCGGTCAGCTCGCGCAGACTGCGTATGCCCCAGTGGAACTGCGCCCGGGTCTGCCCCACGCTGGCATGCCACTGGGCCATGCCCACCGCGCAGCCCGCCAGAATGTCGATCACCATGCGCGAGCCGGCGCTTGCGTGGGTGGCAAAGCTGCGCAGCACATTCCGCACCTGGTGTGGTTGCAGGTACATGAGCACGCCTTCGCACAGCATGAACAGCGGCTGCGCCACCGCCTGCTCGGGCAGGCGCAGATCCTGCCACCAGCCTGACTGCCGCAGGTCCACGATGGCGCCGTGCTGCCGCTCGCCGGTGGGCCCCAGCAGCCGGCGGCGCAGCGCCATGGGCTGGGACATGTCGGCATCGACCCAGGTGTTGCGGCCGTTGTCCAGCCACTGAAAATACTGCGACAGGCCGCAGCCCAAGTTGACGCCCCAGGCATCGGGGTGGCGCTCGAAAAACGCCAGTCCGGCATCGCGTATCACCTGGGTGCGCCACAGGATGTTGAGCACCGTGGGGCGATCGGCAAGATAGGGGTCTGTGGCAAGCTGCAGGCGCCGCACCAGTTGCGCCGCGTGCTCGTCGCCGCAGGCGTGGCCCGGAAACAGGCCACCGCCCAGGGCCCGCGCGACAAGCGGAATCAGCATGGTTTGCTGCACCCCGGACAGGGCGTGTTCGTCTTGCTGTTGTGGCTCTGGCAGTTCCGTCATGCACATCCTTTTGGTAGCCAACGGTCTGACCAGGCTGGCGGTGGCACCGCCTCTGGTGGCCATCGGTTCAGACAAGTCTAATGCGCTGCCTGCGGTTTGTCGCCCTGTGGGAACAACCGGTGGGCAGCTGGACAGCAATAACGAGACGTAACGTCCGTATCAAAACAGGAATGCACGGCCGCACGCGGCGATGGGCGCGTCCACGCGGATGACGACGCCGGCCAGCTCTGCAACCGATGGCTCACGAACCGGGGGCACAGGCTGCAAAGCGCACCGTGAAACGCGCCCCGGGCATGGCGGCGCCGGGGCGCACGTCTTCCAGCTCGACATCGGAGCCATGCTGGCGCGCTATCTCGCGCACGATGGGCAGGCCCAGGCCGGAGCCGTCGGCCTCGTTGCCCAGCGCACGGTAGAAGGGCTGGAACACCAGTTCACGTTCACTCTCGGGCACCCCGGGGCCGGTGTCCTCGACCTGGAAAACCACCACGCGGCCAAATGTATCGGGCAGCACGCGCACGGTGACCATGCCGCTCTGGCCGCGGCCCGAAGGCGTGTAGTTGATGGCGTTGTCCACCAGGTTGCGCACCAGTTCCTTGAGCAAGGTGGGGTTGCCCTCCATGCTCACGCCTGGGGTGCCGGGGTCGGCGCCGTCGTAGCCCAGGTCGATGTGCTTGTCCATGGCGCGCGGCACGCTGTCCTGCACCACCTCGATCACCAGCCGCGCCAGGTCTATCTGCTGGCGCTGCACCACGGCGGCCCCGCCCTCGGCACGGGCCAGGGCCAGCAGCTGGTTGACGGTGTGCGTGGCGCGGATGGATGAGCGGCCGATCTGCTGCAGCGATTGCTTGAGCTCCTCGGTGCTGGTGCCCTCGCGCTGGGCCAGGTCGGCCTGCATGCGCAGGCCGGCCAGCGGCGTCTTGAGCTGGTGCGCGGCGTCGGCCAGGAAGCGCTTTTGCGTGGCCATGGATTCCTGCAGGCGCTGCAGCAGGTCGTTGACCGAGTCCACCAGCGGCGCCACCTCCATGGGCACGGCCTTGTGGTCCAGGGGCGAAAGGTCGTCGCTCTTGCGCGCGCGGATGCGCTCTTCGAGCTGGTGCAGCGGCTTGATGCCGCGCGCCAGGGCCAGCCACACCAGCAGCACGGCCAGCGGCAGGATGACGAACTGCGGCAGCATCACGCCCTTGATGATCTCGGTGGCCAGCACGCTGCGCTTGGAGCGCGTCTCGGCCACCTGCACCAGGGCCGCCGGCGCATTGGGCAGGGGCACGCGCACCCAGATGTAGGCCACGCGGATGTCTATGCCGCGCAGCTCGGCATCGCGCAGCCGCACTTCGCCCGAGAGCGGGCGCTCGTCCGGCGGCGGCGGTGGCAGGGGCAGTTCGCGCTCGCCCGAGAGCAGCTCGCCCTTGGGCCCGAGAACCTGGTAATAGACGATGTCGGACTCGTCGGCGCGCAGGATCTCGCTGGCCGGCTGGGGCAGGTTGAACAGCACGCGGCCGTTCTGCACGGTGACCAACTGGGCCAAGGCATGGGCGTTGTATTCGAGCGCTCGGTCGAAGGGCTTGTTGGCCAGGCCCTGGGCCACCAGCCAGGTCAGAGCCAGGCTGACGGGCCACAAGAGCAGCAGCGGCGTGAGCATCCAGTCCAGGATTTCGCCAAAGAGAGAGCGCTGCTCGCGCTGGAAGATCTTCACGGATTTTGGTGTTTTTGGCCTCTAGCGCTTATCAAACAAGCGCCAAAAGCTATCAACTGTATAGCATCAACCCGGTATCTTTTCCAGGCAATAGCCCAGGCCACGCACGGTGGCAATGCGGATCGGGCCTTTTTCTATCTTCTTGCGCAGGCGGTGGATATAGACCTCGATGGCGTTGTTGCTCACCTCTTCGCCCCACTCGCACAGGCGCTCGACGAGCTGCTCCTTGGAGACCAGGCGGCCGGCGCGCTGCAGCAGCACCTCCAGCAGGCCCAGTTCGCGCGCGGACAGCTCCACCATCCTGCCGTCGATGGTCGCCACGCGCCCCGCCTGGTCATAGACCAGCGGGCCGTGCTTGATGGAGCTGCTGGTGCCGCCCATGCCGCGGCGCGTGAGGGCGCGCACGCGCGCCTCCAGCTCCGACAGGGCAAAGGGCTTGGCCATGTAGTCGTCGGCCCCCAGGTCCAGGCCCTTGACGCGCTCCTCAACCCCGTCGGCGGCCGTGAGAATCAGCACCGGCAGGGCCGATCCGCGCCCGCGCAGGCGCTTCAGGACCTCCAGGCCGTGCAGCTTAGGCAGGCCCAGATCCAGGATCAGCAGGTCAAATTCGTTGTTGGTCAGCAGCGCGGTATCGGCCTCGCTGCCGCTGGCCACATGGTCCACGACGGCGCCCGAGCCGCGCAGCGTGCGCAGCAGGCCGTCGGCCAGCACCTGGTCGTCTTCGGCGATGAGGATGCGCATGGGGGATGTCTCCTGGAATCTGCGGGCAGCCGCGATAGAGCCGCACCCATGGCAGATTCTAGGAGCTATCAGCCCGCCCGCGCGCTCAGGCCGCGCGCCCTGCGGCGATGCGGCCCGGCATGGCCTGCGCCGCACCCAGGTAGCGATCCACGGACAGGCCTTCGGTGGAAATCTCCGTCGCCTTGCCGACGACGATGTCGGCCAGCAGCCGGCCCGAACCGCAGGCCATGGTCCAGCCCAGCGTGCCGTGGCCGGTGTTGAGGAACAGGTTCTTGTGCGGCGTGCGGCCGACGATGGGCGTGCTGTCGGGCGTCATCGGGCGCAGGCCGGTCCAGAAGTCCGCCTTGGCCAGGTCGCCGCCGGGGAACAGCTGGCGGGTGACCATCTCCAGCGTGGCGCGGCGCTGTGGGCGCAGGCTCTTGTCGAAGCCCGCGAGCTCGGCCATGCCGCCGACGCGGATGCGCTTGTCAAAGCGCGTGAGCGCGATCTTGTAGGTCTCGTCGAGCACCGTGGAGACGGGCGCCAGGCTTTCGTCCTGGATGGGAATGGTCAGCGAATAGCCCTTGACCGGATAGACCGGGATGTCCAGGCCCGACGACAGCAGCAAATCACGCGAATAGCTGCCCATGGCCAGCACATAGCGGTCGGCCTTGACCACCTCGCTCTCCGGCCCGGCCAGCTGCACGCCGTTCACGGCGCCCTGGTCGTCGAACAGCAGGGCTTGGACGGCAGTGGAAAAGCGGAACCTCACGCCCAGGGCCGCGGCCATCTGGGCCAGCTGGTTGGTGAACTTGAAGCAGTCGCCGGTCTCATCCTGGGGCAGGCGCAGGCCGCCGGCAATCGGCGCCTGGGCCCGGGCCAGCGCGGGCTCGGTGCGGCGCACGCCTGCGGCGTCCAACAGTTCATAGTCAATGCCGCATTCCTGCAGCACGGCAATGTCGCGCGCGGCCTGATCCACCTGTTTTTGCGAGCGGAACAGCTGCAGCGTGCCGGCCTGGCGGCCTTCGTACGCTATGCCGGTGTCAAGACGCAGCTGGGCGATGCATTGGCGGCTGTAGTTGGACAGGCGCAGCATGCGCTCCTTGTTCACGGCGTAGCGCTCGGCCGAGCAGTTGCGCAGCATGTCCATCATCCAGCGCAGCTGGAACAGACTGCCGTCGGGGCGCATGGACAGCGGCGCGTGCTTTTCGAACATCCATTTGAGCGCCTTCATGGGGATGCCGGGCGCACCCCAGGGTGTGGAGTAGCCGAACGACACCTGGCCGGCGTTGGCAAAGCTGGTGTCCTGCGCCGGGCCGTCCTGGCGGTCGATGACCGTCACTTCAGCGCCCGCGCGCGCCAGGTAGTAGGCGGTGGTGACGCCGATCACGCCAGCGCCCAGCACGACAACTTTCATGTTCAGTCTCCGTTATTCAGTCAATGGGCGTGACTTTATTGATTTAAGTGTTAATCTTTTGCTGAATTTATCGCTTCATTCAGCAGCAATTGCTGTTGGAGTCAAGAAACCGGAGGCTTTGCAGCAATGTCTGAACTCGACGCCATAGACCGGCGCATCCTGGCCCTTTTGCAGCAAAACGGCCGCCTGACCATGACCGAGCTGGGCGAGCAGGTGGGCCTGTCCACCTCGCCCTGTTCGCAGCGCGTCAAGCGCCTGGAGGCCCAGGGCGTGATCACCGGCTACCACGCGCGCGTGAACCCGGCGGCGCTGGGGCGCAGCCTGCTGGTGTTTGTCGAGATCACGCTGGCGCAGAAGTCCGAACAGATCTTTAAAAAGGTGCGCGACGAGCTGCAGAACATGCCCGAGGTGCTGGAATGCCATCTGATCTCGGGCAGCTTCGACTACCTGGTCAAGGCGCGCCTGGCCGGCATGTCCGAATACCGCAGCCTGCTGGGCTCCATCCTGCAGCAGATGCCGGTGCCGGCGCAGTCCAACAGCTATGTGGTGATGGAGGAGGTCAAGGAGAGCTTCGTCGTCGCCGTGGACCGCGGTCGCCGGCCATAGACCCATGCATCAGCCATTGGCATAGGCCTCCAGCCCCAGCGCCACGACGGTGGCCACGTCATCGCCCACCTCGGCGCGGAACTCCGCCTCGGCCTGCGCCACCGCCGTGCGGAAGGCCGCCAGCCAGGCCAGGCCCGTAGGCGTAAAGCGCACCAGCCGGGCGCGTGCGTCACGGCTATCGGCCTCCCGGGTGACCAGCCCCCAGGCCTCGCATTGCTCCACCAGCTTGGCCATGGACTGCTTGGCCATGCCGGCGCGCTCGGCCAGGTCGGTCAGGCGGTCGCCAGAAAGCTGCAGGTGGCGCGTGATGTGGATATGCGCGGCGCTGACCTGCTCGCGCGCCGCCAGGTTGGACAGGGCCAGCGGCACCTGCACGTCGCGCGCCATCAGCTGCAGCACGCGTGCATCAAAGCGCCGCATGGCATGGCCCAGCAGCCGGCCCAGGTGGGTCTGGCGCCAGCGGTCGTCGGACTGTGGAAATTCGCCCATGCCAATATTGTCAGCCAAACTGACCAAAAATATCTTCACGGCGTAAGCAGTCGCCCATAAACTACTGTTCACACATACAGACTGTTGATTGAAGCAGTTTTACCCGAAAGCACTATGGCCACCAAGAGGAGCAATTTCATGGACGCACCCGTCAAGACCGCCGACAACAGCGAAAAGGCCAAGGCCCTGCAGGCCGCGCTGGCCCAGATCGAGAAGCAGTTCGGCAAGGGCACCATCATGCGCCTGGGCGAGGGCGAGCAGGCGCAGGACATCCAGGTCGTCTCCACCGGCTCGCTGGGCCTGGACATTGCCCTGGGCGTGGGCGGCCTGCCGCGCGGGCGCGTGGTCGAAATCTACGGGCCGGAATCCTCCGGCAAGACCACGCTGACGCTGCAGGTGATTGCCGAGATGCAAAAGCTGGGCGGCACCTGCGCCTTCATCGACGCCGAGCATGCGCTCGACACGCAATACGCGCAGAAGCTGGGTGTGAACTTGAATGACATTCTGATCAGCCAGCCCGACACCGGCGAGCAGGCGCTGGAGATCGTGGACAGCCTGGTGCGCTCCGGCGCCGTGGACCTGATCGTGGTGGACTCGGTCGCCGCCCTTGTCCCTAAGGCCGAAATCGAGGGTGAAATGGGCGACGCCCTGCCCGGCCTGCAGGCGCGCCTGATGAGCCAGGCGCTGCGCAAGCTCACCGCCACCATCAAGAAGACCAACTGCATGGTCATCTTCATCAACCAGATCCGCATGAAGATCGGCGTGATGTTCGGCAGCCCCGAGACGACGACGGGCGGCAACGCGCTCAAGTTCTACGCCTCGGTGCGGCTGGACATCCGCCGCATCGGCACCATCAAGAAGGGCGATGAGGCGATAGGCAACGAAACCAAGGTCAAGGTCGTGAAGAACAAGGTCAGCCCGCCGTTCAAGACGGCCGAGTTCGACATCCTGTTCGGCGAGGGCATCTCGCGCGAGGGCGAGATCATCGACATGGGCGTGAACGCGCGCATCCTGGAGAAAAGCGGCGCCTGGTATGCCTACAACGGCGAGAAGATAGGCCAGGGCCGCGACAACGCACGGGAGTTTTTGCGCGAGAACCCGGAGCTGGCGCGCGAGATCGAGAACAAGGTGCGCGACAGCCTGGGCATCGCCCTGCTGCCCGGCGCCACGCCCGCCGCGGCCGCCGAGGACAAGCCCGCACGCGGCAAGCGCGGCGACAAGGCAGCCGACGCCGAGGCTTGAGTCTTCGCACCAAAAGATCTGCGGTCAAATTGGCCTGATTAGCGACATGTCTCAGACTCCTTCCCCCTCTGGGGGAAGGTTGGGATGGGGGCCGCAAGCGCCGGCATCTTGCCAGCATCAGGGCGCGAGCGTCGCTGGCCCCCAACCCCCGCCCTCCCCCAGAGGGGGAGGGAGTAAAGACAGCGGTCTGAGGCATGTACCTAATCAGGCAAATTGACTGTTAACGCTTACCCATCAAGCGTTAGCAGCTATTTTTTATGGAGCACGCATGGGATTTGGCAAACCCTCGCTCAAGGCGCGTGCGCTGCGCCTGCTGGCCCGGCGCGAGCATTCGCGCAGCGAGCTGGAGGCCAAGTTGGCGCCCCATGTGCAGGAGGGCGAGGATCTGGCAGCCCTGCTAGACGACCTGCAGGCCAAGGACTTCATCAACGAAGAGCGCGTGGCCGAGTCCGTGCTGCACCGGCGCGCGCCGCGCTTGGGGACGCAGCGCGTGCTGCAGGAGCTGCGCCGCAAGGGGCTGGAAGAAGAGTTGGTGCGCGCCGCAGCGGCCCAACTGAAAAGTACCGAACTCCAGCGCGCCCATGCCGTATGGCAGCAGCGCTTTGGCAGCACCCCGGCACCCGCCACGCCCCAGGAGCGCGCGCGCCAGATGCGTTTTCTGGCCGCACGCGGCTTTGGCGCCGACGTGGTGCGGCGCGTGCTGCAAGGCGATGACGACGAGAGTTAGAAAATCACAAAAAATACCCTGATTAGGCACATACCTCAGACTGTGCCGCGAGCCCTCACCCCAACCCTCTCCCAGAGGGAGAGGGAGTAAAGCCGGCGCAACCGGTCGCCCTCGCCCCTTTGGGGAGAGGGAGGGGTGAGGGGCCTCTGCGATATGTGCATAGTCAGGAAAAATACGGCTTTTGCGCTTATCCAATAAGCGCAAGCAGCTATGGTTTTTGATTGTTCTACTGAAACAGGCGCTCGGGGTTAGCGTCCAGCTTGGTGAGCGCGTCGCGCGTGGCGCGCAACGTGAGGCTTTCGTCCTCTTGCGCGACGAGCAACCCCGCCTGCATATAGTCCGCCATGGCCTTGAGCTGCAGCAGATAGCTGCTGCCATCGAGTGCGGCAAACAGGTGCAACTGCTTGCGCTGGCTATGCCACACATACTGCACACGCGCCGAGCCGCCGTTATGCTCCACCGTGAACCAGGAGCCGAGCGGCAGTTCCTGCGCCCAGGCAACCATTTCGTCCTGCACAGGCGCGCCGGTGTCGGCAATCACGCGGATGGATGAGGCATCGATGCCCAGCATCAACTCGATGTTTTCTGCGTTCAGCGGAATGTCACCCAGCGTGTCGTCGCTGATGAAATCTTCCAGGTTGGCCAGCCGTTTGGTCATGGCCTCGATCTGTTCCTGCGGTATGGAGGCCGTCTTGGACAGGAAAGCCTCGGCCAGGGTGTCGGTGAGCAGCTTGATCTGCTCGTCCTGCTGCGCACCCGTCACGCCCACCAGAACCAGGCCCTGGCGCAGCCTCTGCAGCAAGGCGGGCAGCTGCTGGATCACGCGCGCGCGGTCGGCGCGGTTGGGCTTGGCGCTGGCGGCCCAGACCAGGTCGGATGCAGCGCGTTTGTAGGCGACGGTTTCGGCATGCTGGGCACCACTGCGCACGGCAGCGATGGCCAGCACCTCGGCCCAGGACTTGAAGAGAAAGTCTCGGATCTCGTCCCGCACCGGCATGTCCTTGAGCATGTTGCGCAGTTCGATGGTGTACTGCACGGCCAGCGTCTCGCGCTGTTCGACCTGCTGGGCCACGCTGATGATGCGCGCGGTGCCCTGGCCTTCGGTCAGGAACCTGGCCAGGAATTTCTCGAACTCGCCCAGCACCAGCTCAAACACGCGCTTGCCGGTCTCGGGATACTGCTCGATCACCTGCACGATGCGGCGGATCTCGGTCTCCAGAGCGCCGCCGCTGATGGCACTGGCATCAAAGCCCAGCACGCAGGAGCCCATGCGGTCGATGAGCTGGCGCGCGGGGTGGGCCAGGTCGCTGAAGAACTCGGGCTCGGCCAATGCCACGCGCAGCACCGGCACCTGCAGGCGCGCAAACCACACGCGCACCGAGGGCGGTATGCGGTCTTCATTCAGGATGCTCTGGAACATCAGCGCCACGACCTCGATGGTGGCCTTTTCGCTGGCGGTGCTGGCCTTTTTCTTGAATTCGTCCGCCCGCTCGCGCACCACATGGGCCACACGCACCACGGCCTGGGGGCTGTAGTCTTCCACCAGCGTGGCCATGCCGCTGTAGTACAGATCGGCCTCCACACGCTCATCGGCCAGGGCATGCATCAGCCCCGAAGACGACACCGGCCGTCCCTGCGCCATGCCAGGGCTGCCGGCCGGCGGGGTCAGCAGGCGACGCAGCTGCATCATCACGCCCTGGGCGCGCTGGCGGGCATAGGCCAGGGGGGTGGCAAAACCACCCTGGCCCGGGCGCACGCCAGCCATGGGCACTTGCATGCCGCTGGACGGTGCCAGCATCGTGACCGGAAACGGGGTGTCCCGTCCCAGGCCCGCGCCGGCGCTGTCGCGCCCCAGTGACGCCGAACGGCTCGTCGCCGCGGCCCGCAGCTGGCGCGTACGCAGCTCTTCGGCCGTCACCACGCCGTGCTCGTCATACAGCCGCATCAACGCCTGGTACTGCGTCAGCGCCAGTTCGCCAAGGGTGGTCTGCAGAGGGTGGAGCACCAGCTGCAGCTCATTGCGCGTGAGGCCGGTATCGACCCACGCATCCACCAGGCGCAGGCACAGCGCCTCGGGCCGCAGGATGTCCCGGTCGGAAAGCTCACGCCCATCGAGATACTGTGTACGCTGGCGCGCGGCCTCGAAGACGGCACCCACATGCTCGATCACGGTCAGAGCCATGCGCGACGCCAGAAGCTTGTTCTCGACCACATCGTCGTCCACCAGCGCCAGCCCACCGTCCAGGGGCGTGGCGGCCGAGACGGGTTGCTGCGGCGCCAGTCCCTCGCGCCAGGCACGCACCACGTCTTCCACCCAGGCCTTGCGGTGCGCCTGGTAGCTCAGCGAAGCGTCGCGGCGCAGCTGCATGTCGCGCTGCGTGGCCGTTTGCGCCATGAGTTCCGCCAGGAACGCATGAATCTTCTTGTCCAGCTCGGGCGCGGCGGCGCACAGGCTTTCCACAAAGCGCTGCCGCGCAAGCTGTGGCAGGCGCCGGCCGGCGGCGGAGGTGGGCTGGATATCCATAGACCCTCAATATTAGCCGTTGCGCTCGCCCTGATGTGGTGCATCTCAGAGGGTGAGAGGAAATTTCCCGTGTCCGAGGGCTGCGTCAATACGCCGTGCAATAGCTCGGGCTATGAAGAGTATTTGCAACGACGATGGAGGGTGTTTTGACTAGACGACAGCACCGGAGTTGGGGTCGTTGGGGTCGCCCTCTTCCTTCTTCGTGACCTTGACCAGATCCTCGCGCTTGACGCCCAGCCACATGGCAATCGCCGCCGCCACGAACACCGACGAGTAGATGCCGAACAAAATGCCAATCGTCAGCGCCAGCGCAAAGTAATGCAGGCTGGGACCTCCGAAGAAGAACATGGACAGCACCATGGCCTCGGTGGAGGCGTGGGTGATGATGGTGCGGCTCATCGTCGAGGTGATGGCGTGGTCTATGACCTCGTGCGTGGAGAGCTTGCGAAAACGCCGGAAGGCCTCGCGGATCCGGTCGAAGATCACCACCGATTCGTTCACCGAATAGCCCAGCACGGCCAGCACGCCGGCCAGCACCGAGAGCGAGAACTCCCACTGGAAGAAGGCGAAGAAGCCCAGGATGATGACCACGTCGTGCAGGTTGGCGATGATGGCCGCGACGCCGAACTTCCACTCAAAGCGGAACGCCAGGTAGATGACGATGCCCAGCACCACCATGCCCAGCGCCATCAGGCCGCCGTGCACCAGCTCCTCGCCCACCTGCGGGCCGACGAACTCGGTGCGCCGCAGCTGCACCTCGGCGTCCTGGCTTTTCAGCGCCGCCAGCACCTGCTCGCTTTGCTGCGCCGAGGTCACGCCCTTTTGCACCGGCAGGCGGATCATCACGTCGCGGGACGTCCCGAAGTTCTGCACCACCACGTCGGCGTAGCCCAGCGCCGCCACCTGGTCGCGCACCTTGCCGATGTCGGCGGTCTGCGTGTAGGCCACCTCCATCACGGTGCCGCCGGTGAACTCGACCGACAGGTGCAGGCCGCGCGTGACCAGGAAGAACACCGCCAGGGCGAAGGTGATGAAGGAGACCGCGTTGAGCACCAACGCGTACTTCATGAACGGAATGTCTTTTCTGATGCGGAAAAACTCCATGATTCCTATCCTTTGTTCGGAGTTTTCAGTGAAGGCTCATATGCGCGCAGCGCATGTGATCCCGGAGCAAAAATTCCATGATTTTTCCTCCTTTTAGTCAGTGCTGCCGCTGCGGCCGGCCACAGAGCGGTGATCCTCGCCCTCGGGCTTCCACACCTGGCCGATGGCCACGCTCTTGAGCTTTTTCTGGCGGCCATACCAGAGGTTCACCAGGCCGCGCGAGAAGAACACGGCCGAGAACATGCTGGTCAGAATGCCTATGCAGTGCACCACGGCAAAGCCGCGCACCGGGCCCGAGCCAAAGGCCAGCAGCGCCAGGCCGGCGATCAAGGTGGTGACGTTGGAGTCCAGGATGGTGGCCCAGGCGCGCTCGTAACCGGCGGCAATTGCCGCCTGCGGCGCCACGCCGGCGCGCAGCTCTTCGCGGATGCGCTCGTTGATGAGCACGTTGGAGTCGATGGCCACGCCCAGCGCCAGGGCCATGGCGGCGATGCCGGGCAGGGTCAGCGTGGCCTGCAGCATGGACAGTATGGCCAGCAGCATAAGCACGTTGACCGACAGGGCGATGGTGGAGAACACGCCGAACAGCATGTAATACACGCACATGAAGGCGGCAATCGCCACCATGCCCCAGACCACGGAATGGATGCCGCGCTCGATGTTGTCGGCGCCCAGGCTCGGGCCAATGGTGTACTCCTCGATGATCTCCATGGGCGCAGCCAGAGAGCCCGCGCGCAGCAGCAGGGCCGTGTCGTTGGCCTCCTGCGTCGTCATGCGGCCCGAGATCTGCACGCGGCCGCCGCCAATCTCGCTCCTGATCACCGGGGCGGTGACGACCTCGCCCTTGCCCTTTTCGAACAGCACGATGGCCATGCGCTTGCCGATGTTCTCGCGCGTGATGTCCTTGAAGATGCGCGAACCCTTGGCGTCCAGCGTCAGATTGACGGTGGGCTCCTGGGTCTGGCCGTCAAAACCCGGCTGGGCGTCGGTCAGGTTCTCGCCCGTGAGGATGACCTGCTTCTTGACGATCACGGCCTGGCCGTTGCGGTCCAGGTATTTCTCGTCACCAAAGGGCACGGGGCCGCTGCCGATCTCGGCGGCGCGCGCCTCGGTGCCCTCGTCCACCATGCGCACTTCCAGCGTGGCGGTGCGGCCCAGGATGTCCTTGGCCTTGGCCGTGTCCTGCACGCCGGGCAGCTGCACGACGATGCGGTCCAGCCCCTGCTGCTGGATCACGGGCTCGGCCACGCCGAGCTCGTTGATGCGGTTGTGCAGCGTGACCATGTTCTGCTTGAGCGCCTGCTCCTGCACCTTGCGCAGGGCCTCGGGCTTGATGGTGGCGCGCAGCCTGAAGCCGTCGCCATCGGGGCCGCTCGCGGCCAGCAGGTCGGGGAACTGGTCGGCAATCAGGTTGCGCGCGGCCGTCAGCGTAGCCTCGTCGCGCACTCGGATGTCCACAGCCTGGCCATCGCGGCTGATGCCGCCGTGGCGGATGTTCTTCTCGCGCAGCGTGGTGCGCAGGTCGCCGGCGTAGGACTCGGCCTTTTTGGTCAGCGCGGCCTGCATGTCCACCTGCAGCATGAAATGCACGCCGCCGCGCAAGTCCAGCCCCAGGTACATGGGACGGGCGTTAATGGCCGTGAGCCAGTCGGGCGAGCGCGAGACCAGGTTCAACGCGACGATGTAGGCGGGGTCGGACGGGTCGCTGACCAGGGCCTTCTGGATCGCGTCCTTGGCCTTGAGCTGGTTGTCCGGCGTATCGAAGCGTGCGCGCACCGAGTTGCCGTCGAGCGTCACCGAGTCCGGGCTCACGCCGGCGGCCTGCAGCGCCTCTTCGACGCGCCGCTGCAGCGCCGCATCAACCTTGATGGTGGCCTTGGCCGACGACACCTGCACGGCAGGCGCCTCGCCGAAGAAATTGGGCAGGGTGTACAAGGCCCCTATCAGCAGCACGATCACCAGGATCGCGTACTTCCAGACCGGATAACGGTTCATGATCGCGCTTCTCAAATACCTACGGGGCAGCGGGCACGCCACGCGCCCTGCCACCCCAACAAAAGGCCCGCAGGCCTACGACAGCTTACTTGACCGTGCCCTTGGGCAGCACCTGGGTCACGGCGCTGCGCTGCACCTGCACCTGCACGCCGCTGGCGATCTCCAGCTGCACATAGCCTTCGGAGAGGCCCGCCACCTTGCCCAGCACGCCGCCAGCGGTAGCCACCTCGTCGCCCTTGGCCAGGGCGTCGATCATGGCGCGGTGCTCCTTCTGGCGCTTCATCTGGGGGCGGATCATGATGAAGTACAGCACCACGAACATCAGCACCAGCGGCAGCATGCCGGTGAGCGAGCCCATCAGGCCTCCTTCGGCAGCGGCGGCGGGTGCGGTTTGGGCAAAGGCGGAAGAAATAAACACGGGAAAAACTCCACTCAAACAGGGGATGGATGGTCTGACGGGCCCGGCTGGGCCGGCCGCGAGGGCAACAGGCGATTGTATTCGGCGTGAATTACCCTTGATTCCCCACTGCAGCGGCGACGCAAATTTCAAGCAAAAATGCCATGCAGCGCTTATCCATAAAGCGCTGACCGCTATAAAAATTGATTGCCTTGTACGATCCTCGGGGCCAGGGCGTGAAGACCAGCGTCAAGCGGCGGCGCGGCGCGCCGCTTCTTCAGGGTGGCGCCAGCGCTGCATCAGATCCGCCCACTTGCCGCGCGCCGCCAGCAGGTGGCGCTGCTTCACATGGCCATAGCCGCGTATGTCTTCGGGAATGCACGCTATCTCCACCGCCAGGGCAAGGCGTTCGGACGTCAGGCCGACCAGCAGCTCTTCCACGCAGGCGCGGTATTCGTTGATCAGAGCGCGCTCGGTGCGGCGCTCTTCTGTCTTGCCGAAGGGGTCGAGCGCCGTGCCACGCAGGCCCTTCATGCGGGCCAGCACGCCCATGGCCTTGCGCATCCAGGGGCCATAACTGCGCTTGAGCGGCTGGCCCTGGGCGCCCGCCCGGGCCAGGCTGGGCGGTGCCATGTGGTGCACGATGCGGTATTCACCCTCGAACATGTCGGCGATGCGCTGGGTGAAGGCCGGGTCGGTGTGCAGGCGCGCGACCTCGTACTCGTCCTTGTAGGCCATGAGCTTGAACAGGTAGCGCGCCACGGCCTGGGACAGGCGCTGGCCCTGGCCCAGCGGCGCCTCGGCCGCGCGCACCATCTCGACAAAGGCGCTGTACTCGGCCGCGTAGGCCGCGTTCTGGTAGCCGGTCAAAAACTCCACGCGCGTGGCCAGCAGCTCGGCCAGGCCGGGCTTCTTGACGAACTGGATGACCTGCCGCGCGGCGTACAGCGCCTGCACCGCCGCCAGGTCGTGGGCGCAGCGCCGGCCCCATTCAAAGGCCGCCTGGTTGTTGGCCACCTGCACGCCGTTCAACTCCATGGCGCGCATCAGCGCGGCGTGCGACAGCGGCACGCGGCCCTTTTGCCAGGCGTAGCCCAGCATCAGCGGGTTGGTGTAGATGCTGTCGCCCAGCAGCTCGGCGGCGACGCGCTCGGCGTCCAGCGCGCCCAGTTGTTCACGGCCCACGGCGGCGGCGATGGCGGCCTCGCAGCCGTCGGCAGGAAACTGCCAGTCCGGGTTGTGCACAAAGGCCGCGGCCGGCGTGCCATGCACGTTCAGCGCCACAAAGCTGCGCCCCGGCTGCATGGCGGCCAGCGTGGCCTTGTTGGCTGCGACTATGGGGTCGCAGCCGATGACCAGGTCGGCCTTGGCCGTGTCCACCTTGGTGGTGTGGATGGCCTCGGGCCGGT
>JADHED010000926.1_pt1 | contig 28330 bp, 23 predicted proteins | sample 8952041 | NCBI WGS metagenome assembly JADHED01 (sample SAMN16124423, study PRJNA663239) | bioreactor sludge metagenome | isolation source: sludge (control) | place: India:Bengaluru | collected 2018-09-08
GGATAGAGCAGCAGGTCGATCAGGCTGTAGTCGCGGTTGACCGCCTGGTGCGGCACCCGGCCGGTGAAGATCACCCGCTGGCCGAGGCCGAGCCGCTCGACCTGCGCCCGCAGCGCCTGCTCCTGCGGTCCGCCACCGACCAGCAGCAGCTTCACCGCCGGGTCACCGATCTGTGCCAGTGCCGCCACCGCCAGATCGAGCCCCTCGTAGCCATAGAAGGAGCCGACGAAACCGAGCACCCGCTGGCCGGTCAGCCCCAGTTGCGCCTGCAACGCCGCATCGGGCTCGTCCGCGCTGCCGAACTGGGCCAGATCGACCGCGTTGGGGATCACCGTGATCTTCCCGGCGGCGATGCCGCGGCCGATGATCTCGTCACGCAGACCGGCACAGATGGTGGTGATGGCATCGGCACGGCGAAACACCCAGCTCTCCATCAGCCGGGTCAGCCGGTAGCGCACACCCCATTCACGGCTGGTGCCATGGTCGACGGCAGCATCCTCCCAGAAGGCGCGGCACTCATAGACCACCGGCAGCCGATGGCGGCGGCCGGCACGCAGCGCGGCAATGCCATCGAGCGCCGGTGAATGGGCATGCAGCAGGTCGGGGCGCAGCTCCTCGATCACCTGATCGAGTCGCCGGCCGAGCGCCGCGATCACCGCCAGCGGTTCGGGCAGCCAGCCACCGCCCGCCGCAGTGGCTGGCGTGCGGTGGAACAGCAGGCCATCGACCTCCTCACGCTCCAGCGTGCAGCCGGTCTGCTTGGGCCCAGTGAGGTGCGAGGTCTGCCAGCCGAGCGCGCGCTGCTGCCTCAGGATGTTGCGGGTGCGGAAGGTGTAGCCGCTCTGCAGCGGAATCGAATGGTCGAGGATGTGCAGGATGTGCATGGCCGACTCACTGCACGCCGAGGTGACGCAGTGAGGATTCGAACATCAGCAGCGACCAGAGTGCGGCACTGTGGTCGCGCCGCCCCGACTGATGCTGTTCGACCAGTTGGGTGATGCTGTCGCCGTTGAACAGGCCGCTGTCGGCCAGCACCCCCTCCAGCAGCGAACGGCGCAGCCGCTCCTTGAGCGGACCACGGAACCAGTTGGCCAGCGGCACCGCAAAGCCCATCTTGTCGCGGTAGAGAATCTCGTTGGAGAGATGCGGCTCCAGCGCCCGCTTCAGCAGGTATTTGCCCTGCTGGCCCCGCAGCTTGAAATCCGCGGGCAGACCCGAGGCCCACTCGATCAGCGGATGGTCGAGCAGCGGCTCACGCACCTCCAGCGCATGGGCCATGCTGGCACGGTCGACCTTGGTGAGGATGTCGCCGACCAGATAGGTCTTCATGTCGATGTACTGCACACGCGCCAGCGGATCCTCGGTGGGGGCCCGCTCTGCATGGTGACGGAACAGTTCGACGGCACGGTAGCCCTGCAGCTGCCGCTTGAAGGCATCGCTGTAGAGCTGATCACGCTGCGCATCGACCAGAATCGAGAAGTTGTGGAAATAGCCCTCGATCGGGTCGCGCGCCAGCGCCTGAAAGGTGCTCTGGGCACGCAGATAGCGTGGCGCCCAGTCGAGCTTGGGATAGAGACGGCCGAGGGTGCCGAACAGCGGACGGCGGATGGTGCGCGGCAGCAGTCCGCGCAGCCGCTCCTCATTCATGTGCCAGCGGTAGCGGCGGTAACCGGCGAAGTTCTCATCGCCGCCATCACCGGAGAGCGCGACCGTCACCCGTTCGCGCGCCAGTTGGCAGACGCGGTAGGTCGGCAGTGCGGAGCTGTCGGCGAAGGGTTCGTCATAGAGCGCCGCCAGCCGGTCGATCAGATCGAAATCGTTGGGATCGACCCGTTTGACATGGTGCTGGGTGTGGTAGCGCTCTGCCACCTGCAGCGCATAGCTCGACTCGTCGAAGGCCGCGACATCGAAACCGATCGAGCAGGTGTTGACCGGCTCCTGCTGCGCCTGGGCCATCATCGCCACCACCGCGCTCGAATCGACACCTCCGGACAGAAAGGCGCCCAGCGGCACCTCGGCGATCATGCGAATGGTCACCGCCTCGCGCAGCCGCTCGATCAGCTCTTCGGCCAGTTCGGCCTCGCTGGCCTGCGGCAGCGGTGTGAACGGAATGTCCCAATACTCGCGGGAGGCCGGCACGCCCTGACCGCGTTGCAAGCAGAGGGTGTGGCCAGCCGGCAGCTTCTGTACGCTGGAGAGAATGCATTTCGGATCAGGCACATAGCCAAGCGCGAAGTACTCCTCGATCGCAGTCGGGTCCAGGCTGCGCGACAGCCGTGGATCGCACAGCAGCACCTTCAGCTCCGAGCCGAACAGCAGCCAGCCATCGATCAGTGCGTAGTAGAGCGGCTTGACGCCGAGCCGGTCACGGGCCAGAAACAGCGTCTGCCGTGGTCGATCCCAGAGTGCGAAGGCGAACATGCCGCGAAAGTGGTCGACACACTGCTCGCCCCAGACTGCCCAGCCGGCCAGGATCACCTCGGTGTCGCTGTGGGTGCGGAACTGCTGGCCCAAGGCCTGCAACTTCTTGCGCACCTCGATGAAGTTGTAGATCTCGCCGTTGAACACCACCACCCGTTCGCCATCGGCGCTGTGCATCGGCTGCTGGCCGGCGGAGAGGTCGATGATCGACAGCCGGCGGTGCGCCAGACCGACACCGGCTTCGAGGTGATAACCACCCTCGTCAGGACCGCGATGGAACTGACTCTGGTTCATCCGCTCCAGCAGTGCCCGGTCAGGCTCACGCCGATCGGTCAGGTCGACGATCCCGGCAATTCCACACATTTGGCTTTCCAGTCAATCAGTTGAGTCAGTTCGAGCATGCAGTCCGGCCGCTGTCGAGTCGGTGAACGCAAGTTGCCGATAGAGCCCGCGGTAGCGCTCCACCATGCGGGCGAGGCTCAGCTCGCATTCGATGCGGGCCCGGCCGGCCGCACCATGGCGCGCACGCAGCGGCGCATCTTCGACATAGTCGAGCACGGCCTGCACCATGCTCTCCGGTTCATCCAGCGGCACCAGTTGCCCGGTCACCCCCGGCTCCACCAGCTCCCGGTTGCCGCCGACCGCGGTGGCCACCACCGGCAGGCCGCAGGCCATGGCTTCGAGAATGGTGTTGGAGATGCCCTCGGCCAGTGACGGCAGCACGAAGAGGTCGAAGCTCTGCATCCATTCGGCGATGTTCTGCTGCGCACCCGCCAGGTAGAGGGCGTGCGCGTGGCCGCTCTTTTGCAGTATAGCCTGCACCGCTTCGCGCTGCGGGCCAGCGCCGACGATGACCAGCCGCGCCCGCTGGCGCAGCTCCGGCCGCTGCTGCAGCAGTTGGCCAAAGGCGTGGGCCAGCGCCACATGGTTCTTCACCTCGGCGAGCCGCCCCACCGAGCCGATGACGACGCCCTGCTCAGGGACGAAACCGGCCGGCAGCAGGGTGTCGCGCCGCCGCGGCAGCGGCTGGAACTGCTCGGCATCGACGCCGTTGATGATCCGCTCGATCTTGCCGGCGGCCACGCCGATCTCATCGTGCAGGTAGCGCTCACCCTCGACCGACAGGGCGATGTAGCGGTCGATCAGCGGCACGAAGAGGCGCCGCAGCATGCGGTAACGGCGGTTTTTGCCATGCAGATCGGCCATGTCCCAGCCATGTTCGCCATGCAGCCGCGCCGGCACCCGCGCCAGCCAGCCGATGGCCTGCGCCTCCAGCGTCGCCAGGTTGCGGGTGTGCAGAACGGCCGGACGCAACTGCCGCAACAGCCGGCCGAGTTGCCACAGCATCGCCCAGTCCTGCCCCGGCCGTTTGTGCAGCGCATGGTAGCTGACGGCGGGATGGTGGATGCGGCGGCAGAACTGCGGGTTGTAGTCGGTCAGGCAGATCACGGCATGACGGTACTCACTGCCCAGCCGGTTGATCAGGTTGACGACGCCATTCTCCAGCCCACCGATGTCGAAGCGATGCACGACATGGGCGATCAGCGGCGGTGCGGTGGCTTCAGCCATATTGCCGCTGGATCCAGTCACGGTAGCTGCCATCCATCACCTCACGCCACCAGGCCTCATGGTCGAGGTACCAGGTGACGGTCCGGGCGATGCCCGACTCGAAGCTCTCCAGCGGCCTGAACTGCAATGCCTGCTCGATCTTGCGGGCATCGATCGCATAGCGGCGGTCATGGCCGGCGCGGTCCTGCACATGGGTGATCAGCGTGCGGCTGGCCAGACCCCGCGCAGCCGGCGCATCCGGAAAGCGCACTGCCAGCTCGGGGTTGGCGGCAAAGGCCTGATCGAGCAGCGTGCAGAGGGTGGTGACCACCTCCAGGTTGCTCTTTTCGTTGTTGCCGCCGATGTTGTAGGTCTCACCGAGTTGGCCGCGCTCGATCACCGCCTCGATGCCGCGGCAGTGGTCGGTGACATAGAGCCAGTCGCGAATCTGCTGGCCATCGCCATAGATCGGCAATGGACGGCCGAACAGGATGTTGATCAGGCAGAGCGGAATCAGCTTCTCGGGAAAGTGGTAGGGGCCATAGTTGTTGGAGCAGTTGCTGGTGGTGGTGCGCAACCCGTAGGTGTGGTGGTAGGCGCGCACCAGGTGGTCCGATGCCGCCTTGCTCGCCGAATAGGGTGAATTGGGGGCGTAGGGGGTGGTCTCGGCAAAGGGCGGATCGGTCGGCGCCAGCGTGCCATAGACTTCGTCGGTCGAGACATGGTGGAAGTGGTGCGCCTCCACCCTGTTCTGCCCCAGCCAGACGCTGCGGGCCGCCTTCAGCAGGCTGTGGGTGCCGACGACATTGGTGTCGATGAAGGCATCGGGTCCAGTGATCGAACGGTCGACATGGCTCTCGGCCGCGAAGTGGACCAGCGTGTCGATCCGCTCTTCGCGCAGCAGTTGCTCGACCAGCTCGGTGTCGCAGATCGAGCCCTTGACGAAGCGCAATCGCGGATCGTCGGCGACCGGTTGCAGACTGCGCAGGTTGCCGGCATAGGTGAGGGCATCCAGCACCAGCAGCCGGTCGTCGCGATGGCCCGCCAGCCAGTGGTGAACGAAGTTGGCGCCAATGAAACCGGCGCCGCCGGTGACCAGCAGCCGTCGTGGTCGGTGATTCATCTCTGCAACTCCTTCAGCATGGTACGCAGTTCGACCCGCCAGTGGTCGGGGGTGAAGCCGAATGCCGCCCAGCTCGCCTGCTTGTCGAGCACGCTGTAGGCAGGGCGACGTGCCGGTGTCGGGTAGTCGGCAGTGGTGATCGGTCTGATCTGCAGCGGTCGCTGCAGCAGTCCCAACGCCAGCGCCTCTTCCATGATGGCGACGGCGAAGTCATACCAGCTGGCCACGCCGGCATCGGTGTAGTGATGGATGCCGCGCAGTGCCGGCTGGCCGGCGGCGGACCACACGGCGCGGGCCAGCGTGGCGGCATGGGTCGGGGTGCCGATCTGATCGGCGACCACCCCGAGGCTGTCGCGCTCCGCCATCAGCCGCAGCATCGTCTTGACGAAGTTGCTGCCATGGCTGGCGTAGACCCAGGCGGTGCGGATGATCAGCCAGTCGAGCTGGCTGGAGGCCAGCAGCAGCGCTTCGGCGGCCTGCTTGCTGGCGCCATAGACGCCAAGGGGTGCGGGCTGATCCTCAGTGCGGTAGGGTCGACTCTGCCGGCCATCGAAGACGAAGTCGGTCGAGATCTGCATCAGCCGGACAGCGCTGGCGCTGCAAGCCGCCGCCAGCGCCGCCACCGCCTGGGCATTGATCCGCTGTGCCAGCTCCGGCTCCTGTTCGGCGCGGTCGACGGCGGTGTAGGCCGCCGCGTTGATCAGCAGTGCCGGGCGGTGCTGCTCGATCAGCGCGGCAAGGCCCTCGGGCTGGACCAGATCGAGTGCGGCACGATCGAGCGCGACCAGCTCGACCGTGGCCGGCGCGCTGCGGATCAACGCGTGACCGAGTTGGCCAGTGGCACCGGTCAGCAGCACCTTCATGGGTCGAGCTCCGCGTCGACCAGCCACTGTCCCTGCTGATCCTTGGCCGACAGCAGCGGTGGCTGCTCGGGCAGCAGCGGCCAGTCGATGGCGAGGTCAGGGTCATCCCAGCGCAGGCTGCGCTCATGTTGCGGGGCGTAGTAGTCGGTGCATTTGTAGACGAACTCGGCCACGTCGCTCAGCACATAGAAGCCATGGGCAAAGCCGGGCGGCACCCAGAGCATGCGCGGCTGCTCCGCCGACAGCAGCACCCCGACCCAGCGGCCGAAGGTCGGTGAACCGCGGCGGATGTCGACCGCGACATCGTAGACCTCGCCCAGCGTCACCCGCACCAGCTTGCCCTGCGGCTGCTGCAACTGGTAATGCAGACCGCGCAGCACCCCCTGGGCCGAACGGCTGTGGTTGTCCTGCACGAAGTCGAGATCGAGCCCGGCGGCGGCGAAGTGGCGACGCTGCCAGGTCTCCATGAAGAAACCGCGCGCATCGCCGAAGCGCTGTGGCTCGATCAGCACGACCTCGGCGATCTCGGTGGGGATGAACTTCATGGTGCGGGCTCCTGCTGTCGGCTCAACAGGCCGAGAAGATAGCTGCCATAGCCGCTCTTCTTCAATGGCCCGGCTGTGCGGCATCGATGAAGCCCATCCGGTAGGCGATCTCTTCGGGGCAGGCGATCTTCAGCCCCTGCCGCTCCTCGACCACCCGGATGAAGTGGGCCGCATCGAGCAGCGAGTTGTGGGTGCCGGTATCGAGCCAGGCGGTGCCACGGCTGAACAGTTCGACGGTGAGGCGGTTGCGCTCCAGGTAGGTCTGATTGACGTCGGTGATCTCGAGCTCGCCGCGCGGTGAGGGGCGCACCGCCTTGGCGATCTCCACCACCTGGTTGTCGTAGAAGTAGAGGCCGGTCACCGCATAGTGCGACTTCGGTTGCTGCGGCTTCTCTTCGAGCGAGACGACGCGGCCGGCGGTGTCGAACTCCACCACGCCGTAGCGCTCTGGGTCCTGCACGTAGTAGCCGAAAACGGTGGCGCCCTCGCTGCGGCTGGCGGCAGTTTGCAGCTTCTTCGACAACCCCTCGCCATAAAAGATGTTGTCGCCAAGGATCAGGCAGACCGGGCTGCGACCGATGAAGGACTCGCCAATGATGAAGGCCTGCGCCAGGCCATCCGGGCTCGGCTGCACCGCATAGCTGAGATTGATGCCCCAGTTGGCACCATCGCCAAGCAGCCGCTGAAAGGCCGCCTGATCGGCCGGGGTGGTGATGATCAGAATATCGCGGATACCGGCCAGCATCAGCGTGGCCAGCGGATAGTAGATCATCGGCTTGTCATAGACCGGCATCAGCTGCTTGCTGACGGTCAGTGTCAACGGATGCAGCCGGGTGCCGGAGCCACCGGCGAGGATGATCCCTTTCGGGGGGTGGGTGACGGGGTTGCTCATCGGGCTGGTTTTTCCATCTGTGATTGCTGGTTCAAAGTCTCGATCAACAACTGTGCCACGGCCTGCAGCCGCTGGCGGTCGGCGACACTGTCGGTTTCGCTGTAGGGGGTGAAGATCACCACCCCCACCGCCCGGGTGTCGCCCAGAATCAGCCGGTTGTAGGCGGTCAGCAGTTTGCCCCAGTAGGGATCGGTGGTCTGGGTCGGACCGATTCGGTTCCACGACCAGACCAGCAGCTGCTGTGGCCCATCGAGGCGTCCCTCGCGCACCCGGGTCAATCCCGGCAGCGCCTCGGCCTCGATCAGTCGATCGACCGGTTGATGCCAGAGCGGATGCTTCTGCGGGATCAGCACGTTCTGCGAGTTGATCAGTTCGGCATCCTGCCGCTGCAGCGGATAGTAGGCCAGATAGACGCCGACCCACTGACCCTGCTGCCGGTACCAGCCGAGCTGCTCCTGCGCCATGCCCTGATAGTGGGGCTTCCAGTCGGGCGGTGGCGTGCCATCGAGCCGCCGCCAGTCGCCGAGTCGCTCAGGCAGGCTTGGTGCTGCGGCGGTCGGCACCGTCGTGCTCTGCTCGCTCCACTGCTCCAGCAGCGGCCAGCCGCCGATCAGCAGCGCGGTGACCAGCAGCGTGCTCCACGCACTGGCCGTGGCGCCAACCGTCGATCTGCTGCGACCCGGTGCTGGTGCGCGGTGAGCGGGCGGCTCGCTCCAGACCATACCGATGGCGAACAGGATGAACATCACCAGACCAAAGAAGACCCAACCATAGATGTAGTGATCGACGCCCAGCGCCAGCTTCATGTCACTGTAGTGGGCAATCATGACGATCATGAAGGCGCGCAGCCCGTTGGCGACGATCGGCACGACGATGAACAGCAGCATGAACAGCAGTCGACGACCGGTCGAGCGGAAGTTGAGGTAGCTGAACAGCGCGCCCAGCGCGATCGAGGCGATCAGATAGCGCACGCCGCTGCAGCCCTCGACCACCGACCAGTTGCCACTCGGCAGCGTGAAGAAGGTGCCCTCGGCGAAGATCGGAATGCCGGTCAGCTTCACCGCATTGATGGTGAAGAAGGCGGTGAACTGCATCAGCGGCGGAATGAACCCCTCGCCAAAGGGCACCATGAAGAAGAGATAACCGAGCGGAAAGAGCAGCCGCCAGGCCACCTCGCTGCCGAGCACGGCCCACACCGCCAGTGGCAGCATCGCCACCCAGGCCGCCTGCTCGACGACGGCCACATCGACCAGCCGCGCCAGAAACCAGCCCAGCCCGGTCGGCAGCAACAGCAGCCAGGGCCAGCGGCTGGCACTTGGCGTCAACGCCGCCAGTTCGCCGCGGCGCAGCCAGATCAGATAGAGGGTGATCGGCAGGATCAAAAAGGCGTGGGTGAAGGTCTCCGAGCGCGCCCAGATCTGCACCATCGAGCTGAAGGTCGGCCAGAAACCGGCAAACAGCAGCGTCAGCAGCAGCGCCAGTCGCAGCAGTGGCCAGCGCCAGGCGAGGATGGGTTGCAGAGGATCAGTGGCCATGGAGACTCCTTGGGGCGCGATTTTCAATCACGCTGTCGAGCAGATGGTAGCTGTTCTGCCAACTGTAGTGGCTCAGCATGGTCTGGCGGCCCAGCGCCCCCAGGCTGTCGAGCCGCTCTGAAGTCAGCAGCCGGTCGATCCGCTCGACCATCGCCTCGGCGCCCTCGGCGACGATCTCCTGCATCCATGGCTGTGGCGTGATGCCCTCGAGCGCCGCAGCCGAGACCACGATCGGTCGGCCCATCGCCATCGCCTCCAGCACCTTGTTCTGAATGCCCCGCGCCACCCGCAGCGGCGCGACCGCCAGCCGCGCATGTTGCAGATAGGGCCGCACATCGGCCACGCGACCGGTCACCACCACATCGGGCGTGCGCGCCAGCGCCAGCACCTGGGGCCCCGGATTGGAGCCAACGATGTAGAAGCGCAGTGCCGGATGGCGGGCCTTGAGGCGGGGGAAGATCGCCTGCGCGAACCAGCCGACCGCATCGACATTGGCCCAGTAGTCCATCGCACCGGTGAAGACCAGCACCTGCTCCTGCGGATCATAGGGGGATGGCAGGCTGGCATCGGGCGCGAAGTAGTCGAGATCGACGCCATTGGGCACGCTCAGCACCCGCTCGGCGCTCTCGGGCGCGAAGCCGCGGAACAGCGTGGCCTCATGCTCGGAGACGAACAGCGACGCCTGAAACTGCCGGGCGATGCCGCGCTCGAACCGCAGCAGCGTGCGCTGTTCGCGCTGATAGAGCCAGCGCAGCGGCGGGCGATGGCGCTCGCTGTATTGACGCCATTTGTCCGAGTCGACATCGACGAAGTCGATCACCCGATGCAGACCGCGATGCCGCGCGGCCGTCAGGTACTGCGCCATCGGCGACGAGAACAGGAAGGCCTTGCCGATCGGTTCGCGCCGCAGCGTGGCCTCGACCCAGCGGCGCAGGGTCGCACTGCGGTAGTGGAAATTGGTCAGCGGGGCACCGCGCAGCAGCCCCCGTGCGGCCGCCAGCGGCAGCGTGCCGCGGCGCAGCCGGATGAAGCAGCTGTCGGCGCAGAGGGCTTCGAGCCGGGCGCGGTGCGGCAGATCGGCCGCGTCATCGATGAAGGTGCCGAGAAACAGCCGATAGCGCTCGGCCAGATGGCACAGAAAGTGGTAGGAGCGCACCTTGTCGCCCTTGTCGGGCGGATAGGGAATGCGGTGGGCGAGAAACAGCAGCGGCTCCCTGGTCATGGCTCAACCCAGATAGCGCGAGACCCAGGGGCCGATCCACTGACTCAGCCACAGTGGCAGCCGCTGCCAGGTGTTGATCAGCAGGCGATACTTGGGGTTGAGCGGGTTGAGGTCGGGCAGCGCCTGGCCCTTGACCAGGTGGTATTCGTAATAGAGCGGCTCCGGCGTGAAGCCCCAGTTCTTCTTGAAGTCGTAGGCGCCGGTGCCGATCTTGCTGCGGCCATAGTCGAACAGCCTGATCCCACGCCCTGCCGCGTGGCACATCAATGCCCAGTACATGAAGTCATTGGCCTTGCAGGCACGGGCCGCCTCGGTGCCGCCGCCATAGTAGGGCAGCACCTGATCGCGAAAGTAGAAGCTCATGACGCTGGCCACCGTCTCGCCCTGTCGGGTGATGGTGAGAATCTCGCACTCATCGCCAAACACCTCGCGCAGCACCCGGAAGTACTTTCGGGAGAAGACCGGCGTGCCCAGGTTGCGCACGCTGCTGCTGTAGGCATGAAAGAAACGGTCGATGCCGGTGTCGATTTCGCTGTGCAGTCCGGCGTCGATGCCCTTGCGCACCACCGCCCGCTGCTTGCGCGGAATCGCCTTGAGGTTCTGCTCGTCGTCGGCCGAGATCTCCTTGCGAAAGGTGACATAGAGCTCCTTGCAGGGCCAGTCGGGCGCCTGCCGGCTCATGCTGCGCAGTTCGAGGTGGTCGACCCCCAGCTCGGTCGCGAGCCGGGTGGCGGCATCGAGCAGTGCATCGCGATGGTGGGGCGCAGTGGCGATGGGTCCGCCATAGACACAGAAGGGGGTCGAGACCAGTGAGTGGCCGAACAGCCGACTCTTCACCTCTGCCAGCGGCAGCACAGCCTCGATCTGCCCCTGCTGCTCCAGATAGAGAAAGTGGGTCCGGTGGCCGAAGGCCTGCTCCAGCACCTGCTGCCAGCCGCTGAGATGAAAGAAGGTGCCCTCCGGCCGGGCGCGCACGAAGGCATCCCAGCGGGCGCGGTTCGACACATCGAGCGGATGGATGGCGTGGTCGGTGGTCAAGCGTCTCTCCTCAAAAGCGGGCGTCCCAGACACTGCAAGCCGGCGTTGTCACGGCAACGGCCGATCTATTCGGACAGAAAGACGCGGTCCATTCGATCCCAGTGAAAATCACCCAGCAGCCGGGAAACCCGTGACTCCATCCGCTCGAGGTTGAGGTAGTGACGAAAGCGGCTCCTGAAGCCGGCGCCGGCCGGGCGCGGTTGATCCGGATCGATCTCCCATGGATGAAAATAGAACAGTCCCGGAGACTTTTCCTGCTGGTTGAACCGCAGCAGCGCCTGGCGGTAGAGCTGGTAGGGCAGCAGACGGAAATAACCACCGCCACCGATCGGCCAGTTGCGACCGCCGAGCCGCAGCGTGGTGATCGGGATCTCGGTCAGGCCGCTGGAGCAGCGATAGGGAAAGCGCGGAGCATCGGGCATGCCGTAGAGGTCATGCCGCACCGGATAGACACTGGAGCTGTAACGGTGACCGGCTTCGGCGATCTCATCGTGCGCCCAGGGGGTAGTGACATCGATCGAGTAGCTGGGGGCGCGGTAACCATGGACCGCCATGCCTGAGAGGTCCTCGATCAGCGCCTTGGCATGGCGGATGTCGGTGCGGAACGCTTCGCGTGACTGGCTGTTGACGCGGGCATGGGCATAGCCATGGTTGGCCAGCTCATGCCCTTCGGCAGCGATGTCGCGCACCAGTTGCGGCAGCCGTTCGGCGACCCAGCCCAGCAGAAAGAAGGTCGCCTTGATGCCGCGCTCGGCAAAGAGCGCCATCACCCGACGGGTGTTCTGATCGACCCGCAGTGGATAGCTGTCCCAGCGGGCCGGATCGATCAGCCCCTCGAAGGCCGCCACCTGAAAAAAATCCTCCACATCCAGCGTCATGGCATTGGTCTGCCGCACTGGCGCCACCGATTCGCCCTGCTTCATAGTGGCAGATCACCGCGATCGAGCCATGCCAGCAGGTCATCGACAATCCGCTCGGCAGCATGGCCATCCCACAGCTCCGGCGCCCGGCCACGCTTGCCACCGCTGGCGAGGATCTCCTCGACCTGGGCCAGGATGGTGGCCGGATCGCGTCCCACCAGCGTGTTGGTGCCTTCGGTGAGGGTGATCGGCCGTTCGGTGTTCTCGCGCAGTGTCAGACAGGGCACGCCGAGGGCGGTGGTCTCCTCCTGGATGCCGCCCGAATCGGTCAGTACCAGACGGGCATCGCGCATCAGACCGAGCATCTCCAGATAGCCGAGCGGCTCCACCGGCAGCAGCGTCTCGCCATCGAGCAACGACTCCAGCCGCTGCTGGACGATCTGGGCGCGGGTGCGTGGATGCAGCGGAAAGATCAGCGGCAACCGGCGGCCGATCTGATTCAGCGTCTCCAGCAGCCGACGCAACACCTGCGGATCATCCACATTGGCCGGACGATGCAGAGTGACGACGCCATGGCCGGCGCCGCGTACCGCCACCTGCCGCTGCGGTTGTGCCAGCGCCGGAATCTGCGCCAGCGGCAGTGCCGCCCGGCTGTGATGGTGCAGGGTGTCGATCATCACATTGCCGACGAAACGGCAGCGGCTGGATTCGATGCCTTCGCGCAGCAGGTTGTCGAAGGCACTGCGTTCGGTCAGATAGAGCCGTGCCGACAGCTGATCGGTGATCAGCCGGTTGATCTCTTCCGGCATCGAGCGGTCACCGCTGCGCAGGCCAGCCTCGACATGCACCACCGGGATGCCCCGCTTGATCGCCGTCAGCGCGCAGGCCACCGTGGAGTTGACATCACCCACCACCAGGATGGCGGCGGGCCGCACCCGCTCCAGCACCGGCTCGAACTGCAACATGATCTGGGCGGTCTGCACGGCATGGCTGCCGGAGCCGACGCCGAGGTCGATGTCGGGCTGCGGAATCTGCAACTGCTCGAAAAACTGCCGCTTCATCGATTCGTCGTAGTGCTGCCCGGTGTGCAGCAGCAGGGCAGGACGTTGCGGCGCACGCGCGCGCCACGCCGCCATGATCGGAGCGATCTTCATGAAATTGGGGCGGGCCCCGACGACACAGAGCAGTGGCGCGCTCATCGTGGGCAGTTCAGAGCGAGCTTTTCAAGGCGTGGACGACACTTCGCAACAGGCTGATCTTCTTGTTGAAGTTCTTCTCCAGCACCTCGATCACATATTCGATGTCGTGAATGCGCTTGTCGAGTTCGCTCATCGACAACGGCGCCGTGCGTGGAAGCTGCGATTCACTGCCGCTTTCGAACTCATCGTCATCGGCATCGTCACGGACCGGCGAGCGGGTCATCGGCAGTGGTCGATTGCTGCCGTTCTCCTGGGCCAGCTCGCGCTCGACCACTGCGACCGCCTCGCTGCTCAGCGTCTTCAGCTCTTCGAGATAGCCGTAGAGCAGCAGCCGGTCACAAAAACTGTTGATGCGCCGCGGCACCCCCTGGGTGTGGCGGTGAATCTCATCGAAGGCAGCGTCGGTGATCTCCGGATTGTCGCCCTGCCAGCCGACCAGCTTCAGCCGATGCTCGATGTAGGCACGGGTCTCCAGCTGATCCAGCGGCGTCAGATGGCAGGAGGCGATGATGCGCTGGCGCAACTGCTCCATGTTCGGCGACTGCACGATGTGGCGGAACTCCTCCTGACCCAGCAGAAAACTCTGCAGCAGCGGGCGGTTCTCGATCTGGAAGTTGGAGAGCATGCGCAGCTCCTCGACCGTCGCCGGCGGCAGGTTCTGCGCCTCGTCGACCACCAGCAGCACCCGTCGCCCCTCACGGTCGGCCTGGCGCAGAAAGGCCTCGAACTGATGCAGCAGCGCCGCCTTGGTCAACCCTTCGGTCGGCAGGTTGAAGGCGGTCGAGATCATCTTCAGCATCTCGTCGGCCTGCAGGTTGGAGGTGACCAGCTGGGCCGCGATCACATCGTCATAGCCGAGGTCGGCAAACAGGTTGCGGATCAGCGTGGTCTTGCCGGTGCCGACACCGCCGGTGATCACGACAAAACCCTCACCCTGACTGAGACCATAGCGCAGGTAGGACATCGCACGCTTGTGCGCCTTGCTGCCATAGAAGAAGCGCGGGTCCGGGCTGACCTGAAACGGCTTGGCGCTGAATCGATAGAACTCTTCGTACATGGTGACGGCCTCAAAAACGCATGTTGCCGCTCAACGTCAGGCGATTTTCCCGATAATCGTTGAGCAGGCTGCCCTGGGCATCGTTGCTGATGCGGCGGTAGGTCGCCGACAGTGATGCATCCCGTGTGACTGTCTGGGTCAGGCCCAGATGAAACTCGTCGTAGTCGAGCTTTTCGCCGGTCATGAAGTCGCGGGTCAACCAGCTCACACCGGTCGTCAGACTGGTCCGGCCACTGAGACTGAGGGTCCAGTCGAAATTGGCGCCGCGATCCTGGGATTCGTTGGATGAGGTCAGATAGGTGCGATCGACCTGATAGCCGTTGAGACTGAAGGCGGAACGACCCCGCTGGTAACCCCAGGTCGCGGTGTAGCGCTTTTCGAGAAATTGATCATCGGCGATCACACCCACCGGCAGAAAGAGTCCGATGAGTTGCTGGTTGATCCCCAGCTGCACTGGCTGGTTCGGATTGACGAACACGCACTGTGCCGGATTGAAGGTGGTGCCGCTGGGACAGATCAGGGTGCCGATCTGCTGATTCTGCAGCAGGTTCTGCCGCGTATTGGTCACCTCTTCCTCATACTTCAGCGAGAATGACGAGCGACGCAGCCGGTGGGTCAGCGAGAAATCGTAGGCCGGACCATAAAAGTCCTCATTGTAGCCACCCTCCAGATGCCAGCGCCGGCTGGGATCCCATGAAGCACGGCCACCGAACGAACCCTTGTTCTCTGTCTCACTCAGGGTGTCATCGTCGTACTCACGCACCTGGTAGAACAGGTCGAACTGGCTCTTGCGCGAGGGTACCCAGCCGATGGTCGCCCGGTAGTAGTGGTTGTTGGGCTGGCGATTGTCGGCGACCAGTGTGCTGTTGGGCGTGTAGCTGTATTCGCTGTAACCTGCGGTGCCGGAGAAGCGCAGCCGCTTGCCGGCCCAGACACCGAGGGTGGCATCGCCATTCTGCTGGCCACCATCCTGCTGGCTGTTCGCGTAGTCGATGTTGTTGTCGAGGTAGTTGGCGCTCCAGAACAGCGGCATTCCCGCCGAACCGCTGGTCAGATTGAAGGTCAGCGTGCTGCCCTGACTCTGGTTCAGATTGCCACTGCCACCGGAGTAGTCGACATAATCGACGCCATAACCCACCTCATAGCTTCCCCAGCCACCCAGCCGCTGGGTCCAGCGCGGTTGGAAATAGCCGCGCCAGGCGGTGGTGATGTTCTGCTCATTGCCCAGCAGATCGGCATTCACCGACCGGGTCGGGTCGATCAGCTCCTGCGATGCCAGCACGCCGGCATCGAGAAAGAGATGCTGTTTGATCGCCTCCCACTGACCCGCTCCGTTAAGGCTATGGTAGGTGTTGTCGAGGCCGCTCTGCTGCAGGTGGGTCAGCTGCGTCAACCTGTAGCCGAGGTTCAGTTTGGAGCGTCCGCTGTTGCGCTCCAGATCGAAACCGGGGCGGGCGATCAGGATGGTGTCCGAGTCGCGGTCGTTCTTTTCGAAAAAGATGTTGTCGGTGTAGGTCAGGTCGACATTGACCGAGGGTGCCGCGCGCCAGCTCACGGCATGGCAGGGCAGTCCGATCACCAACAACAGCGCTCCACCCAGTCGATACCATCCACGGTGCATGTCGTTACTGTCCATAGCCATAGTAATAGTAGCCATAGCCATCGCTGGCATGGTGGCTCTTGTTCAGAATCAGACCGACATCGACACTGGTACCCATCAGTGACAGGGACTTTTTCACGTCAGCCTGCGGGGTGAGCCCTTCGGCCACCACCAGCACCACCTGCCCTGCCAGTTGTGCCAGCACGCTGGCTTCGGTGGTGCTCAGCAGTGGCGGGGAGTCGATGACGATGATCCGATCGGCATAGCGGGTGGCCAGTTCATGGACCAACTGCTCCATTCTCTTGCTCGCCAGCAGCTCGGTGGTCAGATGGTGACGTTTGCCGGCCTGCATCAGGGTGAACTGGGGAATGTTGGTCTTGTACATCAGTTCGCCGGGCGTGTCGCTGTCGCCGGTCAGGTAATCGACCAGGCCAGCACCCTCTTCGACCCCCAGTTTCTTGGCGACGGTCGATTTGAGCACGTCGGCGTCGATCAGCAACACCCGATGGTTGCGCTCCTCGGCAATGCTGAGCGCCAGGTTGATGGCATTGAAGGTTTTGCCCTCACCCGGACGCGCACTGGTCACCATGATGATGTTGCGGTGATTGCGCTGCTTGTCCGGCAACCCGGCGACCTTCTTCAGCAGCGGCCGCTTGATGTGGCGGTACTCCTCTTTCAGCCGGGTCCGCTCGTCATCAGGGATGATCAGACCCCCTTCACGCAGATGGTCGAAATCGATCTCGACATAGCGACTGCTCTTGACTTCGCAGTAGGGCCGCGACTGCGCTTCTGGATCGATCTCCGGCATGGCCTGCGCGGTGACGGAATGCGGCGGTTCATCAGGCAATCTGACCACGGCGCCACTGCCCGGACGGCGCCGGGCTTCGCTCTGCTCGCCGCGGCGCTCTTGGAGTTTCTTGAAGGCTTTTTCGATGGTGTCCATAAGGTGATTCAGTGTGGATTGCAGCCAACGAACGATGCAGTGATCAGGGGTTGTTCCGTCAGCCCCTGATGAAAGCATAGTAGGAAGCAAGCGCGGCGTAGGCCGCCACCAGCAGCAACGCGCCTGCGACAAACAAGATGCTCTCCAGCCGGTGCCGCTTGCGCAGGGCAGAGCTGGTCACGAAGGAGACGGTACCGAGCACCTGCAGGTTGGTCATCTGCGCCAGCAGCAGTGTGCTGGTGAAGGTGGGGCGCAACACCGCGAAAAGCGTCGCCACGCCAAGACCGAGCAGCAATCCGCCGCCCAGCGTGGCCGACATCAGCAACAGTCGGTTGGGACCGGCCGGCGCCGTCGGCACGCGGGGCGGGTCGATGACCCGGAACTGGATGTCGTTTGCGTCCTCTTCGACCTTTTGCGAGATCAGCGCCGACTCGCGCCGACCGAGGAACTCTTCATACTTCTGCTTGGCGATGCCGTAGTCGCGGTTCAGGTTGGCAAGATCGGCCTCGATCTGCGGCACAGTGTCGACCCGGTTCTGCAGATCGCGCACTTTCTGTTCATAGGATTGGACCCGGGCATTGAGCGATGCCAGTTCGGCCTCGGCCTGCGAGAAGGCGAGCTTGAGCTGCTGTTTGAGCGGATCGGGGGTACTGCTGAATTCGCTCTGCGGCTGCTGGGCCTGGGTCTGCAGATCCTTCTGGCGCAACTCTTCGAGGTTCTTCAACGTATTGCGTATTTCCACCACGCTGGGATGGTTTTCAGTGTATTTGAGCAGCAGGCTGTCGAGCTGCTCATTCAGCCGCGCGATGCGGCCATCGTATTGGGTGCTTGCGGAGCCTGCGCCGGGTGTCGGCAGCAGCAGTTCATCATCACCACCGGACGAACTCGTGTTCGCCTGCACCTGTTCGCGCAGGGCGTCGCGGCGCTGCTGCATCTCCTTCACCTGCAGGCGCGCCGCCTCCAGCTGCTCCGTTGCACTCTTCAGCTCCCCGAAGTAGCCGCCACTGCCGGACATGAAGGCGACATTCTTCTGCTTGAACTCCTTCAGCCGATCCTCGGATTCGCGCAGACGGGCTTCATACTCCTCGATCTGCTTGTCGAGGAAGCGCTGCGCACTGGCGGCGGCACCATCGCCCTTGCCCTCGCCGATGGTGTTCTCGACGAAGGTGGTCACCACCGCCTGCACCACCCGCTTGGCGCGCTCCGGGTCGGAGTCGGGATAGTTGATCGAGTAGAGATTCTCCTCGCTGTCCCGCTTCATGTGAATGCGGTTGCCGACCGAGGCGATCAGGGCTTCGAACTCCTCATCGGCCCCGGCCGAGAGATCGAGATCGGCCATGCGGATGATTTTTTCGAGATTGGGACGGCTCAACAGCGTGCGCTCCATCAGCCGCACCTGCTGATTGACATCCATCTCGATGGTCAGACCACGCAGCAGCGGTTTGAGCAGACTCTTGGTGTCGACATAGACCCGGGCCGAGGCCTCATACTGATCGGGAAGCCGCTGAACCACCACCCAGCCAATCGCACAGACCAGCCAGGTGCTGCCCAATATCCACCACTTGCGGCGCAGAATGTCGCGCAGATAGGAGAGGACCAGTTCGATCTGTTCGTTCACTGCCAGGACTCGTTGGAAAGTGGAACCGCGGGAGTGCCCTGGCCGCCGGCCACGGGGCGGGTGCTGGGCAGGATTCAGGCTGGTCTTAGAACCAGGCCTCCGGAATGATCAGGATGTCACCGGGCCGCATGTCGACATTGGCGGAGATGTCGCCACCGTTGACCAGATCATCCAGGCGCACCCGGTAGACCTCCTGCTGGCCATTGACGATCCGCGCCAACTGCACCCGGTTGGCATCGGCGAAGTCGGTCACGCCACCCACCGCGATCATCACATCGAGCAGCGTCATGTGCTGTTTGTAGGGCAGCGATTGCGGTCTGGCCGCCTGCCCGATGATGCGGATCTGCTCGGAATAGGGGCCGTTGAAGCCACCGACCATGATGGTCACGATCGGGTCTTTTACGTACTTGGCCAGCGCCACCTCGACCTGTCGCGCCATCTGCGTCGGCGTCTTGCCGGTCACTGGCAGATCTTCCATCAGTGGCGTGCTGATCTTGCCATCGGGCCGGACGGTGACCGACATCGACACTTCGGGGTTGTTCCAGACGAAGATCTGCAGCGAGTCACCAGGACCGATCAGGTAGTCGTAGTCGGCCCGGTCGGCATTGAAGGAGGGATGAAGTGTGGCGGGTGGCAGGGTTTGCTGACCGCTGTTCAATGTGCCACAGCCCGCAAGCATGGTGGCACAGATCAAACCCGCAACGAAATGGACTCTGTTATTCATGCGCTCCCCCGACACTCCATGATTGAATTCACCCAGCCAGCATCATGGCCGGCATCAAGTCCTGAAAGAGTAGCGCATGGCGCAGAAAAAGCCCAATGAGCACCCGCAACCCCGGCCATGACATGACATGACCGCACACTGCAACACTTGTCCGACGCGGCATGGGTGATCGGCGTCACGCCTGCCCTCGAGGGTTACAGCATGATGGCAGGTTGTGTGGCGGGGCGGTGTGGTGATTTCTGGGGTTGTGGATCGAGGTCGCCAAGCCGTCGGCAGAAGGGTTCACTGTAGTAGAAACGGCGCAGCTGGGGTGACTCGGTCATGATCCTCTGTCGTGACCTCTCCACATCCACCAGGTAGGGATGGCGGGTGCCATTCAGTTCGCAAGGTTCACCCACCTGATCGGTGTGGATCATGCACTGTTGCAGTCTTCTGGCCAGTGCGCGGGTGGTCAGAAAATACCACTGCCCGATCTCCTCATCCTGGCTGACGCTGAAGGCCGCACGCACCATGCCCCAGAAGATGCCTGGCTCGTAGGCGGCACCTTTGGCAGCGCGCTTCATGTCCCAGAAGTTGCCGCTGTGGCTGCGCAAAACGCAGAGCCGCGAGAGTTCGACGATGCTCTGCCCCGGCAGCTGTGTCCACCACCCCGGTGCGACCTGGCAATGTGAATGCAGCGGCAGTTGGCCACTGCTGCTCCTGACCAGTCGCATCGCGGCCACATACTCTCCACTCAACCGACAACGCACGATGAATTTGAACGAGAAGGGATCCCAGCGATCATGCTCAAGACCTTCCGGGAACTGCTGCCGATCCTCGAAACCGCGCTCTTCGCAATAGACACGGTAACGCACGGCAAAATGGAGATCTTCGCTGTGCACGCCGTTGGCCAGGAACACTTGGTAATGGTCATCGAACAGCATGACTCTCTCCAACTCCACGGATTTTGAAGATCGAACGACCATCCTGTGCGCCGGATCACAGTGGATGCCGGCTGATGAGCGGACTGCGGACTAGACTCAAACCCACAAGCGGAGGCTTTTCAACCATCCCATCGGCACAGTGATTCCTTCACCATGATCGTTCAACCACGCCCTCTTCATCTTCCTGCGCAGGCGACTGCTCCATCTTTTCAAAGTTCCGCGGCGCAAGCAACAGACTTGATCAATTTCTCTACACCACCTGCCGTGGCCGAGATGGTCTGCACGCTGGCACCGGAGCATCCGGCCCGGCTGTTCTGGAGCCACTTCACCCCGCTCTACGCCGACAGCGAGGCGTTGCGCGATCAGGTGTTTCGCATCCGTCACGAAGTCTTTTGCGAGGAGTTCGGCTTCGAACCACTGAGCGCGGATCAGCGGGAACGCGATGAGTTCGATCCGATCGCCCACCATTTTCTGCTCGGACACAACCAGTCGCAGCAGTTTGCCGGCTGCGTGCGTCTGATCGTCCCCCGTCCGGAAGCCAATCAGAGCATGCTGCCGATCGCCCGTTTCTGCTGGCCTCATCTCGATCCCTATGTGCAGATGCTGCTGCAGAGCCGGGCCCGTTGCGGAGAGATCTCCCGTCTGGCGGTCAGAGCCCGCTACCGACGTCGCCAGAGTGATCCGCACACGCCAGAGGGTGGTGCACTCCAGGCAGAGGCGGCAGATCGATCGGCCGATCGTCGACTCTTTCCCTTTGTCTCCTTCGGCATCTATCTCTGCATCGGCGCCGCGCTGGAGCTGCTGCATCAGCGCGGCCAACTGGATGCCGCGCTGATCATGATGGAGCCCAAACTTTACAGAAATTTGAAGCAGCAGGGCTTCAACTTTCAGCCAGCGGGACCGGTGATCGATTACCATGGCCGCCGGGCGCCCTTCGTGATCACCGAGCAGACCCTGGCACCCAGGCTGTCAAGCGAAATGCAGCTGCTGAAAACGTCGATCGCCGTGGCGCTGGCGCCGGTCATCCAGCCGTAATTCCACCCTTCGGCCCCGCATGTGAACATCAACCTCACCAGGAAAATTCTTCAGCACCGCACCTTTTCCATCGTCTCGATGCTGCTGCTGATCGTGTTTGGCAGCTACGGCATCCGCTTTCTCAGTCTCACGGTCGACTACCGCGAATACTTTTCCGCCACCGATCCGCAACTGGCCGCCTACAACAGGATTCAGGCCGACTATTCGAACAATGACAACATCCTGATCGCGATTCGGGCCAGGCAGGGCGATCTGTTCAACCGGCCACTGCTGGCGCTGATCGAAGCACTCACCACCGCCGGCTGGAGTCTGCCCTACAGTCACCGCGTCGACTCGATCACCAACTTCCAGTACAGCCGGGCCGAAGGCGATGAGCTGGTGGTGGAGCCGCTCTTCGCACACCTCGACCGGATGAATGAGGCCACCATTGCCCAGCGGCGGCAGGTCGCGCTGCAGGAGCCGCGGCTGCGTGGCCTGCTGCTGGCAACCGATGCGCAGGCGACCGCGGTCAACATCTCCTTCACGCTGCCACACCAGGATGATCTGGCCGAGACCGCCGCGGCGGTGGGCGCAACCCGTGCATTGGTCGAGCGCTTCGCGCGCCAGCATCCCGATGTCGAGTTTCATCTCGGCGGGCAGCTGATCACCAATCAGGCCTTTCCGGAGGCGACCTCGCAGGACACCACCCGGCTGTTTCCGCTGGTGCTGCTGGTGATGACACTGATGATCGCCCTGGCCATTCCACACCTGTGGTCGGTGCTGCTGGTGGTGCTGCTGATGCTCTTTTCGGTGACGGTCGCACTCGGCACCGTCGGCTGGTTCGGGGTCAGGTTGACGCCTGACAGCATCGCCGGCTCGGCGATGATCATGCCGATCGCCATTGCCAATGCGGTCCACCTGCTGCTGGCCTATTTTCACCGACTGCACAAGGGCGTGCAGCCGCTCGAGGCGATGGCGCAGAGCATCACCGCCAACTTCATGCCGATGTTCCTCACCGCTTTCACCACGGTGGTCGGTTTTCTGGCCGTCAACTTCAGCGACTCGCCACCCTATCGGCTGATGAGCAACATCGTCGCCATCGGTCAGACCGTGACCTTCATCCTCACCTTCCTGCTGCTGGCGCCGGTCGCCACCCTCATGCAACGCCGCGTGGAGATCCGCAGCGTGCAGGATCGGCTCGACCCGCTGATGTGCTGGCTGAGCCGCTGTACCACCCGGCACCAGAAGGCACTGCTGCTGTTCATGGGGATTTCGACAGTGCTGGCCATTCCATTGACGATGGCCAACCGGGTCAGTGACAACCCGCTCGACTGGTTCTCCGAACAGGTGCCATTCCGCCAGGATGTCGACTGGATCAACCGGCACCTCTCCGGTGTCACCTTCATCGACTACCCGCTCGCCGCGGGGGGTGACATGGAGATCACCGAGCCGGCGTTTCTGCAGAAACTGGATGCCTTCACCAGTTGGCTGCGCAGCCAGCCACGGGTGCGGCACGTGGCCAGCATCAGCGACACCTTCAAGCAGCTGAATCAGGAGATGAACCAGGGCGAGGCCGTCCACTACCGCATCCCGGAGAGCCGCGAGCTGGCCAGCCAATATCTGCTGCTGTATGAGATGTCGTTGCCATTCGGGCTCGATCTGACCAACCAGCTCAACTTCAACAAGTCGAGCACCCGGGTCAGCGTGGCGCTCGACAAGCTCTCCACCGTCGAGACCATCGCCTTCGACCAGCAGGTGCAGCAGTGGATGCAGGCCAACCTGCCGCCGCAGATGCGCTCTCAAGGCTCGGGGCTGTCGGTGATGCTGGCGCACATGACCGACCGCAACACCCGCTACATGCTCTATGGTGCCGTCGTCGCCAAGCTGTTGATGGGGCTGACGCTGCTGCTGGCCTTCAGGTCATGGAAGATCAGCCTTGTCGGCCTGGTGCCCAACATGGTACCGGCCTTCTATGCCTTTGCGATCTGGTGGTTCTGTGTGGCCGAGGTGGGGCTGGCGCTGTCGATGGTGCTGTCGATGACCTTCGGCATCATCGTCGACAACACCATCCATCTGATCGACAAATATGACCAGGCACGCCGGACGCAGGGTCATGCCCATGCCGAGGCAACCCTCTACAGCTATCGCGAAGCCGGTCCCGGGGTGGTGGTGTCGAGCCTGTCGCTCTGCTGTGGCTTTGCGGTGCTGATGGTCTCCGACTTCACCCAGAATGCCCAACTCGGGCTGATGACGACGCTGATCATGCTGCTGGCACTCGGCACCAACCTGCTGTTTCTGCCACCGCTGCTGGCCTGTTTCACGCCGGCACGCTGGCGACATCTGCAAAGCGCTCAGCAAGCATCGGGGATGCAAGGTCAGGAGTCGGATTCGCCGAGCGGCGCGTAACGGCCCGGCGCGATGATCCCTTGCGGATCGAGCGCCTGTTTGATCTTCAGCGCCATCCGCCAGTGCGGGGTGTCGGCATCGATCAACGCCGACATCGCATCGACATGCAGCCGATAGGGAAAGAAACCCTGCTGACGTCCAGCCGCCAGCAGGGCGTCGTAGCAGGCGCGGGCGCGGGCGGTCGCCACCGCATCGCTGCGGTCGAACAGGATCGGCACCGTGCTGTCGAAGCAGCGCGGCGAGATCGACGTAAAGGTGATCAGCGGCTCGATGCCATGTTCGGGGCAGATGCGTTCGACCATCTCCCGATAGCGCGCCACCGCCTCCGGCCGCATCGGCACCAGCGGCGCGTACCAGATCAAGCCGCAGCCATCGCGGGCCGGGTGGTAGTCACCCGCCGGCAGCGGCTGCCGGCTGCGCCAGTAGGCCAGTGGCAGGGCGATCTCGCTCGGTTCGCCGGCCACCACCCGCAGGCTGCGGTCGAGCGTCTCGACCAGACCGGCCAGATGACGCCCCGGCGCACCGGGCAGCCGCTGGGTCCACGGCAGCAGCCGGTGGATGGTCGAGGGGGCCAGGAACAGTGTCCGGCTCGCCACCCCCTTCAACTGGCGGGCAATCACCTTGCGGGCGGCCCGCAGCAGCGGCTTCTCGCCATGAAGCGCCCCAAAACCCATCCAGGCCGACACCCGGTTTCGCCGCGCCAGTTGTTGCACCAATGCATCGGACATGATGCCGCCGGGCGCAATTTGTTCGTGCGGATAGGGCTCCATCATCGACAGCAGCCGCCGGCTGTTCATCAGGTTGACGCCGCCGAGCAGACCCGGCAGCCGGTGCAGCAGCTGCTGGATCGCCTGCACCGCTGCCGCCAGCTTCTGGTCGTCATCGAGCCAGAAGTAGAGCGCCAACATCGACTGCGGTTCGGGCACCAGTTGAAAGGTCATCCGGGTGACGATGCCGAGGTTGCTCTGGTTGAAGAGTCCATCGAGGTGGGGACCGATGCCCCATTTGAAGCAGCCCTCGATCTCGTCATGGCCGAGCGTGGCCAGCGCCCCCCGGTAGAGGGTGCCATCGGGCAGCACCGCTTCGAGCGACTGGATCGCGGCACAGTGGTCGGCCACCGGGGTGATGCCATAGCCGCGCTCCAGCGCGTTTCCGATCAGGCTGCAATCGGGCCCGGCGCCGGTCACCGGCACCAGAAAGCGCCGTGGCTGCTGTTGCAGATGGCGCCACAGATCGCCCTGGGTCACCCCCGGTTCGACGGTCAGCAGCGCCAGATCGGGGTCGAGATGCAGAATCCGCTTCATGCGCGACAGATCGACCAGCAGGCAGCCGTCGGTCACCGGCAGCGCGCTGCCGTAGCCCCAGTTGCGTCCGCTGCTGATCGGGTAGAGCGGCAGACCATGGTCACCGGCCAGCCGCACCACGGTCTGCACCTGCTCGGTCGAAGCCGGTCGCACCACTCCCAGCAGTTGGCGCCTGCTGCCCAGAGTGTCGGCCAGATAGCCGTGGATCTGTTCGTCGAGCAGCAGATGTTCCGCACCCACGACGGCGACCAGTTGCGCCTGCAAATCGGCGCTGAGCCGAGGGTGTTGCATCGTCGAACCCTGTTTTTCTGAGCCGCGTCGAGAAAAATCCCTACCCGGGCAGATGCAGCGTGCCCGACGTCACCGAAACCACGCTGCCGCCGACCCGCAGCTTCAGCCCCTTGCCGGGCTTTTTGTCCATCTCGGCATGGAGCAGGCTCTTGCGGGTGGCGTCGAAGCCACGCTCGACGGTAAAGGTGTAGGTGCCTTGGCGCGTGCTGGGCTGTTCGGCCAGGTAGGCGGCAAAGGCGGGCAGCGCCGCCCCGACCGGCGGGTCGTCGTGGGGGCCGACCTGCGGTCCCACCAGCCGGGCATGGAAGTTGGCCTCGCTGCTTTCGGTCTGGCGGCAGAACAGCAGGATCTGTTGGGCCAGCATCGAGGGGGCGAGCGATTCGGCCCAGGCGCCGTGGTTGAAGCGGGCCTGCTGCAGTGCATCCAGTGAGCGCAGCGGCACGATCAGATAGGGATGGTCACAGGAGACCAGCAGCGGCCGGAACTTGTCCAGGCCGATGGCGCGGCGCTCGAGCGAGAGGATCGCCGCCAGCTCTTCATCGGTCGGAACGAAGCGGTCGACCACCGGATGCACCGTATGGGTGAACTGCACGAAGTTGGGCTGGCTCTGACTGACGGTGAGGTGCACCTCCACCAGACCGAAGTTGTGCAGCAGATCGAGCCGGGTGTCGCCCTCCTGCAACGGGATGGCGCCGATGGAGCCCAGCACATGGCCAGCGGCCAGCACCGTGTGGCCGGCGAAATCGACCTCACGGTCCGGTGTGAAAATGCGCACCCGCCGCTGCTGGGGGGTGTCGGTCGAGAGCACGAACAGCGTTTCCGACAGGTTCATCTCACTGGCGATCTGCTGCATCTGCTCAGGTTCCAGACCATCCGCAACCGGAAAGACCGCCACCTGGGCGCCGCCAAAGGGGTGGTTGGTAAAGACATCGGTGGTGTGAAAGGCCAGCTCCATCGATTCGCTCCTCAATCTCATGTTGATGCCCCATCAGCCGGGCAGTGGCAATGGCGATGTCTGGGTGCCATCGCCTCGTCGCTCATGTTAAATGATACGTTGCGCGAACGTTGCACGGCTGATGCAGATCAACCACTTGCTGTGGGGTCACACTTCGAAGCGGTAGCTGTCGCCATCGCGCACGATGCGCCCGGCGGTCGGCGTGGCGAAGTGGGTGCCCAGCACCAGGGTGGCGCCATCGCTAAAGCGGTTGAGAAACTCATGGCGGGTCGCTCGCGCCTGATCGGGGTCGACATCGGCGATGTCACGCCACTGCGGTCGTGCCACCTGCAGCGGATGGTGCAGCATGTCGCCGGTGATGACCGCCCGTGCACCCTGTGACGTGACCATGACACTGACATGGCCCGGCGTGTGACCCGGGGTGGGAATCAGGCAGACCTCGTCGTTGATGCGGTGATTGGCATCGACCAGATCGACCAGGCCGGCAGCGAAGATCGGCAGGATGGAGTCGGCACGGGCCTCCTTGCCGAAGGGATCCTCTTCGTTTTGCCAGTAGCCCCACTCCGCCTCGCCGATCAGATAGCGGGCATTGGGAAAGGTGGGCAACCACTGCGTTCCTGACTTCATGGTGTTCCAGCCGACATGGTCGACATGCAGGTGGGTGCAGAGCACCCGGTCGATCGATTCGCGCGGCGCGCCGAGGCTGGCCAGCTCTTCGAGATATCGCCCCTCGCGCATGTTCCAGTCCGGCAATCCACGCGGTTTGTGGTTGCCTATGCAGGTGTCGACCAGAATGCGGGCACCGCACGACTCGATCAGAAAGGTGTGGATGCTGAGCGCAAAGGTGCCGTCATCGTTGAGAAAGTGCGGCTTGAGCCAGTGCATCAGTGGCGCCAGATTCTCCAGCGTGGCATCGGGCACCAGCGCGGTGGCCGGAATGCGGCTGACCAGATCGACCACCCGGGTGATGGTTGCCGCGCCGATTTTCCAGACTTCCATATAGAGGCTCCTGTTGTTGTCATGGCTGTCATCGTGCGGCGAACTGCCCGGCCCGCACCCGTATGGAAGCAGCCGCGCCGGCAAAACGCAATCGATGCGCTGTTTCGAGCCTGGCATGGTTTTGGGTAGGATGCAGCAGACGGAACCTGGAATTGCTGAGTTCCGGACCTCGACAACAACCACAACAAGGAGCATTCAGCCATGACGCGACTCGCAGACAAGTTCGCACTGGTGACCGGCGGGGCCTCGGGCCTGGGGCGGGCCCAATCCCTGACCATGGCGCGCGAAGGCGCCGCCGTTGCCGTCACCGACCTCAACATCGCCGGCGCCGAGGCGGTCGCGGCCGAGATTCGTGCGCAGGGTGGCCGCGCCATTGCCCTGCCGCACGATGTGGCCGACGAGTCGAGCTGGCAGGAGGTGATGGGACAGACGCTGAATCAGTTCGGCCGGCTCAGCATCCTGGTCAACAACGCCGGCATTGCCGCCAGCGTCGATGCCGAAGAAGGCAGCCTGGCCGACTGGCGCCATCTGATGAGCATCAACCTCGACGGGGTCTTTCTCGGCGTCAAGCATGGCATCCGTGCGCTGAAGCAGAGCGGGGGCGGCTCGATCATCAATATCTCCTCGATCATGGGGCTGATCGGCTCACCCGGCAGTGGCGCCTACAATGCCAGCAAGGGCGGGGTGCGGCTGCTGACAAAATCGGCGGCGCTCTACTGTGCCAAGGCGGGATATGGCATCCGCGTCAATTCGGTCCATCCGGGCTTCATCGACACGCCGATGATCCAGCGCATCATGCAGGGGCCGCAGGCCGAGGCCGCCCGGCAGAACCTGATTGCACTGCACCCGATCGGCCGGCTCGGGGTGCCGCAGGACATCGCCAATGGCGTGCTCTTCCTCGCCTCGGATGAGTCGGCCTTCGTCACCGGCTCCGAACTGGTGATCGATGGCGGCTACACCGCCCAGTAAGATTGCCCTCCATCACCACGCGGCGGCAGCGGGCGATCCGATCAGTACCCGCTGCCGCCGGTTGGATGGCGTGACGATCAGCCCAGATCGAACCGGTCGGCATTCATCACCTTGACCCAGGCGGCCACGAAGTCGCGGACGAACTTGTCGGCCGCGTCGTCGCTGGCGTAGACCTCGGCGATCGCGCGCAGCTCGGCGTTCGAGCCGAACACCAGATCCGCCCGTGTGCCGGTCCACTTGACGGCGCCGGTGGCCCGGTCGCGCGCCTCGTAGAGCCCCGC
>JADHED010000927.1_pt1 | contig 28286 bp, 19 predicted proteins | sample 8952041 | NCBI WGS metagenome assembly JADHED01 (sample SAMN16124423, study PRJNA663239) | bioreactor sludge metagenome | isolation source: sludge (control) | place: India:Bengaluru | collected 2018-09-08
AACCGCTTCACCCGAGCTGCCCTGAAACCACGCGGCGCCCCGTGCGCGGGCGCCTCGCGCGCGACGAGGCCCTCGAGGGCCGCTCCGAACCTTCCGGCAACTGACCGCGCACGCCGAGACCCTCCTGACGCGCGCTCCACCGCTCCACCGCTATGCCGCTCGATCGCACCGAAAGGGCTGCGCCGCAGGTGCGCTGGGGGCGGTGCCTCGCGGCTCGAGGGGCGGTGCCTCGCGATGGGTAGGGGCGGTGCCTCGCGCGCCGCAGGCGCGCGATGGTCCGCCCACCGCGCGCGATGGTCCGCCTCTCCGCGCGCTTGCGGCGTCCCGAATCCCCGGCGGCGACCCCCGCCCGGCACCACGGACAACTTTCGGAAGGTCGAGCGGGGCGCGCAGGAGCCCGTCGGCGCCATGCAGGAGCGTGCAGAATCCCTCCTCGGGCCACGGTTCTCCGTTCATCGGACGCGCAGGAGACCGACGCGTTCCGGCCGGCGCTGCGCGGCCAGAGACGCTTCCGGCAGATCATCCGAAAGTTGTCCGTCGGCGCCGAGGGGGGATCGGCGTCCCGCTCGTCCGCGGGGTGAGGGGGGCGGGGGCGGACCATCGCGCGCCTGCGGCGCGCGAGGCGCCGCCCCTACAGCGCGAGGCGCCGCCCCTACGAATCGCGAGGCGTTGTCGCTACGGCGCGAGGTGGCGTCGGTCTACGGGCGGCGGGCGTGGAAGGTCAGGCGGTCGGCCATGCGCTCGAGCGGGACCGACTCGTCGGACAGTCCCGCCGCGTCCACCGCGCGCGGCATCCCGTAGACGACGCAGGTCGCCTCCGACTGCGTCAGGCACACCCCGCGGGTCGCGGCGCCGGGGTCCGCGGCGGACTTGAGCGCGCGCACGCCGTTGAGGCCGTCGTAGCCCATGCCCGTCATCACCGCCGCGAGCACGCCGCGGCGCTCGGGAAACCGCGCGAGCGACTGGAACAGCACGTCCGCGGCCGGCCGGCAGGCGTGCACGGGGGGGTCGTCGCGGAGCGCGATCACGGCGCGTCCCGCCGCGTCGGGCTCCACCGTCATGTGCCGGCCGCCGGGCGCGATGTAGGCGATGCCCGGCAGGACCACGTCCGCGTCCTGCGCCTCGACGACGCGCAGCGGCGAGGCGCGGTCCAGCCGCTGCGCGAGTGACGCGGTGAAGACCGGCGGCATGTGCTGCACGATCAGCAGCGGCAGCGGGAAGTCGGCGGGCAGCCCCGGCACGACCACCCCCAGCGCCTCCGGCCCGCCGGTCGAGATGCCGATCGCCGCCATCCAGAACCGGGACCGGGCGGAGGCGAGCGGCGCCAGCGACGGTGACGGCGCCGGCGCGATCGAGGCGCGCCCCGTCGCCTCGGCGGGGACCGCGGGGCGTTCGCGGAGCAGGCCGGCGAGCGCCTCGCCGAGCCGCCGCGTCGCGGTGCGGTCGTCCCACGCCGCCTCGCGCGGCACCAGCGACGCGGCACCGGCCGCGACGGCGCGCAGCGTGCGCGGCGCGATCCGCCCCGCCGGGTCGCCGACCAGCACGACCCGCACGCCCGCGGAGCGGTGCGCGGCCAGCAGCAGGTCGTCGAGCCCCGTCTCGGCGAGCGGCAGGTCGACGACGACGAGGTCGAAGGCCGAGCTCTCGAGCCGCGCGACGGCGATCGCCACGCTCGACGCGAACTCGACCCGTGCGGACGCGCCCAGCGCGCGCGCGGCGTCGGCGAGCACGCGGCGGCGCGTGGGCCGCTCGTCGGCGACCAGCACCGCGAGCCCGGCGCCGCTCACCCCTCGCTCGGCCGCGGAGGCTCGCCGGCCTCCGGCTCGGCGTTCGTGGGCGCTGGGCTCGCGTCCGGCCCGGCGGTCACGTCCGGCGCGGCGGTCGCGTCCGGCGCCGCGAGCGCGGCGACGGCGCCGTGGACGTCGGCGAAGACCGGGACCAGCGTCTCGATGCGCGTCAGCTCGAGCAGGTCGCGCACGCGGCCGCGCGGGCGGGCCAGCACCAGGACGCCGCCCCGTTCGCGCACCGTGCGGCGGCAGGCGACGAGCTCGCCCACGCCCGCCGAATCGACGTAGGGCACCGCGTCGAGGTCGAAGACGATGCGCCGCCAGCCCGCGTCGAGGACGCCCTCGAGCGCCTCGCTCAGGTCGGCCAGTTCCCTGCCGATGGTCAGTCGCCCCGAGACGCGGGCGACCGCGATGCCCTGGCGTTCCTCGACCGGGAGCCCGGCCATGTCGTGCCCTCAGGCGCCGCCGGCGGCCGACGTGTTGCGCGCGGCGAGGTGCTTCACCATGACCAGTTCCATCCCCCGCGGGCGCGCGGAGATCCGCAGTTCGTCGACGAGGCTGCGGATCAGGAACAGGCCCCGGCCGCACGGCCGGAGCAGGTTCTCCGGCGCGGTCGGGTCCGGCAGGCCCTGCGGGTCGAAGCCGGGGCCCTCGTCGCGGACGCAGACGCGAAGGCCCGCGCCCGAGGTCGTGAACTCCACCTCGACGGCCCGCCCCGCGTCGTAGCCGTGCGCGTGCTTCATCGCGTTGACGGCGGCCTCGCGGACGGCGAGGGCGAGGTCGAGCCGGTCGCTGTCGTCGCAGCCGGCGAGGCGCGCGACTTCCTCCGCGACCGCCTGGACCAGGTCGAGGTGGTCGAGGCGGCTCGGAACCGTGAGGGCCATCCGGGTCTCGGCTTTCATGCGCCTCGCCTCGCCTCGCCTCGTTCACGCCCGGCGTCGCCCCGCGCGCCGGGGAGCTATCGCGACTGTAATCGCCGGGGCCGACGCCGGTCAAGGTAAACGCCCGCCGCTCGGGGCGTCCGCGCGCCCGCCGAACGGGTTCGTCAGCCTCGTCCCGGGGGGACGCGACGAAGGGGCGGGCCGGACGGACCCTCCGGCCGGCGCGGCCTACGACGGGTCGCCGAACAACAGGGCGGTCAGCGTCGACTCCGGCCGCTCCCAGTTGTTGCCCTCGACCGTCGCCACCAGCTGGTCGCCGCGCTTGATCAGGCCCATCGGGATGGCCTTGATCTTCAGCTGCCGGGCGAGCGGGTCGTCGTCGATGTTGGCCGGCACGCCGTGCAGCTTGAACGTCAGGTTCGGGTTCTTCAGCTCCTTGGCGACCCGCAGCATGCGCGGGACGTACTTCTCGCAGTGCGGGCACCAGGTGCCGAAGAAGATGTCGATCTCGGTCGGCTGCTGCAGCGTCTCCAGCAGTCGCATGTCGCCGAGCCGCGGCTTGTAGGCGTCGTAGTTGCGCCGGTACTCGGGCATGTAGGCCAGCAGCTTTTCCGGCTCCATGTCGCCCGCGAGCGCCGCGCGCGGCTCGAGCACCCACTGCGCGCCGCCGAGGTTCGCCTTGAGCCGGGCGCCGTCCACGACCAGCGCGGCGACCGGGCCCGCGGCCGCGCCGGGCGCGACGGTCACGGCGTCCCCGTCCCCGGGCGCGACGCGCGCGGGGTCGATCGGCTCGACCGTCTTGCCCCCGGCGGTGATCAGCACGGGCTTGTCGCCGCCGCCGAGCACGAGCAGCTTCGGGGCGCCGGCGGCGACCGCGTACACCTTCGCGTCCGGCACCGGCTTGTCGGCGATCTTCAGCTGGAACTTGCCGGTCAGCAGGAAGGTCTCGGGCGGGGCGTCCTGCGCGCGGGCGGCCGGCGTGACGGCGGACAGGAACGCCGCCAGCGCGACGGTCGCGGGCAGCGCGGCGGACAGCGCCGCGGAGAGCAGCGCGCGTCGGGTGCGGGTCACGGGGTCTTCCCTTCCGCCAGCCGGGCCAGGTCGGCGTCGCCGGGCAGGCCGGTCCAGGTCTTCACGACCGTGCCGTCCGTCACCAGCAGCGCGCGGGGCAGCGTGCGATAGAGCGGCTTGAGCAGCGCGTACGGCGCCTCGCGCACGTCGAACGCGGGCGCCGCCTCCCAGGTGAACGCGGTGGCGAGTTCCTCGTTCGGCTCCGCGATCGCGAACACGCTGACCGGCGCGTTGTTCAGGACCAGCTCGTTGATCTTCGTCACCGCGGCCTTCGTCGCCGCGTCGCCGCGGTCGACGAGCAGCACGAGCGAGGTGCCGCGCTGCATCTCCGGCACGATCTCGTCGAGCCGCAGGTCCGCCACCTTCGCGCCGGGCTTGAGGCGCGTCGCCAGCTCGTCGCCGAACAGCACCGGCGCGCCCGCCGCGAGTGCGAGCGCGACGACGAAGAAGACGGCGGGCACCGCCCAGCGTAGCGTGCCCCGCCCAGGCCGCGCGCCGGGGCGGCCGATCCACGCGAGCCCGGCGAGCAGGAGGAAGAACCCGTCCTGCGCCGCCGCCTGCCCGGGCGAGCGCGAGACGAGGTTGCCGAAGCAGCCGCACGACGAGCCGTCCACGGGCGGGTGGAAGTACTCCCACGTCGTCAGCCCGAAGAACGCCGCCATCATCAGCGTCGTGAGCAGCAGCACGGCGCGGCGCCGCAGGTCGACCAGCAGCGCGGCGGCGAGCGCGGCCTCGACCGCGACCGTGAGGATCACGACGTAGCCCGCCAGCGCGGCCGGGAGCAGGCCGCGCCGGGCGTAGATCTCGCCGGTGCCGTACGGGTCGAGGGCCTTGCCCCAGGACGAGTAGAGCAGGACGAGGCCGAGCAGGACGCCGGCCGCGGTACCGACCCGGTGCGTCCACGCGCGCGCCACCGGCGCGGCGTCGGCCAGCGGGGCCGCGTACGAGGTCTCGGTCACGACGAGCCTCCGGGCTGCGAGAGCCGTGTGGGAAGGGCCGTGGCCTGCCACGACCGGTCGGAGAATACGTCGCCGCCGCGGAGCGCCGCAAACCGGCCCCGGCCGTGGCATCGGCCCGGAGGCTTCAGGCGGGGGCGGTGTCGCGCGTGGCCCGGCGGATGGCGTCGTGCAGTTCGGTGACGCGGATCGGCTTCGAGACGTAGTCGTCCATGCCGGCCGCGAGGCAGCGCTCGCGGTCGCCCTTCATCGCGCTGGCGGTCATCGCGACCACCGGCGTGCGCCCGCCCGCGAGCGCCTCGCGGCGCCGCAGCTCGCGGGTCGCCTCGAGGCCGTCCACGCCGGGCATGTTCACGTCCATCAGGACGAGGTCGAACCGGGCCGACGCGAGCGCGTCCAGGGCCGCCTGCCCGTCGGCGGCCGTGACCACCTCGTGGCCGGCCTTCTCGAGCAGCGCGCAGGCGAGGCGCCGGTTGATCACGTGGTCCTCGGCCAGCAGGATCCGCAGCGGGCGCTGCCCGTCCGCGTCCCGCTCCGCGGCCGTCCGTCCGGTGACCGTCGCGGCCGCGGGCTCGGCGGCGCGGCCGAGCGGCAGCTCGACGCGGAAGACGCTCCCCCGCCCCGGCGCGCTCTCGACCGACAGCGTGCCGCCCATCAGTTCGACCAGCCGGCGGGAGATCGAGAGGCCGAGGCCGGTGCCGCCGAAGCGGCGCGTCGTGCCGGTGTCGCCCTGCTCGAACGGCTCGAAGATCGCGCGGACCCGGTCCTCGGGGATGCCGATCCCGGTGTCGCGCACCTCGAAGCGGACCGCGACGCGCGACCCGCCCTCCTCCGGCGCCGCATCCACGGCCAGCGCGACGCTCCCCTGCTCGGTGAACTTCACCGCGTTGCCGAGCAGGTTGAGCAGCACCTGCCGCAGCCGCACCTCGTCGCCGCAGAGCGCGTCGGGGACGCCCGGGTCGACGTCCGCGGTCAGCGCGAGCCCCTTCTCGCGGGCGCGCGGCCCGAGCAGCGCGACCGTGCCCTGCACCAGCTCGCGCAGCGCGAACGGGTCCTCGACGACGGCGAGCTTGCCGGCCTCGATCTTCGAGAAGTCGAGGATGTCGTTGACGATGGTGAGCAGCGCGTCGGCCGACTCGCGGATCATCGAGAGGCACTCGCGCTGCGAGGCGTCGAGCGGCGTGTCGTCGAGCAAGCCCGAGAGCCCGAGGATGCCGTTCATCGGCGTCCGGATCTCGTGGCTCATGTTGGCCAGGAACGCGCTCTTGACCGTGGACGCCGCCTCGGCGGCCTCCTTCGCCTGCAGCAGGCTCTCGTTCGCGGCGCGCAGCTCGGCGGTGCGCTCGTCCACGCGCGCCTGCAGCTCGGCGGCGCGGCGCGAGAGCCCGCGCACGCGCGCGCGCAGCAGCAGCCCGACCAGGGCCGCGCCCGCGAGCAGCGCCGCGGCGGTGAACCAGCCGGTCTGCCAGACGTGCGGCCGCAGGTGGACGGGCAGCGCCAGCTCGGCGGCCTGCCACGCGCCGTCGCCCGGGTCGGCCGACAGCCGCAGGGTGTAGCGACCGGGCGGGACGTGCGTGTAGTACGCCTCGCGGCGCGAGCCGGTCTCGACCCAGTCCGCGTCGAAGCCGTCGAGCCGGTAGCGGAAGCGGACGGCCTCGGGGGCGGCGGCGCCGAGCGCGGTGAAGCGGATCGTGAGGTCGCCGCGCCCGGGCCCGAGCGCGAGGGCGTCGGGGACGGACGACGCGGGCGACGCCGGCGCCGGCGGGGTCACCTCGCGCCCGTCGGCGACGACGCCGGTGACGCGCAGCGTGACGGGCTCGCGGCGCGGGGCGAGGCGCGCGGGGTCGACCCCCGCGATCCCGCGGATCGTCGGGAACCAGAGCCGGCCGTCGCGCGTGCGGCAGCCGGCCGGCATGGCCGAGCCGTTGCACTCCGCGCTGCGCATGCCGTCGGCGGTGCCCAGCACGCCGCAGCGCAGGCGCGGCGGCGCGGCGCCTGCTTCCTGGGTGCCGTCGCCGGCGGCGCGGCCGGCGGATCCGTCCGCGACGCGGTCGAGGTCGCGCCGCGACGCGTAGAAGATGCCCTTGTTGCAGCTCATGAAGAGCCGCCCGGCGCCGTCGTCGAGGATCTGCGAGACGACGTCGTCGAACAGGCCGTGCGCGGTCGTGATCGCCGCGAGGCGATCGTCCTTCAGGCGGTACAGGCCGCCGCCGTTGGTGCCCGCCCAGACGACCCCGTCGGGGTCGAGGAGCAGCGAGCGCACCTCCGCGTGGCGCAGGCCGTCGCGCGTCGTCCAGGTGCGCTCGACGCGCCCGCCGCGCAGCCGCGCGACGCCGCCGCTGGTCCCGGCCCAGAGGGTGCCGTCGGGCGCCTCGGCGAGGACGCGCACGGTGTCGCCGGGCAGGCCGTGCGCGCGCGTCAGCGTCGTAAGGCCGCGCGCGTCGCGCCGCGTCAGGCCCGAGGTCGTGCCGAACCAGAGGACGCCGTCGCGCGCGCGCAGGATCGCGAGCACGCTGTCCGACCCGAGGCCGTCCGCGCGCGTGAGGCGCGTGAAGCGCCGCCCGTCCCAGCGCGCCGCGCCGCCGCCGCTGCTGCCGGCCCAGATCGCGCCGTCGGTGTCCTCGGCGAGCGCGTACACCAGTTCGGCGCCGAGGCCGTCCGCCGCGTGGAACGAGCGGGCGCCGTGCCGGTCGAGGCGGGTCAGGCCGTTGTACGTGCCGACCCAGAGCGCGCCGTCGCGCGCCTCGAGGACCGTCCACGCGAAGTCCGACGCGAGCCCCTCGCGCACGCCGACCGGGGTGACGCTGCCGGCGCGCAGCAGCTGCAGGCCGCCGCCGTTGCTGCCGATCCAGAGCGCGTCCTGCCGATCCACGAGCAGCGACCAGATCGGGTACGCCGGCAGCCCGGCCTGGCCCGCGAGCAGCTCGTCCACCCGGCCGTCGCGCCAGCGCCGCAGGCCGTCGTGGCCGCCGAGGTAGATGCTGCCGTGACGATCCTCCGCGATCGCCTGCACGTTCTCGATCGCCGCGCCGCCCGCGCCCTCGACGCGCGCCCAGCCGCGCGCCGGGTCGCGGCGCCAGACGGCGCGCCGCGTGCTGACCCAGAGGGCCCCGTCGCGCGCGACGTGCGCCGGCCCGGCGACGCCCGCGTACGGCCGGCCGCCGATGTCCACCCGCGCGAACGAGGCCGCGCGCGCGTCCGCCGCGACGTACAGGCCTTCGTCCGTCGCGACGACGAGCCGGCCGTCCGCGCCGGAGGCGATCGTGTTCACGGCGAGCTCGGGTCGGCCCGCCGCGAGGATCACGCGCTCGGCGCGTCCGCCGGACACGCGGAACAGCCCGTGGTAGGTGCCGGCCCACGCGCCCTCGCCCGGGGCGGGCCAGAGCGCGGAGATGGTCTCGTCGGCGAGCGCGCCGCGCACGGGATGCGCCCGCCCGTCGCGCAGCGCCGCGAGGCCGCCCCCCTCGAGGCCGACCCAGATCGCGCCGTCCTCGCCCTCGGCCAGCGCGATCACCCGCGAGTGGCGCAGGCCCGGCGTGTTGCGCGCGTCGAACACCTCGAACCGCACGCCGTCGAAGCGCACGGCGCCCTCGAGCGTGCTGAACCAGACGTAGCCGGAGCGGTCCTGCAGGATCGCGGCGACCGAGTTCTGCGGCAGCCCGTCCTCGGCCTGCCAGGAGCGGAGCGTGAACTGCGTGAGGGCCTTGCCGGGATCGAGCGCGAGCGCGCCCGTCGTCGCGCCCGCGGCCGCGAGCAGCAGGCCAACCAGGCCCGCCACCGCCCGCACGCCCGGCACGCACCGCGCCCGTTCCCGGCACGAGGTGCGGGCGAACGACCGGCGCTGGCGGCCCTCGGGCAACGCGCGGCTCTCCGGGCGGGGTGTTCCCGCCCTTTCCGGCGTATCGGCCGCAGTTGCCCGTTCTTGATGGAGGTCGCCGTCGGGGTGATCGGTTGCCTTGAAGTGACCGCGGGCCGTAGTGGTTCGAAAGCCTGGGCGCGCTGGCGACGATGAGCCGGTCTCGTCGGCCAGCCCCCCTTGTGCAGATGCAGCAGGCCCCCGTCTAACGGGGGGTACCCGTCTCCCGCCTGTTCTTGAGGCGGAGCACGAGCCACGCGGGACGACTCAATTGGATCGCCACGAACAACCCGACAAGAGCGCCGACCAAACCCACATAAAGCGCCGCGTCCGCCTTACCCACAAGGAGCGTGGGAATGAAGAACGCAGCACTGAACGCTGGAGCCAACCACAACAAACGCATGAGGACCTTCAAGTACGGCCACCAGCGGCGGATCATCGTGCACCGGTCCCAGGTTCCTGGACTCTCTCGTCGACCTCCGGAGCGGCCACACCCGTAACGACGTTCGCGACGGGTCCCGACACGGCGCCCGCGAGTTTGGTCGCCGTCTCCGCTGCCCTCTGACCGGCTGCGTGCACACGAACATCAGCACCGGCAACGAGCGCGTTCATTCCCGCGCGCTCTGCCACTCTGTTCGCGATCTCTGGAGCCCTCGCCTGCACACCGCCGCTGATCGTGCCACCCACCGCGCCGACCAATGCAGCCGCTGCTGCACGCTTTCCGCTTAGTCCTTCGGTTCCTCGGCAGGCGCCCAACTGCTTCCCAGCTTCCTTCTCATACGTACCCGTCTCGCTCAGTCCTGGGGAAGGTCCAGGAGCAACGAAACCGCGACGACAATAAGAGCGACTCCAACAAACAACAGTGTGTGTCCTGCCTTCCAAAGCCTGCGTGGGTCGACCGTGTCATTTGGAGGGAGCACCGGCTTGTGGCGAAGGAGCCACGCCAATACGAGGATCGCAACGCCGAGTGAGCCGAAGGTCAGTGCGGACCAGAGGTTATCGCTTAACATGAGTTCACCAGATCCTGGCTACCGCGGGCTGGGCTGAGGGCCACTCAGCAGGGTATTGACCTTCTCCACGATCTGTCCGCCAACATCGGCGGCTGTCTTCGCAGCCTGCTCTGCCGCAGGTGTCATGCCGGACGGCGTCACATTCAGACCCGCGCCGGCCGCAGTGCCCCCGATACTCCCCTTCAACAGGATTTCGGCCAGCAGCCTCGCCCTGGTGCGGTTGACATACACCAAAGGCGTACCGTCATTTCCGACCGCGAGGTGGTCTTGCGGGCTACACCCATATGTCAGTGATTCTGGTCCTTCATCCTCGAGTTCGATTTCGACATGCTTCTTCAGGAGATGCCTTCCATGCGTTCCGTCCGAGTCAGCTCGTCACGATAGAGCCGCTGGCGCGACTCTGTAGTTCAATCGTCCTGACGATCGTGCCTGGTGACTCCAAGCCCCACGGCAAAGCCGTAACGCGCCCGTCGCGATCGATCAGTGCAACTACACCGAGCATCGACCGACGGGCCTGCCGCACGTCGGCCACGGGGATCACGACGTCGTTGATCCCTGGTCGATGCAAGGTGATCTGTGACTCGTCTATTTCAAGCCTGGTCCCCCACATCCCACGAACTCCGGCGCAGCAGCCTGCGACGCCGAGCGTGAACACCATCCACCACCACGGCTCTGACTCGTGTGCCACGAGCATCAGAACGACGCCCGTCAGCAGCAGAGTTGTGACGCCGATACGCCAGCCAAGGTGGAATCTGACGCACTGGGTGGTCTTCATTGCCGAGGTCACCAAGAACCTGCGTCACCCACCAAGGACCTGAATCATCCGAGCATCACTCTGAGCACACTTGCGAGGATTGGCACGGTCATGACTAAGACCAAGAGGACGCTGACCAGTCTCCTGAAGTGAGCTGAGACTAAGCCCAACGCCTCCAGTCGGTCCAGTCGCGCGCAGCCGTACCTTCTTCCGACGGCAAGCCCGACCCCCATACACAGCGCGAATAGGATCACGCAGGCATACTGAACCGCAAGCAAAGTGGCCCCAATATACTGATCGATCTCTTCGACCGAACGACCGTGCCCCATGACGAATCGACCGTGGTCCACCGTGACGGCCTTACCGAGGTACCACCCAGAGGCTGCTCCAACAATGAGTCCGCAAGTGAGCAGACTACAAAGGACTCCGACCCAGATCTGCAGAAGCCGCGGCATTGTCTCTCTCATCGACGAACTCTTCGCCCTTCTCCCTAAGCCACGCCAACGCCTCGGGCACCGACGTAGGTCCCCATGCGCGGGTCTCCTCGCTGCAAGCACCGCATGAGCGCCCGCTCACAAGGTCAGGGTTCAAGGAGGGACTCCCCCTCTCGATTGCTGTTGTCGCTTCCCGGGTAGCCAGCTCATACAGGAAGATCCTCCACAAGCCGATCTCGCAAGGTGGTCCTCGCGTCTACTCTGCGATCTGGCGCCATCGAAACTCAATGCTCATCGGCATCAGGTGCATTTCACAGACGGTCCTGAGGTTCTCCTGTTCCCGCTCGCCTGGAGGCTCCACGCAACGAAGTTCGAAGCGCACCGGCTTGCCCTCCAGCTTTGGGAATTCCGCAGAGAGCCGGCCATCCGTCACATACAGGAAATACGTGTTCAACTTCCTCTCGAGATCCGGCAGAAGCTCGCCTCGAAGTCCCCAGTGCCTTGCTTCCACCATGACGAGAACCGCTTTGTCCGCATCGCGATCGTAGGCAACGAAGTCGATCACGTCATGCTGCTCAACGGTCATGATGCGCGTCCGTTCCTGTTGAGGCCCCACTCTCCTGGTTGCGGGGGATGTCCCGACCAGGCTTCACGGCCGGCGATCCTCAAGTGGGAGCGGACGCTGAGAGTGATCCTGCACCCTTGTGAGTCCGCTACTGAGCAACCTCGTCTTCGTCTTCCCGGAGTGCCTCGGCCAGCCGTCGAAATCGCCACAACTCGAGCGGAACACTGATGTGAGACAGCATGAGGAGAACACAGAACCGCGCGACCCACCCCACCCCAGAAGCCGGCGCGGGGGGCAGTATCACCGCGATGGTGAGCGCCGCAGCGGTCGGCCAGTAGCACAAGCGAGCCGTGACCTCGACCTGCTCCTTCGTTCGATCCCACTTTGCGGAGCCTCTCAGTGCGATCGGATATGCCGGGTAGGTCCAACCCCATGACTCCCGCACCAGCAGGCGCTCTCCTGCCGGCTTGAAGAGCAGCGGGGCCCAACTTCCCTCGTGCACGTATCCGAAGGGCGAGCCCGCCTCGTCCAGTTGGATCGGGCGCACGCGACGGCGTCTCCATTTCCAGACCGTCACGCCCTTCCCGAAATACCCGTCTCTCCAGTTCCGAAGCCAGTCGGCCTCGACGACCAGTATGAGAAGGAGAACGAACAACCCGGAAGTCCTCACGAGCGTCATGCCACCTCCGGGCTCTCGTCACGGCTCTGATGTGGTCTGCTGTTACCACGCTGCGCCTCGCCGATCACTGGCCCCACGGAGCGGGGTGGCGCCCTTGGCCGACGCCATTCCGAAGAATCAGGCGGGTTCTAGGGACCGGTTACGAGGCTGCCGATTGCCTCGACCATGCCCACGATTCCGGTTACCACGAAGAGAACTCCCACCGTCCGAATGAGAGGCACGGGCAACGGAGCGTGGTACTTGCCTCCCAAGGACTTACCGAGGGCCTGCACCCAGCGCGCCCGAGCCACCAGGACGCAGCCGAGCGTGAGGAAACACCCGAAGAAAGCCGCGAGCGCGAACGCAAGGCCGATGCTCGGCGCCTCGGTCATCGTGCACACCTCGTTCGTCGTCACGTGAGGGGGCCTGTAGTTTACCGTTCATTCCGATGCCGATCTTGGCGCGAACTTCAGACACGGGCCGCCTTACTCCTTGAGCGGCCGGTCCAGCGCCCGGTACGCGACGGCCTCGGCGACCTGCGGCGCGTCGATGTCATCCTGGGGGACGAGGTCCGCGAGCGTGCGCGAGACCTTGAGGATGCGGTCGTGCGCGCGGGCCGAGAGCTCGAGCCGGCGCATCGCCGACTCGAGCTGCTGGCGGGCGGCGGGCGTCAGCGGGCAGGCCTCGGCCAGGTCGCGCGGCGCGAGGTGCGCGTTCCACGTCTTCCCGAAGCGCGCGTTGCGCTGCTCCTGCCGCGCCCGCGCCGCGACCACCCGCGCGCGCACGACCGCCGACGACTCCCCCGGCGCGAACGAGGCCAGGTCCGCGGCGACGACCGGCGGCACCTCGATGTGGATGTCGATCCGGTCGAGCAACGGGCCCGAGAGGCGCGAGCGGTAGCGCGCGACGACGGGCGTCGTGCAGTGGCAGCGCGGCGCGCCGAACCAGCCGCAGGGGCAGGGGTTCATCGCGCCGACGAACAGGAAACGCGAGGGGAAACGCGCGCGGCCGAGCGCGCGCACGACCGTGATTTCGCCGTCCTCGAGCGGCTGGCGCAGCGCGTCCAGCACCGCGCGCGGGAACTCGAGCAGCTCGTCGAGGAACAGCACGCCGTGGCCGGCGAGCGCGATCTCGCCGGGGCGCGGCGGCGAGCCCCCGCCGACGAGGCCCGCGCTCGACACCCCGTGGTGCGGCGCGCGGAACGGCCGCGTGCGCACGAGGCCGACGCCGGCCGGCATCAGCCCCGCCGCGGAGTGCACGCGCGTGACCTGCAGCGCCTCGTCGCGGGTCAGCTCGGGCAGGATCGACGGCATTCGCCGCGCGAGCAGCGTCTTGCCCGAGCCGGGCGGCCCGACGAGCAGCAGGTTGTGCCCCCCCGCGGCCGCGACCTCGAGCGCACGCCGCGCCGCGCGCTGCCCCTTCACGTCGGACAGGTCGTGCGGGTCCGCCGGCGGCGGCGGCGGCACCTCGGGCCAGGGCGCGGCCGCGGACGCGTCGCCGCGCAGCAGCGCGACGGCGTGCCGCAGCGTGCGCGCGGCCAGCACCTTGAGGCCCTCCACCTCGGCGGCCTCGCGCGCCGCCTCGGGCGCGACCAGCACGGCGGACAGACCGCGCGCGCGCGCCGCCATCGCGGCGGACAGCGTCCCGCGCGCGCGCCGCAGCCGGCCGTCGAGCCCGACCTCGGCGTAGGCGAGCACGCCGCGCAGCGCCTCGCGCAGCAGCGGCAGCTCGAGCGCGGCGACGCCGAGGCACATCGGCAGGTCGAGGCCGGTGCCGTTCTTCGGCGCGTCGGCCGGCGCGAGGTTGATGATGAACGACTGCTCGCCGCCGCGGCTCCAGAGGTCCGCCGCCTGCAGCGCCGCCTTCACGCGCTCGCGCGCCTCCTTCACCTCGTTCTCGGCGTTGCCGATGACCGCCGTGCGCGGCGCGCCGCCGAGCCGCGCGACCTGCACCTCGACGACCAGCGCGTCCACGCCGAACAGCGCCGCGCCCAGCGCCCGGCTGACGACGAACGGCGGGATCGGCGGCAGGGATTCCTGGGACATGGGCCGAGGCTAGCGGCAGCCGCGCGCGCGCGTGCGCCGCGGGCCGCCGGAACGCGCGCCGGGCGTTGCGGGCGCGGGACGGCACCGGCCGGGCGGACGGTGCCCTGGACCTGGTTGTGGGGGCGGGGCTCTGCCCCGCCCGTCGTCGTCACACAGGCGGGGCGCAGCCCCGCCCCCACGGCGAGTTCTTCTACGCGGGCGGGGCGTAGCCCCGCCCCCACGGGCGGAGTTGTGGGGGCGGGGCTCTGCCCCGCCCGTCGTCGTCACGGGCGGGGCGTAGCCCCGCCCCCACGGCCGTCTGGACGACGCCCGTCCCCGCGGGTTTAGTCCGCGTCCGCCCGATGTCGTGCGCGGTGCACGAGATACCGCGGCATCTAGACAAGTATTTGCCGTGCCTTCGTGGCAACTCGCCAGATATTTCGGCCGTGAGATCCCCGCGCCTGCTCCTCCTCGCGCGTCCCGGCGACGCGCGCCGCGCCATCCAGGAGGCGCTGGCGGAGGCGCACGTCGTCCACGAGGCGGTGGCCCGGGTCTCCGACGCGCGCGACGTGCTCACGCGCGCGCCGCACAACGGGATCCTGTTCGAGGTCTCGACCCTGCTGCACGCCGACCCGTACGACCGCGCGTGCGCGCAGGAGTGGGCGTTGCGCTACCCGTCGGCGCGGCTGCGCTTCGACCCGCGCACCGGCGGGCTGCGGCTGATCCCGCTCGCGCCGTTCGGCAACGGTGACGCCTCGGTCGCCGAGTTCGTCGCGCGCGACTGCCGCCCCTTCCCGGCGCGCCGCTGGCGGATCGCGCGGCGCCCGTCCGCCGTGCTGCCCGTGCTGCTGTGCGAGGGCGGTGCGGCGGGTTACCTCGACGCGATGACGGACGCCTCCACGGCGCGCCGCACGCTCACGACGGACCTCACCGAGGGCGGCTGCTTCCTGCTGCTCAACGACCCCCCCGCGTCGAACACGCGCGTCGCGCTGATCGTGCCCGACCTCGAGGAGCCCGCGCCGATCCTCGGCACGGTGCGCTGGTCGCGCGAGTGGGGCGTCTCCGGCGCGCTCCCCGGCGCGGGCGTCCGCTTCGACGACCTCGGCGCGCTGCAGCGCAAGCGCATCCGCGCCCTCGTCGGTGTCGCCCCGCCCGCCTGACGCCAGCGGACGCCCGCCGGGCCCGACGACCCCACACGCCGCGCGCGCCGGCGCTCTGCCGGCCCCGCGCACCCCGGCGCTCCCCCGGCCCCGGGGCGGCGTACAATTCCATCGAGGGGCGCGGCTCGCGCGCGCGCCGCGTGCGGGTGTCCGTCTCGCCCCGCCGTCCGTCGCCAGGTTCCCGGGCGACCTCCGCAACGGCCGTCCGTGACCTGCGGGGAGGTTGTATGGCGACCTCGCGAGGCATCCACGATTTGGTCGAGCGCCAGGGGATGTCGTTCGAGGCGCGCCGCCGCGCCGCGGACGAGCAGCAGGTCGTCCCGGCGCCGCGGGAGCCGTGGATCACGATCTCGCGCCAGCTGGGCTCGGGCGGCAACGAACTCGCCCATCTACTGGCGGCGCGGCTCGGCTGGCACGTGTACGACCACGAGATCGTCGCGCGCATCGCGCGCGCGTCCCACGTCGGCGAGACGATCGTGCGCGGGCACGACGAGCGCCCGGTGGGCGTGCTGCAGGAGCAGCTGTCCGCGCTGATGATCCCGTCGGAGGGCGGGCACGCCGCGTACGTGGACCAGCTGACGCACGTGATCGTGGACATCGCGCGCGGCGGACGCGCGGTGATCCTCGGCCGCGGCGCGAACTGGTTCCTCGACCCCGCGCGCGGCCTGCGCCTGCGGGTCGTCGCGCCGGAGCGGGACCGCGTGCAGCGGGTGCTGGCGCGTCTCGCCGACTCGGGCAGCACCGCGGCGGGCGGCGCCGTGTCGGGTGGCGCTGCGGCGGGTGGCGTCGCGGGTGAGGACGATGCGGCCCGTGCCGCCGCCGGTGGCGCCGCCGCCGGTGGCGCCGCCGCAGGCACCGCGGGTGGCGGCGATGTGGCCCGCGCCGCGGCGGACCGCGTCAAGGCGGGCGGCGCCGAGCGCCCGGCGCTGCGCGCCCTCGAGCAGGACGCGCAGCGGCGCGTGCGCGAGGCCGACGCGGCGCAGCGGGCGTTCGTGAAGCAGTCGTTCGGGCGCGACATCGACGACTCCTCCGGCTACGACCTCGTGCTGAACACCGGAACCCTCGGCACCGAGGCGGCCGCGGACCTCGTCGTGTCCGTCCTGCGCGCGCGCTTCCCGGTCGCGACCGCACACCCCTGAAACCCGCGGGGACCGCACACCCCCGAGACCCGCGGGGACCGCACACCCCTGAGACCCGCGGGGACCGCACACCCCCGGGACCCGCGGGGACCGCACACCCCCGAGACCCGCGGGGACCGCACACCCCCGAGACCCGCGGCGACCGTACCCTCCTGAGACCCGCGGCGGTGCCCGCGCTCCGGCGGCCGGCCCGCGTGTCCCGCCGCGGGATCGTGGCGGGCGCATGGAGGGGTGGGTGCGCTCACGGTCAGTTGCCGGACGCTTCGCCGCGAGCACGAGCGAACGTCCCGTCGCGCCGCTCCAGCCGCGTGACGCGATCGACGCTTCGAGGCGCGCCCTTCTCGGGCTCGTCGTGCTCTTCGCCCGCGGGCGCGGCTCGTGGCGTGCGAGGGGGGCCTTGCGGCTCCACGTGAATCGTCCGGCAAATGACCGCGCGCGTGCAGGTGCCCACATGAGGTGAAGCGGATCGCGCGCGTGCAGGTGCCCGCATGACGCGAAGCGGATCGCGCGCGCGTGCAGGTGCCCGCATCCGTGAAGCGGACGACGCCTCGCTCGGGTCGCCCCGCGTCGCGCGGGCTGCGGTCCCCCTCGGCGACGGCCGCCGCAAGGGTCGGGGCGCCGCATCCCCGCGAGAGACCCTCGCGAGCGACAAACCGGATACGAGGGTCGAGGCAGCCCCCCCGAATTCCCACACCTCGGGGGGGAGAACCCCCTATTCCCCACACGTTGGCGCCCGCGGACGAGATGCTCGGCTCCATTCCCCGTGATCCGGCGCCATTTCGAAAGATCTTGGATGCTGGTGAACGAGCTCCACGCCGGTGAAGACGCGCCGCACGCCCGGGATTCGGGCCAAGTGTGGGAATAAGGGGGTTCTCCCCCCCGAGGTGTGGGAAACGGGGGGTTCTCCCGTCGGCCGGCCCGGCGATCGCGGGAGATCAGGGCGGGCGATCAGAGGCTCGCGATCAGCGCGCGGACGCGCGCGGCCTCGGGATCGCCGGGCGCGAGCTCGAGGAAGCGCGCGAGGTGCGTCTTCGCCTCGCGCGGGCGGGCGAGCGTGTACGCGTACAGCAGCCCGAGGTTGAGGTGCGCCTCGGGCTGCGCCTCCTCGCTGGCGAGCGAGCGGCGGAACAGCGCCTCGGCGCGCGCGGCGTTCCCGGCCTCCGCCGCGAGGTTCCCCAGGTTGAGCGCCGAGATGGCGTCCGCGGGGTCGAGTTCGAGCGCGCGCGCGAACGACGCGGCGGCCGCGTCGCGGCGCCCGAGCGACGCGAGCACCACGCCGCGCTCCTGGAGCGCGAGCGCCGACGCGGGGTACGCGCGCAGGAAGGCGTCGTAGCCGCGCAGCGCCGCGTCGAGGCGCCGCGCGGCCAGGTCCTGCCGCGCGCGCTGCAGCCCGGCGAGGTCGCGCGCGAAGCGGCGCAGGTCCACGCGCGCGCCGGTGCCGCCCGCCACGGTGGCGCCGACGGCGGTGCCGGCAGCACGGGAGGCTGCCGGGGACGACGCCGGGGAAGACGCCGGCGAAGACGCCGGCGCCGACGCCGCGGCAGACGCCGGCGAAGACGCATAGCCGAGGCCGCGCAGCGCGTCGCGCTCGGGGCCCGACAGCACGAGCGCCCCGGCGGTCAGCGCCTCGAGGGGGCCGAGCGCCTCGTCGCGACGCGCCGCTGCGAGCCGCGCGAACGCGGCCCCGTCCGCGCTGCCGGAGAGGTCGCGGACCTGTCCCGGGTCGCGCGCCATGTCGTAGACCTCCGGCGCGGCGCCCTGCTCGAGGAACGCGAGGTCGCCGCGGCGCAGCAGCACGCCGGGCGTGAGGCCGAAGCCCAGCGCCGGGTACGCGGTTTCCGCGGCGAGCCAGCGCTCCGGGCGCGGCGGCGGGGCGAAGAGCGGCTGCCCGTCGGACGCGGCGGCGGGCAGGCCGGCGAGCGACGCGAGCGTGGGCGCGACGTCGACGAGGCCGAAGGGGCCGGGCCACGCGGGCGGCGGCGTGCGCGGCCAGAGGATCAGGGGCACCTCCGTCGTCGCGGCGTAGAGCAGGATCCCGTGCGTCGCCTCGCCGTGATCGCCGAGCGCCTCGCCGTGGTCCGCGGTCACCGCGACGATCCAGCGCCGGATCGTGGGGGCGGGGCTCTGCCCCGCCTGGGCGGGGCGAAGCCCCGCCCCCACTCCTGATTCGGCGCGCACGGCGTCGAGCAGCGGCCCGAGCTGCGCGTCGACGTACGCGACCTCGCCGGCGTACGGCGCGGCGGCGTACTCCTCGCGCCAGGGAGACGGCGGCGCGTAGGGGTGGTGCGGGTCGTAGTAGTGCACCCAGAGGAACAGCGGCGCCGCGCCGGGCTGGGCCGCGAGCCAGGCCCGCGCGCGGGCCGTGGTCTCGGCGGCGGCGCGCGAGGCGGGGGTGACCGACGCGTCCCCCGCGCTGCCGAGGCCGGCGTCGTCGTACGCGTCGAAGCCGCGCGCGAGCCCGTAGACGCGCCGCAGCGGCGCGGCCGAGACGACCGCGCCCGTGCGGTAGCCCGCCGCGCGGAAGCGCTCGGCCAGCGTCACGACGCGCGGCGCGGGCGCGAGCGCGAAGTGCACGTTGTCGCGGATGCCGTGCGCACGCGGCAGGAGCCCGGTGAGCAGCGTCGCGTGGGCCGGCGTGGTGAGCGGGCAGGTCGTGAGGACCCGCGGGACGTAGGTCCCCTCGGCCGCGAGCCGGTCGAGCTGGGGCGTGCGCACGCGGCCGAGCCCCGCGGCGCCGAGGTGGTCCCAGCGCCAGGTGTCGATCGTGACCAGCAGGACCGACGGCTTGACCGCGGACGGCGCGCGGTCCGGCGCGCGGTCCGGCGCGCGGTCCGGCGCGCGGTCCGGCGCGCGGTCCGGCGCAGGCTCCGGGGCGCGGTCCGGCGGATCCGGCGCGCGATGCGCCGCGCGCGTGTCCTTCGAGGCCGGGTCGGCGGCCGCGGTCGCGTCGGGAGCGGGCCGCGCCTTGCACCCGGCCGCAGCCAGCGACAGCACGAGAAGCAGCAGCGCGAGCCAGCGCCCGGCCCCGTGTCGGCCCCCGTTCGCGCGCATCCGGCCCATCCCGTTCGCGTGCCTCCGGCTCCCGATTGCGTGCATCCGGCTCTCCCCGGCTCCCGCGGCGGGCCGGCCGCCTTATATCGATGGCCCTTCAGCGGATTCATCGTACCTACTTCCCTGACCGGGACGTATCCGCTGCACGGCGGGGTTCGAACGCTCACGGACTCTTCAGGATCGTGACCGACGCGGGGCGGCGGCCAGAGGGCCGCCCTTTCGTCTGTCTGCACGGTCCCCGCGCGGCGCCACACGGGACGTCCGGCCGAAGGAGGCTGACCACATGCGCTCGGGCCTGACCGCCAGGATCGTCGTCTTCCTGTTCGCCGCCGCGGGCCTCGCGGCCACGGCCGCACGAGCCGCCGACGCCCCGCCCGTCACGAAGCCGGAGGGCGTGCCGGCCACGCTCGAGCGGCCGGCGGCGATCGCCGGGGCCACGGACGAGCGGGGGATTCCGGTCTCGCGCGGGGTGCCCGCCGGCCCGGCGAACTCGCCCGCGGGCGTGGCGAAGGGGTTCCCGGTCACGCGCAAGATCCAGCGCGGCCAGGCCTTCTGGCCCTACGAGACGCGGCCGCCGTACAACGCGGTCGATCAGCGGGTGGAGTTCCTCGGCGAGGACGAGATCCAGGTCAACGGCGTCGTGACGCTGAACGCGCGCGCCCCGCAGGCGGTCCTGCAGGTCATCCCGGCGGACCTGCGTCTCGACCCGAACCTCCAGCCGTCGCAGGCCGAGGGGTTCTACCTGGTCAAGATCGCGGGCTTCACGCGCACGCAGAAGGAAGTCGACGCCCTCACCGGCGCCGGCGCGGTGCTCGGCGAGTTCATCAACGTCAACACCTACATCGCGAAGATCCCGTCCGAGGCGCTGGGCCGCGTGCGCGCGCTGTCCTGCGTGACCGCGGTGCTCGACTACCAGCCCGCGTTCAAGCTCGGGCCGCGGATCGGGCTCGAGGCGATCCCCGAGAGCGTCGCGCTCGACCCCGGCACCGGGCGCCTGCGCCCCTGGGCGTTCCAGCTCGTGCTCCACAAGGGCGCCGACGTCGAGGAGACGCTGCGCCGGCTCGCGGCCGCGGGCGTCTTCGCGTCCGCGGACCAGGTCGTCGGCAACGACGAGATCAAGGTCGTGACGGTCGAGGCCTGGCCCGAGCAGCTGATCGCGATGGCCCACGTGCCGGGCATCAAGTGGATCTCGGAGCTCGGCTTCGCCGAACCGCACGCGTCGGCGACCAACCCGACCGTGATCCCCATGCTGCTCCAGAACAACGGCGCGTACACGACGTCCACCGGCGCCGGCTGGAAGCTCTGGAACGCCGGCATCGACGGCAACCGGAGCGGCACCGCGCAGGTCGTGACCGTGATGGACAGCGGCCTCACGACGACGAGCGAGCTGTTCGCGCACGACACGCTGAACGTCGGCACGCTCGGCGCCGCGCACCGCAAGGTGGTCGGCTACGACGTCTACGGCGGGGGCGACCTCTGCGTGAACGCCGAGTTCGTCGGCGACGGCGGCCACGGGAACTGGGTCTCCCAGCACGCGGTCGGCTCGATCTCGAACATGACCTCGAATCCCGACACGACGCACCTGCCGAACGTCCACTGGGACAACGGCATTGCGCGCGACGCGAAGCTCTACTTCCAGGACGTCGCGCTGAACGCGTCGAGCAGCGTGAGCCCGCCGCTCGACCTCACGGCGTCGATCCTCGCCGCGATCGGCAAGGGTTCGTGGATCCAGAACCACTCCTGGGGCGCGGCGATCCCGACGTACGACACCCAGCCGTCGTTCCTCGACGGCGCGCTGTACGCGAACCCCGACTTCGTCGTCGCGGTCTCCGCGGGCAACCGCGGCGCGGCGGGCGGCAGCACGATCGGCAACGTCTGCACGTCGAAGAACGCGATCTGCGTCGGCGGCAACGACGCGGCGAACCCGAACAACCTGTTCATCGACTGCAACTACGACGGCGTGGCCGCCTGCTCGGGCGACAACGACCTCGGCTCGAGCCGCGGCCCGGTGGCGACGTCGAACCGCGTGAAGCCGGACATCTGCACGTTCGTCGGCTTCAGCGCGACCGTCGGTGGCGAGCAGATGGCGGGCATCCTCTCGCGCCAGATGTGCCAGACCGACGCAACGAAGACCGTCTACTGGGACTTCTCGAACATCAACTTCTTCGGCGGCACGTCGTTCGCCTCCCCCGAGGTCGCCGGCCTCGCGGCGCTGGTCCGCGACTACTTCCAGTCCGGCTTCTACCCGAGCGGCAGCGCCAACCCGGCCGACGCGATCACGCCCTCCGGCGCGCTCGTCAAGGCCGTCATCCTCGCCTCGGGCGAGGACATGCTCACCGCGGCCTCGCCGACGTCCTCGATCGCGGTCGCGAAGCGCTACTCGAACGACGTCGGCTACGGCCGCGCGAACCTGCCGGGCGTCCTCCACGTCGGCAGCGGCGCCCCGTTCCTCTGGGTCCGCAACAACGACGCGCTCGGCGACAGCGCGACCCGCACGTTCTACTACAACATCAACGGCAACACGATGCCGCTGCGCGTGATGCTGGCCTGGTACGACGCGGCGGGCAACGTGATCCAGAAGGACGCCGACCTCCGGGTGACCGTCGGCGGGAAGTCCTACTGGGGCAACGACCTCGTCGGCGGCTGGGGGAACCCGTCGTCGACGCTGCGCGACCACACGAACAACACCGAGGGCGTCTTCCTCGACGCGGCGCACGGCCTGCCCGCGTCGGGCACCGTCCAGGTGGACGTGATCGGCTACAGCAACCCGGGCGGGATGACGTTCTCGCTCGTCGTCGCCGGCGACGTCGCCAGCCAGGACGTCGTCCAGGTCTCGCTCGACAAGGGCAAGTACACCTGCCTCGACGAGGCGCGGATCACGGTCAACGACGCGGGCGCCACCTCGCCGGTCTCCGTGATCGTGACGAGCCGGGACTCCGGCGGCAACGTCCTCGACACCGAGACCGTGACCTGCGCCGGCGGCAACGGCGTGTTCACCGGCTCGCTCTGGACCGGCAGCGGCATCACGGTTTCGGACGGCGGCACGCTGACCGCGGCCTACGCCGCGGCCAACCCCGCGGTCTCCGATCTCGACTGCAACGTCACCGTGGCCGACGCCGGCTACCTGGTCCAGGGCGGCTGCGACAACGCCGCCGCGGGCTCCGACATCGTCGCCGGCCCGCTCTCGAACGGCGGCAGCAACGAGTACTACAACCGCTACATGGACGGCGGCGAGTACTCGAGCTACACGGTCGGCTTCGTGAACCAGACCGGCGTGGACCTCAGCGACGTCTACGTGCACCTGAGCTTCTCCGGGCCCGGCGCTTCGAAGATGCTGGTCTTCAACAACCCGGTGAAGATCGGCGGCCTGCCGGCCGACGGCCTCTCCGGCGCGGTCTTCCAGGTCCACACGGACCCCTCCGTGGCCGGCCTGACCAGCGTGGACTTCCACTTCGACATCACGTCGCCGATCGACGGCTACACGACGCCGGTGCGCCTGACGCAGACGCGGTTCCTCCAGGCGAACGACCAGATCTCGCGCCAGCAGCAGTGCAGCACCTTCGACACCGCGCTCGCGCCCTGGTACGAGTCGATCCTCACCTGCACCGGCTGCGTCGGGAACCCCTGGCGCTGGACCGGGTCCGCCACCAACCCGGCGACCGTCGGCAGCGAGACGCGCGTGGACGGTTCGTGCGGCAGCGGGATCAGCAACGCGGCCCTGATGGTCGGCAACTCCGGGACGTCCACGACGAGCACGAACTTCCGCGCGAAGGCGGACTCGATGGCGCTGCTCCGGTTCCAGCCGGCGCTGCGCGGCAACGGCCCGAACGGGCAGCCCTACCACTTCGTCTGGCGCTGGCACTCGTTCTACCACGCGTCCGAGGAGGCCGGGGACCAGAGCGGCGCCTGGGGCGTGTTCTACAACCACGAGTGGAACAGCACGACGAACCCGACCGCCGACCAGGCGCGCAACTTCCCGCTCGGCCTCGGCATGTACGCCCACACCGTCTTCGATTACGCGCCGAGCGGAACCGGCAGCTGGAACTGGGACGCGCCGAACGGCGGGACCCCGGACGACCCCCGGCTCGGGCCCAGTTCGGGCGGCGCCCCGAACCAGCTCTTCATCACGTTCGGCAACGCGGTCGAGGGGCTCGCGACCGATGCGACGTGGTTCGCCTACGGGCACGAGCACGGCGACATCACGCTCTTCGGCGGGACCGACACCAGCCGCCGCGACGTCGCGCTCGACAACGACCGGCTCGTCTACGACCAGTACTACACCGCCGCGCAGGCCGGCGCGTCGTGCGGCGCCGGCGGCCAGGTCGGCCAGGTCGCCTTCGACCGCTACAGCTACGACGACTGCCCCGCCGCAACGGCGGTGGTGAGCGTCCTCGATCCCAACGCCGTCGCCCCGCTGCAGGTCACCGTGATCAGCGCCGGCACCGGGGACTCCGAGGTCGTGACGCTGACCGGCGCGGCGCCGTACTTCTCCGGCGCCGTGACCCTTGCGACCGACACCGGGCGCGGCGCGAACAACGGCACCCTGTTCGTGCTTCCCGGCGAGCGGCTCCAGGCGACGTACACCGACGCGGCGCCGGCCGGCAGTTCGACGGCGTTCGCCTTCGACAGCTGCCCCGGCGGCGACGTGGTGCTCGAGTCGACGGCCCAGGTCTCGGACAACGGCGACAACGACGGCGTCGCCGACAACAACGAGTCGGTGACGATCGACATCGCCATCCGCAACAACATGACGGTGCCCCTCGTGAATGCGCGCGTGCGCATCTTCCCGGAGTCGACGGACACCATCGACTGCGCCGGGGACAACGAGGCCTACTACGGCACCGTGCCGGCCCTCGCCTCGGCGACCAACCCGGCCTCCGACCGGTTCACGTTCCACGTCGCGCCGTCGGTCGCCTGCTCGAACTGGCAGACGCCGCCGAAGGGGCGTTTCACCGTCGTCGTCACCGCCGACGACGTCTACGGCGCGAACCTGCTGCAGACGTTCTCGATCGACCTCGACCTCGACGCGACCTCGGGCTCGACCTACACGCTGAACCAGACGTTCGACAGCAACCCGAACTGGTCCACCTCCGCGACGCCGGACGACGACGGCGCCTGCACCGAGAGCTACGTCAACAACTTCCATTGGTGCGCGGCGTGCGGCAACGCCGGCGCGGGCTACGGCGCGTGGCGCGGGGACGCCGCCTTCGGCACGTCGGGCCAGAACTACGGCGACGGGCCGGCCAACGCGGCGTGGGACTCCTCGACGCTCTACACCCCGGTCCTCTACGCCAACGGCGCGGTCACGGTCAACTTCTCGCTCGCGTACCGCACGGAGCAGGGCTACGACGGCGCGCTCGTCCAGTACCGGCTCGACAACGGAGCCTGGACGACGCTCCCCTTCACGAGCCCCGCGCAGGCGGCCACGACGAACCAGGACTACTGCAGCCCGCTCGCGGTGGGCGCGACGGCGTGGACCGGCAACGGCGTCAGCTGGACGACCACCAGCACCTCGAACGTCCCCGCGACGGCGAACCAGAAGGTGCAGTTCCGCTGGCGGCTCGGCAGCGACTCGGTCGGCGGCGGGACCAGCTACGGCGGCCTCGGCGTCGACAACGTCGTGATCACGAACCTGCAGCAGCGGCAGGCCTGCGAGGTCACCCGCAACACCGGGCTTCCCGGCTGCTGCGGCGCGATCTCCGGCCTCGCGAACAACACCGCGACGGACCTCGACCCGGCCGGCGACACCGGCGTGCAGGTCACCTGGGCGCAGGACCCGGCGGACTGGGGCGACGGCGGCGCCGGGACGCGCACCTACGACGTCCTGCGCGACGGGGTGCCCGTGGCGAGTTCGCTCGCCTACGGCACGACGTCGTTCACCGACAACACGGGCGTGAACGGGCTGGCGTACACGTACAGCGTCCGCTACCGCAGCGGCTGCGGCAGCACGACGACGACGGCCGGCGTGACGGCCGCCGACGAGGCGTGCGCCGTGCCGGTCCCGTCCGGCAGCGCCGACCTCGCGCTCGCGGGCAACGACCTGACCTGGACGGCGCTGCCCAACGCCTCGCACTACGACGTCGTGCGCGGCGGGGTCGGGGCGCTCGTGTCCTCGGGCGGCGACTTCGCCTCGGCCACGGCCGCGTGCGTCGCCAACGACCTCGCGGCGACGACGCTGACCTACGGCACGACGCCGGCGGCCGGCGACGCGTACTGGTTCCTCGTGCGGGGCGTCAGCTGCGCGGGCGGCGGCAGCTACGACGACGGCACCCAGCAGGGGTCGCGCGACGCAGAGATCGCCGCCTCGCCGTCCTCCTGCCCGTAGCGCGGGGCGCGCGTCGTCCCCGCGCGCGCTTCGTCACCGCGCGGGCGACGAAACCGCAGGGGCGGGCCTCGCCGAAGGCGATGGTCCGCCCCGTCCCACGATCGCGCGCGCGCTCATTGAAACACGTTCGTTTCGAACCGGAGGGCGGCCCAAGGGCCGCCCCTACGGGCGTCCGTGGTCAGGCGGGGACGCCGCCCGACACGGCCGCGACCGCGGCCTCCTCGGTGGGGTGGATCTTGAAGACGCGGTCGAGCCGCGTCAGCTTGAGCACGCCCAGCACGCGCGGGTCCACCTGGCACAGCACAATGTTGCCGCGCGGCCCCAGCTTCTTGCGGCAGGTCACGATCGCGCCGAGGCCGGTGCTGTCGAGCAGCTCGACCTCCTTCATGTTGATCACCAGCCGCTCGCGCCCGGCCGCGACCAGCGCCAGGACGGCGTCCTTGAACGGCCCCGCCGCGTGCGCGTCGAGCGCGCGGCCGACGACCCGCACGACGACGGCCTCCCCCATGGTGACGGTCTCGATCGACATCGTGGATCCCTTCCCCTAGTCGGCGGCGGAGAAGCGCCCGGCCGGCAGGGCCGCGGGCGCGAAGCGGGTCATCGTCAGCGTGTTGCGGCCGTCCGCAACGGTGTACCGCACCTCGTCCATCAGGGCGCCGATGAGGAAGAGCCCCATCCCGCCCTCGGGCAGGTTCTCGATGTCGGCCGGGTCGAACTCCGGCGGCCGCGGGCGCGGCGGCTCCCGCATCGGCTCCCCGCGGTCGGCGACCGCGAGCACGACGCGGTCCCCGTCGGCGACGCAGGCGATCTCGATCGTCCCCCCGGGCTGCAGCCGGTAGGCGTGCCGGATCGCGTTGTTCGCCGCCTCGGTCACGCACAGCTCGGCCTGCGCGGCCTCGAGCGCGTCGCCGCCCGCGGCGACCAGGAACTCGCGCACGGCGCGCGCCGCGGGCGCGACGGCCGCGAGGCGGCTGTCGATCGCGAGGCGCAGTTCCCGTGGCCCGTGAGGGGGGGAGTTCTGCCCGTGGGGGTGGGGCTCTGCCCCACCCGCCCCACGCGCCCCACCCGCCCCACCTGCCCCACCCGGGCCGCACCGGTCGCGCATCCGTCCCCCCGGGCCGCCGTCACGCCCGCTCGAGCGCGAGCAGCGTGACGTCGTCCTCGAACCCGCGGTCCCCCGCCCACCCGGCGACCGCGCCCGCGAGCCGGTCCAGCCCCTCCTCGAGGTCCGCGCCGCGCGTCGCCTGCGCGCCCGCGAGCAGCCGCTCCGGCCCGAACGGCTCCCCCTCGGCGTTGCGGCACTCGGTCACGCCGTCCGAGTAGAGGAACAGCCGGTCCCCCGGCCCGAACGGGACGAGCTGCTCCTCGAACGCGACGTCCGGCAGCATCCCCACCGGGAAGCCGCTGTCCTCCGCGAGCCACATCCGGCCCGCGGTGACGAGCAGCGGCGGCGGGTGCCCGGCCTGGACCAGGCGCAGCGTGCCCGCGCGGGCGTCCACCACGCCGTAGATCAGCGTGAAGTACTTCATCGCGTCGCCCGGCTCCTCGAAGCGCCGGTTCAGCTCGGACGCGACCTGCGCCGGCTCGCCGAGGAAGTCGTTCCCGGGGCCGGGCGTGAGCATCTTGCTGACCGAGAACGAGAGCATCGCGGACGCCGCGCCGTGGCCCGCCACGTCGAGCACGTAGAAGCCGACCCGGTGCGCGTCGAGCACGAACCAGTTGAGGATGTCGCCCGCGACGTAGCCGGTCGGGAAGAAGCGATAGGCCGAGCGGACCCACGGCACGCCGTCCAGCGCGGCCGGCAGCAGGCTGGCCTGCATCGCCGCCGCCGCCTTGAGGTCCCGCTCCGCCGCGTCGTAGGCCTCCGTAAGGCAGCGGTTGCGCTCCTCGAGGTTCCGCTCCAGCTCCAGGATCCGCTCGCCCGCGCGCAGCCGGACGCGCAGCTCCGCGCGGTTGAACGGCTTGAGGACGAAGTCGTCGGCGCCGGCCTCGAGCCCCTCGACCAGCGCCTCCTTGGCCGGGTTCGCGGTCAGCAGGATCACGTACACGTACCACGGGACGCCGAAGGTGCGGATCCGGCGGCAGAGCGCCGGGCCGTCGAGGTTCGGCATCATCCAGTCGCTGATCACGAAGCCGATCCGCTCGCGGCGCAGCGCCTGCCAGGCCTGCTCGCCGTCCTCGGCCTCGACGACCTCGTGCCCCCAGCCGCGCAGGCAGGCCGCGAGCTGGCGCAGGCTGATGCGGTCGTCGTCCGCGATCAGGATCTTCAAGCGGCGTCCCCGGGGGCCGGGCAGGCCCCGCCGGGGCGAACATCGGGCGCCTCCCCCGACCCGGTCAAGGCATGCCCGCCGGGCGCCGGTCCCGTGCGCTGGCGCCCGCTCCCGCCGGACCTAGCTTTCCCGTGGGAGGCACCGTGGCGACCAGCACCGACCGCCCCGGAACGGGCCCGGCGGGTCCGCGCGCGCCGACGGGCCCGCGCGAGCCGGCGGGTCCGCGCGCGCCGAAGGGCCCGCGCGAGCCGGCGGGTCCGCGCGCGCCGGCGGGCTGACTCGTGGGGGTCGGGGGGGGGGGGGGGGGGGTGGTGGGGGGGGGGGGGGGGGGGGGGGGGGGGGGGG
>JADHED010000928.1_pt1 | contig 28251 bp, 23 predicted proteins | sample 8952041 | NCBI WGS metagenome assembly JADHED01 (sample SAMN16124423, study PRJNA663239) | bioreactor sludge metagenome | isolation source: sludge (control) | place: India:Bengaluru | collected 2018-09-08
TAACAGCGCCTTCCATTCTAATAATCCTATTAAAAGAATGAAAGGACAATTAATTTATGCAGAAATCATTAGAAAAACTAATAAAATCATCTTTAATCAAACTACAGGTAAAGGATATAAACCTAGAGACCTAGTTCAACCGATGAGATATCCCAACGTTGTTTATTCATACGTTTTAAAAAGAATTAAAAGACCAATGACTACTGAAAACATTGATAACTTAGCCATAGTTACCAACCTTAGACATTACTTAGCCAAACACGGTTCAAATTATAAAAATAATGATTACTTTAAAATTAAGGATTTATCAGTAGCGCTAAATATGTTGCACAAATATTCTTCTGAACAGGAAAGAGATCTTCTATTATCTTATTTATCCTTACAAAAACTTATTGAAATATTTAATTAACATGAAAATTATAATTCTCACCGATTATCAAGGTCGCTTTGGATCAAAATATAACTCTGTACCGTATAGATCAGGCTTAGATCTGGATCTTCTAAGGAAGTACATATCGGTTGAAAATGTAAAAGTAGAGTTCCAAAATTTTTCTAACCTTAACTTAAAACAAATTTCAATTTCGGATACAATCTATATACATGATTCCATTGAAGATACAAATTATCTTTATAAGGAATATATTGAAGATATTGTTTACGCTTTGGAACTAAAAAACGCCAAAATCTATCCTGGGTACAAGTTTTTAAGATCTCACAATAATAAAGTATTTATGGAATTTTTGAAACAATTAGTTTTGGATGACTCTTACAATAACTTATTTTTCAAACATTTTGGATGCTATGAGGAATTTAATAATACTCTTCAAGAAATAAAATACCCAATTGTTTTAAAAGGAGCGCAGGATGCCCAAGGTAGGCGAGTTCGGCTGTTGACACAGGTTAGTAAAACTAAAACTCTCATAAAGAACATTTCACAATCTAAATCTTACCTACTTGCAATTAAAGAAATAATTCGGACCTTTATTCATTCTAATTATAAAAAGGAATCACAATATAGAAATAAGTTCATTTTGCAGCAATTTATTCCTAAACTAAAGAATGATTGGAAAATTTTAATATTTGGAGAAAGGTATTATATTCTAAATAGAGGGATAAAAAAGGGTGATTTCCGTGCAAGTGGAAGTAAAACAAATTACAAATTTGGATCGCAAGCTGAACCTCCAATTGGCATTTTTGATTTTGCACGAGACATATTTTGTTTTTTCAAAGTGCCTTACATCTCATTAGATGTTGCTTTTGACGGAATGAACTATTATTTAATAGAATTTCAGTTTGTTTGCTTTGGATCTTCTACTCATCTTAAATCTGATTGCTATTATGTAAAATCAAATGCAGAGTGGAAGCCTATTTCTGAAAATTTAGATTTAGAGAGACTTTACGCTGATAGCATTTCACATTTCATAAAATATAATTCCCTGTTTTGAAAATACTACATATTTTTCGGGAGGATATAGAATTTCCTAATTATTTAATTAGATGTCAGTTAAAGACATTAACAGATGGAAGTATAGAAGTCATTACATTGCCGATCAGAAATGGTGGCATTCTTGGCTATCTTTCGGCTTTTTTCAAAATAAAAAAGGCTGTTCATCATAACCAAATAGAATTAATACATGCACATTACGGACTTACTGCTTTTATCACCAGGATAGCCACTTCAAAGCCAGTTGTATGCTCGATTATGGGTAGTGAGATATTCTCAGGTTTTTTTCTACGAAAATTAGTCAAAATATTTGCGGGTCATTTCTGGAATGCTACTATTGTAAAATCATCAAAAATGCAGCATTATTTAAAACTAGAAAATATAAATGTTATTCCAAATGGCGTATCGCTAGAAGCTTTCTATAATATTAGTAAAACTACCTCAAAAAAAAGATTGTCACTTTCATATAAAGAAACCGTCTTATTCGTTTCAGTTGATCCCAATAGCAAAGTAAAAAACCTATCTCTTGCGCATGAAGCTATTAAATTACTAAATGATTTCAATATAGAACTACAAGTTATATCTAGAATTCCAATAAGTGAACTGGTGTATTTTTTTAATGCAGCAGACGCATTAATTCTTACTTCACTTTCCGAAGGTTCTCCAAATGTCATTAAGGAGGCCATGGCTTGTAATTGTCCGATCGTTTCAACTGATGTTGGGGATGTGGCTGAAATTATTGAAGGGGTGGAGGGATGCTTCTTGGCTTCATTTGATCCTGAAGATTTTGCCCAAAAAATAAAACTAGCCCTGGAATTCTCACGCACCAAGGGTAGAACGAAAGGAAGGGAAAGAATCATTCAACTAGGGCTGGATTCCGAAACCATTGCGAATAAGTTAGTCGAAGTATACAAAAGAGTCTTGAAATAATGTGTGGTATATGTGGCATATATAGTTTTAACGGATCATTCGTACAGGAGGCATCTATTCAGATGATGATGAAGGTCATGCTGAATAGGGGTCCCGATGATAATGGAATTTTTACTGATCAAAATATTGGTTTGGGCTTTGTTCGGCTCAGTATCCTTGACCTTAGTTTAAACGGACATCAACCCATGTTTGCCCAACATGGAAAATACGTAATTGTATACAATGGCGAATTGTATAATTATATTGAAATCAGGGAAATACTAAAACACAAATATGCTTTTCATTCCAATACAGATACCGAAGTTATTCTGTATTCATTCATGGAATGGGGTGAAGCCTGTCTTCACCGGTTTAACGGAATGTTTTCCTTTGCTGTTCTGGATATAGAAAATCGGGAAATATTCATTGCCAGAGATCGGTTTGGCATTAAACCGCTGTATTATTTTCACAACAATGATGTCTTTATTTTTGCTTCTGATATCCAGCCTATTCTCAGAATGATGCCACAAAAAGCCGAAGCAAATGACAGTACTATTTTCGATTTTCTGCTAACGAATAGAACCAATCACAACTCCAATACTTTTTTCAAAAATATATCCAAATTGCAGCACGGTCATACTGCAAAAATCAATAACCACACTGTTGATATTAAACCTTGGTATATTCTTCGGGATCATATACCAGATAGAGGCTTGGACAATGCAGAAGAATATCTTCAACTTCTCACCGACAGTGTAAGGCTACAAATGAGAAGTGATGTACCGGTCGGCGTGTGCTTAAGCGGCGGGATTGATTCTTCTACAATCACTAGGATTATTACTGAGAAAATTGGAATCCGTGATATACATACATTTTCCGCCGTTTATGATATCCAGGACAAAGAAGATGAATCTGTATTCATTTCCGGCTTTAAGAATGAATTAAAAAATATGCATTTTACCTATCCTACATCAGATCGATTACATGCAGATCTGGATAGGTTTACATATGCAATTTGCGAACCGATCCCCGGCACCTCTGAGTATGCTGAATTCTGCGTTATGGAGCTTATGAAGGATTACTGTACTGTGGGATTAAACGGCCAGGGAGCTGATGAAGTGCTTGCAGGTTATCCTTATTTTTATGGCGCATATTATTATGAGCTGCTCAGGGAATTTAGGATTGCAAAATTATGCAGAGAATGCTTTTTCAGCTATCTAAATTACCCTTCCGTTTTGCCTTTTTATTCATTGTTACTCTATGCTTCTCCTGGTTTTATTCAAAAATATGCTTTTCATTCCAGGAATTCTATCATCGCAGATGAATTCTTCTCAAATCATAAATCAGAAAAATTCGATGATTTATTCTCCTCCTTTTATCAATTTAACAGTCTGAAAGACTTCATTATAAAGCACTTTGAATATAAATTCGAACATCATTTGCTTTGGGCGGACAAATCATCCATGTATTTTTCACTAGAAACAAGATTTCCCTTTCTGGACCACCGGTTAATTGAAAAAAGCATTGCAACTGAAAACGATTTAATCATCAATAGGGGTATCAACAAATATATTCTTCGAAAATCAACGGAAGGATTGGTACAAGATAAAATCAGGTTACGCAGGGACAAAAATGGTTATGAAACTCCGGAGAATTCCTGGTTCAGATCTCCAAAATTCAAAACATTGATTGCCGATCTGACAAACAGTGATTCTTTTAAGCATCGTGGCTATTTTGATCAAAAAATAGTTCAGGATGTAATTTCCAGACACAATCAATCTGAAATTGATGCGGGGGGTCATATCTGGAAAATGGTGCATCTGGAATTATGGTTTAAAAGATTTATCGATCAACCATGGTGGCAATAATTGATTATGAAATGGGCAATGTGCGATCTGTTCAGAAAGCCGTAATTCGTCTAGGTTATGAATGCATCGTAACACACGAAAAAAAAATTCTGAGCAAAGCAGACAGGCTTATTCTGCCAGGTGTTGGTCATTTCACAAAAGGAATGGAAAATCTTTTGAAATTCGATCTTGTTGATTCATTAAATGAGATTATATTGTCCGATAAAAAACCCCTTTTGGGAATTTGCTTGGGAATGCAATTATTAACGAATTTCAGTGAGGAAGGAAATTGTGCAGGATTAGGATGGATAGATGCAACAACCCGATATTTCAGCTTTAGCGATCACAAATATAAAGTGCCTCATATTGGCTGGAATTCAATAACGATTCAAAAAGAAAGCAAATTGCTAAATGGTATTCCAAATGATTCGCATTTCTACTTCGTGCATTCCTATTTCGTAGAATGCAGCAACGCAGAAGATATATTGACCACATCAGACTATTGTATTTCATTTACCAGCGCAATTGAAAAAGAAAACATCTATGCGGTTCAGTTTCATCCGGAAAAGAGCCATGATGCGGGTTTACAATTGATTTCTAATTTTCTGCAACTCCCATGATTCATGTTTAGACCCAGAGTAATTCCCGTTTTGTTGTTAAAGAACAATGGTCTGGTAAAAACTATCCGCTTTAAAAATCCGCGTTATATCGGAGACCCGATCAATGCAGTGAAAATTTTCAACGATCTGAAGGTTGATGAACTGGTATTTCTTGATATTTCGGCAACACCAGAAAATCGTTGCATCTCTGTTGACCTCGTGAAAAACATCGGCGATGAAGCTTTTATGCCTTTTGCTGCTGGTGGTGGCATAACCAGCTTTCGTGAGGCCTCAGAAATCATAAACAACGGGGCTGAAAAAGTAGTAATAAATACAGGTATCATTAAAAATCCCAAACTGTTAAATGAACTGGCTGGTGTGTTCGGGAATCAAAGTATCATTGCTGCCGTTGATATCAATATGGATATCTGGGGAAAATACAGGATTTTCAGCAATCATGGACAAACAAAATCTTCGCTTGAGCTTGTTCCATACCTGAAGATGTTGGAGGCAGAAGGTGCCGGCGAGATATTAATAAATGCGATACATAAGGATGGCACCAAAAAAGGATTTGATCTTGATCTGATTAAAATCGCAAGTGAGACTGTCAGGATACCTGTTATTGCTAGTGGTGGTGCAAGTAACCTAAGCGATCTGAACAAGGCTGTCAAAACAGGAGGCGCCATGGCAGTGGCTGCCGGAAGTATATTTGTTTATCATGGGGCACGGGATGCTGTTTTGATAAACTATCCAACCCAAATCGAGCTTTTGCAACTTTTTAATGAGAATTGACTTATCATGAATGAAACCAAGAATGTAATCACCTGTTCTAAAGGCGTATGGAATACTACGATATACAATATCTCATTTGATTCTGATGGTATTTCCAATTACTGCCATCTTCAAAATAACTTAATGGCGCAATATCCCCGGGGCGAAAAAGGCAAATCTGATTGGGATAATATTGTAAATCAAATTAAAAAACGCGGGCAGAATAAAAGATATGATTGTGTGATAGGTGTGAGTGGCGGCACAGACAGTTGCTATTTATTACATATAGTCAAAGAATATGGACTCCGGCCTCTTGCCGTGAATCTGGACAATGGCTGGAACTCAGACATTGCAGTTAGCAATATCAAATTGATTACAAATGCGCTTAATATTGACCTCGAGACATACGTTATTGATTATGAAGAAGTAAAGCGTGTATTGAAAGCATATATGTATGCCGGCCTGCCGTGGATTGACAGTCCCACTGACCAGGCTATAAAATCCACCCTTTATAAAATTGCGGCAAAGGAGGGTATCAAGTTTGTTTTGAACGGTAGTGATTTCAGAACAGAAGGAAAACAACCCTTGGAATGGACGTATTCCGACGGAAGGCAGCTAGAATATGTGGTAAGTAAATATGCCCCTGGTAAATTAAAGAGTTACCCATATTTGCCAATGTCTGCCTATGCAATATATGGTTATCTCAAAGGAATCCAGGTAATTCGTCCCTTGTATTTTCTTCCTTATAAGAAATCAACTGCACGTGCATTATTGGAATCTAAATATGGTTGGAAGTATTACGGCGGGCATCATCATGAAAATGTGTTTACCAAATTTGCTATTTCCTATTGGATGCCCAGGAAATTCGGCATGGATAAACGGATAATTACCTTATCGGCTCAGGTTTTATCTGGTGAAATAACACGTGATGATGCTTTGGATGAAATTTCGAAGCCTCCGTATGACCCGCAACAGATGGAACTCGACCGACTATATGTCGTTAAAAAACTGGATTTGGATGAAATGGAATTTCAGAAAATTTGGAATACCCCAAACCGGTCTTTTCATGATTATCCTTCCTATTACCCCTTACTTAAACGCTATAAGAATATCATTGCTTTATTTTCAGATAAGATCTTTTCATTTCGCCCCGGCACCCTGGAACAAGTTTGAAATGGTCTGACCATAACCAACTAAATACCATTTCATGCAACTTCAGATCACCGAAATCAAGCCTGCAAATGAAAAATGGTTTGATTTTATTTCCTCTCATCCCCAAGGCAATTATTTCCAGTCTCCTTCTTTTATCCAGACTATTTCAGATGTTCCTGGTTATCGTCCGGTGCATTTGTTTTTATTGAATTCCAGTGATCGTTTGATGGGGGTTCTCTGCGGTGTCATTCAGCAGGAAGGCAGCGGAATTAAAGCAAAAATGTCATCAAGGTTGATCTGCTGGGGCGGACCTCTGGTCCATGAAAACCGTTCTGATTTAATGAAATACTTGGTTGAGCAATTGCTCTCCAGCTTTAAAAAGAACATTATCTATATTGAATTCAGAAATCTGTTTGAGCAAAAAGCCAATAATAAATCCTTCCATGCACTCGGATTTGCCTATAAACCACATATCAACTACCTCGTTAAGCTAGATAACCCGGTTGCTGTAAAAAAAAGAATGAGTGAAAGCAAGCTCAGACAGATTAAATCATCCATTAAAAACGGTGCAGTTATTGAGGAAGTAATAACACATAGCGACCTCGTAGAACTATATTCCGGCCTTTCTGAATTGTATCGGTCAAAAATCAGAAAGCCCCTGGCCCCGCTAAAATTTTTTGAAAACTTTATGGAGGAAACAGGATCGGGAAGAATATTCATAATCAAATACCAGGGAGAACTCATTGGAGGCATTGTGTGCCCGGTTTATTTATCTGAATACATATATGAATGGTATGTGTATGGCCATGATGGCTTAATTAAGGGTATATTCCCAAGCGTGCTTGCTACCTGGGCTCCCATAGAATATGGCTTACGGGTCGGTCTTAAGCAATTTGATTTCCTGGGGGCCGGCTCTCCGGATAAGGACTATGGCGTGCGGGAATTTAAATCGAAATTCGGTGGTACTGAAGTTGAATATGGCCGTTTCATTAAATTAACCCGACCTACATTTTACTATCTTGGCAAAATAGGAGTCTTCATCCTGGGCAAACTGAAAATGATATGAAGATTCTCATTGATATCGGTCATCCTGCCCATGTCCATCTTTTCAAAAACGTAGCTTGGATACTCCAGCGAACAGGTCATGAAATCCTTTTCACATGCAGGGAAAAAGAATTTGAAATCCAACTTCTTCAACAATACAATTTCGCCTACAAATCCTTTGGTAAGAAATACAATTCACGTATTGGAAAGCTGGTGGGTTTAATGGAGTTTGATATAAAGGAAGCACTCACTGGACTTAAGTTTAAACCCGATATCCTGTTAAGTCATGGTTCAATATATGCTGCGCATGCAGCATTCCTTTTAAGTAAGCCGCATATTGCCCTGGAGGATACCGGTAACAAGGAACAGGTAAGGTTATACATGCCTTTCACAAAATCAGTGATAACTTCCAATGTGTTCCCATATGATTATGGCAATAAACAGATTCGTATCAACTCTCATCATGAACTAGCCTATTTGCATCCCAATTATTTTGTACCTGATCCTCTTTTTCTCAATCGAATTGGCCTGGATAAAAATGACCGATACGTCATATTAAGATTTGTTGCTTGGAATGCCTCACATGATGTAGGTCAAAAAGGCTTGGGAATCTCTGAAAAACAAGACATCGTTAAAAGACTTGCCCGTAATTTCCGGGTAATGATCTCCTCTGAAGGATCTCTTCCTGTGGATATGGAACCCTATCGCGTTTCATTTGCCCCCCATGACATTCACAATGCACTCTACTTTGCCGATATGTTCATAGGAGAAGGAACTACAATGGCTATGGAAGCCGCAATCTTAGGAACGCCCTCTGTATACTGCAACACGTTACAATATAACAATGTAGCAGATATGGAGAAGTATGGGCTTCTTTTTAATTATAGTTTTGACAACAATATTGGGGATAGTATCATCAACTTAAGCGTAAAAAAGGACCTCAAATTAACGCTTGTACAGGCCCGAAATAAAATGCTTGAGGAAAAAGTTGATTTAACAAGATTCCTTGTTTGGTTCATTGAAAATTATCCAGTCAGTAAAAACATGGTATTAGCAAATGAAAATTACCAATAATTTTCACTGAATCATCGTTTTACGAAATTTCCATAACCGAATATGCGATCGATTAGGCATTCTATTCATTTTGACATAGGCCATCCATTTCATTTTCATGTATTTAGTAAACTAGTAAAGTGTCTTAATAAGAGTGATAGAATTATACTAGTGACCGCAAGAGACAAAGATTGTAATCTAATTCTTCTTGAAAAGAGCAATATTGAATATATAAATCGAGGACATGGTGGCAGAACAATATTGACAAAGTCAGTATATTTTCTACGAGTTCTATTCCTTTTCTTAAGATTAAAATCAAAATATCATTCTAAATTATTAATAGGTTTTTCATCTCCGTATCTTTCATTTCTTTCAAAAATTACGGGTACTCCATTTATTGCATTTGACGATACCGATAATGATACGTTAACCTGGTGTTGTTATGCCCCATTTGCAAAATCAATCCTCACCCCGGTGTCCTTTCCTCATAAAAGACCACATAAGCAAATTCGGTTTAACGGTTGCTTTGAATTGACCTATCTGCATCCGAAATACTTTGTGCCTGATTCGTCAATATTAGAAAAGTTAAATATCAAGCATAAAGAATCTTACATTATCATAAGGTTCGTAAACCATTCCTCATTGCATGACCACCATGTGCAACATATTGGCAGAAGTGAGAAGTTAAGACTTTTGAGCACACTTATGCCATTCGGAAGGCTCTTTATTTCATCCGAAGAACCATTGGAGGAAGAATTCAAGCCATTTGGTTTTAGCCTAAACCCTGACGAAATGCACCAGGCCATGGCGTTTGCTTCATTCGTAATAGGAGAAAGCGCCACCATGGCTTCCGAGGCAGCAGTATTAGGCGTACCTGCTATTTTCTTTGATCCGGTTGGTCGATGCTATACCCGGGAAGAAGAAGAAAAATATGGATTGGTTTTTCGGTATGATCCTACTCCAGATGGGGTCGAAAGAGGAATAAAAAAAGCCATTGACTTGTTACGTGATCCAAATACCAAAGCCATTTGGCAGGAGAAAAGAAAAAAATTCCTCGAAGACTCCGTTGATGTTCAAGCCTTTTTGATCTGGTTTGTTGAGAATTATCCCGAGAGCGCACGGATTATGAAGGAGAATCCGGATTATCAGTACAATTTTAGGTAGGAGGTGACGCGTGACTCGTGACAAGTGAGCATGGGAATTGGTAAAATCAAGGGTTGAGTCTAACGGCTTATAAATCGCTTGAGGAGATTTTTAAAATTCTGAAATACAAGTTCCTTTGTCCAGGGTATCATCCGGTCATCCCAACGTTGCGGGTGTATGGTGATCATCATCTGATCGGGCATTTGTCCGGAATTTAATAACCGGATAATATCTTCTGTCCTCCCCATCCGCCAGTTTTCCAAATCCCTTGCTCCCTCGCCTATCGAATCTTCCACGTACCCATTTCTTCCTCGTCCCTTGTCCCTCGTCCCTTGTCCCTCGTCCCCTGTCCCTCGTCCCTTCTCCCAACTTTTAGTTTTTATCATTTCACTTTTCACTTTATCTCGGATACTCACCCTCTCCCCGTCCCACCGTCTCCCGGTATCCGTTAGGTACATCACCTTACTGAAATCCGCATCAAAGTAAGGTTCCCCAATAATTCCAAAGTCCCTGTAGTTATACTTATCCCAAAGCTTTCGGTTGTCAAACCGTGAGAGTGGACTGCCATGCATGCAGATTGTCGAAATGGGTTCGACCTGGCGGAGTTTTGCCAGGTGTTGGGTGAAAAGCGCTATGGCTTTCTCATAATCACCACGGGCCAACGCAAGGTCTTCATAATGATACCCAATTTCATGGCCAAGCCGGTATATTTCTCGAATGACCTCTTCATTAAAACTTTGGGGTACGATTCTGAAGTAATAGGTGCCTTTTATACCCAGTTCAGCCTCAAGCTTTGCTGTAGCCAGTGAGTTAATTTTACGGGCATCCACATCATGCCGGAGAATGACGGCTTTAGGGGCAGGGTTTTGAAGAAATTCGGCGAAGGGCTGGAACTGGTAATGCTGCGCCTTCAGGGCCTCGAGGAGCCGGCGGTAGGTAGTGAGGGTGAAGTCGCGCATGGGAGGTGTTTAGGTCAAAGATAGGAAAAAGGGACGAGGGACGAGGGACGAGGAAATCAAGTTAGGCCGTAGGTGGTAGCTCATCCATACATAGGAGGAACAAGCCAAAAAGTAGGGTTATTATTGCTTTGTCCCATGCGAATTCCCAAAATATCCAAGAGACCTACTAATGATAAATCTCAAACGATTTCGACTTCTTCTTATTATCACTATTTTACCTATTTGCCACGATTTTTGTAGATATTTTAATAATGGCTCACGCATCTGTCTTTTATATTGCGGTTACTATAGTTGCGGTTTATTTAACACTTCCCTGTTATACTACAACTATTTTTTTTTACGAGCTAGTTGCGATAATTAGTAATTCACCAACAGAACAAATTGTATCACTTGTGAGGCATTCTTGATTACTGCCAAAATATTTATTGTTCACTATACCTAGCATATGCTACGCCAGTGAAGGTCAAACCTAATTCATTAATTATTTTTGTGTTAATTTGTTGCCCATCTGTAATCCCCGCTATTTCAATACTCCAAGTAGCAAAAGGTGATAAGTATGAATAAGTACCTTCTAAATCATACCCTAATCCGAAAATACTTTTCTCATTTCTAAAGTACGCGAAACTTCTTCTTCGACTATGTATATATTCAACCGACTCACCATAAAAGTTAGTAAATTTTGGATTGCCATGATGTGTTAAAACGCAACTGTAAATTTCGCCATTTTGAAAACTTAGATCGCTAATCCTAAGTTGAACTGATTTAACCAATATCCAACACAATTTTTGATATTGAGGAAGCATTGGATTGACGTCAAACACTAGTTGGTTAGTTCTATCAAAAGTTTCAAATACTTCAGGAATTTCATCTCGCTTGAAAACTATTTCTACAGGCCCTTCAAAACTTTGCGGAGCAGTATTTCGTTCTTCAATTAAACTTAAATAACTAGTTAAAAAGGTTGCATGCATTGTATTTAAATGACTTATCGTGCTATCCTCATACTGTATCGGAATATCATTTGAATTTAAAGACCAGTATTTAAGTGCTTTAAATTCCATATTAATCACACGTAATATATCAGCTTTAATTCTCAAAATAGCACGCTCGAAAAAAACAACGTTCGAACTTGTTACTGGGTTGGTTGTTTCAATCAATCTTGATTGCGTATTTAATATTTCCGTTTTTAGCAAATCCCTTTCAGTATTCATTTCATTTAACCGACTTAGAATTGCATCTGCATATAAAATCTCGCTATTTCGAACTTTTACAACAGTTAAAAAGGCTTTCATTAATTTTCCGTATTCTTGCGCTTCCTCTAAATTTTGAAATTTCTTAATGGTTTCCTCAAAATTTTCTTCATCCAACAATAATTTTGCACTATCTGCGTTATTATCAAGTAGATTACGAATCTCAATATATCCATTTTTTATTTCAGACAATCCACCTTTTATTGTCTTTAATTCTTCTACTAGATATTTGGCTTTCCCCTCAATACTATTTTTAATTTTTCCTTCCTTAACTTTCTCGCTTATTAATGATATTGCTGCTAAACTTCCGGTAACTGCGCCTGCCCCAGTAGCAATAGAAACAATTGCCATACTAGCGTTGAGCACGTCTTCAAATCCGCAGGCTGCTTTATCAGATACAGCCCTTTTAAAATTTTCTCCAGCCCTATTTACCTGGTCAAACAACTGGATTTGTTGGATTAATAATGTTTGGATGTGATCACGTGCCTCTTCCAATTCACTAATTAACTGCTTTTCCTGATTAGCAAGAGCAACTGATTTTGAATTTAATTCTTCTATTGCAATTAAAATAGAATTTCTTTTTACTTTCTCATTTTGTCCTTGCAGAAAGAAATTGTTATAAGAAGACTCAATATTTTCTCCAATCCGTAATAGTTGTTCAAGGAATGATTTATAAGTAGAGATTGAAACCAAAGGGACATAATTAGGATAATATCCGAAATAATCTAACCCTTGACTTAATTGAACCATTAATAATTTAATTCGGTTTCTATAATTCTCTATTTCATCCTTTAAATTACCATCAATAATTAATAATACCATTGGAGGAATTCTTTCAGGAACTCCTCTTGGAATAGTGTCAGGAATAGTATCAGGAATATTATCTACTGATCCATCAGTAATAAATGTAACCTCTCTTAAAATATTATGTAGAAAAATTAAAGTGGATGATACTTTATCCAGTTTCTGGTTTAAGTAATTAAGTTCGCAATAATGGAGTAACATTCCTAACCATGCCGAACTTATTTTAGATGAGATTGATTTATATTCTGTTGATTTCATGGAAATCGTCCCGGATAAACCTAATTTCCCTAAAACTGGAAAATTGGCTCTGTCTATTTCTACGCCACTATCTCCTTGAGGCCCTTGTGGCCCTCTCTGTCCAGAACTTTGACATATCGTACGATTCATTTTGTATTAAATATTTAATAACCAATAAATCTTGACAACCTATAAAAATTAGACAAATAATATTAATAACGAGGTTCGTCCCATTCACAATACCAGCCCAGTCCTCCATTACCTCCAGCGCCTCCAGTGCCTGGTATTCCATTTCTTCCAGGTTCTCCAGGTTTTCCTGGAAAATTTTGAGTTGTAATTTCAGCCATATTAAATGGCATAATACATTCAAAAGTTATATTTCCTGCATTTCCTCCATTTCCACCATTCCCTCCTTTGCCAGCACCACCACCAGTTCCTCCTTTTCCTCCAGAATATCCTTGATATGATCCTCTACTATTTGGTGAATTTCTATCCGGTGCATCAGATCCTGTTGACCCAGGTGCTCCATTACCACCATCTTGCCCATTGCTTCCATTTCCTCCGTTTGCTTTTAAAAATAATTGTTCACCAGTAAATTGTTCAAGATAAATTTCTATGAAACCAGCGTTTTCTCCATTTTTACCATTAACTCCATTTTTACCAGATGAACCGGGCATTTGTCCATTTTCAGCAGGATATAAAATTGGTGTTGCATTGGAACCAGATACATCAAAGATCAACTTAGATGTTACATCCAATTTTCTACAGAAAATAGATAAATTTTTACCTGGGAGGCAAATATCTTGTACTATCTTTAAATAATTAGCCCTAATGGTGAGATTTTTACTTTCAAACATTGCGGAATTTAATGGCAAAACAAAATCAGTACCAGTAATCACAATATCCCTTTCTGATGATTCTATTAAGAAATCTTGCTCCTTAACTAAATCTATAGTCGTTGTTCTATTAGTCATAATATCTTTAATTATCCTAATACTTTGTAAATGTCTTGGTATTATATAAAAGTATTATATGTCGTCCCGTCATTATATTCCACTATATCTCAGGCATTTCTGTTATATGAAAAATCGTAGAGGTAGAGCTGAATGTTTTCGAATTTCTGCCATAGTCAGTAGAATATACAACACATAGAAATATTGGTAAAAAACACCTTCTTGTGTTATTAGTTTATAAAAATTCTTCTTTCGAATCATAGCCAGAATCATTGTTTCAAAGAATTTGCTCTTGAGAGTATAAATTCACGGAGAACCAACCTCTATTTTCTTGGACCTTCATTTCTGAGTAACTTACGGTTCTCTGAGATTATTTACCTCAAATTAACACGAAATTCAAATAACAGAGCCTTAAACGAAATACTAATATAAGACCTGTTTATCCGTTTTTAACCCCTAACCGTTATTTGAACGTAAATTGTACACCGCTAACGGATCGTAGAAACGATGCATTAACACAATCCTGTGTCGAAAGAATCAATTTAGAAATCATTGCAATGGTCTACAGACCTATATTTGAATGGTTTGCCGACGCTGCATGTCAGGATTAACGGGATCTAACCCTCCGGCTAATTCTTCGTGACCGGGGTGGAAAAATTCCGCACAGAGAATAATCAGGGGTTCGATGAAAGCAAATAGGGTAACTTCTACCCTCAACGGTCCATTACCAAAACAACCTCATGAAAACTCTTGCCAGTACCTTTATCATCTTTGCTTTCTGCCTCAGCTGCACCCATCCCCTCAACCCCGAAGTCCTTAAAAAAGAGATCTTCCAAACCGAAAAGGCGTTTGAGAAGATGGCAGCTGAAAAGGGCATTCCGGAAGCGTTTGCATACTTTGCCGATTCCAATGCGGTGATCAAACGCGAACATGATACACTCATTTCGGGGAGGGAAAATATCGGCGCCCATTATGCAAAACAGGACCTCAGGGGGGTAACCGTTACATGGACGCCGGATTTCATTGACGTGTCGCCCGACGGGCAATTGGGCTATACCTACGGCCATTACCTGTGGAAGTTTCCGGTTAACGACAGCACGGTACAGGAAAGCAGGGGGGTGTTTCATACGGTGTGGAAGAGGATGGGGAATGGGGAGTGGAGGTATGTTTGGGATTAGGCTGTAGGCTATAGGCTGTAGGCTGTAGGAAGAAGGCTGTGAGACTATGAGGCTGGGAGGCTATGAGGCTGGGAGGGACGATACGGGTCGGGGGGGGCCTCCGGCTGTTCACCGGCTGCTTTACCGGCTGTTCACCGGCTGTTCACCCGTCACTCGTTACTCGTTACTCGTCACTCGTCACTGGAAACCCTCCGCCACCCTGTCGGGGTATATAAACCATCAAAGATTCATACTATGTATGCTGCTCCTGGTTAGCTGCTACACCCCAACAGGGTTTCTGGCGCACCACGCGCCGTCACCGGTCACGATTCACGCGTCACGAAATTGAGGCAACCAAAGTCGTGTAAAAAATGAAAGAGGTAAAGTCAAGCCTTTAGATGTATTTCTAAGATTTAACCCGATCACAATCACGAGCTGTCCTGCATCGTATGCAACATTGCGGCAATTCGATGTCGTTAGGGTAACGTGTGAGTACCTTTCTGCGTGCTTACGCGTATTTTATTTCCGTATTTCGCCTATCATTAGTTTGACTCCGTTACGGACAAATTCCTCCAAGACATTTTTATCGACAAATTCATAGGCGTTTTCCGTCAAATTCACCTCTTTTCTTTTTTTCTTGTCCTTTGTTTTGTCCTTAATTTCGCAAAAATTCACCTCAGGATATACTTTTGCCGGTTTATAACCAACAAGACATTCACAACCGGTGTTGTTCCCCTTTGTACAGGGTGTGTAGTTGAAAGTGTAACTTCCTGCAAAAATATTGCCCTTCACAAGAATCAATTTGAACTCAATATTGGCTCCGTAACGGGTGATGATCGCCCCATCATATGCTTTTTCGGTACCATTTTTTGTGGTGATCTTGTTAGTGACATGTTTAACCTTTGTATCCATTCGTACCAGTTCAAGGATGCAATCAGCTCCGGTCAACTCTCTGATATCTCCGTAACTGATACTTCCATCCCACCTTTTCATGACTTCCCCGAAAAGTCCCCTGTCTTTCACATTAAATCCCCCGATCAGCAACTCTTTTTCAATGGCACTGTATATGTAATCATTCGGATCAGATTTGATCGCCACATCTTCCAGGTTTGGAACCCGCAACACGATGGACGGCATTGATTCCCCTTTCAAATAGGCCTTAATCTCATCTTTAGCAATGATTTCGTTCTTTTTTCCTTCAAATTGAAGGGTGCCTTTCTGAAGGCTGCAGGAAAACATAGTGCAGGAAAGACAAGAGATCAGAATAATTTGGGTGATTTTCATGGTTTGGTTTTTTTACGTATAATAACAACAATTTATAAGAAATTACGCAAAAATACAAATCGGACGTTATTCCAGATTTTTCCTATGTCCCCCTTTTCTTATACAACCAGTATCTCAGCGTATGTGGTGACAAATTATGCATACCGGCATACTGCTCCTGCGTCATACCAGATCCCTGCCAGCCTTTGGCCAGGTTCTCCCTGGACAATCTCTTTTACGGACGCATACTTTTCTTCGCAAGATCGTCAGGTTTTCAAACTCAGGCAAGATGCAGTTCCCCGGGCGGATACTGAAAAAGGGACTAGGGACGGGGGACTGGGGACGAGGAAATCAAGTTTGGCTGTAGGTTATTGGCTGTAGGCGGTAGCTCATCCATACATAGGAGGAACAATTTATAATCAAGCAGACTGGAAATTATTAATATTGCCAATATAATACAAGTATCGACGGTTTTAGCCACACGGATTCCACATCATACAACATGAGTCGGTTACACTTTACCCAAAATGACTTCAATGAGACGGAGATGGTAGTCGGGCTACTAAAGAAAATTGATACGATCGAGAGTGAAGAGGCAGTTTCACTCTTTGACGAAATATACAAGGAACAACCGTTCCTGCTATCTGTATTGCTTGGCTATCATGTTGATGTTACGCCCATGGAACTGGATGAAATCATAAAGCTGCATTTTCTGATCTGGCTATATTTCAAAAAAATTCAACCCGGGAAAAGAAACCTGATTAGCGAATCCCAATTCACCAGCATACAAAACCGAAATATTGAGATGCTAAAGTATGCGGATGGTGAATCAAATGAAAGAGATAAACTGGAGATTTATGGTGCAGATATTCAACACATAAAATCTAAAGCCCTGCTTACTGCCATTTTATTCAGATGGAATGAAAGACCTACCCTCCGGCAAATGAATACTACGGCCAAAGGAGCGGTTTTAATCGGCGCAAAAAGTTTTATTGAATGTTTTGAATCTGTATGAAATATTCAGCCCTTCCGGGGCTGCCAGATACGGGAAGGATATGAGATTTGGCCCCATGATAGGGTTTTATCGGTTCAACCGGTCCATTACCAGAACCCATCCTATCTAACCGTTAATACCTTTGCTAACATGAAAACTCCATTTATCTTACTGACTGTATTGATTTTCAGCCTCAGCTGCACCCATCCCCGCAACCCCGAAGCCCTTAAAAAAGAGATCTTCCAAACCGAAAAAGCATTCGAAGCCATGGCCGCTGAAAAAGGCATTCCGGAGGCGTTTGCGTATTTTGCCGATTCCAATGCGGTGATCAAACGCGAACATGATACACTCATTTTGGGGAAAGAAAATATCGGCGCCTATTATGCCAAACAGGACCTCAAGGGGGTAACCGTTACATGGACCGCGGATTTCATTGACGTGTCGCCCGACGGGCAACTGGGCTATACCTACGGCCATTACCTGTGGAAGTTTCCGGTCAACGACAGCACGATACAGGAAAGCAGGGGGGTGTTTCATACGGTGTGGAAGAGGATGGGGGACGGGGAGTGGAGGTATGTTTGGGACTGATGAGGCTATGAGACTGTGAGGCTGTGAGGCTGTGAGGGAGGTTACAGGTAAGGAGGTATGTAACCCCTCACGTTCCGTCACCTAAAACAACCTGAATGGCATTTTCGCCTCGAAATAGGTGGTGTGACGCGGGTCCGTGTTCATGATCACGGACGATGTCAGGTTCCCGAGATCTACAAATCCATCTTCCAGCCCATAGACGTCCTGCTGCGTGGAATCGTCGGAATGAGGGTCTGTCAGATTGCTCTGCCTGATCGAGGCAAATCCTTTCCTGGCCATCAGCACTGCAAGCGCTTCCCTGTTCCTGTAAAAGGACTCCGCAAGGGCATTCTGTGCCGAAACGATCTCCATACCCTTAATTCTGTCAAATACGGTAGCTCCTGCTGTTTGGGGAAGACCCAACCGGATGCCAAACCTGAAAAAGCCGAGAACCAGCACTTTGTTTTCCGCTGTCAAATTGTGTATCTCGGCAACCGGCTGCCTGTTCAGTTTCAACACAACAGCGTTACCGTTATCCTCCGCGGTGATGAGGCCATGCGTCAGGGAATAGTTGGCAGATAAATCCACCGGGTTAAAATCACCCAGTTTTACAGTATGATTGCCCCTGACTTTCAGCACATACTCCAACACCGTTGCATAGGCCCTCTTCCAGTGCGTGAGAATGATGCCGGGGATGACCACATTGTAGGGGTCAGACGGATATTCTTCTGCCGCTTGCAATGCCCGTTGTATGCTTTCATCGGCTATCAGTTCCGACAATGCATGCAATTTGCTCTTCAACAAGGAAATTCCCATAATATCAACACCCCCGGTTGCCCTTTCGAATTGCTCATACAGCGTGACAAACTCTTTCACGCATAAGGGCTGCGAAAACACCAGGTTGTTTATTTCCTCAATGATTTTTTTAAGGATTTGCCTGACTTCAATCGGACTCTTGATGGAGAAATCGATGTTCTGTGCTACATTGCTGATATAAACAGCCAGATTCAGCAATTCTACAGCTGCAATGGCGCTGAAAAAATTACTCCTTTTCTTTACATCTTCCGGCGACAGGTTTAATTCCTGTTCAAGCAGTGTACCGGATTTCTGTCCGGCCGTTAGTTGTCTGATATAGCTGAAATGCAACTGTTGGGAAAGCTCAAGGTCCTTGCTGGCCAGTTGCTCCAGAAAATCGCTAACCTTGCGTGAAAGCGGTACCGGCTCAGTAGATGACAACAGGGCGTATTCACTTTCTTCCTCTTCTGTGGCCCTTCCCGACTGAATCCTTCTTCTCAGTTCATCAATCCGGTTATTCATGATCTTGAGCTTGTTGACAAGGAAACGTTCTGTATTGCTGAGCTTATCGAAGGGCGTCAGGTTTTGGTTGAAAATCCTCATCTGATCAAAATACAGGTATTGGTTGAAAAGCGCATTCCAGTAAAATACAGAGGCAAAGTCATAACGCAAAACCTCTTCAAACAGTCGGGCCGCTTTGTCTTTATTCTGACTCAACAAACACTGTTTGCCATATTCAATCCAGATTTCAGTATGCAACGCCGGCTGTTCAAAAACGCCGGTTGATTCAGCCAGGCTGTTGATTTCATTGTGGGTATCCAACCTGAAATTATAGGTTGTATCCATCCAGCGGTTAAAGGCAGTATGGAGCGCCGTCAGGCTTGTGATCTCATTGGCCGGATCGGGTATCAGGGTTTCATGCAGGGCAGGCTCCCTGTTTGATGGAGCGATTTTTATGATTGCGTGGTCTCCTCCGCACTCAGCAATAAAGTTATTGATATCCACAAGGTAATATGGTTCAATGACCATACACTCATTCTTAATGCTTGTGTTGAAAACAACATTATCAGCCGCCAGAATGGCCGGATCAAAGCCAAGCTCCTTTGCCCTGGCAATAATCGGTGTCCACAATAAGATGGAGGCAGTTTTAAGCAAGCGCTCATAATGCTGCCTGATCATGTTGTCGCGGGTCAACAAGGGCGCCCGCCTGATAATGGAGTCAACCAGGTATTTTGTTGTAAGAATTCCCGCCTTCCCGTTTTCGGTATCAATCGCCTTAAGCTTTGTATGCAGGGCTTCGTATCTTTCAACTGATTCCTCTGCCGCTTTAATGTTCAGGGGCCTGTGGTTTTCCTCAAAATCGCGCCTTTCAATCTCACGCGGAGGGTCAACCACCACCGTCACACCAAGTTCAAAATTATATTCCCCGCTTATATAAACAACGGGACTGGATCGGCAGAATTCCGCGTCCTTTCCATCAACAACGAGTTGCTTCCAACACTCATACTGTATGGTCTCAGATTGGAGTGACTCTTTTGCGTATGAAATCCTTTTCTGGCAGGCATCATAAAGCAGTTTCATATGTTCCTGCCTTACCATATTGACCTGTTTCGTGAATTTCTTCAGGTTGATCAACGTATAGGGAATATCAATACTGACAGGCCTGATATCGGTACCGGAATATTTGTACAGCACGGGAAGTGTAGTAATAACCCCGGTGTTTGATTGAGGGTATTCGGGATTTCGGAATTGGTGTCTTTCATGGCCTGCCATTGCGAAGGCCTGCCTGATTTCTGCTTCAAAACTATACAAATTGCTGTAATGCCATTCGTGCACCTGAACCAGTCCTGTTAATCCCTGCGACTCACGCAGAAAATCCCCGACCAGGATCATGGCTTCACCTGTTTCCATGCCCAGGGAGGGAATGCCCCTGGTCGGTTCAACCGGTCCCGTCGGACCCAGTGCAAATTTCAGGAGGTTACCCGATTCCTCCCTGCCCGGTAAAGGAAGGACGCTCACGGTGCCCCCATTCGTGGTAATCAATGTAGGTTCACTGTCGCTTGAAATGGCGAGGGCATACAATGATGAGAAAATCCGTGAATTAAGTTCCTGGTCACCCGTACAACCGGCAAAGGAAAGTTGAACCGGATGGGGTACGCCCGGAACCTTATATACCGTGATATGGACTCCGTTTGGCGATCCAATTCCCCTGACCGGGGCTTTAAAGGCTTCCTGATCCTTACAGGTTAACAGGGATCGGGGAAAAATGACCGTCTCTTTCACAAGAGCGGCTGTAATTTGATTTACCACATCCTCAGGAAAGAAGCCCTCATAGGTATTGTTCCAGGTAATGGCAAGAATAAGCCGGTGAAAACTGTCAAGTTTTCCTTCAACAAGCCGGTGGAGGATTCTTCCGTCCAGCTTCCTTGAAAAGGGTTCTTTATACCGTTGATTCCATTGCTGAGCCAGTTGGAACAACTCATTGCAATACCGTTCAGTTGTAAGGCTGCTCTGTGAACCTGAGATTTTACGGAGCATCCGCCGCCTTTTAAGCGTGTCAATGGGTTTGAATGTTATCATAGGGGTAGGGTTGGTTGTTCTGAAATGACCTTACACCCGGGCAGCGCCACACGGAAACGATCCAGGGCGGTGGACGGGATTCTGGTGTACAGGCAAATGACCTTTCGTAACTTATTCAATCCGGAAAGGGCATCCAAACTGGTAACAAAGGTGAATGAACAATCGACGAACTGTAATTGAAACAAACTGCCTAACGGATCGAGGGAACTAATCAGGGTTTTTTCACAAAGCAGGGTCTCAAGATCATTGAAGTATGATAAGGGAGCCAGCGAATCCACCGGTTTGTGACAGCAGTCAATCGCCTTAATCCCGAGAAGCGCCTTCAACTGTGCTTCATCCGGATGTGCATCAAGCCGGCCATTCATGCGGAATATTTCCATCCATTCCCGGTCCAGTCCTTCCCACCAGTTGATCAGGGTGCCCTCGGCCGGTTCCTGCTTCAACAAGGTTCGAAGGATTGCGGAAATATCCCGATCGGCTTGAAGGTTTGAAATTTCAAAACAAAGACAATTTTTCAGTTTTTTCAGGATGGTGGAAAGATTGGCCTTCAGGTGTTCATAACGGCCCAGTTCCTCGTCGAGATGTTCGGTACCTAACCCTACGTGGATGGCATCGCGCTTCAGGCTTTGAATTTCTTCAATTTGTCCGTTGATGGTTTGCCCTGCCAGCATCATAAAATCAGGATTCATAAACTGCGCATCCGTATAACAGGGCAGAAATTTCCTGTTCAGTGATCCCATGCTTTCAATGGCCACCCAGGTGGAAAGCAGGCTGTTTCTTGAAACTATCGACAGGGTGGCATCCGTTTTTCTGATCGACTCAGCAATGAAATCCGTAATTCGCTGGCCTACTGCCATATCGCAACTGTCAATGGTTACCTGAATACCCTTTTCTTCAAGCAGTTGTCTGATGATATCAGCATATTCTTTGTCCCTATGGTTATAGGAAATAAAAACTTTCATTGCTGCACCGGAATTTCAAAAGGGATCAGTTGAGGATGTATCCTTAAATCTCTTAAATATAGTGAAAATCAATCCCGGTGATCTTTCAATACCTCAATTTTACTGGAATTTTTTGCTACATTTAATGAGATATCCATGCTTTATGGGGGACGATGAAAATCCGGTATTGCGCTTCCTTGTAAAATTGTCGTGGGGCCAGCTTTTGGCGGGGCCCTTTCTATTATATGTCTGGCGTGCCGAACCCTATGCCAGGGCAGACAGAATCTTTGCGATCGTCTGCCTGATATACACCGGGCTTACCCTGTTCCTTTGGATCGTGTATGGTTTATTCCGGACTGTCAGGTTCATGAGATCGTTCATGCCATGCAGCTTTGCGACTGGTCAGGGATTGATATTTCCGGCAGGCGCATCATGGAAGACAAAACAAGCATCCTCTCGGGATGGTCGGACGAGGGCTCCCTGTTGAAGCAGTGGCTCATGGCACGGTGAAAAACGGAATTCCCCGGTATGTACGAAAGCGCAGATAATATTCCTGCTGCCGGCACTAATTGGCTGGAACAGGTATGGCTGCCTTCTGTAAAAGGTTTCCACACGCACGTCAATTACTTGTAGGCAATACGGGCATCCCCTGGAGGTGTTTTGACTGGCAGATGTAATACTGCAACAGGGCTTGCCGGGTGTTCAGCCGATTTTCCCGGTCTCTCTCCAGGAGAGCAACAAACCATGAGCAGTTTCCCTGGTAACATTTGCTCCATCCATTGGAATTAAATTCATGGCTACTATTGGTACAATTGTGCATTTATATTGCTTTTTTGTACTAATATGGTCTTTTCCGGAACAGAACAGTTTCTCTCTTCTTTGATATATAAAACCATGGGGTAGGCTGTAGGCTTCAGGCTATAGGCTTCAGGCTGTAGGAAGAAGGCTATGAGGCTGTGAGGCTATGAGGCTGTGAGGCTGTGAGGGACGTTACGGGTCACTCGTCACTCGTCACTCGTCACTCGTTACTTATTTATTTTCACTATCTTTGATCTGTAATAACCTGTTGATTATGGATGCACACCGTAAAAATGTCCTTCAATCAATCATGTGGGATTATGACATTTCGCCGGAGGAGGTGGGTCGTTTGATTGATGGCACGTCAGCCATGGCAGGTCATTATAATCTCGAGGCGCTATTCATTAAAATGGCATCAGGCTTACCCTGGTTTACCATTTTGGAGATCTTTGGCCCCCAAAAATCAAAAGAATTGCTGAAAGAAGAAAACCTTCGCAAAATCTGGCCGAAATCGATCCAGGAAAAATACAGATATGTCAGTAAAAGATTACAGGAAGCTTTACCGGATCCAGCATAACGTTCTTGAATCATTGAAACCCATGCTTGATGGGTTTTACCTTACCAGAGGGACCGCTCTCGGGCGGTTTTATCTCAATCACCGGTTTAGTGAGGATCTCGACTTTTTTGTGAATGCGGATCCTGATTATAAAGAAAAAGTCGAGCGGATTGAAAATAGGTTACGTGAAGAATTTGTTCTATTGCATGAACAAACTGTTGTTTACGAAGATTTTACAAGATTTATAATCACATCTGAAGGAGTCATGTTGAAAATAGAGTTCATAAATGACATTCCCTACCGGTGTGGTAACCCTTGGGATTCACCATATGGGCTAATTGATACACCTCTTAATATTCTGTCTAACAAGATCACTGCGCTTACAGGGCGTGATGAACCAAAGGATATTTTTGATATCTACATGCTGGCCAAATCCTACAGCTTTAATTGGATAGTTGTATTTGCAGAAGCAAAGAAAAAGGCAAACATCAATGAAATTGACGTAGAACAACGGATAAAGAGCTTTCCGGTAACGTTGCTGCATCATGTGAACTGGCTCTATCATCCTGTTGAACCAGAAGTTTTCAATGAAGCCATGCTGGAAATTGCCAACGATTTTCTTCTTGGAAGAGATAATTCACTATCATCGGGAACAACCACTGTTCCGATTGAAAATGCTACACCCCGTACAGATTTGTGGTAACCAGGTACATTGCGGCATGGATATGTCATTGTTCAGGCTGTGGGCTGTAGGCTGTAGGCTATAGGCTGTAGGGAGGTTACGGGTCACTGGAAACCCTCAGCCAGGGTTTCCGACGCACCACGCGCTCCGTCACTAGTCACTGGTCACCGGTCACTGGAAACCCTCCGCCACCCTGTCGGGGTATTTAAACCATCAAAGATTCTTACTATGTATGCTGCTTCTGGTTGGCTGCTATACCCCAACAGGGTTTCCAGCGCACCACACGCTCTGTCACCGGTCACTGGTCACCGGTCACTAAACACCCCCGATCTTTCCTGTTGACATTCACAATGATCCGTTGTATCTTTATGAGGCCAATCCTGTTTTCGTGTAAAACCTAACCGTTAGAAATCATGAATGCTGCATGCGATGTGTGTGCTGTCACCGAAAACCTGCTCACAGGTGTATCGGAACAACAACTTGAAATTAAGAAACTGAAGGCCTATAACGACCTCCTCCAATCGCGGATTCAGTTTCTTACCCTCCAAACCGCCCAGTGTAACAGCGTACTGGTGGTAATGCACAAAAAGCTGACCGCCATTTGTGAAGGCCTTCCCGCAGGCGGGGGCGGATGCAGGGAAAAGATCCTGCAATGCATCTGCCAGTTGAATTTGCTGATGAAACCCCATATCTGGCATGAATTCAGGATGCGGTTTGTGGATACCCATCCCGGCTTCTACGACCGGCTAATGACGTCCCATCCTGCCCTCACCGAGTGTGACCTGCGCCTGTGCGCACTGATCAAGCTCGGCATGGCCACCAAAGAAATAGCCTCGCTGCTGAACCAACCCGTGAATACAATCAAGGTGGCCCGCAGGAGGCTAAGGGAAAGGCTGCATCAGGAAGGCCGGACTTCAAGTCTGATCAGCATCTTGGCACGTTATTAATACCCGATCACAAGCTTTCTTGCGGTCCTTCCTTCGTTGGTTTGCAGCAAGGGACGTTATGGGTCGGGAGTCTTTCCCGCCATGACTTTGCCCAAAATACATGCTACAAATTCAAACATAAGGGACTGGATTTCGTACCATACACATCACACATCAACAGGTTATCCTTTAATAAAATCGAACCCCATGAAAACCGTTATCCTCGCTACCCTGCTTTTGTTGGTTGTGCCCCTGTCATTGGTGGCATCGCCGGCCGACTGCCCGCCGGAAGCCCGTGATTCTGTGCAAAACGCTCCCGTTAATCCCGTATTGCGGGTGACCGGCACGAGAGTGTACCATGGCAATACGCTGCTCACCAAAGCCCAGGTATTGAATCTCATGGCGCTCACCCCGGGTCCGGCCAAACTCTACAACAAAGGAAAAAGCATGAGAGGGACAGGAGGATTGCTGATTGGAGGGGGAATTTTAGCGATGACCGGTGGCATCGTGATCATGGTAAACAGTTTTGAATCCTATGTTGTGGACAATGGTTACTATAGTTATACCAACTCGGGTTTCAACGACAACTATTATGCCGGCCTGGCGGTCGCCACACTCGGAGAACTCATGCTCGACGGAGGGATCGCCTGCACCATTGTCGGCAAAATTCAGATCAAGCGATCGGTCAGGAACTACAACAATGCTGTTAATGCTGCCCAGTGGCATCCCGGAGATGTGAAATACCACCTGGGGTTGCTCGACAACGGCAATTTGGGATTGAGGCTGACCTTTTGAGGAACACCACGCCACCCTGTCGGGGGTTAAAAAGGCTGTGAGGCTGTGAGGCTACGAGACTGTGAGGGACGTTACGGGTCGGGGCAAAAATAACGAAGTTGCTGAGATTGGTCGGTTGTAATAATATCACTATCTTTGCATTGACATAATATTTAAATGTGATATCCATGACGTCTTTTGCGCAATATATTTCAATCAATCCGGATATCCGTTTCGGAAAACCTTGTATCAACGGGACAAGAATTGCTGTTGTTGATATTCTGCAATGGCTTGCAACAGGTATGACTTTTGAGGAGATTCTGAATGACTTTCCCGAATTGAATATGGAACAAATTAAAGCAGCGCTTTCATTTGCGGCACATAAGGAATCTATAACTCAATATTCTGCTGCATAACTATGAAACTTCTTCTGGATGCCAATCTATCCTGGAGATTGATACACTTAATATCAGACGTTTACCCAGGTTCTGTTCAAGAAACCCTCAGCCAACCTGTCGGGGTATGTTTCCTGAGTTCAGGCGGAGCCTGCTACCATAGGGCGGCACAGGCGGAGCCTGCGCCGGACAGGCTGGTCACTCTTCACTCTTCACCCGTTAACCCCCACTTTTCACTTTTAGTTTTTAGTTTTTCACTTCGCTTAAAAATGCACCCGATACATCACATTCGGCAAAAAGCTCAACTGGCGGTAGTACGCAATCTTTCCGGTATATTTGTTATAGTACTCCCACGTCCGGGCCTGGTTGTTGGTGAGGTTCACGATATCGACGACAAACTCGTGTGAGGTCTTGGGCCGGTTCATCCGGTAACTGACCGAAAGATTGACCTGTTTGATATCGTCGAGCCTGTCTTCCCAGGCATGGGTGAAATCGTACACCGTTTCCTGCTTTGCCACGGATGCGGCCAGATTCACCGGCACATACCGCCTGCCCCCGCTATAGAAAAACTTGCCGTTTACACTGAGGGTATTGGCCCTGGCTCCGCTTCCCACCCTGAATTCTTTTCCGGCCAGTAAATTCACTGCATAGTTGCCGTTGTATTTCGTGTTGCGGGTGACGCCGTCCATGGCCTTGTAGGTTGAATTATACAAGGAGGCGGTCAGCAGAAAAAAATACTTACCCGTAAAATAATGTTCCAGCGTGTATTCAATGCCGTAGTTGCTGCCCTTCCCCGCGTTTGTAAGCGCCACATTCACATAGCCCTCGTCGCTGTTGAGCATTGTGAATACGCTGGTATCGTTGTTTTCCACCGGAACCTGGTACAGCGCCTGGTAATACAGGTCGATTTTGGTGTTGAGGTGTTCCGAGAGCTGGGCTTCATACCCGGCCACCATATGTGCGGCTTTTGACAGGCCCAGCTTCTTGTTGGGGGTACCGCTGGTTCCGTCGGGGTAGTTCATCATGGTAAAATAGGTGATGATGCTTTCCGCCTTGCTGTGGAGGCCGAACCCCGCATGAATGCCCTGTGTGGGTGCGAGCTGCCAGTGCATGGCCAGCCGCGGCTCCAGGCTGAACTCCCGGTTGACTGAAAAATACAGGCCATGCAGACCGCTCACCAGGGTGAGGTTGTTGTTCAGCCGGTATTTCCAGCTCACATAAGCCTGCGTCATGGCCGCATTCTGCCGCAGATCAATGCCGGTGACATTGCGGTCGAGTTCGGTGTCATAATAGTGCTCCGACATGTCATAGAAAAACTCCGCCACGTTGATCCCCGCCACCAGCCGGTTGTGGGCATTCAGTTTTGAGTTCCAGGTGAGGGCAGCCCGCAGCACCGACTTGTCCCAGTTGCCCTTCCCGGCAAACGAAAAAGATGCCGCGGTATCCGCGTCTTCCTGGTAATAGTCGCTTCCGTTATTGGAAGCGGACAGGGAGAGTTTTAAAAATGAATTGTCGTTCAGGCTGAGGACATGGTTCAATCCGATGGTGCCCAGGATGGCTCCGTAATCCGTGCGGTATGCGATCTTATTGCTTTCCTCGCTTTCAGTGGCCTTTTCGTAAATATGGCTGTCGCCGCCAAGACCAAATATCGAAAAGGTACC
>JADHED010000929.1_pt1 | contig 28221 bp, 26 predicted proteins | sample 8952041 | NCBI WGS metagenome assembly JADHED01 (sample SAMN16124423, study PRJNA663239) | bioreactor sludge metagenome | isolation source: sludge (control) | place: India:Bengaluru | collected 2018-09-08
GACAGGACCGGGTGGCACTTGTGGCTCTATAGACGACTGCACTACAAAAGAAGCAGCCACAGGGTGCAGCAATTGCACATATGAAATCAAACAAAATTCGCAGCCTGCTACTGCATGGAAAGGTTCTATCATGAGCTATTGCCATTTGGTAGGCAGAGGCATCAGTTTGGCTAATGGCTTCGATTCTCTTCCAGGCAATAAACTAAGAACGGAAGTAGGCAGTAAAACATGCCTGCAAAATATTGACTCTCCTAAATGCTGGCCCGCATCCATTGCTACAACACAATACAACAGGCAATATGTAAGTCTGTATCCCAATCCTGCATACCAAAATTTCAGCATGAAATTCTATGCAGCAAAATCATCTTCCATAACTATCAAAGTAACAGATGTGGTAGGTAAGACGATTCTTGTAAAAACATGGATAGCAAAGCAGGGAGAAAACGATGTAACAACAAACATAAGTGGCTGGACAAGAGGTGTATACTATGTACAAATACAATCGGCCTATGAAGAATACGATACAGTGAAACTGATAGTAGAATAAACAATCAGTTTTTTGTAAATAATAATAAAGCGCAACTCCATAGGTTGCGCTTTGCTGTTTTATAATACAATGTTTTGTAGTAAGGTGCTCTTTTCGGGATAGTCTGTATTGTAGTGCAACCCTCTGCTTTCTTTACGAAATTGTGCACTCTTTACTATCAGGTAGCCGGTGGTTATCAGGTTACGCGCCTCACATAGTTGTGGCGATACGGTAGCCGTTTTATACAAGTCTTCCGTTTCTGTATGCAGCAAGTCTATACGGCTCATGGCACGTTGCAGGCGCACATCGTTGCGCACAATACCTACATAGTCGCTCATCACCTGCTGTACTTCTTTCAGGCTTTGCGTTATTAGTATCAACTCCTGCGGGTCAGTGGTACCTTCCGCATTCCAGTCGGGTATGGCTTCGTTATAGTCTATAGTATCTATTATAGCAGCAGCATCTTCTGCACAGCGGTGTGCAAACACCAATGCTTCCAGCAGTGAATTGGATGCTAGCCTATTAGCACCGTGCAGCCCTGTACTTGCACATTCACCACATGCGTATAGTTGCTGCACAGATGTGCGTCCTTGTTCGTTTGTTTTGATGCCGCCACAGCAATAGTGTGCAGCAGGCGCTACGGGTATCATCTGCTCCATCACATCAATACCTATGCTTTTGCACTTTGCATAGATATTGGGAAAATGCGCTTTGAATTTATCAGCATCCATGTGGCGACAATCCAGATACACATGCTCTGTACCTGTACGCTTCATCTCATTATCTATGGCACGTGCCACTACATCGCGCGGGGCAAGGTCTGCACGCTCATCATAGCTTTTCATAAAAGCCTCTCCCTGCTTGTTACGCAGTATGCCCCCATCGCCACGTACGGCCTCTGTAATAAGGAATGACGGGCTTACGCCAGCCTCGTACAATGCTGTAGGGTGAAACTGGATGAACTCCATATTCTCTATCCTTGCCTTTGCACGGTATGCCATGGCTATGCCATCGCCTGTTGCTATTTTAGGATTGGTAGTGGTACGATACACCTGCCCTACACCACCTGCAGCCAATACGGTTACTTTCGATAATATCTTCTCTATCTTATTGCTCTGCGTGTTCAATGCATATACACCATAGCACTCTATGTCGGGGGTAGATTTGGTAACCAACATACCCATGTGGTGTTGGGTAATAAGGTCGAGCACAAACCAGTGATTGTGTATCTGAATGTTTGTGTGACGCTTGGCTTCTTCTACCAATGCACGTTCTATCTCAAACCCTGTTATATCCTTATGGTGCAGTATACGAAACTCGGAGTGGCCTCCTTCTTTACCGCGCATATAGTCTCCCTCTGCATCTTTATCAAACCTTGCACCCCACTCTATTATTTCATTCACACGCTCAGGGCCTTCTTTCACTACTATCTCTACCACACTTCTGTTGCACAGATAATCTCCCGCTATCAGTGTGTCCTCTATATGTTTTTCAAAGCTGTCCTTCTCCAGGTCATTCACCACTGCAATACCACCTTGTGCATACTTCGTATTGGTCTCATCGGTATTTGCTTTGGTAAGAATGGTTATTGTTTTATCAGGGAAACGGCGTGCTGTTTTTACTGCAAACGTAAGGCCTGCAATGCCCGAACCTATCACTAAGAAATCTGTCTTCAGCATCGAATTGTATTTATGAAAAACGGCTCCTGATATAGAAGCCGTTTACAAAGTTATGTGTTATATGTGAGTTTAGAACTGAGATGTGCAACCAAACCTGAGACCGCTGAATGCAGGCTCGTAACGGCATACACCACCTGTACAGTTGATACCTTCTACCTGCTTTACGTAAGCCATAGTAAACCTGTGCGGACCTTTTGTGAATGCTGTAAACACATTGTAATAGTGTTGTGCACCAGCGCTTGAGTTAGGACCAGGCTTTATGTTATACATATCAGACACGGCGAAAGACCATTTAGGTGCAATGTTAAGCTCTACAAGGCCGAATATCCATGAACCAAAGTCCTGCTTAGTATCCTGGTATTCCCATTCTGTACGGATAGACATTTTCTTGCTCAGGCGTTTTGTAACCTCGAAGAAAGGAATGATAGAATTAATCAACGGTACTGCTACTTTTGATTGATAAATTTCCTGATTGTAAACCATGTATTGACAACCTACCTGTACTATCCAGTCTTTAAAGCCACGATACTCTGCTTCTGCATAACCCTCACGATAGAGTGTTTTGTTATCAAGTGTGTTGATATATGTACCTGTAAGTGTAATGTCCAGTTTATCATTAGGTGTAAGTAATACGTCTGCACCAAGTGCCATTTCAGATATATCCTGCGATGCCGGTGTATAACGAGCCATCAGACGCTGCGGGCGCAGGCGTGCTACGATAGGCTGCCAATTGAGCATACCACGATTCAGTATTTCGTTTGGCGATGTACGCATTACATAGTTTTCTGTACGCTTACCGGTCAGGTTTACGGCTATACCTTTTGTAGCATATCCTAGTGTGGTAAAGAGTACATTACCATCTTTATCTTGCAGGTAATTATCCCTTACTATCGATTCATTTGTTTTGTAAGAGCCTTCGATAAACCAAGAGAAGTTGCCTACTGTCAATGTATTATATACCGTAAAAGCGTACATATTGTACTTAGGCACAAAACGCTTGCTGGTATCCTGACTGTTGATTGTAGACACAACAAGATCCATAGATGTTTGGTCAAGTGTACGGTTTAGTGCACCAACACCCGGGAGGATGTGTATATTACCTATATTAAAATCTCCTTCAAAATTGATACCCTTAACAATGGGGTCGTATTTGCCCAGATTAAATTTTTGCTGACCTGTAAATGCTTTAACAAATACATTCTCTGAAATTTTATACTTCAGTCTTACACCTATCACGGCATTATCTATCAGCAAACCACGATCTTCGTATGCGCGAAACATAACACCGCTACCTATCTGATCGTAAATATAACCTGCTGTTATACTAAAGTCATTGAAGTCTTTAGACAAGCTCCATGCACCAACACCAAAACCGTTCAGCGCTTGCGTGGGGTTAAAGAGATTGGAGTTATGAAACGCATCTGTACGCAGTGTAGCTGTAAAGCCTTTATAATTATAGCGAAGGCCAAGCCATGCTTCACCACCACTCAGGTAGTTGTCATACAGTGGATTATTAGCAGCATTAATAGCTTCATCTCTTTGAAAGAAGTTTGCATTAAGCATGAAGTCTCCCGAGAGAGTACCTTGTGCATAAGACGAACCTGCAGAAAGTAATAATACTGTTAAAATACTTTTGAAGGATTTCATTAAAAAATTATTAAAATTTGGAAATTCTGACGAATTTAGTTTCTTTACTAAACTTTGGCAAGGTTTTAGTTTATTTATTTACAAATTAATGAATTCGATTATGAAAAAGCTTATCGCCGGTGCATTTGCCCTTGTTTTCTCTGTAAATGCTATGGCACAAACAGCTGCAGAATTGCCCGACACTCAGATTAAAGACGTAAACACAAGCAAAAAAGTAGCGTTTAACACAACTGTTGAAAAAGGTAAAGTAACCCTGATAAACTTCTGGGCTACGTGGTGTGTGCCATGCAAAAAAGAAATCAAAAATGTACGCGAAAAAATGGCTGACTGGAAGAAGGAAGCTGACTTTAACTATATGACTGTATCTATAGATGAATCTCGTGCAGAAGGCTTGGTACGCAGCTATGCAAAATCTCAAGGCTGGGATTTTCCTTATTACATTGATGCCAATTCAGACCTAAAGCGTTCTCTGAACTTTCAGACAGTACCATTTACTATGATAATAGATAAGAATGGTAAAGTAGCTTACTCTCATGCAGGCTATGAAGAAGGTGCAGAAGAAGAAGTATTTGCAAAGATTAAAGAACTGAGCAAACAATAAGCTCTTTCGATATTTAACAAAAGCCTCTGCAAATGCAGGGGCTTTTTTGTGTAAATTGTAGTGTAACCAAAACATGAAACTATGTTATCGAAAAGCATACAGGAAGCGCTGAACAAGCAAGTAGCTATGGAAGCAGAATCTTCTCAGGCATATCTGGCTATGGCATCATGGGCAGAGATACAGCCGGGCTTGGATGGTGTAACAGAGTTTTTCTACCAGCAAGCTAATGAAGAGCGTGCACACATGCTGAAGCTGATACGCTATATAAACGAACGTGGCGGCTTTGGCGTAGTACCGGCATTGGAACAGCCAATCATTACCTACCAATCGCTGAAGCGTGTATTTGAAGAGTTTCTAAAACACGAACTGGCGGTATCTGAAAGTATAAACGAACTGGTAGGGCTTGCACTACAGGAAAAGGATTTTGCAACACACAACTTCTTGCAATGGTATGTATCTGAACAGATAGAAGAAGAGCGCCTGGCACGTACACTGAATGACAAACTGGAGCTTGTAGGAGACGACAAAAGTGGCATCTACCTGTTTGACAGAGATATCATGCTATTCAGACCGAAGGATGGGAAATAGGCTTTCATATACAAGTATAAAATAACAAAGGGGCGAAATTTCGCCCCTTTGTTATTTTATAACCAATCCATCTACTAATAAGGACCAAAGCCTGTGATAGAAGGATAATATGCCCTATTAAGGTCGTAATACACAGGAGGACACTGTACAGGACCGCCCACATTCGTTTTCCATCTCAGTGTACCAGATGTATCAAACTTATAAAGCTCTTTATCGAAACCAGCTATGTATACGCTACCATCTGTGGCAAGCAAAGCTGACTGTACCATAGATCCGGTTTGATATTTCCATTTGATAGAACCATCTATAATGTTCAACGCATAGATATAAGAATCGTATCCGCCACAGTATACTACCTGTCCGTATGCAGATGGTGTAGCGTGTACCCTATCGTTTGTTTTGAACTTCCAACGTGCTGTTTTTGCAGTGCTGTCAACACAATAAATGTAGTTATCTGCACTACCAAATATGATGTTGCCACCATATGCAACAGGAGAGCCATCTATAACACCTTCTGTAGTAAAATTCCATTTGATAGCACCATTAGCTACACTCAAAGCATACAAGTTAAAGTCTCTTGAACCAATATAAATGTATGGCCCACTTGCAACAGGCGAAGACCTTAACCCTCCGTCTATTGCAGGCAATGAAGATTGCCACGATAAAACACCATTAGCAGTTGCTACTGCCTGCACATTACCTTTTGTTGTAGCAAGAATAACATTGCCGTTGTAAAGCATCAGCGATGATAAAATCGAGTCGCCTGCATTGTAAGACCATTTTATTTCATCTGTCTCATCATTCCTTGGCTCTACAGCAAAAACATGACCTACTTTCGTAGCGATGTAAAGTATTTTACCGTCTGTTATTGGTGAAGAATAGAAGAATTTCAAATCACGCGTTTCGTTATTCGAAGTATGTGATGTAACTATTTTCTTCAAAAATGCACCTGACTTTGCATTAAACTTATAAAGTGTATCTTCTGAAGGAATAAAAAGATAGTTACCTACAACAATCGGAGATGCTATTTGATTAGCTCCCAATGTATACTGCCATTTAGGTTTACCCGTAGCAGGATTTATTGCATATAATATTCTGTTTTGACTGGCAGTGAAAACAGAAGGTGTATATGTATCTACCAATGGTTCATCCGGGCTGTAAGTATGTTTCTTACAAGAGGCAAACAAAGCACAGGTTGCACCAACTACAGCCAAAGACTTCATCCAACGTTGCAGCATGATTCTAAAATTGTATTATTAAGTAATGCAAAATAGGCGTTTTCAGCTTTTATTGCAATAGGTTATAAAAGAAATCCGGCCTTTTTTAGAAATAAGACCGGATTTTCAATATCAATGGTTGGCAGATGCTATGCCATAGCTTTTTCTTTCTGGCGCTTGATGCGGTTTACCATAGAATCGAAAGCGAGGTCAAATGACTCTTCGAAGGCTTTAGACTGGTGTTTTACAAAGAATGTGTGTTTAGGAATATGGACTTTTATTTCGGCTACTTTGTCTTTGATATTGTGTACCACATTATCTAGTACCAAAAAGACCTCTACGCCTACTATTTTATCGTGAAAAGTGCCTAGTTTTTCCAGCTTCCTGTTCACATGTTCTATCAATTTACTGTCTGCTTCAAAATGCACTGATTGGATTCGCACGTTCATAAGGCAAAAATTTATGGTTAAAAAATATTAATATATCTACCCTCTCGGGTGTGCTTTTTTGTGAATTTCCTTGAGTTTATCAATATTATTGTGTGTGTATACCTGTGTTGCAGCCAGGCTGCTGTGCCCCAACAGGTCTTTTATAGCCTGTATATTAGCACCGTTGTTCAGCAAATGTGTTGCAAAAGTGTGCCTTAATACGTGGGGGCTTTTTTTCTGAAGTGTTGTAGTTGATGATAAATATGTTTTCACCACCCTATATACATAGCCTGCATAGAGGGGCTGGCCGCTTTCCAGCACCAGCAAGTGGTTATCGTCGTAGTTTTCAAGCTTGTGCTTTTCGTGTATATATTCGTCGATAGCAGTTAACAGCATAGGGCTGACGGGGACCAAACGCTCTTTATTGCCCTTACCCAGAATGCGTATCTGTTTCAGGCTTGTTTCTATATCTTTTTCTTTAAGATTAATAATCTCGCTGCGGCGCATGCCTGTTTGGTACAGCAGGTCGCATATCATACGGTCGGTAAATCCTTTAAACCCTTCTTCAAACTGCACTTCTTCCAGCAGATAGTCTGCCTCCAGCTCTTTCAGGTACACCGGCAGGCGTTCAGCCCTGCGCATAGCATGCAGCTGACGCACGGGGTTTTTCTTAACCGCCTGCATCTTCAGCATGTATTTATAAAAAGAATTGACCGCAGATAATTTGCGATTGATAGATGTAGCCTGCAGATCCTGCTCTTTGAAGGTTGCCAGCCAGCTACGTATATGGAAATGAGTAACTACCCGTTCGTCATCGAGGTCGAACTGGGAACTTACATATGCATTAAATTGTGATAAATCTCTTTCGTATGCGCCGAGTGTATGCTGTGCATATCGTTTCTCAAACCTGAGATACTGGAGGTAATCTGTTATCCGATGCTCTATCATAGAAAAACCCGGTACTGTAAATATAAACATTTACAGTACCGGGCGCAATACTATTGTCAGATAACTTTGTTAAAAGTTTTCTATTGGTCTGATTAATCCAGTTTACCAGACTCCATTTGCTGGCGGTAGATTGCCTTCAAAACTTCTGTACGACGTTTTACAGATGGTTTTGTGAAAGCCTGACGAGCGCGCAGTTGATTCAGCGTACGAGATTTCTCATACTTCTTCTTGTACTTTTTCAGCGCCTTATCAATGTTTTCGCAGTCTTTTGAATCTATTATTAACATAACTTAATACCCCCTTTTAAATGGATTTGGGACGGCAAAGGTAAGGTTTTTTTTCATTTGACCAAACTTTTTAGGACTATTGCTATAAATCAGATAATTTTAGGTTGTTTAAGACGTTATAGTACTAATACTGTGGCTAATAGGAGCAATAAACATATAATAGCAACCATTGCAATGGCACTTACTGCAATGGTATGGGGATGCCAAAAAGCAGAAGATAGCTTTGTTGCGAATCCGGACGATAGCAGGCTGGACAGACTGTATTGCAATGATCCGTTTGCCATTAACTATAACTGGAATTTCCCCGGTACACCTGATAATTCAACTTGTTTCTACCCTATAGATATATTTGGCGGCAACTATATGCTGACGGACAGCATATATGATGCAGACTATAAGCCTGATACCGTACTGAAATACCCGATAAGGCTTTTCGCTCTTAGTGGCTCTAAGATTAAAATAGCCATTACAGGCTTTTGCGATAAAGATACACTGGAGCTTACTGCCGACAGATTTTATAAGGCATTTCTGGATTCTACCAATGCTGTAGTAAATGGTTTTGATGCTAAACTTTCAGGTCAGCTTGCATGCCGCAGTGTAGATACTATCAGCGGTTATATACAAAAAAGCCAGACAGACAGCACCAAGCTGAGTATTAACTTTACCATAGCCAGCGATACGGGCTATTCTTACCACAGAGGTACGGCTATAAAGCAGTAGCTTTGCAACCATGTTTACAGGTATTATAGAAGCCACATGCACTATTGCATCCATTACCCCATCGGGTACTAACATAGACATTTGGGTAGATAGCCCTATAACACACGAACTGAAGATAGACCAGTCTGTAGCACACAACGGTGTATGCCTTACGGTGGTAGCTATAGAAGGCAGCCGCTATAAAGTAACTGCCGTGCAAGAAACACTGCTAAAGACCAATCTGAATAACTGGAAATCAGGTGACATAGTAAATCTGGAACGCGCCATGAAAGTGGGCGATAGGCTGGATGGGCACTTTGTGCAAGGCCATGTAGATGCCGTTGCCACCTGCATTGAAAAACAAACATTGGAAGGTAGTTGGCTGTTTCGCTTCCGCTTTCCGCAACAGTTTGCAGCATTAGTGATAGAAAAAGGCTCTGTATGCCTGAATGGTGTTAGCCTTACAGCATTCAATGTGGGCAAAGACGAACTGACTGTTACTATTATTCCATACACTTACAATCACACCAACTTCCAACAAATAGAAGCAGGTACTGTCATCAATATAGAGTTTGATGTACTGGGCAAATACCTGCTACGCAAACAGGAAGTAGAAGGCTGATTTAGATAATGACACTGTTTTAGGTATCTTTAAAGCATGTTGCTGCTATATGTAACGCAGACAGCATCGTTTACCCCAAATGCAAAAGCCTGAATTAAAACCATACTACGACGTGGCCATCATAGGCGCAGGTATGGGCGGATTGACAACTGCTGCATTGCTCAGCAAAGCCGGCTTCAGCGTATGTGTGCTGGAGAAAGAACCACATGCAGGTGGCTACCTTGCAGGTTTCCGTAGAAAAGATTTTCGTTTTGATACAGCTATACATTGGCTAAACCAGTGTACACCCGGCGGCATGGCCTGCAAGATATTTGACCTGCTGGGCAATGACCACCCCAATGTAATACCACAGCGCAGAATACGCAGATACAAAGGAGAGAGCTTTGACTATCTGCTTACGAACAATCCTGATGAACTGCGCGACCAACTGATAAATGAGTTTCCGCACGAGCGTGAAGGATTGATACGTTTCTTTAAAGCAGCAAAAAAACTCGGTAAATCATTTAGCGAGTTCAGTAAGATATTCCGCACAGAAGAAAGCATGACGGCGATAGAGCGGATGAAGAATAAGATACCACTGCTGAAGTTTGCCATGCCATTCATTCCATTCATATCCTATACGGGAGAGAAAGGTTTGAAGAAAGGGTTGAACAAATTCTTTAAAGACGAGAAACTGCACAAAATATTTACGGGCGAAACAGAATTGCTATCATGCCTTGTACCTATTGGCTGGGCATACTACGGCGATTTTCAGAGCCCACCTGTAGGTGGTGGGCAGGTGTTGCCCGAATGGATGGAGCATGTAGTGAAATACTACGGAAATGATATTATCTATAAAGCGGCAGTAAACGAAGTAGTTGTAGAAAACAATACAGCAAAGGGGATTAAGTTTACCCACTTCAATACCAACTATACTATCAATTGCAAATACGTAGTAGCTGCATGCGATATAGAAATGCTGTATGAAAAAATGCTGCCACAGGATGCTATACCTGCCAAGCTGAAAGGCAAGCTGAAAGATGCAGATATATACAGTTCATCCGTTACAGTATCTATAGCACTTGACTGCACGCCAGATAAACTTGGCTTTAATGAAGAACTGGTACATATAGTTACAGAAACTGCACAAACAGGTGAACAGTGTGATGGGAATCCTCATACAAGCGAAATAAGCATATTGGCACCATCTTTCAGAGACCCGTCTTTGGCACCTGAAGGTTGTGGTACACTTACACTCTTCATGCCTGCCTTTATGAACTATAGCAATGAGTGGAATACAGACAAAGATGATAAAGGCAATTACAATCGTGGTGATGCATACAAGCAATTGAAAAATGAGATAGCCGATGTAATCATACAACGTGTAGAAGATATGGTAGCACCGGGATTGCGTTCTCACATACTGTTCTACGATGTGGCAACACCCGTTACGCACTGGCGCTACACAGGAAACCGCGGTGGTACCATGATGGGTGCAAAGCCGGGTAAGAAAAACATGCAGAACAAAATAGCACACTATCAGACGCCTGTAAAAAACCTGCTGCTTGGCGGACACTGGGCAGAGCTTGGCGGCGGTGTACCTATAGCTGTAAAAGCAGGTGCCAATGCTGCACTACTGATATTCCAAAAAGAAAAGCCGGAAGCTTTTAAGCTGATGGCAGGCTATATGGATGGCAAAATACCGGTAGAGGTATTGCATAATGCTACGGCCTTCAAACCATATGCTAACGACTGGAAGCAGGAACCGACACCTGCACAAAAAGCAACTATGCGTTCGCAATCTGCTGATTGATATTTTGTGGTACTTTTACAGCCTCATTTCAAACTATGCGCATTGCCTTCGACGCCAAACGTGCCTATCAAAACAATACAGGGCTTGGTAATTACAGCCGTTCGCTGATATCGTCGCTGGCAGAACTGTATCCGCAACACACATACTATCTGATGGCGACTAAGCAAACAGATATGTACAGGGATACATTTTCTAACATGCACACCATTACACCGCAGGGCATTTTCAAACCACTTAGCTCGCTGTGGCGTAGCAATTTCGTAACTGGCGACCTGAAGAAGCTGGATATTGATGTGTATCACGGATTGAGTAATGAGATACCTGCAGGCATACAAAACACAGGTATTAAATCTGTTGTAACCATACACGACCTGATATTTGAACGCTACCCCAAGCAATACAAACCTGTAGATAATGCTATCTATAGAAAAAAATTCAGCAATGCATGCAAGCATGCCGATAAGGTAATAGCCATCAGCGAGCAAACGAAACAGGACATCATACAATACTACAACACACCTGCCGATAAGATTGCAGTATGCTACCAGAGTTGCAACACCATATTTGAGCAAAAGGTAAGCGATGCAGAGAAACAACGAATCAGACAGAAGTATAAGCTACCCGAAACATATTTCCTGTATGTAGGCAGTGTGATAGAACGTAAAAACCTGCTGACTATCTGTAAGGCAATGAATGCCCTGAAACCGGAACTGAATATACCACTGGCAGTAATTGGCAACGGTGGCGAATATCTGCAACAAGTGAAGGCATATTTGGCGGCAAACGGATTGACAAACGATGTGATATTCCTGTCTGAACAAGAAGCGACAAAAGACGATGCCGATTTTAAATCTGCCAAAGACTTTCCTGCTATCTATCATTCTGCGCTGGCCATGATATACCCTTCCATCTACGAAGGCTTTGGCATACCAATACTGGAAGCTATGTGGAGTGGTATCCCTGTCATAACATCCAATATCAGTTGTATGCCAGAAACCGGTGGCGATGCAGTTTATTATATAGACCCGTTCAGTACAGACGATATGATAAAAGCCATTCGCGATATTGCAGCGAATGAGCCACTGCGAAATGTACTAAGTGCAAAAGGACTGATACAGGCACAAAAATTTACACCTGCAAAATGCGCAGCGGCAGTGATGCAGGTGTATGAATCTTTATAGACTGAGTTTTATTTATTGGGTGTAAACTTGGGCTCTGCGGCAGGCTTGATAACAAGCTTTGTGCTCAGGTTCGGAAATACCTGCCTCCATTTATCTAATGGCTTTTCTGTGGCATCAATAAAATACCATGTCTTGCCTTTATCAGGAGATAAAGCAAAGAGTGTAGTCTCTGTTTGCAATACGCCGTCTTTCATCTTCATCTTCATATACTGCGGTATGGTGCACTGATATTCGCCGGCGGTGTCTATTATGTTTGATACTTCGCCCGGCCACGCAGATGCTATGGTGGTACCGGCATCTTCAATAGCTTTAAGTTGTTGGCCTAAGTCTTTCTCTATTTTAACCAAGCCGCCATTGGTAGATTCTACAACTTTCGGATAGGTAGTACTGACAAAAGTCTTGAGGTCTTTTTTTACCAATGCATCATTCATCTTTTTAGCCGCTGCCTTCACGGCAGGTTTTAGCTTTTGAATATCTGCCTGTGCATATACACTTGCAATACTGCACCATAAAAATCCTGTCAATAGTATGCGTCTCATCTTAGTTTTTAGATATGCGGATAGTAAATATAATGCACTATCGCTTTTATACTATCAGGAGGTGCGTTAAATATTCGGCAGTAAAAGAAGTTATTGATTAACCAAGAGTTACATCTTAACCCTTTCCAACATTTCGAAGAAGCTCATAATATCTGTTGCCAGTTCTTTGCCTTTATTGCTTGCAAGTATCGCATGACCGGCATTTGCATAATATGATGGTTGTTTCACCAATGCAGGTATATGCTTCATCAGGTATAATGCACTTTGCTTGCGCGATGAATTATCATCTTCAGACTGTGCAATCTTTACAGGTATTTTGATGCGTGGCATCAGTGGTTTTGTTTTGGATAGTAATGCCCGTAGATTTTTTATTGCATTCCATGGCAGTTTACCATTGCCCGATAATGATGCACCGATTATGTAGCGGCTGTATGTTGGCGTATTGATGCAAACCAGTGCAGCTATATTGTAACGTGTGGCCAATTCTATTGCTATCAGTCCGCCAATGCCCTGCCCTACTATAAATATCTTGCTGCATTGTTGCACCAATTTCAACAGTGCAGTTTCTGCAGAAAAAATCCACTGCTTGTAGTCAGTATCTTTCAGGTCTTTCCAATTGCCTGTATGCCCTTTCAGTTTGGGTGCAGCAACCACAAAGCCTTTTTCTTCCAAAGGCTTTATCAGTGGCTCTACTTCGTGCAGGCCGCCACCCAAACCATGTATCAGCAGACAGCCGTAGGTTGATTGCATAGGAGTAAGATAATGAAATATTACGGTTGTTACTTTTTGCCAAGTATACGTTTACGATGTTGTGTGCCCCAGTTGTGCAGCTCACCAATTACCTTCTTCAATGTTCTGCCATATTCTGTCAGCGAGTACTCAACCGTTACAGGCATGGTATTGTATACAGTACGCTGAACAAGGTCGTTCATTTCCAAGTCCTTTAACTCTTTGGATAGCATCTTGGCAGTAATGCCGGGTATCTCGCGTTCCATTTCCTTGAAGCGTTTGTCTGAAAATATGAGCGCACTGATGATGGGCAATTTCCATTTGCCACTCAGTATATCCAGCGCATCTCGCACTGCCAATATATGCTTACCGCATGCAGCATGGCTCATCTCACTGGGGCATACTGCATCTTTCTGTTTTGTTACTGCCATATATACCTGCTTTACCGTATGATACCGGTATACAAAAGTATACTGGTATAAAAAGTATAGCAAATATACAGAAGTTTGCACACAGAAAACAAAGACTGAGATTAATTATGAAAAGAGACAAGATTCTTTACTGGATAACAACAGGGCTTGTAAGCCTCGGCTTCCTGATGAGCAGCTTTATGTACCTGAGCAAAAACCCTGAACTGATGACAGGCTTCAGCCAAATGGGTTATCCTGCCTATTTTGTCACCATACTTGGTGTTGCCAAATTACTGGGCTCATTGGCTATACTAAGCCCTAAAACACCAAAGCTGCGCGAGTGGGCATATGCTGGTTTTACATTTAATCTGATAGGCGCTATATGGACGCATGTTGCCACAGGTACTCCTTTTGTTGCTCCGTTAGTATTCCTTGTTTTACTTGGGGTTTCTTACTACTTCAACACCAAACAAGTAAAGGCAGCATTGCAAACGGCATAATACCACATACGTAGAAATACCCAATCTGCGGTATTTCTACGTGGTATATGTTCTGTATATTGCTATATATCCTGAAACCATTTGCAAACACTGTACAGATATATAGCTCTTTTGATTGCCAGTATCGGCATTACTATTCCCGCACAATCGCAGGTACAGTTTGAGCAATATTTTAAAGCAGGTGATTCTGTCTTCAGAAAAGGAGACTATGCTACTTACCTGAAAATAATGACCAATGCACTGCAAGTAGCAGAGGCATCGAAAGACTGTAAGAAAATATGCAAAGCTACCATGCGCGTAGCTGCTGCGTACTATTTTCTGCAAGACAAGCCGCAAAGCCTGCAATGGATGAAGAGGGGTCATCAATTGGCCTATACCTGTGCAGACGATTCTTTCAAATGGATTTCTTCGCGGCAGATAGGAGCCATTTATTTTGAAGACCACAAAAAAGACTCTGCACTCATCTACCTGCGCGAGGCCGAACGCGAAGTACTTAAAAGTAGTACCGCTTTAGCAGAACGCTCTGCTGTATATGCCATACTGGGCGATTTGTATTATCATAGTTATAAGGACACCGCGCAAGGCCATAAGTACTATTTACTGGCTATGCAATATGCCAATGTATGTGGCGACACATTGAAAAGTGCTTTTGCCATTATGAAAATGGCCAATTACAGTATTAATAGCGGAGACTGTACAAAAGGTATTGAATACTACAATCGTGCTATAGCATTGTACACTTCTGCCAACCTCCCCGAGGGGCTGATGTTTGCCTACCAGATGCTGGGCTGGGCATACAGCAAATGCAATAACGCACCACTCACATACCAGACCATGCTGAAGCTGCGTTTGTTGCGCGATTCTATTTTTAAAGAAGAGACTGCCATAAAAACTGCCGAGTACCGAACGCTGTACGAAACCGAAAAGAAGGAACGCGAAAACCTGCTGCTGCAAAAACAGAATGCAGAACAGGAACGCCAAACACAAGTATTACTTATTACATCCATTGCAGGCTTTCTGATACTGATTGCTATATTCTATGTAATATATACTCGCTATAAGCTGAAGAAGAAAGCTGAGATGGATGAACGCATTGCGATACAGCAAAAGCTACGCTTTAAAGCAGTAATGGAGGCGGAAGAAAAAGAACGTGTGCGCATAGCGCGCGAGCTGCACGATAGCTTGGGGCAGATGCTTTCTGCCGCGAAGATGAATATATCGGCTATGGACTCTTACAATGCCGACGATGCGAAACTGGCAGGCAATGCTAAAAAGCTGATAGATGATTCTGTAAAAGAGGTGCGTACCATATCTCACAACCTGATGCCTACCAGCCTGATGGAGAAAGGCATAGAACCTGCACTGAACGAACTGGCTGCAAAAATTAATGATACAGGGCTGCTGCAGATAGACCTGCTGGTAAGTGCAGGTGATGAACGCCTTGACAGCTCTGTAGAAATAGCCATCTACCGCATAGTGCAGGAGGTGGTAAACAATATGATAAAACACAGCAAGGCCAACCGTGTAGAAGTAATGCTGGACTATAATGCCGAAAAAGTGTACCTATCCATTAAAGACAATGGCGTAGGCTTTGATACTGCCAATATTGAAACCAGCAGTGGCATAGGCTGGCGCAATATCTTTTCTCGTGTGTACATGATGAATGGCGATGTGCAGATACAATCTCAACCGGGCAGGGGTACATTGGTTAATATTGAGTTTGCGAAGTAATAGACACAATTAAATTTACTTTTTCTTATTTCTATTTGTTGTTTTCGATTTTTTTTGCTGCTCTAAGAACTTTTTAAACTGCTCAAACTGTTCTGTATCGTCTGTCGTTAATGTTTCGGTTTCTTTGATATCTGTTTGTTCGGATATATTTTCTATATGCTCAGAAAGTAATTTTGGCTCTATCGCCATAATTTGCCTTGGGTTGACGGTAGCTAATTTGTCAAACTCCGGTAGAATTGCACCTGATTGTATAAATAAATTAGTACCATCAAGAATTTGATTCTTTAATATTTCACATTGTTCAGCACCCAATGCTCCAGAATCTTTCAATTTATTTATCCTTTCAATTACTGGCAAAGTTTTAGATACTAGCTCTATCCTCTCGTGAATCTTTCTCTCTTTATGAAAAACAAGCCTATCCCAAATTGCGATTACGAATTCCCTGATTTCTTTTATTACTTTTCCCGAACCAGTAATATCGAAAGATTTATCACTTCCTGAGTCTATTGCAGCTACCGATATATCACTGTCATCAATATTTTCTAATTGTGCAAATGTTTTATAAAAATGCATTATACTTTGGAGAGCATTTATAATACGAGATGGGTGTGAAGGAAAATTATCATCTTCAGGTAATATTATAGTGAATATTTCCTTGCCTTCCGATGCAGTTACTTCCGCTATACCATTGATTAATTCATAGCCAACATTATGTTGTTTCAACATTTCATTGAACTTTGGCAAAAAATCAATTATTAATGATATTTTAGAATAAATCCGATTCGCGATTGGCCTTGTTTCATCCATATCTGCCTTAAATATTATTGCCCAAAAACTTGAGTCATTCAAGTCTCCTAAGTCAAATATTTTTAAAATATCCAACTCATGCACTGCAAAATCATTAGAATGTTTTATATATAACCTAAATGCATTCGCTATTGCAATATGTGACACTTCGTCATGCCTAACCAGTATGTCTCTTAAAAGACTCTGTAAATTACTCTCTAAAATAGCAGTCCGTACGTTGTTGGATGCATTAATTAAATCAACTCTTCTCATAATGATGAATTTTTGTAAGTATTACTAAAATAATAAAAAAACACAAAAGCCACCCTTATGGATGGCTTTTGTTATTTACAAACCTGTTGTGCTTAAAGTGCTAAGTCTGCATCGTCTGCAGCAGGTTGTTGTGGTTCTTGTTGCGGTTGTGCAGGCTGTTCGCCACCGTTGCTGTGTTCGCGGCGTGGACGGTCTTCGCGAGGGCCACGGTTTTCATTGCGGCGGTCGCCACCACCACGGCGGTCATCACGACGCGGGCCACGGTCATTGCGGTCTCCCCTGTCACCACGGTCGCTACGCTCGCGTTTCTCAGGTTCTACATAACCTTCAGGCTTTGGCATCAGTGCTTTGCGGCTCAGGCGCAGTTTGCCCGTTTTAGGGTCTGTACCTATCAGCTTCACTTTTACTTTATCACCTTCTTTCATTACACCTTCCAGGCTGTCAAGACGGCTCCAGCTTATTTCAGAGATGTGCAGCAAACCTTGTTTGCCCGGCATAAACTCTACAAATGCACCAAACGTCTGGATACCTTTTACTACACCTTCGTAAGTTTCGCCAACCTCAGGTATCGCTACGATGCCTTTAATCCAGCTCAGTGCCTTATCAATACCCTCTTTGTTAGCAGAGAATATTTTCACTTCGCCACGGTCGTTGATTTCTTCTATAGATATAGTAGTACCGGTTTCGCGTTGAATTTCCTGAATGATTTTACCACCCGGTCCGATCACAGCGCCGATAAATTCGCGGTCGATGTTGATTTGCTCGATGCGTGGTGCATGTGGTTTCAGTTCTGCACGTGCAGCAGGGATACATTCATACATTGCATCCAGAATATGCAAACGTCCGCGACGTGCCTGTTCCAGTGCCTGCATCATAATATCCATGCTCAGGCCATCTACTTTAATATCCATCTGGATACCGCAGATACCATCGCGTGTACCGGTTACTTTAAAGTCCATATCACCGAGGTGATCTTCATCACCAAGGATATCTGTCAGGATAGCAAACCTGTTGTTATCGCCTGATATCAGTCCCATTGCCACACCACTTACGTGTTTAGGCATTGGTACACCCGCATCCATCAGTGCCATAGAACCCGCACATACAGTAGCCATAGACGAAGAACCGTTAGATTCCAGAATGTCTGACACTACACGTGTAGTATAAGGCCAAGCTTCGCCTGCAGGCATCATCTGTGCCAGTGAACGTTTTGCCAGGTTACCGTGACCAACCTCGCGACGACCCGGGCCACGCATAGGTTTTGTTTCGCCTGTAGAGAACGGAGGGAAGTTGTAGTGGAGTATGAATTTGGTATAATCAGATGTTGCTGCACTTTCTATCAGCAGTTCATCTTCTTTAGTACCTAATGTTACTGTAGTTAAAGATTGTGTTTCGCCACGTGTAAACAATGCAGAACCGTGCGGAGAAGGCAGCAGGTCTGTTTCCAGTGTCAGCACACGTACTTCGTCCAGCTTACGACCGTCAAGGCGCGTACGCTCGTCGAGCATCATATTACGGATGATTTCTTTTTCCAAATCGTGGAAGATATCACCCAGCAGCGCAAGGTCTTCAGCTTTTACCGGTGTTGCAAAACCCGGCACGGTAGTAGTACCGTCTTCGTTTGCTACCAGTGTAGCATCAAAAGCTTCGCGGATAGCTTTGAAAGCATCGCTGCGTTCGTGCTTGCCCAGTGCGCTTTTCGCTACTTTCAATATATCTGCAGATACCAGCGTAGCTATATGTGCAGCCAATTCAGGATTAGTGTAAGGCTTATCGTATTCGCGTTTGCCGGTAACACCTTTCAGGTCGCGCAGTTGTTCCTGTGCTTTGATTTGTGCACGGATAGCAGCATGACCCAGCTCAATAGCTTTTACCACATCAGCTTCCTGACATTCTTTCGATTCGCCTTCCACCATCATGATATTCTTTTCGGTAGCGGCAATGATGAAGTCCATGTCGGCGTTAGCTAACTGGCTGCGGTATGGATTGATAACGTATTCGCCGTTGATGCGGGCAACACGTACTTCAGATATTACTTCTTGTATAGGTACATCAGATACTGCGATGGCAGCAGATGCAGCCAGACATGCCAGTGAATCTGGCATTACTTCAGGATCGCTTGATATCAGTGTAACCAGTACTTGTACTTCGCACAGATAATCATCCGGGAACAACGGACGCAGTGCGCGGTCTATCAAACGAGAGATTAATATTTCATAATCGCTCAGACGGCCTTCGCGTTTGAAGAAAGAACCCGGTATGCGGCCTGCAGATGCAAACTTTTCTTGGTAATCAACAGTTAATGGGAAAAATGATTGACCTGGTTTAGGTTTTTGAGCAGCTACAACAGTAGCCAGCAGCATGGCGTTACCCATACGAACTACCACCGAACCATCAGCCTGACGAGCCATCTTGCCCGTTTCTATACTTATCTCACGACCGTCGTCCAGTTTAAAGGACACGGAAATGGGCTTTGGAATCATGATAAAAAATTAAATGTGTACATAAAAAACTATTCCCAACCACCGGGTTGGGAATAGTGTGTAAAGAGATATTACTTACGGAGACCTAGTTTTTCAATCAGTGCACGATAAGAAGCAAGGTTGCTGCGTGTAAGATATTGCAACAAACGCTTACGACGACCTACCATCACCATCAGGCCACGTTGGCTTGAGAAATCTTTTTTATTTGTCTTCAGGTGATTAGAAATATGGTTGATACGCTCTGTCAGCGTAGCTATCTGAGCCTCGATAGAACCTGTGTTCTTTTCGTTTTCACCGTAAGTTTTAAAAATGTTTGCCTTTTTTTCAGCGCTTAAATGAGACATTTGCATCAAAATTTAATATATAACGACACTTTTTCGGACGGCAAAGATAATCAAATATTTGGCATTTATGATTTGTTGGGCAGGATTTATCCTGAAAAAATAGAGAAAAATCATTATTTCTTCGTTAAAACTAAGCTCAAATAAACATTATTAATAATGCAAATAAGGCTTTCAGGTATTAAATGCACTACCATCATCCCCTCAAAATCTTACCTTTGCAGCCTCAATTACCATATATAATGACTATTGCAGCGCAGATAAAGCAAATTACAGAACAGGCACTAAAACAATTATTTCCCGAAGCCGATATACAAGCTTCTATGATTACTGTAAACCAGACAAAACCTGAGTTTACGGGCGATTATACTGTTGTACTGTTTCCGTTTGTAAAACTGCTGCGACAAAAGCCCGACGAATTGGGCAGGCAATTGGGCGACCATCTGGTGGCAACTCATGGCAATCTATTTACATCTTATGCCATTGTAAGTGGCTTCCTGAACCTGACGGTGCAGGATAGTTTCTGGGCTGCTTTTCTGACCAAAGAATATAATAACACCAGCTTTGGCGAAAAACCAAAGAACGGCAAGAAGGTAATGGTAGAATACTCTTCTCCCAACACCAACAAGCCACTGCACTTTGGCCACCTGCGCAATATATTTCTCGGCTATGCTATGGCCGATGTGCTTAAGGCGAATGGTTATGATGTGGTAAAAGCCAATCTGATTAACGACCGTGGTATACACATCTGCAAATCGATGATTGCATGGATGCACTTTGCTAATGGAGCTACCCCTCAATCTTCAAGTATAAAAGGAGATCATCTGGTAGGAGATTACTATGTAAAATATAATACCTGGTCTATTGCAGAATCAAAAAAACTACTTCAAACTGTTGTAAATAAACTTGACTCTCTTAAAAGTCAAATTGCGTCACCAGAGGTTTTTAGTTTTTATACAAACTTAAATCTGCCAATATGGAAGGTTATTATCTCTTCAATCATTGACAGCAACAATAGTTTAGATGAAAGTTTGAAGAAAGATGAAACATACAAAGACAATCCAATAAAATGGTTCAAAAGCCTGAAGGAACAGCTATTACAAATAACTTCAGATGACAACCAAGATATTAATGCCCCGATTTTAGAATGCATTGATATTTTAGATAAAGAGATTCCTAAGCTACCACTATCACTTGCTACTGAACTACTGCGTAAGTGGGAAGCGGGCGATAAAGAAGTATACAGCTTGTGGGAGACTATGAATGGTTGGGTGTATGAGGGCTTCAAAGAAAGCTATCAACGCCTGGGTGTAGATTTTGATAAGATGTACTACGAAAGCAATACCTATTTATTAGGCAAAAGCCTTGTAGAAGAAGGACTGAAAAAAGGTGTGCTGTATAAGAAAGACGATGGCAGTGTATGGATAGACATGACTGCTGATGGACTGGACCAGAAACTATTGCTGCGTAGCGATGGTACTTCTGTATACATGACACAAGACTTGGGTACTGCGCAACTGAAGTATAATGATTGCGGCGGTCTTGACCAATCTATCTATGTAATAGCAGATGAGCAGAACTACCACATGCAGGTACTGAAGCTGATACTGCAAAAACTGGGCGAGCCATGTGCTGATGGCATCTATCACCTGTCTTACGGCATGGTAGAGCTGCCAAGCGGCCGTATGAAGAGCCGCGAAGGTACCGTAGTAGATGCCGATGATATGATGGACGAGATGATTAGCATGTCTCGCCAGCAAACAGAAGAAGCAGGCAAAACAGAAGGCTTTACACAGGAAGAGCTGGACAAGCTATACTATACCATTGGTATGGGTGCACTGAAATTCTACCTGCTGCGTGTAGACCCTAAAAAGAAAATGATATTTGACCCGAAAGAGTCTATAGACCTCCACGGGTTTACAGCTACTTTCATACAATATGCGCACGCACGTATCTGTTCTATACTGCGCAAAGAGAATATACCATTGTTGCCGGAAAGCAGCACGTTTGCGTCGTTTGAACTGACACAGGATATAACACCTGCCGAAAAGAAACTGGCAGTATTGCTGGAGCAATACCCCGCTATACTGGAGAACGCTGCTACAGAATACAACCCATCGCTGCTATGTAACTATTGCTTTGCGCTGGCACAACAGTTCAACTCTTTCTGGGAAGAGCACAGTGTATCTAAGGCAGAAAATGAAGAGAAGAAACAACTGCGACTAATGCTTATTATCATGACAGCCAAAACAATGCGCCATGCCATGAAGCTGCTGGGTATTGCACTACCTGAAAAAATGTAATTGAAAAGAATAAGGTTTTAATACAAGGGGTTGAGTTTTGCTCAATCCCTTTTTAGTTACTACGCAGACTCGGCGTCTCTACCCTTGTACTGCGAATGGCAGGATACCAAGATGCAAGCAACCCTACAATGATGATGGTTGCTATTACCATCAATACATCTGTAAGCTCTATATGCACTGGGAATGCATCTACTACATATGCGCCGGGGAGTGCTATCCAGTTGAACTGTATCTGCCCCCAACAAACCAGTAAGCCTATTGTAAGCCCTGTTATTCCGCCCATCAAAGACCACAACACACCCTCTGCCATAAATATGCTACGGATGGCACTTCGTTCTGCACCCATCGCTTTCAGTATTGCCATGTCTTTCTGCTTCTCCATTACCAATAGAGATAGTGCACCTATCATATTGAAAGAGGCTATCAGCAATACAAGGAATAGAATACCATAGATGGCCCACTTCTCTGAGCGCATTACCAGATACATAGTTTTGTTTTGCTCAAACTGTGTTTCTATCACATAGTCTTTACCCAGTTTGGTTTGTAGTGTTTGTTTTACATCATCTGCATCTGTACCGGGTTTCAGCTTCAGCTCTATTGAAGAATATTTGTTCTCAGCATTAAAGAGTTGCTGTACAACCGGTAGTGACGCCAGTATATATTTACTGTCAAAATCGTCCTGCGCCTGAAAAGCACCATCCGCCCGCAGCTTTTGCGAACGGAATGCACTTTGCGGATTTATGGCTGCGTTTACAGAACCATCGGGATAATACAGCATCACCTCGCTGAAAACATTGTCGGGATCAAGGCTAAGCAGAGACATAAGTTGTATGCCCAGTATAGCAGTTGGTTCGGGCGAGGTCGCTACAGATTTTCGTCCTTCAGTTACGTACTTTTTGTAATTATTTACTTTGTCATAAGACTCGTCAATACCCTTCAGCTTAGCAACAAAAGGTTGGTCTTCACTATTGATGAGTACATTATCTTCAATAACACGAGTAATGACTGCTATACCACCTGTGGTGCTTATTGCCTGATTAAGCCTATCGTCTACCTCAAAGAATTTATTCTTTGCAGTAGCGATTTTTATTTCGGGGTAGAATGCTTTGTATAAATCGCTTATCAGGTATTCAAAACCATTGAATACAGATAGCAGGATAATCATAGCAGCACTGCCCACGGCAATAGCCACCATACTGATGCGCGACAGTATAGGTACAGCATTGGCACTGCGCTTGCCGCGCAGGTATCGGATAGCTATTTGCCATACCAGTACAGCGTTCATTTATGCGCCCTCGGCATTTTCAGAACCACCCATCGCCTTGCGATCTTCTTCTATTTTTTTGAACAGCTCTTCCATTTTAAACACATAGTCGAGCGTATCATCCAAATAAAATACCAATTCAGGTACACGGCGCAATTGGTTCTTGACACGCATGCCCAGCAGTTTGCGGAATTCAGAAGTTTTTTCCCTGAATGTCTGCATGAGTGCCTCCGTATCTTTTATTTGAAACAGTGACAGATACACCCTTGCTTCCAGCAAATCCGGCGTTACCATCACTTTTGAAACAGACACCATGCCCCCATCTACCATACTAAAACCTTCGCGCCTGAAAATGTCGCTCAGTTCCTCCATTATCAGTTGTCCTATCTGTTTCTGACGTTTACTTTCCTCCATCAATTGTCATTTTTTCGTTGTAAAGTTAACCTAAATTGGGGGTACCTGTACCTTAATTGCAGTAGTTTGCTTAAATTAGTGGGCTTAATTATAATATGACTCCCATAATGAGAAAGTTATTACTGTTTTCAACCATCGCTTTTGCTACTAGCTTTATTGCATGTAAAGAAAAGGGACCCGCTATCAACTTTGGAGGTGGAAATGCTGTGAGCGATACTACTTATACCAAAACCCCTGACGCACCAGTAGAAAGAAAACTATTGATAGAAGAGTTTACAGGTGCAAAGTGTACTAACTGTCCGGATGCGCGTGTTCAGTTGAAAGCATTAACAGATGCCAATCCGGGAAGGGTTATAGTTATTGAACTTCACCCAGATGACCATCCATTAGGACATCCAATAGAAGGTCTTTCAAAATATGATTTCACAGAACCTGATATTTCTGATTTGTTTAAAGGTATTTTCCGTGGTTATTTTCCGGCAGGTATTCCTGCAGCAGGTATTGACAGAGTGGTAGACGGTGGTGAAATACTCATTAAAAGAGCCAATTGGTCTAATATGGTAAATACTCGTTTAGACATTGCAAGCCCTATAAAGCTTACTCTTACAAACACATATGATGCAGCGAAAGCGTCAGGCACCATCAAAGTAAATGTGTCTTATACTAAAGCTATTACTACTAAGAACTATATTTCAATAGCTATTATAGAAGACAATATTGTTGACGCACAAGAGTTTCCTGACCACATAGATACTTTCTACAACTTCAAACACGTTTTCCGCAAACTTTACACCCCTGCCAGTGGCACTGAGATTCTGAGTACAATTGCTGCTAAAGAAGCAGGACGCGTATATGAGGGCAGTTATAAATACACTTTAGATGCTGCATGGAAACCTGAAAATTGAAATATAATAGTTTGGGTACACAATAACGATGCTAATTCTAAAGAAGTATTGCAGGCAGAGGAGATACATGTGAAGAATCCATAGATAATTCAAAAAAACTTTGTTTTATTTGCCCTGATAATCAGGGCATTTTTTTGTCGATACACCTAAAAATATCTAAGTATCTGTCTGTAGTATTAGTTGTACTGATACTTGCGGATATAGCAGGCTTTGCCTTATGGAATGGTGTACGAAGCGTATGCTACCATTATGTACGCAACCATAGGCAGTCTATAGCCATGCGCGATACTATTGCTATGCCAGCAGCCAGTTACCAATCAGGCAAAGACTTCATCAGGCATAAGGCTGATGAGATTGAATACCAAGGGCAGATGTTTGACATCAAAAAGCAAATTGTAAAAGGTGACAAAATACTACTTATAGGACACTACGATAAGTTTGAGAACAAGTTATTCAAGCTATTGCACAAACTGCTTGACAACGACAATAAGGACGGAAGTAACACACACAACAACAGCTTGCTGCGCCTTGATTGTATTATGCCGTCACATGCCATATCCATCAGACTGTTCAGCATCCTACACCATAAATATTATTGTACTAACGACAGCAACAATACACAAAAACATACAATACCCATCACCGCCCCACCCGAAATGACTGCTGTAGGATACATCTGATAACAGCATATTTACAGTCATTACAAAATAATACTTCATGCAATACAAATACATATTGCCTGTAGCACTTGCTATAGGTATGCAGACAGCGCATGGGCAGCAAGACACACTACGCCCATTGACGCTGAATGAATTTATCTTTTCATCTAACAAATTCAAAGAGAACAAGAAAAATATAGCTCAACAGATACAAACCATTTCGCAGAAAGAAATGGAATGGGCTATGCCGCAAAATACCGGCAATCTGATGGAACAAACTGGCAATGTGTTTGTGCAACGCAGCCAGGCAGGCGGTGGCAGTGTGGTACTACGTGGTTTTGAAGCCAGCCGTGTATTGATGATAGTTGATGGTGTACGTATGAATAATGCTATATACCGTGCAGGTCATCTCCAAAACATTATCACTGTAGATAACAACATATTGGAACGGACTGAAGTGATGTTTGGACCTGCATCTACACTCTATGGTAGTGATGCACTTGGTGGTGTCGTTATTTTTAGCACTAAAACACCTAAGCTATCTAAAGATAACAGAACAAGCTTCAATACAAATGTGATGACACGCTTCAGCTCCGCTAATAATGAAGGTACAGGGCATATAGATTTTAACATCGGTCTTAAAAAGTTTGCCTTCTTTACGTCGGTTACTTACAGCAATTTCGGAGACCTGCGTCAGGGTAGCCATAGTAACCCATTCTATGGTAGTTTTGGTATGCGCAATGAATATGTAACTCGCATTAATGATATAGATAGTATTGTAGCCAACCCCAATCCGCATGTGCAAAAATTCACAGGCTACAAGCAATACGACCTGATGCAGAAAGTACTGTTTCAGCAAAATGATAAAATATCACATACACTGAACCTGCAATTGAGCAACAGCAGCAACATTCCCCGCTACGACAGGCTCACCGATGTTCGCAATGGTAAACTACGTTTCGCAGAATGGTACTATGGTCCACAAAAACGAGCAATGGTTGCATATCAGTTTGATGCTAAAAACCTTAATGGTTTTTTTGACGAAATTAAAGCAGGTATCAACTACCAATCCATACAAGAAAGTAGGCATCAACGTAGCAGGGGTAGCAATGCATTGCAGCAGCGTTATGAAGATGTAGATGTGATTGGCTATAACATAGACTTTCGCAAGTTTATGAAACGTCATGAACTAACATTTGGTACAGACGGACAATACAACAATGTGCGCTCTACAGCACGCGAGTTTGATATCGTAAAACAAACCGAAAAGCCACTTGATACACGCTACCCTAATGGTGGCAACACTATGTATTACAGCGCACTATATGCACAGCATATATACAAAATCATTAACGACAAGCTGATATTAAATGATGGTATTAGGCTGAACTATGTGAGTCTGAACAGTAAATTCAACGATACTACATTCTTTCCATTCCCATTTCGCGAGGCTAAACAAAACAATACTGCACTGAGTGGCAATTTGGGTTTGGTGTTTATGCCTGCAAACCGTTGGCGTTTTGCACTGAATGGCTCGACAGGCTTCCGCTCCCCGAATATAGATGATATGGCCAAAGTATTTGAATCAGCAGCAGGTGCAACATTGTTTGTACCTAACCCAAACCTGAAACCCGAATACACCTACAATGCTGATTTGGGTATAACCTATTTTGTAGACAACAAACTTAAATTAGAGGCTACAGGTTTCTATACATGGTTCAAAAATGCAATTATTGCAGATAAGTTCACAGTGAACGGACAAGACAGTGTACTATATGATGGCAAAATGACTGCTGTGATGGCGAGCCAAAATAAAGCAAAAGCTTATCTGTATGGCTTTAATACTGCATTAACCGCAAAACTGAATGAATATGTAAGCTTATATAGTGCTGTAACATTTACTTACGGACGCTATATTAATAATGCTGGTATAGAAACACCACTGGATCATATACCACCTGTATTTGGAAAAACAAGCCTGATGTATCAGCAAAAACTCTTCAGCAGCGAGGTGTATGCACTATACAATGGTTGGAAAAGGTTGCAAGACTACAGCCCATCTGGCGAAGATAATCTTGTATATGCAACGCCACAGGGTATGCCATCTTGGTATACGCTTAACGTAAGGATTGGCTATAAGCTCAACAACAACATGGGCATCCAACTTGCTTTGGAAAACATTATGGATCAGAATTATCGCCAATTTGCATCTGGTATCAGTGCACCGGGCCGCAATTTTGTAGTCACACTACGTGGAAATTTATAATTCGCATATTTTATAGTTTGTTAAAAGCCGGGTAATACCCGGCTTTTTTTAATGAATGGCATTTGCATAATGTTTAAGAAACAAAGCAAGAATGTATCTTTGGCACATTAATACTTAAAAGGTGAAGTACCGCAACGCAGTCTTATTAATATTTATCATTATACTGATAGACCAATGGTCTAAGTTTTATATCAAAACGCATTTTTACTACGGTGAAGAAGTAAATGTTATCGGCACCTGGTTTAAACTTCACTTTATAGAAAACGAGGGCATGGCATTTGGTATGAAAATACTCGATGGCCCGGCCGGCAAACTGATACTCACATTATTCAGACTTGTAGCAGTTGTGTTTGGTTTCTTCATGCTGAAAAAGATTGTAAACAAAGGCTATGCTAAGGGAGAT
>JADHED010000931.1_pt1 | contig 28164 bp, 25 predicted proteins | sample 8952041 | NCBI WGS metagenome assembly JADHED01 (sample SAMN16124423, study PRJNA663239) | bioreactor sludge metagenome | isolation source: sludge (control) | place: India:Bengaluru | collected 2018-09-08
CCATACCGACCAACCGCAGCGTAATGTTCGGTTCATTAAGCGGTAGCAAACTGGGTATTTGGGTGGCTCACGGAGAAGGTAAGTTCTCTTTGCCTTATGATGAAGATCAGTATAATGTAGTGGCTAAATACAGTTACGATGAATATCCGGGTAATCCTAACGGTTCGGACTATAGCGTAGCTGCACTGGCTAGTACAGACGGACGTCATCTGGCCATGATGCCTCACTTGGAGCGTGCCATTTTCCCATGGCAGAATGCTAATTATCCTAACGACCGGATCAATAACGATCAGGTTACCCCATGGATTGAAGCATTTGTCAATGCCCGTAAATGGATAGAGGAAAAGAAGAAATAAAAGTGATAGACAATGCTGTAAAATAAAAAAAATAGAACTGCTTCACCGCGGTTCTATTTTTTTATTTTACAAGCTGTTCTCACAGCTTTATTCCAAATATTCAAAAGTGCTAGCTATTACGCAATAAATCAGCGTTCACTGCACAAGACCCAAAAGAAACCGAGACTTTCCAGGTGCATCATTTTGTATTTATCAACTTATTTACTTAGATTTGTGAGACTTTCATAAGATGGCATAATAGCAATTAATAAACTCTGACTGTGATGAATAAGCTACTTCATATCTCTTGCCTCCTGTGTATTTCCAATATTTGTTATGCACAACCACAGAATTATAATGAGATGAACACGACTACAGCGGAGACGTGGATGTTTATTATTGCAGCAGTCTTTTTTATTACGATCGGGTGGTATACACAATATTTCTTCACAAAATGGAAGCAACGTAAGACGCTGGATGACAGAATAAAGTTTTATATCAATACAGCGCACGATATACGGACTCCATTAACCCTCATCAAAGCTCCGCTCGAAGATCTTCTGGATAAGGAAGCATTGAGCGAAAGTGGGTCGAGAAACGTGAATACCGCATTGAGGAATGTGGAATCGCTACTTCGCCTTACTTCTAACTTTATTAATCTCGAACGGGCTGAATCAGGCTCGGCGTCGTTGTATGTAGCGGAATATGAACTAGGCTCGTATTTACAAAAGACGATTGATTCTTTTCATTCTCTTGCCGAGATGAAGCGCATAAACCTAACTTACGAAAGTAACTTCAAGTTCCTCAACACATGGATTGATAAGGAGAAAATGGATTCCATACTGAAGAATGTGATCTCGAATGCCTTGAAATATACCCCCGAAGGCAAAGATGTGCATATCATCTCTATCGAGACCGATAGTGCATGGAGTATCGAGGTGAGAGATACCGGCATTGGAATACCGATAGCCGAGCAAAAGAAAATATTCAAAGCTCATTTCAGGGGAAGCAATGTGATCAACACCCAGACTGCCGGGAGTGGAATTGGTCTGCTATTAGTATGGAAGTTAGTACAGTTACATAAAGGAAAAATAACATTCAACAGTACAGAAAATGAAGGAACGTACTTTAGAATGACATTTCCAAAGAGCGAAACCCATTATAAAGAGGCTACGCATACTACAAAACCGGAGAATGAGCAAGTGGTTTATTCAAAGTCGGGAGTACCCCAAAATGTGTCTGCCGAAAGCATTCCTGCTAAACAAATCGAGCCGAAGAGTAACTCTCCCAGACTACTGATAGCTGAGGATAATGATGAACTACGGGAGTATTTGCAACATACATTATCGGACAACTATACGGTTAAGACATGTTCCAACGGAAAGGAAGCACAAGATCTGATTGAAAGTTATTCACCCGATTTGGTTATTGCCGACATGATGATGCCTGAAGTCTCCGGAAGCGAGTTATGCACTACACTGAAGAATAATATCGAAACATCCCATATACCCATTATTCTCATTACTTCCATGGATAATGACAAGAGCATTATTGAAGGGATGAGCACTGGTGCCGATGAATACATCGTCAAGCCTTTCAATATCAGCATTCTCCGGATGACCATATCCAACCTGCTGATTAATCGTGCTATATTGCGACAAAAATATGGTAATCTAGAACTGACCGAGGATCAGAATGGGCCGGACTGCATCAACTGTTCCACCGATATAGAATGGAATTTTATTGCAAGCGTGAAGAAGAGTGTGGAAAACAACCTTGATAATCCGGAATTTAATGTGGATGTATTATGCGGGCTGCTGAACATGAGCCGCACAAGCTTCTACAATAAAATTAAAGCTTTAACCGATCAGGCACCTGCAGATTATGTCAGACTGATCAGATTAAAGCGTGCTGCATGCCTGCTTAAAGAGCAACAGTATAGCGTTACGGAAATAGCCGAGAAGACAGGGTTTAGTGATGCGAAATACTTCCGTGAAGTATTTAAGAAGCATTTCAAAGTCAGCCCAAGCCAATATGCCAAGAAAGGAGATTCCGCCCCGGAATAAAAGTGAAGCTTTAAAGCTTCACTTTCTTTGATTTCGACTTTGATTCATTGTGTATTCTGTCAAGCGCAGTAACCACATAACGATATTTGGTTTTACCGTCATTATAAGGCAACTTATAGAAGCTGTCTCTAGTTATGGCAACAATATGTGAAGGATCGTCAATATTCACTTTCTCTTTCGAATCAAAACGATAAACGACATATTGAACGGCACGATTCATCTCATCTTTGTATTTGGGAGCTGTCCAGAACAAAATATAGCCGTCTGCCGTCCAAACCGGCTTCACTTTCTTTACTTTATCGGGAGCAACGTTGTCCATAAAGTCGAATACCGGAGGCAAAGCCGGGTATTTGTGATACTCGGATACAAGTGCGTCACGATAGTTACCGGCATTTTCCACTACTGCACTTGCAGGCCACTGACAACTGCCTTCGATAGTTTGGAATGCACGTTGTAATGCCATCTTACGAGGTAACTGGTTGATAGACGGATTCTGCGGATCGGCATTCTGTACGGTATTCATCACCGATTGTCCGATAAATAAAGGACGGTTCTCAGTGTTCTTAGCCCACCATCTCACCAAAGTATCATAATCGGCTACGGGATGACCGATCTGCCAATATATCTGTGGAATGTTATAGTCGATCCAACCGTTACGAGCCCACAGTAACACGTCGGCATACAAATCATCATAATTCTGCAGACCGTTAGTCTTGCTGCCTAACGGGTCACTCGACTGGTTACGATAGATACCGAAAGGAGAAACACCAAACTTCACCCATGGCTTTATCTCATGAATAGTCTCGTGTATTTTCTTAATCAATATGTTCACATTACTACGACGCCAGTCTGCTCTACTGGAGAAGCCTCCCCCATAACGGGCAAAACTTGCATCATCCGGGAAATCCTTGCCTTTAGCCGGATAGGGATAAAAATAATCATCCATGTGAATGGCATCAACATCATATCGAGACACGATATCACTGATCACCATACAGATATGGCGGCGACTCTCGGGAAGAGCCGGATCAAAATATAACTGGTCACCGTAAGTCACGAACCAGTCGGGATGGATATTGTAAAGATGAATAGGAGACAACTCGCTTTTCAAAGTCGTTTTCACCCGATAAGGATTTATCCAGGCATGGAACTCCATGCCACGCTTATGGCATTCTTCAATCATAAAAGCCATAGGATCCCAGTAAGGATCGGGAGCTTTACCCTGAACGCCAGTCAGGAAACGGCTCCATGGTTCCAATTGTGATGCGTATAACGCATCAGCCTCAGGACGAACCTGAAAAATAATAGCATTAATGCCGGCACCTTGCAGGGAGTTCAGCTGATCAATCAGCATCTGTTTTAACTTCTCGGTAGGAATACCTTTAAATTGTCCGTTCACGGTCTGTATCCAGGCGCCACGGAACTCTCTTTTCGGATATCTCTCGGACTGAGCACGTAACAGCCCCATCCCAACAAAAAGCATGCAGAATAAACATGCAAGGAATTTACTTCTCATTTTCTCCATCAATTATTTTTTTGATTCTGTAATTTTTTCATTTTACCTTCTAAAAGGGCTTCTTTAGGCATTTGCCGCGGATAAAAATACAATATTTTGCATTGGAAACTCCGATCATATTTAAAAGTATAACAAATCTTAACCAAGGCTTCATGTGTCATATTTAAGCTATAGTAACTATCTTTGTAGCTTCAATTTATATATCCATTCCTGAACATGTCAGAAGAAAACTCTATAATCATCAAAGGGGCACGCGTCAATAACCTGAAGAATATAGACGTAGAAATACCTCGAAATAAGCTTGTCGTTATAACCGGGCTATCAGGATCGGGAAAATCATCCTTAGCTTTCGATACGCTATATGCCGAAGGGCAAAGGCGTTATGTGGAGAGCTTAAGTAGTTATGCCCGTCAGTTTCTCGGAAGAATGAGCAAGCCGGAGTGTGACTTTATTAAAGGAATACCCCCCGCTATTGCCATAGAGCAGAAGGTTAACAGTCGCAATCCACGCTCCACAGTGGGAACATCCACTGAAATATATGAATATCTCCGGTTGCTATACGCCCGCATAGGACGGACTTTCAGCCCCATAAGCGGGAATGAAGTGAAAAAGCATTCGGTAGAAGATATTGTAGCATGCGTGTGCGGGCATCCCGAGGGGACAAGGTATACCATTCTTACTCCCGTATTATTGCAGGAGGGACGTACAATGGAGCAACAACTGGAAGTGGATATGAAACAAGGGTTCAACCGCTTGGAAGTAAACGGCGAAATGGTACGCATAGAAGAATATTCGCCCAAGAAGAATGATACGGTCTACCTAATGATTGACCGTATGACGGTTGCTTCAACAAAAGATGCAATCAGCCGGTTGACTGACTCCGCTGAAACTGCAATGTATGAAGGCGATGGCAACTGTCTTTTGCGCTTTTACCCGGAAGGTGGTACCAATCATCTACATCGTTTCAGCAAGAAGTTTGAAGCTGATGGTATGACATTCGAAGAACCGAATGATCAGATGTTCTCATTCAACTCTCCTATCGGTGCTTGCCCCGAATGTGAAGGATTCGGTAAAGTGATAGGGATAGATGAACGCCTTGTGATCCCTAATCGTTCATTATCAATATACGACGGAGCCGTAGTGTGTTGGCGAGGCGAGAAAATGGGAGAATGGAGGGAGCAGATCATTCACCATGCCGAACAAGCCGGATTCCCTCTTTTTACTCCTTATTTTGAATTAACCGACGAACAACGCCGGATGCTATGGGAGGGCACTCCTTACTTTGAAGGTATCAACGGCTTCTTCAGAATGCTGGAGGAGAATCAATATAAAATACAATACCGCGTCATGCTGGCTCGATACAGAGGAAAAACTCTTTGTCCTAAATGTCATGGTACACGTTTGAAACCGGAAGCCGGCTATGTACGCGTAGGCGGAAAAAGTATCTCACAATTGGTCGATTTACCGATAACAGAGCTAAAGCGATTCTTTGATAATCTGAAGTTAAATAAGCATGACAGTGAGGTAGCCAACCGAATACTTACCGAAATCAATAGTCGAATTCGTTTTTTGATCGATGTAGGCTTGGGTTATCTGACATTAAACCGCCTCAGCAACTCGTTATCGGGTGGTGAAAGTCAACGTATTAATCTGGCAACTTCTCTGGGAAGTAGTTTGGTAGGTTCGTTGTATATATTGGACGAGCCAAGTATCGGCTTACACAGCCGTGACACCGATCGCCTCATTAAAGTGCTACGCCAATTGCAACAGTTGGGCAATACCGTTGTAGTAGTGGAGCATGATGAAGAAATAATCCGTGCCGCCGATTATATTATAGATATCGGTCCGAAAGCAGGAAGGCTGGGTGGACAGGTGATTTACGCGGGTGATATGCGCAATTTGCAAAAAGGTAGCGAAAGTTATACTGTCCGGTATTTATTAGGGGAAGATAGAATACCCATTCCCGAGCACCGCCGTTCATGGAACAATTATATCGAAATAAAAAGTGCGCGCGAAAACAATTTGAAGGGTGTGGATGTGCGTTTTCCGCTCAACATCATGACGGTTGTCACCGGCGTTAGCGGTTCGGGTAAGAGTACCTTGGTCAGAGACATTTTCTACAGGGCACTTAAACGTGAATTGGATGAATGCAATGAATCACCGGGAGAATTCGGATCAATTGGAGGCGACATAAAGAGCTTGAAGAACATTGAATTTGTTGATCAAAACCCCATTGGTAAATCATCACGTTCGAACCCTGTAACCTACATAAAAGCCTATGATGAAATAAGGAAGCTATGGTCCGATCAGCCTTTGGCTAAACAGATGGGTTATACTGCAGGACACTTCAGCTTCAATAGTGAAGGAGGAAGATGCGAGGAATGTAAAGGCGAAGGAGTGATTACTGTCGAAATGCAGTTTATGGCTGATTTGGTACTGGAATGTGAATCGTGCCATGGCAAACGTTTCAAATCGGACATACTGGAAGTCAGATACCAAGGCATCAACATCTATGAATTATTAGGCATGACTGTGAACCAGGCAATCGACTTTTTCACCGAGCATGGTCAAAAGAAGATTGTGAAGAAACTCACGCCATTGCAAGATGTGGGATTGGGATATATCAGACTGGGACAGTCATCATCCACTCTATCGGGAGGTGAGAATCAACGTGTGAAACTGGCATATTATCTCAGTCAGGAGAAAGCGGAACCAACCTTATTCATCTTCGACGAGCCGACCACCGGTTTGCATTTCCATGATATCCGCAAGTTACTCGAAGCATTCGATGCTTTAATACGACGCGGGCATTCCATCGTTATTATAGAGCACAACATGGATGTTATTAAATGCGCGGATCATGTGATTGATCTCGGTCCGGAAGGTGGAGATAAAGGCGGCAATATTGTTGTGACTGGAACTCCTGAAGAAGTTGCTAAATGTGCGGCAAGCTATACGGGACAGTTTCTGCAAGAGAAACTGCGGGAAGAATAAACCGCTCGACCCTAACATTCATATTCGTACTTCATTCGTACCAAGTTCGTACCCTGTTCGAAGCAAAGCCGTTTCATCCGGCTGCCAACTCCGTCTGTATAAACCGAAGAAAATACGAATGGAGTACGATCTTGTTCCCTACCCGGACCGCCCGGAAAATCTGTCCCCTAAAACCGACGGAAACTTACTAAAACGGAAATAAACGTAAATAACGCGCAAAAACGTTACTGAAACTTACTGAAACTTACTAAACACGATTCTGCCCTTTCCCCCTGTTGTAACTTCGCCGCCATAATCAATTACAAGAATCAAAGAACAAACATTATGGCCACAGTAAAAGTAAAATTTCGCAAATCAACGGTAAACGGGAAAGCCGGAGTAATTTATTATCAGCTCTGCTACAAACAAAAAATAGCACAGCTCACCACAGGGATCCGGCTGCTTACCAACCAATGGGATACAGACAAGGCAGCAGTCATCATTACCGAACCGGGAGTGCAAAACGACTTGTATACCTGCCAGCAACGGATAGACAACGATATCACTCTCTTGCATGTCATCATATCCAATTTAGATTGCCTCGGCAAAGCATATTCCCTTGCAGATATCATCAAAGCATTCCGTTCGCCCGACAGGCGGATCAGCCTGTTTACCTTCTTCAAAGAGCAGATAGCCCACCTCGAAGACACCGGTAAGCTGGGTACGGCACGCAATTACCGTCGCGCTTTAAGCAGCTTTTCAGCCTTTCTGAACGATAACGACATTCCCCTCTCATTGTGTAACGAACAAGTTATCCTGAAATATGATGACTGGCTCCACACCAGGCAGGTGGTGCGCAACACTAGTTCTTTCTACATGCGGATACTCCGTTCCATTTACAACAAAGCCGTCCACCAGCATTTCGTTACCCAGACTTTCCCCTTTCAGAACGTATATACCGGTGTAGAGCGTACCCGTAAGCGTGCCGTCAATGAAGAGGTTATTGTAAACCTTTTAAACTTGGATCTGGATTTTTCATCTTCCCTCTCATTAGCCCGTGACATTTTCATCTTCAGTTACTGCACCCGTGGAATGGCCTTTGTGGACATTGCATTTTTACAGAAACGGGATATTGACGGGGACATGATCACCTACATTCGCCGTAAAACCGGACAGCAACTAATGATACACATCGAACCCTGCATCGGCAGAATTCTGCAACGCTACATCCGGCAAACCGGGACTTCACCTTATTTATTCCCCATCATTAAATCCGCTGACGCCGCACAAGCTTTCACTCAGTACCAAACGGCACTGGGATATTATAACCGCCGGTTGAAGCAGTTGAGCGGAATGCTGGGAATGGAAACGACACTGACTTCATATACTTCCCGTCACACCTGGGCAACCACGGCACGCAATCATAACGTACCTCTATCGGTAATCAGTGCGGGAATGGGACATACTTCGGAAAAGACTACGCAGATCTATCTGGCCTCACTCGAGAATTCCGTTATAGATCAAGCTAATCAGGATATTTTAGCTTCATTGAATATCTAAATATCTCTATGTAAGAGACGTTTAACTACGCAGCAAAAATAGAAATAATCGGTAACACAAACAAATGAATTAATAAATATTTATAGCCTAAAATTGTACGATAATACATAAATAATTAACAGTAAATAGATTACCACTTTTGAAGAAGACTCATCAAAACAAATATTTAAACGATTAGAAAAACCGAACTTTAAAAGAAGTTTATGCCTACAGAGATCAGCACTTATAAAAGCACTTCACAACACTTTAGCAAATCAGTTGTATATTTGATATACACAGCTGATTCCTAATATACTATACTTCCATGGCGTCTCTTACATAGAGACCGCATTAGCTAGCTTCAACAATCGTACTCAAATCATCATAACTAATTGGAATACAACAATATACAGCTATTCCAAAGCCCCAAAAATATGCTTTCTACTCAAATAAGACTTAATAAAGCAATAGAATAAAACAGGATATGGATACAGTGGAAGAAGTTGTTTGGTATGCTATGCGAGCTACTTACCGTAGAGAGTTGCAAGTAAAACAAATACTCGACAAACAATCCGTAGGAAATTTTATCCCTATGCGTTATGAAATCAGAACAGTAAGACACCGGAAAATACGTGAACTGGTTCCCGTTGTCCGCAATCTGCTTTTTGTCCACGCCACTGCATCCGAAATAAAGAAGGCTAAAGAAAAAATACCCTACCTGCAATACATCACCGATTCTAGAGATAAGCAAAAGATTATCGTACCGGACAGCCAGATGCGGAGCTTTATTGCCGTGTCCGGAACGTACGATGATCAACTGCTCTATTTCCGTCCCGAAGAAGTAAATCTGGCTAAAGGGACCAAAGTCCGCATCATCGGCGGAGAGCTGGATGGACAGGAAGGTATATTTGTCAAAGTGAAAGGAGCACGGGACAGACGTGTAGTTATAGCTATTCAGGGCGTTATCGCCGTAGCCATGGCAACCGTTCATCCCGATCTTATAGAAGTAATTCCCGAAGAGAAAAAATAAAGTAGCATTTCATGAACGAAGAAAGCCAACTGAGAGCTTTACTACCCACCTTGCAGCATATCACACCTCTGACATCGGACAGCGCCATGCGACTACTGGCATTGGCACGCATCTATGTCGCACTCTACGGGATGATCGTCACTAATGATGCCGATGATGAATTTGGTGATCGCAGTGAATATACCAGCAAAGCAGATATATTGTTCCGGATCATGCTTCATAAGGCAGATAAAACAAGAGATCTCGCCAAACGAAGTGAACTTGTTTCCGCACTCTTCACCCTTACAGAGGGAACCTCTTTCATTCGTGACGAAAAAAGGATGAGCATCTGCTACAATGCCGTCATCCGGTTGATGCAAGACTACAAACAGAGCAACAATAACAATCCTTTGATACAGGCATCCATCTGCCGTTGCCTCATCCCATTTTTTGCACCCGAAAAAGTGGAAGACGATGAATGGTTCATCTTACTCTATTCAACTATTAATGACTGGATAAGCTCACAATCAGCAAATGGAAATTGGACAGACCTCTCTCCCACTGTAGCATTAAAACGCATAGAAGTACTGAACAGCTATTCTTACGCGTTTCTTGATCACACCTTCGATGTATGTGTACAGCAGGCATACGATTTCTATCGTACGCATATATCCACGCGTAGAGATCGGGAAACTTTCACAAGCAAAGAACAGTTGCAAATCTTAGGACAATTATACGGGATGAGTAAACAAGGCAATACCTGCCCTATTGATTGGAAATTGGCGGATAAGATTGCCGATCTAATGGAGCAGCAATGCAAAGCCTATCCATTTGGGAGTGACGGCTGGCTCTACTGCAGTTCTTTTCTTGTGGAAGATTGGTGTAATAAAATCATAGAAATACTCCAAACAGAAAATATTACAGATAATAATAGATAAACAACAAATTTGTATCTTACCTCAAAAATAAGACCTGTGGGAAACATCATTAATGATATATATAAACTTCGCACCAATTTCATGTTAATAGGTTTAACCGGTCGTACTGGTAGTGGATGTTCTTCAGTAGCCAAACTTCTATGTAAAAAGAACATTAGTGAACTATTGCCACCTATTCCAAACAGCACAGAAGAAGGAGCTAATAACGACGATCGTAAATACAAAATAGTATACAATTTTCTAAAAGAGAATTGGATTCCATTCGAAGTTATAAAATTAAGTGACATCATTATGTATTTTGTTTTTCTCGAATCATTTGAAAATTTCAAGAACGCTTTTGATATAAATCGAGATAAATACATTGAAAAAGAATCTTCAGAACATAACTTAATAAATAGTCTTGATATCTTTAAAAATAGATTTAATGAATTAAAAAACAAAGCACAAGCTTGTGATACCTTTCTAAAAAGCATTAAAGAACAAGATTTAACAAAAAAGGAAATACTTAATAAAGCGGCCGAACATCAGTCGTTTCTCTTAAAAGAAATAGCCGAATTTCGCCAAGAATTATCAATTACAATCAAAGAACATAATCTCAGGGCTGAATATAGAGTATATCAAGAATGGGGTAATAATATTCGCAAATACGGCTTTCCCATACCACATAAAGGAGAAGAAGCTGCCCCCTCTGCCTTAGCTGAAAAAGTAAATTCTATAATCAAGCTCTTAAGGCAGATAAAAGAGCATTCAAATGATAAAGATAAGAATTGCTTAATCGTCTTAGATGCTCTAAGAAACCCTTATGAAGTATTATATTTTCGAGAGCGTTATTCTTCTTTCTATTTGATGTCTGTAAATACAACCGAGGAAGTTAGAAAGCAAAATCTATATTTGCTTAATTATAGAGATAATGAGATTCAAGAATTAGATAAGCATGAAAAAGATGGTCGCGAACTAAGCAATTTTCACATGCAAGATTTAGACAAATGCATTGAACTCTCCGATATCCATGTCGTACATGATGGAAAAGAAATCAGAAAGAATAAAGACCTTAAACGACAATTAATTACTTACATTGCATTAATGAGGCATCCGGGATTAATTCCCCCCTCTCCCGTAGAACGCCTAATGCAATTGGCCTATACCGCAAAATTAAATTCAGGATGTCTCTCACGACAAGTAGGAGCTGCAATTACAGATACTCATTATTCAATAAAAGCTGTTGGATGGAATACAGTACCTCAAGGACAAACTCCCTGTAATCTACGTTCTTTCAATGACTTATGTGCTTTATCTGACACAAAAGCTTTCAGCTCTTTTGAATTTTCAGATGAAAAATTTCGTAAGGTAATTAATGAGAATCAAAGTAAGTACATGAATTCTACTGAGAAGCTAAGAGGAGTAACACTATCATATTGTTTTAAAGACCTCTATACAGTAGTTCAAGGAGAAAAGAATCAAGTACATACAAGATCATTACATGCTGAAGAAAATGCATTTTTACAACTGGCGAAATATGGTTCACAAGGCATTAATGGCGGAAAGCTCTTTACAACAGCCAGTCCCTGTGAGCTTTGTGCAAAAAAAGCTTATCAATTGGGAATTAAAGAAATTTATTACATTGATGCCTATCCTGGAATTTCTAAGTCCCACATATTGGAATGTGGAGACAATAAGCCTATTTTAATACTATTTCGTGGTGCTATTGGCAGAGCTTATATCAACTTATATAATCCAATTGTACCCTTAAAGGACGAAATAGCTTATGTCACAGAAGTAAAGATAGAAAGGGTATCAGAGCAAAAGAAACAAGATTTAGAATCAGAAAAAACAAAAAATAAAGAGGTATAATAATGGCTCTATTTATACGAACAGATAACCCTAAAGGGTTGCTGAGTAAAATTAAAGCAGGTATTGATAATAGGAACATTGATACTTGGACTTATGATGGAGATGGCGATTTTACACATTCTACAGAGCAGTGGAAAAACAAAGCTTGGCTTCGGCCTACAATAGAAACAGACAGATTAGTTTTTGGCATAATTGGAAGAAAGGGTATAGCCATTGATAACTGTATATATGCTATTTATCACGGTCGTTTTCTTGAAATGCTGCTATCCCATTTTGATGATAGTATTAATTCAATAGAAATATCTTCTTTATTAAACGCTCAATATGACTCATCACCCTTAAATTAATCATATGAAAGGAATTGTACTAGCAGGAGGTTCAGGAACACGCTTATATCCTATTACAAAAGGTGTAAGCAAACAGCTACTACCTATATTTGATAAGCCGATGATTTACTATCCTATATCAGTACTAATGCTGGCTGGTATACGTGATATATTAATCATCTCAACTCCTAATGATTTACCGTCTTTCAAGCGTCTATTAGGAGACGGAAGTGACTACGGCATTACTCTAAAGTATGCAGAACAACCGTCTCCTGATGGATTAGCCCAAGCATTCATTATTGGCAAAGAATTCATAGGAGAAGATGCTGTTTGTTTGGTTCTTGGAGATAACATTTTTTACGGGCAGGGATTCACTAAAATGTTGAAAGAAGCTGCAAAAATGGCAGAAGAAGATAATAAGGCCACAGTATTTGGATATTGGGTAGGTGATCCTGAGCGCTATGGAGTTGCTGAATTTGATAAACAGGGTAATGTTTTATCTATAGAAGAAAAGCCTATTCACCCTAAATCTAATTATGCAGTTGTCGGATTGTATTTCTATCCCAATGAAGTAATCAACATGGCCAATAACATAAAGCCATCTGCCCGCGGAGAATTAGAAATTACAAGTCTTAATCAAGTTTTTTTAAATAAGAAGCAATTAAAAGTTCAATTACTAGGACGGGGATTTGCATGGTTAGATACTGGCACACACGAATCATTGTCTGAAGCTAGCACTTTTATTGAAGTCATAGAGAAACGCCAAGGTCTTAAAATAGCCTGCCTAGAAGCAATAGCATTACATCAGGAATGGATTAGCATAGATAAAGTGAAAACGCTTGCTTACCCTATGCAGAAGAATCAATATGGGCAATATCTACTAAAAATAATAGAAGAATTAAACCAAAGATTATGAATATTATCGAAACTTCAATAAAGGGAGTTGTTATTATTGAACCCCATGTGTTTAAAGATGAAAGAGGATACTTTTTAGAATCTTTTAATCAAAGAGAATTCGAGGAAAAAGTCTGTAAGACTACATTTGTTCAAGACAATGAAAGTAAATCATCCTATGGAGTAATTCGTGGATTACACTTTCAAAAATCACCGTACGCTCAAAGCAAATTAGTACGTGTTATTAAAGGAGCCGTTTTAGATGTGGCTGTTGACATCCGTAGAGAATCAGCTACTTTTGGAAAGTATGTAGCAGTTGAATTAACAGCAGAAAATCATCTTCAATTTTTTATTCCAAGAGGATTTGCACATGGTTTTAGTGTTTTGACAGAAGAAGTAATTTTCCAATATAAATGTGACAACTTTTATGCTCCGCAACATGAAGGCGCACTAGCATGGAATGACTCTGAGTTAAATATAGATTGGTGCATTCCAAAAGATAAAATCAGATTGAGTGAAAAAGATAAGAATCATCCCTGCTTAAAAGATACAACAGCTCTTTTCTATAATTCTAATAACTTATATTAAGTATGAACATATTAGTAACAGGAGCTAATGGACAGTTAGGTAATGAAATGAAATGCATTTCAGAAAGAAATAAGAACTCCGATTTCTTCTACACAGATATTTTAGAATTAGATATAACAAAAATAGATGAGATCAGAAAATTCATCAAGAATCACCACATTAATGTAATAGTAAATTGTGCCGCATATACTAATGTAGATAAAGCAGAAGACAACTTTGAAATGGCTAATTTATTAAATAATCTTGCCGTTGAAAATTTAGCCATAACCTGTAAAGAAGCTAATGCCACTCTAATTCATATTTCAACAGATTATGTTTTTCAAGGTAACAACGTAACGCCACTTACTGAGGAACAAGAAACCAATCCATTAGGCGTCTATGGAGAGACAAAACTTGCGGGAGAAAAAAGTATACAAAAGACCGATTGTAACTATATTATACTCCGCACAGCATGGCTATATTCTCAGTTCGGTAATAATTTCGTAAAAACAATCAGACGATTAACCACAAAAGAGAAGGAGTTAAGAGTTGTTTTTGACCAAATTGGTACCCCAACCTATGCTGCAGATCTAGCAGAAACAATTAATCACATAATAGAAACTGATCAATTGCACAAGGTTGGAATATATCATTATAGCAATGAAGGAGTTTGTTCATGGTATGATTTCGCAAATGAAATAACGTTATTAAGTGCCACTTCTTGTAGTATTCAAGCATGTCACAGTGATGAATTCTCATGTAGAGCTAAACGCCCTAAATTCTCAGTCTTAGATAAGGCAAAAGTAAAAAGCACATTTCAAATTACTATACCTCATTGGAGATCATCACTAATTCGTTGTATCAATAATTTAGATAAAAAATAATTATGGATTATAAAAAGAATATTCTAATTACAGGTGGAGCCGGTTTTATTGGTTCTCATGTAGTTCGCCTATTTGTGAATAAATACCCGGATTATCACATAATTAACCTAGACAAATTAACCTATGCGGGTAATTTAGAAAATCTTAGAGATCTAGAAAATAAAACCAATTATACTTTTGTAAAAGCAGATATCTGCGAGTTTGACAGAATGATAGAAATTTTGAAGCTATACAAAATAGAAGGAATCATTCATTTAGCAGCTGAAAGTCATGTCGACCGTAGCATAAAAGACCCATTTACCTTTGCTCACACAAATATAATGGGAACACTTTCGTTATTGCAGGCTGCAAAAACACACTGGGAAGCTTCCAAAGAGGGATATAAAAACAAACTATTTTATCACATAAGTACAGATGAAGTTTATGGAGCCTTAAAGTTTGATAATACATTCTTCACAGAAAATACAAAATATCAACCCCACAGTCCTTATTCTGCCAGCAAAGCAAGTAGTGATCACTTTGTAAGAGCATTTCATGACACATATAATATGCCTACTATTGTAACAAATTGTTCCAACAATTATGGGCCATATCAATTTCCGGAGAAACTAATACCACTATTTATCAACAATATATGCCACAAAAAGTCACTACCAATCTATGGTAAAGGAGATAATGTACGCGATTGGCTATATGTCGTAGATCACGCAAGAGCTATTGATTTAATTTTTCACAAAGGGAAAATAGCAGAAACTTATAATATTGGAGGTTTCAACGAATGGAAAAATATAGATCTCATAAAATTAATAATAAAGACTGTTGATAGGACATTAGGGAATCCAGAAGGCACCAGTGATCATTTGATTACACATGTAGAAGATCGTAAGGGACACGATCTTCGCTACGCTATTGATTCCAACAAACTAAAGAATGATCTAGGTTGGGAACCTAGCCTGCAATTTGAAGAAGGCATTGAGAAAACGGTGAAATGGTATTTGAATAACCAAGAATGGATGGATAATATTACGAGTGGAGATTATGAAAAATATTATGAAATGATGTACAATTGAGGCAAAATATTTATGTCGTCCTCCATAAAGAAAAATTTTGCACTTAATCTGGTCAATACTTTATCTGGATTATTATTCCCTTTAATTACATTTCCTTACGCATCGCGTATACTCTTAGCAGAGGGTATTGGCCAATTGCAGTTTTTTCAATCTATAATTAGTTATATTTCTTTGTGCACTGCATTAGGAATTCCACTATATGCCGTGCGTGAAATAGCCCGTGTCAGAGATGATAAAATCTTATGCAGTAGAGTTGCGATAGAAATATTAATATTGCATTCATTATTAACTTTAGTTGGCTATGGTAGTGTCTACATTCTAATAGTTACTGTTGCAAAAATTCAAGTTGATGCCACTCTATTCCTTTTGTTAAGTACTAACCTCTTTTTTACAGCTATTGGAGCTTTGTGGTTTTATCAAGGAATTGAGGATTTTAAATATATCACTATACGTGCCTTAATTATACGAGTTTTTTCGTTAATATGCTTATTTCTCTTTGTCAAGGATAAATCGGATTTATTCATATATGCAGCAATATCAGTAACAGCTGAAGTTGGAAGTAATCTTTTTAATTTCATTCGTTTACGCAAATTTATTCTGTTAGAAGAGTTTTCTTTTAAAGAACTTAATCCATGGAGGCATTTAAGACCTGCATTGAAAATATTTGCGTTGAATTTAATAACAAGTATTTATGTCAATTTAGACTCAGTGATGCTTGGCTTTCTTAAGAATGAAATAGCTGTAGGGTATTATGCAGCAGCAACTCGTATAACGAAATCTATTTTGGGTGTGGTTCAATCATTGGGAACGGTTTTACTACCTCGTTTTGCCAACTTGGTAAGCACAAATCAAATGTATGAATTTAGAATATTGACCAACAAAGCCATTAGCTTTATTTTGGCTACTAGCTTACCCTTAGTTGTTGGCTTGATATTTATGGCTTCACCTCTTATTCATATCTTTTGTGGAAATGGATTTGAGCCATCCATCTTAACTTTACAATTGATGTCTCCTATTATTTTATTTATAGGTTTATCAAGTATTATAGGAATGCAAATACTATATGCTTTAGGTCGTGAAAATATAGTCATACTAAGTACAGGGATCGGTGCAGTAATAAACTTTTTGCTCAACTTATTATTAATCCCTGAGTTCTCACAGTATGGTTCCGGTTTTGCTACATGTATCGCTGAACTTTCAGTAACTTCTGTAATGATTGTATTGGGGTGGAAATACATGCCTATTCGTTTACTACAAAAACAAAATATGACTTATTATTTAGGTACAGTTCTGATATTCATTCTCTTGCTTTTGCTATCTTATATAGGACTATCAGAGTTATTATATTCTATCACTGGTATACTTTGTTCAATATTATTCTATATAGCTTTTCTGCTTTGGCGAAAAGATGCTTTGGCTGTGCAATTGATAAATATAATAACTACTAAAATTAAAAGATAAATGACACAATATGATTATTTAATAGTTGGTGCTGGACTTTATGGCGCAACATTTGCTTATAAAGCCAAACAACAAGGTAAACGTTGTTTAGTTATTGACCGTCGCTCTCATTTAGGAGGAAATATCTATTGTGAAAACATTGAAGGCATCAATATACATAAATATGGTGCTCACATCTTTCACACATCCAATAAAGAAGTGTGGAATTTCGTAAATTCCATAGTAGAATTTAATCGATATACGAATTCTCCTATTGCCAACTATAAAGGTCAGCTTTATAATCTTCCTTTTAATATGAACACCTTTTATCAATTATGGGGAACTAAGACACCAGAAGAAGCCAAACAAAAAATTGCAGAGCAGCGAAAAAAATATGGAGTAGCCGACCCAAAAAATTTGGAAGAACAAGCTATTAATTTAGTGGGAAAAGATGTGTATGAAATTCTAGTAAAAGGGTATACAGAAAAACAGTGGGGGCGTAAGGCTACTAATATTCCTGCTTTCATTATTAAACGCCTGCCTGTTCGTTTTACTTTTGATAATAATTATTTTAATGATAAATATCAGGGAATCCCTGTTGGAGGATATAATAAATTAATCGAAGGATTACTTAAAGAAATTGAGACTAAAATCAGCGTTGATTTTCTTAAAGATCGTTCATATTGGGAAAGTATCGCAGATAAAATACTTTTTACTGGTATGATTGATGAATTTTACGATTATCGCTATGGGAAGTTGGAATATCGGACTCTCAATTTTGAAAATCAACTTCTTGATATGGAAAATTATCAAGGAAATGCTGTTGTTAATTACACAGAAGCAGAAGTTCCATATACGCGCATAATTGAACATAAACATTTTGAATTTGGAAAGCAAGATAAAACTATAATTACAAAGGAATACTCATCTGAATGGTCTGAAGGCAGCGAAGCCTACTATCCCATAAATGATGAAATGAATAATAAGAAGTACCAACAATACAAAGGCGTAGCAGATCATGAGACGAAATATATCTTTGGAGGAAGGCTAGCTGAATATAAATATTATGATATGGCACCTATTATAACAAAAGTATTAGAATATGATCAATTTTTTTAACGACTCAAAAATTTATATTTTTTGCCCTGCTAACTTAGTAACCGGAGGGACAGAACTGTTACATCAGTTAGTAGATTATTTGCGGAATCACAATAGATTAGCATATATTTATTATTATAACTGTAGATTTTCTAAAATTCCTGATTCATACAAAAAATATAATATTGAAACAATTACGAATGTGGAAGATAAAACCTGTAACATAGCGATTTTTCCTGAAATAGAATTTCATTTAGTAAAAGAATATAATCAGATTCAAAAAGTTCTATGGTGGTTAAGTATAGATAATTATTATATAGGTGGAAAAAGTACCATAGCTTTAGAGGACCTATTCAAATATAGTATCTCATTATGGACAGATGAATTTATCCGTCGCACATATAGACTATTGTCTAGGCGAAAATATATTAATAAGATATCAATAAGGGAAATTGCAGATAAAGAGTATTTAAACGTATATCAATCTGAATATGCAAAACTGTATTTGTCTAAACACGGGATTAATAAGTTATTTCCATTGACGGACTATATAAATTCATCATTTGAAGAAGCAACAATTAACTTTGACAATCGTAAACCCAACATTCTATATAATCCTAAAAAAGGCATAAAATTCACCAAGAATCTAATAAAAGGGGCTCCCGATCTATGTTTCATTCCCATAGAAAACCTATCACGCTTAAAATTGAGAGAACTTTTCCAAACAAGCATGCTTTATATTGATTTCGGCAATCACCCAGGAAAAGATCGCTTGCCAAGAGAAGCTGCTTTAAATGGTTGCTGCATCATTACAGGTAAACAAGGAGCTGCATACAACGATGTCGATATACCAATTGATTCTAAGAAGTATAAATTTGATGAAAATAGAGTTTCTACAGATTTTATTATTAATAAAATCAGATTCATTTTATCACATTACAAAGAATATATACATGATTTTGACAAATATAGATCTGTGATCCAGAATGAGAAGAAAGCATTTTATTCTCAAATAGATTTTCTTTTTCAAACAGGTGACTGTGCCGAGGGACTTAGCAAATAAGATCTTGAAATGAAGAACATCGGGTTGCTTTCTAACCCTAATCTCTTAATGTTAAAAATCCATTTCACTAATATCGGATAAAGCTATTATAATGAAGCTGTTAGCAGTAGTTATCACATATTACCCCAATATAGTAGATACAATTATTAACATAAAACAATATGTCGAAAAAGTAGATAGGTTAGTTATATGGGAAAATACCCCCCTAATTGATCGTGATAAATATCATTTTGAACTACCCGAATTCTCTAATAAAATTACGTATAAATCAACTGGCAGAAACGAAGGCATTAGTTTTCCTTTAAACAGCATAATTGAATACGGAATAAGAGAATCATATTCCCACCTATTAACAATGGATCAAGACAGCTACTGGATTAATTTTCACGACTTCATCCTTTTTATTGAAGAATGCAAGAATCACAATATTTTAGCATATTGTCCCCAAGTTACAAATGTATATGAAAGGGAACAAAAACAGCATGAACCTATAAAAATGGAAGAATGCATAACTTCAGGAACAATATATAGTCTCAAAGCATGCAGTATTCTCGGAAAATTTGACGAAAAGTTCGTAATAGATGCAGTTGATTTAGAATATTGTTATAGAGGGCGTAAATTGGGGTACGATACACTAATGCTTCCTGTAGGAACATTAAATCATAAATTAGGCAATCCCAAAAAAATATGCAACAGATGGGTTAGCTCCAATTATTCAACATTCCGGACTTTTCACATTATAAGAAATCATATATGGGTATGGAAAAAATATCCTGAATATTTTTCTAAAAAAGAATACTTGTATAGAGAAACTATTCTTCGCTTTTTTTATATTATAATTGGCGAAAAGTCTAAATTGAAAAAAATACTAGCAATAATAAGAGGTATCATCTCAGGAATATTCTTTAAATAATATGATTGCAATTTTAATGGCCACATATAATGGACAAAAATATCTAAAATCACAAATTGAATCCATAATATCTCAGACATATAAAGATTGGTGCTTATATGTAAGAGACGATGGTTCAACAGACAAAACTTTAAATATCATCTCTGAATATTGCAACTTATACACAAATAAAATATTTTTATTCAAAGACAGTACAATACATCGTGGTGCTGCTCATAGTTTTATGTGGCTTTTGGAGCATGTAAACGCTGACTATTATATGTTTAGTGACCAAGATGATATCTGGCTTCCAAACAAAATACAATATTCTTTAGATAAAATGAGTGCTCTTGAGTGTAATAATCCCCAAAAAGCTATTATAGTACACTCTGATCTAAAAGTAGTTAATTCTGAGTTAAAAGAAATCTCTTCTTCCTTTTGGGATTACACTCATCTTAGAAATATTATAGATATGCCAAATCTATTTTATACAAACAATGCAGTAACGGGTTGTACCATGTTAATAAACAACAAATGTAAAAAGGTATCAATACCCTATAAAAATATATTGATGCACGATGCTTGGATTGCATTAAAAGCATTTCATTCAAATGGTATCATTTACCCTTTAAACACATCTGAAATTTTATATCGGCAGCATTCAAGTAATGTATTAGGAACTAAAGGTTATCGTAACACTCTAATATACCGTTTTTCTAATATCTGGAAAAGTTTACAAAACAACAAAAAGATATACATTATGGCTAATGAAATTTCAGATATGTCAATATTCAAATTTTTATATATGAAATGGATATGTTATAGAAAAATGACGACGAAGCCATGAGTATCTTAAACATAAATGTGAATAAAACACTTAATTTTGTATTGGCTTTGCTGTTTTTTGTTGTTATTGTAGATCCTACCAATACGGTATTTCGACTCAAAGAAATACTCTTTTCTTTTTTCATTACAGGTTGTTTGTTAATGCAAAAGCAGTATAGCAGTAAAATTCTTACTGCTATACTAGTCTTGTTTTTTTCTTTCGTCTTTTCTTTATTACATGGATATCTTAATAACTACAACTTTAATAGCCAAGAATGTCTTTCTTTCTTTAAATCATTTCTATTTTTCTTTATTCTATTATTCACAAATGATAGCACATTACATTTTTTCAACAAGCTAACATTTCCGTGTTTATTAATTAGTTGTGTTACTATTTTTATATATCTAATAGTTCTTTTCTCTCCCGAAATAACAAGTATAATATACGCTTTTGTCATAAGTAAAAACAATATGATAATGATATCAACTCGTTCTTTTCTAGGACTTGATATAACAAGTATTTATTATAAATCATCACCAATATTAATCATTTTATTATCATATTATTGTTATCTATTTTTTTACTTCTCAAAAAATAAAAAAAAACATTTAATCTATGTTTTATTATTTTTCATTACCTTATTATGTTCAGGCACAAGAGCAAATATGTTTTCAGCAATTTTAATTATCTGTATCATAAGTAGCTGGAAAATTAGAGAGTCTTTTGGGCGCCCTTTTTTCATCACTTTATTTCTATCATTCATAATTATTGTCTCTTTATTTACAATCAAAATGCTTAGTGAAAAAGAAGAGTCTGTGGAAATAAAAGGAGGACACTTAAACTCAATGATAGAGCTATTTCAAAAAGATCCATCTATAATATTATTAGGACAAGGTCCTGGAAGTTTATATTATAGTAAAGGTGTTAATGATTATATTGCTATTTCAGAAATCTCATATTTTGAAATAATTAGAATGTATGGAATTATAGGTGGAGGATTTATTCTATTTTTATTCTTTTTCCCCATAATACTTCTTTTCAGATTAAAAACTCAGGAAGGTCGTGCTATAGGTTATGGCTATTTAGCATATCTCTTTATAGGTGGTACTAACCCCCTACTTATAAGCTCAACTGGAATAATTCTCTTAGCAACAGTATATTCCTATATATATAGTAAAAAAAAGCAAATTATCTAGAATGATAACAGTTTGTATAGCCACTTATAATGGTGAAAAATATATTACAGAGCAGATCAAATCAGTTCTAAATGAATTAGAGATAAAAGATGAGATAATTATATCTGATGATTCTTCAACGGATTCTACAATCCAGCTTATTAATAGCATTTCCGATAACCGAATAAAAGTTTATAGTGGAAAATTCCATTCTCCTATATATAATTTCGAAAATGCCTTAGAGCATTCTAGTGGAGATATCATTATATTATGCGATCAAGATGATATATGGTTAAAGGGACGTATTTCGGAAGTAAAGGACTATTTCGCAAAAACAAACGCTTCACTAATAGTAAATAGATGTAATATTATAGATGAAAAAGGAGCACTGTTAAGAACCTCTTATTTTCACGATAAAAACCCTGTAGATCACTCGTTATTAAAAAATTTAATTAACAACCCTTATATAGGTTGTTGCATGGCTTTCCGCCGTAACATATTAGACCTAGCTTTACCATTCCCCAAAAAGATACCAATGCATGATAGCTGGATAGGACTACTCGCTCAACACAATGGTAAATGCATTTATATAGACAAACCTCTAGTTAATTATAGACGCCATAAGAATAATGCAACAAAAGAGAAATCACCATACTCATTAATACATAAAATTCATTCACGCATTATATTATTATATAATATTCACAAACGCACTTTAACAAGAAAATGCAAAAAGTTTTATTAGTTTCGGCCTTTGGAGATATTTCTAATCTCCGTAATTCTCGTCCTTTTAAGATATATTCAGCATTAAAAGACAAATATGAGGTTAAATATATAACTTCTGATTTTGACCACTGGGGCAAAAACTATAAAGATACAACTAAACTCCCTCAGGCTATATATTTACATGTTTGCAATTACACACGGAGTCTTTCCTTCCAAAGAATATTAAGTCATTTACAATTCGCTTATGCTTTAAGCCAATATCTAAACGACTTAAAAGAAAAGGAAAGGCCTAATAAAATTTGCTGTATTATGCCAACTTCGACCTCTGCTTATATATGTGGAAGATACTGCAAAAAGCATAAAATTCGTTTTATTGTAGATATAATTGATTTATGGCCAGAGTCATTATATCCAATTACTAAATTTTCATGGTTATTTAAATTATTATGTTATCCATGGCAAAAAATAACAGAAAAGGCCTATGGATACGCAGACTTAATCACAGCCGAATCAATAAAATATAGGGATGAAGCCCAAAAATATAATAAGACAGCTGTCGCAAATTGCACTTATATAGGAATTGACAAGCAGAAAATAAAATATTTGTTAGAAGAGAGTAGCGTCTCTTTTCCAAAACCTACGGATGAATTATGGATCTGTTATGGTGGACATTTAGGAAAGAGCTATGATTTTAACAGCATTTTGGAAGCATTACTCTATATTCAGCAAAAGGGTATCAAATACAAATGCTTCTTTGTAGGTGATGGAGAATTGCGAAGAAAAATAGAATCTTTTGCAATATTACATCATCTGAACATCTATATAACTGGCATTCAGCCATATTCGGATTATCTCAAGTATCTTTCATTCTGCGATATAGCAATTAATGTCTTCAAAAGGAATACCAAAGTTGTACATAGTTATAAATTCAATGACTACGTTGCCTTGAACCTATTTGTACTAAATAGTCTGCTAGGTGAAACTTCCGAAATGATTGACAGTTATAAAATTGGACTGAATTTTGACTTTACAAACTATTGCTTAAAAGATGTTCTATATGAAGTATGTTGCAATTGGGAAGAATATAAAATATGGAAAAACAATAATGAGGCTCTAATCGAAGACTTACTCGACGAAAAAATAATATATAAAAAAATGATTGATCTATTTTAGCATCACTATGAATATTTATAATATCTATTTAAAAAGGAGCATTGATTTGACCTTTTCGATTCTATTCTTTCTTGTTCTATTGCCTCTTTTTGTTTCAATCTCAATTCTAATAAAATACCAATCAAAAGGGCCTATCTTATATAAAGCTCTTCGTGGTGGCTACCATGATATTCCATTCAAAATATTAAAATTTAGAACAATGGTAGTGAATGCCGATAAAATAGGAGGAAATACTACCGCATTGAATGATCCCAGAATAACAAAAATTGGGAAAGTACTTCGCAAAACCAAGTTAGATGAATTACCACAATTAATCAATATCATTAAAGGAGAGATGAGTTTTGTAGGCCCCCGTCCAGAAGTATTGGCGTATACTTCTATATACACAAAAGAGGAAAAAAGAATATTGTCTGTGAGGCCTGGAATAACAGATATCAGTTCTTTGAAGTACATTTCATTAGACGAAATTGTAGGTGATGTAAATGCGGATGAATATTATGAGAAGCATGTACTTCATAGTAAAAACTTGTTAAGACTAGAATATGTGGAAAAACAATCAATAGGGTTGGATGCCCAATTATTCATTCTGACAATATGGAAAGTCTTCAGAAAAATAATCAAATTATTGAAAATGAAATAATGGAATACATAATCTTAAGCCATTCTGATCTAAAAGTTTCCAGGCTATGTATGGGAGGCTGCCCACTCGGAGAATATGGCTGGGGAGCTGTGAATCATACGGCGTTGGTTCGTGCTGTAGACTCAGCGGTTGATAGCGGTATAACGATGTTTGACACTGCTGATGTTTACGGCTTGGGAGCTTCTGAAAGAACCCTGGGTGAAGCTTTGGGTAAACGACGGAAAGACGTAGTAATTGCATCTAAATTTGGTGTCCGTATTGAGAACAAAAGAACTTTCTATGACAATTCAAGGGAATGGATAAATAAAGCTTTAGATGCTAGTTTACAACGCCTAAACACTGATTATATAGATCTTTATCAAATACATTATCGAGACGGAAAGACACCTATTAGTGAAGTCGTCCTTACCTTAAAAGAGTTACAAAAAAAGGGAAAAATCAGATATTTCGGTTTATCGAATGTGACTATAGACGACATTCCAGAATTAGTCACTTACCAAGGAGAATTCGTCTCATTTCAAGATGAATATAGTTTAGCGACCCGTAAAAATGAGACAATTATTCAAAAGGTGCAGCACACTTTATCCTTAACTCCCATGACATGGGGCAGCCTAGGACAAGGTATATTAACAGGAAAATATGGAAAAGATACTCATTTTAAAGAGAATGATCGGCGTTCAAGAGACATCTATATAAATTTTCACGGGGATAAATTGCTCCATAACTTGAATATCGTGAAAGTCTTGAATCGGATTTCCGATTCCACAGAGCATTCTATTCCTTCCATAGCAATTCGTTTTATTCTGGACTATATAAAAAATAGTGTAGTGTTAGTAGGAATTAAGAATGAACGACAATTAGTATCAAACCTTGAAGCAATGAAATTTAATATTTCGAAGGAACATATAGATGAGTTATTAGATATTTCAAAATACTAATTAATATGACAAGTGAAGAGTTAGCTTGGAAGATAAAACGTCATGGCGTAGAAATGACTCATATCTCCCGCGGATCACATATCGGTGCTATTTTATCGGTATCGGATATTATTGCCGTACTGTACACTGATATACTAAATGTGGATTCAAATAATCCTCAAAAAAAGGATCGCGATCGATTAATTTTGAGTAAAGGGCATGCCGGAGCAGCAATCTATGCAGCACTTGCAGAAAAAGGATTTTTCCCGGTCAATGAATTGGCTACACATTATGCCGATGGTAGTCGTTTGTCCGGTCATGTTTCTCACAAAGGGGTACCCGGAGTGGAGTTTTCAACCGGCTCATTAGGACACGGACTGCCTGTTGCTACAGGGATGGCTCTTGACGCTAAACTGGAAGCTAAGGATTATAAGATATATGTAGTGATGGGTGATGGAGAATGCGATGAAGGTTCCGTATGGGAAGCCTCTATGTTTGCTCATCATCATAAGTTGGATAATCTAACGGTAGTAGTGGATTACAACAAAATGCAAAGTCTTACTTTCTGTGAAGATACATTGTCACTCGCTCCATTAGATAAAAAGTTTGAAAGCTTTGGATATAATGTATTAAGTATAGATGGCCACAATCATAATGAATTAAGAAAGGCATTTCGCACCACTTTTACCAATGGAAATCCAAAATTGATTTTAGCAAATACAATTAAGGGAAAAGGCATATCATTTATGGAGAATAACATATTATGGCACTACAGAACTCCACAGGGAGAGGAATATGAAGCTGCTGTCAAAGAGTTGGAGGCTCAAAAACCATGAGAGATACATTTGTAAGAACGTTAATAAAAATAGCCAAAGCAGATAAAGACGTACATTTACTAACCGGTGATTTGGGATTTGGAGTACTGAAACCATATTGGGAACAATTGCCGGAACAATTCACCAATGTGGGTATCGCCGAACAAAACATGACCGGCATTGCTGCTGGGTTAGCTTTATCTGGGAAAAAAGTATTTACCTACTCCATTGGCAATTTTCCGACATTGCGTTGCCTTGAACAGATTAGAAACGACTGTGCATATCATGATGCAAATGTAAAAATCGTATGTGTAGGCGGAGGATTTGTATATGGCTCTTTAGGAATGAGTCATCATGCCACAGAAGATTTAGCCATAATGCGTGCTCTACCTTCTGTTGTAGTAATGGCACCAGGTGATTTGACAGAAGCTGCAGCATGTACCAAAGCAATATATGAACATCAAGGGACTTGTTATTTAAGATTAGGTCGTGGCGGAGAAAGAAAAATTCATGAATCGATTGCTAATTTTAAGATAGGTAAAGCCCTGAAAATTAAAGATGGAGAAAAGATTGTGATATTCTCAACCGGAGGTATTTTTGACGAAGCACTTGGCGCCGTAGAAAAGCTCAATAAAAAAGGAATCTACCCAGCTTTATACACCTTCCCGACAGTAAAGCCAATAGATAAAGAATTAATAATGCATTGTTCTAAAAATTACGACTTAATAGTAACCGTAGAAGAACATAATATTATCGGTGGCTTTGGAAGTGCAGTGTCAGAAGTATTAGCAGAAATAAGCTCCCCACGAGCTATTCAGATAAAAATAGGATTAAACGACAAATACTCATGTATTGTCGGCTCACAAAAATATCTCAGAAACGAATATGGAATGAGTGCTGGTAAGATAGCAACTCGTATTATGCAATATTTTGATTGCAATCCAATACTATAATTACCCAAAAAGAATTCATGTATCTTTCCAACTCTTCCTATGATTTATGAAGTACCGTAAATTAGCAAAGCTGATAGTCAAGATATTAAAGTGGCTATTCATTCCTTATTACATAAGAAAATAAATTTATTGGCAATCGCAAAATTAAAGAAACATTTTTCTTAATTTTGCGATTGCTGGTTTAAGAACACCGACAATGATTAAGAACAGAAAGTTAACAAAAATCTGATGGTAATATGGATAGCAAATTATGCTTTGTAATTCAACCTTTTAATGAAGAGTATAACCAACTTTATCGGAACATCTACAAACCTGCCATTGAAGATGGAACGGGGATAGCAGCGTACAAGGGTAGATGAGGATCCAAAAGTTACTATTCTGATTGATTCAATAGAGCAACATATTAAAAACAGCGTTATATGCTTTGCTGATATAACGGAAAATAATCCTAACGTATGGTATGAATTGGGATACGCTA
>JADHED010000933.1_pt1 | contig 28101 bp, 21 predicted proteins | sample 8952041 | NCBI WGS metagenome assembly JADHED01 (sample SAMN16124423, study PRJNA663239) | bioreactor sludge metagenome | isolation source: sludge (control) | place: India:Bengaluru | collected 2018-09-08
ATCGGCGGCGCCTTCGTCAAGTGCGACGTCAGCAGCGAAGCCGACGGCCAGGCCGTGGTGGCCAAGGCCGTCTCGCTGGGCAAGCTGATGGGACTGGTCAACTGCGCCGGCATCGCGGTGGCCGAAAAAACCGTGGGCAAGAACGGGCCGCACGGCCTGGCGCTCTACACCAAGACCATCATGGTCAACCTGGTGGGCAGCTTCAACATGATCCGCCTGGCCGCCGATGCCATGTGCAAGAACGAACCCGAAGCCACCGGCGAGCGCGGCGTGATGATCTCCACCGCGAGCGTCGCCGCCTATGACGGCCAGATCGGCCAGGCCGCGTACAGCGCCTCCAAGGGCGGCATCGTCGGCATGACGCTGCCGATCGCGCGCGACCTGGCGCGCAATGGCATCCGCAACATGACCATCGCCCCCGGCATCTTCGGCACCCCCATGATGTTCGGCATGCCCAAGGAAGTGCAGGACTCCCTGGCAGCCAGCGTGCCCTTCCCCAGCCGCCTGGGCACGCCCGAGGACTACGCCAAGCTGGCCAAACACATCATCGAAAACGACATGCTCAATGGCGAGGTGATCCGCCTGGACGGCGCGATCCGCCTGGCGCCGCGCTGAACCATCGCCCTGGCCACTCCTTGGCAGCTATGTTTCTTGTAGCTGTTTGTGGCCATTTGACGCTGGAAAGGGGCCGATTTGGCCCTGAATTGGCGCGGATCGGGCCTGTTTCGACCCTCGAAGAAGGCCGCTGACGCGTATTCAGACCATGGTGAAAGGAGCGCCGCCCGGGTACGATGGCGCTCCCCCCGTCCGGAGACGCCACCATGACCCATCGTTCCCCCGCGATTCTCGGTGCCATCGCCGTGGCCGCCCTGCTCGGCGGCTGCGCCCATTCACCGAGCCTGACTTACACCGTGCCGGCGCAGCCGGAAGGTTCGTCCGGGTACACGCAGAAGCCGGGATGGACCACGTCGAAGTTTGCCGTCGCGGCGGCCAATCCGCTCGCCACCGACGCCGGCTACCAGGTGCTGCGCGCCGGCGGTTCGGCGCTGGACGCGGCCATTGCGGTGCAGATGGTGCTGACGCTGGTGGAGCCGCAATCCAGCGGCATCGGTGGCGGCGCCTTTCTGCTGCACTACAACGGCCGCGAGGTCGAGGCCTTCGACGGACGAGAGACCGCGCCCGCCGCGGTGGATGAGAAGCTGTTCATCGGCGCCGACGGCAAGCCGATGCCGTTTTACGACGCGGTGGTCGGTGGCCGCTCGGTCGGTGTGCCGGGCACGGTGCGCATGCTGGAGGCGGCGCACCGGCAGCACGGCAAACTGGCCTGGGCCGAGCTGTTCAAGCCCGCCATCACGCTGGCCGAGGGCGGCTTCAAGGTCAGCGCGCGCCTGAACGCCCTGCTTGCCAACGAGAAGCACCTGGCCAAGGATCCGCAGGCCGCCGCCTATTTCTACGACCCGTCAGGCAAGCCCTGGCCCGTTGGCCACGTGCTGAAGAACCCCGAACTCGCCGCCGTGCTCAAGGCCATCGCGGCCAAGGGTTCATCCGCGCTGCTGGAGGGCGAGGTGGCGCAAGCCATCGTCGACAAAGTTCAGAAGCACCCGACCAACCCCGGCAAGCTGACCCTGGCCGATCTGGCCGGCTACCAGCCCCGCAAACGCGCGCCGATCTGCCACGACCATTCGGCCGGCGGCAAGGCCTACCGCGTCTGCGGCTTTCCGCCACCGAGCTCCGGCGCGATCGCCGTGGGCCAGATTCTGGGCATCCTGGCCAACACCAACGCCGCCGCGCTGCCGCTGCAGGGCGGCGTGCCGAACCCGGCCGGACCGACACCCTCGGCGGACTGGCTGCACCTGTACACCGAGGCGGCCCGCCTGGCGTTCGCCGACCGGGCCCAGTACCTGGGCGACCCCGATTTCATGCAGCCACCCGCAGGCAACTGGATGAGCCTGCTCGATCCGGCCTACCTTGCGGCGCGCGCGAAGCTGATCAACCAGGGCCCCGGCGGGCAGTCGATGAAGGTGGCCAAAGCCGGCGATCCCGGCGCGGTGAAGACCAGCTACGCGCCGATGCCGGACCAGCCCGAATACGGAACCAGCCACATCAGCATCGTGGACGCACAGGGCAACGCCCTGGCAATGACCACCACCATCGAAGACGCCTTTGGCGCCCGGCAGATGGTCAAAGGCTTCCTGCTCAACAACGAGCTGACCGATTTCAGCTTCGCACCCACAGATGCCGATGGCAAGCCGGTGGCCAATCGCGTGCAGCCGGGCAAGCGCCCGCGTTCGTCGATGGCGCCCACGCTGGTGTTCGACAAGGCGACCGGTCAGTTCCTGCTCAGTGCCGGCAGCCCGGGTGGCGCGCTGATCATCCACTACGTGGCCAAGACCTTGTATGCCACCCTGAACTGGGGCCTGAGTCCGCAGCGCGCGATCGACCTTCCCAATTTCGGCTCGCTCAACGGCCCCAGCCTGCTGGAGGAAAAGCGTTTCCCCACCGCCACCGTGGACGCGCTGCGCACGCGCGGCGCCGAGGTGCGCGAGCAGAACATGACCAGCGGCCTGCAGGCCATCATGCGCGGCACGTCGAACGGCCAGAGCGTGCTGCTGGGCGGTGCCGATCCGCGCCGCGAGGGCGTGGTGATGGGGGATTGAGGCGCAGACCGGCCCACGAGGGCTTCTGGGGCCGATTTCTGGCATCCAATCGACCCCCACCCAGCGTCAGGCGGCCACAAGCCGCTATCAATTCAGGATCATCCGGAGGCCCTGAAGGTCAGACATCGATCGCCTGGGCCGAGCCGGCGCGCTTGCGCAGCTCGAACTTCTGGATCTTGCCGGTGCTGGTCTTGGGCAATTCGCCGAACACCACGAAGCGCGGCACCTTGAAGCCGGCCAGGTGCTTTTTGCAGTGCGCCACGATGGCCTCGGGCGTGGTCTGCGCGCCGAATTTCAGCTCCACGAAGGCGCAGGGCGTCTCGCCCCACTTCGGGTCGGGCCGCGCCACCACGGCGGCGGCCAGCACGTCCGGGTGGCGGTAGAGCACGTCTTCCACCTCGATCGACGAGATGTTCTCGCCGCCCGAGATGATGATGTCCTTGCTGCGGTCCTTGATCTTGAAGTAGCCATCGGGGTACTGCACCGCCAGGTCGCCGCTGTGGAACCAGCCGCCGGCGAAGGCTTCCTGCGTGGCCTTGGGGTTCTTCAGGTAGCCCTTCATGGCGATGTTGCCCTTGAACATGATCTCGCCCATGGTCTCGCCGTCCTGCGGCACGGGCTCCATGGTCTCAGGGTTCAGCACGCGCACATCGCGCTGCAGGTGGTAGCGCACGCCCTGGCGCGCGTTCAGCCGCGCGCGCTCGCCGATGTCCAGCGCATCCCAGGACTCATGTTTGGCGCAGACCGTGGCCGGGCCATACACCTCGGTCAGCCCGTAGACATGCGTCAGGTCGAAGCCCATGGCTTCCATGCCCTCGATCATCGAGGCCGGCGGCGCGGCCCCCGCCACCATGGCCTTCACCCCGGAGGGAATGCCGGCCTTCATCGTCGCTGGCGCGTTGACCAGCAGGCCGTGCACGATGGGCGCGCCACAGTAATGCGTGACGCCGTGGGTGCGGATGGCGTCGAAAATGGCCTGCGCCTCCACGCGCCGCAGGCAAACGTTCACCCCGGCACGCGCCGCCACCGTCCACGGAAAGCACCAGCCGTTGCAGTGGAACATCGGCAGCGTCCAGAGGTAGACCGCGTGCTTGGGCATGTCCCACTCCAGCACGTTCGAGATCGCGTTGATCGCCGCGCCCCGATGGTGGTAGACCACACCCTTGGGGTTGCCGGTGGTGCCGCTGGTGTAGTTCAGGCAGATGGCGTCCCACTCGTCGGCGGGCAGTTGCCAGGCAAATGCCGGATCACCGCTGGCGAGGAAGGCTTCGTAGGTGGTGCGGCCGATGGGCGTCGCCTCGCCGGTGAACAGCGCGTCTTCCACATCGATCACCAGAACCGGCGTGGTCGATTGCCGCTGTGCCAGCGCCTGCTTCATCACCGGCGCGAACTCGGGGTCGACGATCACCGCCTTGGCCTCGCCATGGTCCAGCATGAAGGCAATGGTTTCCGCATCCAGCCGGGTGTTGAGGGCGTTGAGCACCGCGCCAGCCATCGGCACACCAAAATGCGCCTCCACCATCGGCGGCGTGTTGGGCAGCATCACGGCCACGGTGTCGTTTTTGCCGACACCGGCGCGCTGCAGCGCGCTGGCCAGGCACCGCGCACGCGCGTAGGTCTCGCCCCAAGTCTGGCGCAGCGTGCCGTGCACGACGGCCAGGCGGTCCGGGTAGACCTCGGCGGTGCGCTCGATGAAACTCAGCGGCGACATCGGCGCGTAATTGGCCGCATTGCGGGGCAGGTCCTGGTCGTAGATGCTGGGCATGGCCGGTCTCCGGTCGGGTGAAGCAGACACCGATTTAACCAAAAAGCGCGCCAGGACGGCGCGGGCCGATCGGTCAGAATAGCCCCGTGGCCATCCCCCAGTCGTTCATCCAGGAGCTGTTGTCCCGCGTCGACGTGGTCGAGGTGGTGGGACGCTACGTGCAGCTCAAGAAGGGCGGCGCCAACTTCATGGGGCTGTGCCCGTTCCATGGCGAGAAGTCGCCCAGCTTCAGCGTCAGCCCCACCAAACAGTTCTACCATTGCTTCGGCTGTGGCAAGAACGGCAACGCGATCAGTTTCCTGATGGACCATGCGGGCCTGAACTTCGTCGAGGCAGTGAAGGATCTGGCAGGCCAGGTCGGGCTGCAGGTGCCCGAAGAAGAGCGCAGCCCGCAGGAGCGCGAGCGCGCCGCCGCCGAGCGCCAGAAGCAGGCCACGCTGAGCGAAGTGCTTGAGAAAGCCGGCGAAGCTTGGCGCAAACAGCTCAAGACGTCGCCGCGGGCAATCGGCTACCTCAAGGGTCGGGGCCTGTCGGGCGAGATCGCGCGCCGCTTCGGCCTGGGGTATGCGCCCGACGGCTGGCACGGCCTGGCCAGCGTTTTTCCGGCCTATGACGACCCGCTGCTGGCCGAATCCGGACTGGTGATCGTGAACACCGAGGACGGCGGCGAGGCACGGCGTTACGACCGCTTCCGCGACCGCATCATGTTTCCGATCCGCAACGTCAAGGGCGAGTGCATCGGTTTCGGCGGCAGGGTGCTGGGCGACGAGAAGCCGAAGTACCTGAATTCGCCCGAAACCCCGGTGTTCCACAAGGGGCGCGAACTGTATGGCCTGTTCGAGGCTCGCCAGGCGCTGCGCGAAGCCGGTTACGTGCTGGTAACCGAAGGCTATATGGACGTGGTGGCGCTGGCGCAACTGGGTTTTCCGAACGCCGTGGCCACGCTGGGCACGGCCTGCACCCCCGAACATGTGCAAAAGCTGTTCCGCTTCACCGACAGCGTGGTGTTCGCCTTCGACGGCGACGCCGCGGGTCGCCGCGCGGCGCGCAAGGCGCTCGACGGCGCCCTGCCCCACGCCAGCGACGTGCGCACGGTCAAGTTCCTGTTCCTGCCGCCCGAGCACGACCCCGACAGCTACATCCGCGATTTCGGCGCCGACGCGTTTGCCCGTTGCGTGGGTGAGGCCACCCCCTTGTCGCGCTTCCTGGTCGAGGCCGCCGGCGAGGGCTGCGACCTGACCAGCGCCGAGGGCCGTGCGCGTCTGGCCAGCAACGCCAGACCGCTTTGGAGCGCGCTGCCCGAGGGGGCCCTCAAACGCCAGTTGCTCGGCGAACTGGCCGCATTGGTGCAACTCACCGCGCGTGAACTGGCCGAGGTCTGGACCGACCGGCCTGCTGCTTCACCTGCTTCGGGCAGTCCGACATCGAAGTATCAAGACGATAGCAACAGAAGACCATTTGGTGCTGGGGAATGGCAAAGATCGACTCGGAATGCCAATTCCGCGGTCCGCCCCGCCGGTCGCGCGCAGCCGGCCAGCCGGGCGGACCACGCCGCGCGCCTGCTGCTGGCCCGCATGGACCTGTGGGATGGCTTGTCGCACGAAGACCACGAAATGCTGTGCGCCCTGCCGTCGCCGCACGGGCCGCTGTTCGTCTGGCTCGATCACCAGTTCCACGACCATGGCGCACTGGCCTGGGGCGCGCTGCGCGACGAAATCGCCGGCCGTGAGTTCGAGGCGCTGGCCCTGCGGCTGATGAACAACTCACTGTCCGCCGCCCCCAATGCCGCAAGTCCGGACGATCCCGGAGAAACGCGGCGCGAACTATGGGACGTCATTACCCGCATGCACCTCGACCAGGTGGAGGCCATGAAAAATCAGATGGCGGCGCTGGCGTCCAAAGATGCCGGCGCCAGGGAGCGCTTCCAGGCCCTGAACGCGCGGCAGATTGAGCTCAAGGCGAGCCTGAGCAGGTCTTGAAATTCCACGCTCCCGGTATAATTGAGGGTTTGCTATCGGCAAGAGCGACAGCAGCACCTCCGGACCCGGCCCACCGATGCCACAGCGCGCACGACCGGCCACCCTGCCGCAAGGACTGCACCCCAAATGTTCGCCCACCCCCTTGCCTTCGAGGTCCGGCCCGTCCGGGCCTCTGTCAACCGCGCCGGGATGCCAAGGCGCTGATCGTCCACTTGTCCGTTTTGATGTTCTGAGGTGTTTCATGCCCGCTCAAAAGTCCAAGAAGCCCGTCACGCCCGCTACTGCCCCGGCCGCGAAAACACCTGCCAAGGCCCGCGCTGCCAGTGCCCCCAAGGCCACGGCCAAACCCGTAAAACCGGCAGCAAAGGCCGAACCGAAAGCCCGACCCGTGCCCGCATCGAAGACCCCTGCCAAGACTGAAACAAAGATCGCGCCCAAGACGGCGCCCAAGCCAACTGCCCGGACCGCGGAAAAGGCGCCCGCCAAGGCGGCGGTGAAAGAAACCAAGAAGTCCACCCCCATCGCGGTCGCCATCGAGCCGGCCGAGGTCGTCAAGAAGAAGCCGGGGCGTCCGCCCAAAGCCGGCGCCGAAGCAAAGCCCGGTACTGGCGCCAAGCGCGGGCCCAAGCCCAAGACGGCCGTTGACGCCGCATCGGCCGATGAACTCGACATGAACGACATCGAGGCCGACCTCGCCGGTGAACCGGTACCGGAGGCGACCGAAAAGGCCAAGCCGCTGCGCATGAAGATCAGCAAGGCGAAAGAGCGCGCGCTGATGAAGGAATTCGGGCTGGACGAGGCCGTCCTGTCCGAAGAAGACATGGCCAAACGCCGCCAGCGCCTGAAAGCCCTGATCAAGCTGGGCAAGACGCGCGGCTACCTGACCCACGGCGAAATCTCCGATCACCTGCCCGACAAGCTGATCGATGCCGAAACCCTTGAAGCCGTCATCGCCACGCTGAACGACCTGGGCGTGGCGGTGTACGAACAGACGCCGGACGCGGAGTCGCTGATCATCACCGACAACGCGCCGACCGGATCCACCGAGGAGGAGGCCGAGGAAGCCGCCGAGGCCGCGCTGTCCACCGTGGACAGCGAATTCGGTCGCACGACCGACCCGGTTCGCATGTACATGCGCGAGATGGGCACGGTGGAACTGCTCACGCGCGAAGGCGAGATCGAGATCGCCAAGCGCATCGAGGGCGGCCTGATGGACATGATGGAGGCCATCAGCGCCTCCCCGGCCACCATCGCCGCCATCCTGGAAATGGCCAACGAGATCCGCGAAGGCAAGGTGGTCATTTCTTCGGTGGTGGACGGTTTCACCAACCTGAACGAGGCCGACGATTACGTGGCCGAAGAGGATTTCGACGAGTTCGACGAAGCCGACGACGATGACGGCAAGGGCGGCTCCAAGGCGCTGACCAAGAAGCTGGAAGAGCTGAAGAACCAGGCGCTCGAACGCTTCGACCGCATCGCGACGCTGTTCGAGAAAGTCCACAAGGTCTACGACAAGGAGGGCTATGGCACGCCGGCCTACCAGAAGGCGCAACATGCGCTGTCGGACGAGCTGATGACGATCCGCTTCACGGCCAAGACCATCGAGAAATTGTGCGACATGGTTCGCGGCCAGGTGGACGACGTGCGCAAGAAGGAGCGCGAACTGCGCCGCATCATCGTGGACAAGTGCGGCTACCCGCAGGACCACTTCATCGCCGATTTCAGCGGTCGCGACAAGGCCGGCAACCCGGCGCCTTCGCAGTTGCTCAACCTCAGATGGATCGAAAAGCAGGCAACCGCCGGCAAGCCCTGGAGCGCCGTGATGGGGCGCAACATCCCGCCGGTGCAAGACCTGCAGCAGAAGCTGATCGACCTGCAGGCGCGCGTCGTGGTGCCGCTGGATCGGCTGAAGGACATCAACAAGCGCATGAACGAAGGCGAAAGCACCTCGCGCAGCGCCAAGAAGGAAATGATCGAGGCCAACCTGCGGCTCGTGATCTCGATCGCCAAGAAGTACACCAACCGCGGTCTGCAGTTTCTCGACCTGATCCAGGAAGGCAACATCGGTCTGATGAAAGCGGTGGACAAGTTCGAATACCGCCGCGGCTACAAGTTCTCGACCTATGCCACCTGGTGGATCCGCCAGGCCATCACCCGCTCCATCGCCGATCAGGCTCGCACCATCCGCATCCCGGTGCACATGATCGAGACCATCAACAAGATGAACCGCATCAGCCGCCAGCACTTGCAGGAATTCGGCTTCGAACCCGACGCGAGCGTGCTGGCCGAGCGCATGGACATTCCGGAGGACAAGATCCGCAAGATCATGAAGATCGCCAAGGAGCCGATCTCCATGGAGACGCCCATCGGGGACGACGACGACAGCCACCTGGGCGATTTCATCGAGGACAGCGCCAACACCGCGCCGATCGACGCCGCCATGCAGGCCGGCCTGCGCGACGTCGTCAAGGACATCCTCGACAGCCTCACCCCACGCGAAGCCAAGGTGCTGCGCATGCGATTCGGCATCGAAATGTCCACCGACCACACCCTTGAAGAGGTGGGCAAGCAGTTCGACGTGACGCGCGAACGCATCCGCCAGATCGAAGCCAAGGCACTGCGCAAACTGAAACACCCCAGCCGCTCCGACAAGCTGCGTAGCTTTATTGACACGATTTAGGGGTAAACCCCTGACAAAACTTGGACAGTCGGTAAACCGTTTGTTAAAGTGCCACGTTGAGGTAGGGCCCGATCGCCATTTTGGATAAGGGTGTTCAAGTCCTCTAGACCATTATTCGATTCAAGGAAATCACATGAAACTCAAGCTCGCTTTGCTCGCCCTGATCGCTGGCGCCTCCATGGTTGCTCAGGCCCAGACCCCCGCCGCTTCCGCCCCGACCCGCGCTGAAGTGAAGAAAGAAACCGCTGCTGCCAACAAGGGCGGCGCGCTGGACAACCCCGACAAGGACGGCTCCAGCAAGGTTGCCAAGCCGGTCAAGTCCGACAAGACCCGTGCCGATGTGAAGAAAGAAACCGCTGCTGCCAACAAGGGCGGCGCGCTGGACAATCCGGACAAGGACGGTTCGGGCAAGGTTGCCAAGCCGGTCAAGTCCGACAAGACCCGCGCTGAAGTGAAGAAGGAAACCGCCGACGCCAACAAGGCCGGCAAGATCGAGACCAACCCTGGTCAGCCGAAGAACTGATCGCTGACGTTATTCAGCAGATCCCAAAAGGGGCCCATCGGGCCCCTTTTCAATTGGCACCGGAATTGACGGCGCCACCGACCTGGACCAGCGCGACTCCCGACACCTATCGCCCCGGCGACAGGCAGAAGTAGCGAGTCAATCGATGATTTTTGCCGTCATCCTGAAAGCCCTCCATCCACTGCGAGCAAACCATGGCCCATCTGAACGTTTTTGCCCTTATTCCTGTGCGGAGACTGCTCTCGTTGGCCTCGGCAGGCGGCCTGCTGATCGGCTGCGCCAGCGCGCCCCAGGTCGACATCCCGACCACGGTGCCCGAGCTTCGCCCCGGCATCCTGATCGGCTATCTGCCCCGCGCCGCCTTGCCCGACAGCCTGGCGCTGCTACCGCCTCCCCCGGCGCCCGGATCGCCCGCCCAAGCCGCCGACGAGGCAGCGTTCCTGGCCACGGTTCCGCTGCGGGGCAGTCCCCGCTGGAACCTGGCCGCCAGCGACGCCAACCTGGTCTTCCCGAAGGCTGCGGACGCCTTTGCCTGCGCGTTGAACGCGCCCATTGGCCCGGAAGCGACGCCCAATCTGTACATGTTGCTGCGCCGCAGCCTGACCGACGCCGGGTTGGCCACCTACGCCGCAAAAGACCATTACAAGCGCACACGGCCCTTTGTCGCCAATAAAGCGCCGACTTGCACCCCGAATGAGGAGCCCATGCTGAGCAAGGACGGCTCTTATCCGTCCGGCCATTCGTCGCTCGGTTGGGCTTGGGCGCTGATCCTGACCGAGGTGGCGCCCGAACGCACCAACCAGTTGCTCGAACGCGGCCTGGCGTTCGGTCAAAGCCGCGTGATCTGCGGCGTGCACTGGCAAAGTGACGTGACGCAAGGCCGGGTCATCGGCGCCGGCACCGTCGCGCGCTTGCGGGCCGACCCGGTCTACAACGCGCAGCTCGAAAAGGCGCGCCAGGAACTGGCGTCCGCGCGCGCCAAGGGCCTGAAACCGCAAGGTGACTGTACCGCCGAGGCTGCTGCGCTGAAGCACTGACCAGGACGCGCCCGGTCGAAGGCCGGTTCTTGGCTGCGCCCGGCGATCCGGCGTGTCCGCCCAATTGGGCCCGTCCCCTTGGAGGACGGTTGATATTGGCCCCCATGCGCCTGGCCGCGTTTACACTGGCTCCGGCGCGAGCAGTCTGCAAGGACCCGGCTGGCGACACCGATCCACCCGCCGTGAAAGACGCGTGCAATGACCACCTCCAGGACGAACAAACCGTTTTCGATGATCCGCGAGTTCCATCTCGCGGACTGGTTCACGCTGGGCAACGCGGTCTGCGGCACCGGCGCGCTGTTTTCGGTCATGTCCTACCTGCAGAGCCGCGACGCCATCCACATCCTGTTTGCCTGCGCGCTGGTGCTGGTAGCCCTGGTTTTTGATGTGCTGGACGGTCGCATCGCGCGGTGGCGCCAGGTGTCTTCGGCTCTGGGGCGTGAACTCGACTCGCTCGCCGACGTCATCTCGTTCGGCGTGGCACCCGCTGTCATTGCGTACGGCTGCGGCATGCAAGGAGCCTACGACCGCATCATTTTGGTGTTTTTCGTCGCTTGCGGCGTGTCACGGCTCGCGCGTTACAACGTGACCGCCGAGGAACTTTCCGAAGGCACTGGCAAAGTCAAGTACTTCGAGGGCACGCCCATCCCCACGTCGATCTTCCTGGTGGGGCTGTTGGCCGTGGCGGCCTGGCAGGGGGCGATCGGCGCGAACCTGTGGTTCGGCGAGGTCTGGATCGGCGGCTGGCGCCTGCACCCGCTGGTCCTGCTCTTTGCGCTCTCCGGCTCCTTGATGATCAGCCGGATTCGCATCCCGAAGCTTTGACGCGGGATGCCTCGCCCGCGCCAAAGCGAGCGGTTCGGTCAGTTCAGGTCTTCGTCCTTCCAGAACTTGCTGCCCTCGGCGGCGATGCCCACCTTCAATCCGTTCTTGGTCAGCGTGTAGGTCACTGCCGCCCCCGTTGCCTGGCCTTGGGCCTGACCGGCTGAATCGCCCTTGGCGCCGGCCTGGACCGATCCACCCAATCCCGCAACCCAGCCCTTGTTGATGAAAGTTTCCAGGCCTTCGGCCGTGTTGAAGACGATCAGGGTTTCGGCTTCCGACAGACCGAGCTGCACGCCGGCGCTGGCCTGAGCCATCGCCATGAAAGTGTCCTTCTTCGTCTTGTTGTTGTGGGCCATGCCCTTGCCGCCCGCTCCACCCACCAGGAAGCTGATGCCCGCCGTGGTAAACACCGCGTAACCGGGCGCCTTGGCCACGGCCGCCTTCAGCGACGGATCAGCCTTGTAGAACTTGTCCAACGCGGTCTGAGTCGCCTTGCGGACTTCAGCCTGCTTCGCGGCCTTGTCGCTTTGTGCGAACGCGTTGCCGCTGACCAGCGACAGGATGACTGCCGCGGCGGCAAAGAATTGATGCAGTTTCATGGTGGCCTTTCAGTGAATGAAAAAAGATTTGCGGGCCAAGCCGGTAGCCAGCGGACCGCTTTCGAATTCTATGCCCCTTGATTCGAAAAGCCTGCCGACCCCCCGGCCTGCGAACGGTCTTTCAACGCCCGCCCGAATCGTTACGCCCCGCGATAGAGGCTACCATTCGCATCGAAAGCCAACACCCCGATCCAAACCACGAAAGAAGAAAAGCCTTGTCGACTTCACGATCGCTCGGCGCCTTGTCGCTCGCCCTGCTGTTGGCCGGTTGCGCCTCCGGTCCTCCGTTCATCGACGTGGTGCAGCCCGAGGCCGTGAACATGGCGGCACGGCGGGCGCAATTCGAAATGAACTGCCCGAACGTCACCACCACCATGCTCTCCCGGGAAACGTTGGAGCCCATCAGCTTCCGCTTTGGCGTCTTGCGAGCCGAGTACACCATCGGCGCCGCCGGATGCGGCAAGCGCGCCACCTACGTCGTGATCTGTCCGGACAACGGCTCCGGCTGCTTCGCCGGTGGCGGCCGCACCGAAATGCAGTAACCGGGCCGTGCGAGAACTGGCAGATCACCGACCCTCGGGTCGTTCGACGCGAAGCATGCAAACTGTCCGCGGCAGACTGCGGCGGCTGCTTTCCGTCGGGCTTCTCGCGGGCGCGCTGCTGGGCGCCGCCTGGCCAGCCCTGGCGCAGGGCAGCGGACTGCCCGTCTTGCCCGGATTCCCCAAACCAGCGAACCCCGCAAAGACGGCCGACGCGGCGTCCGCCGCGAGCGCACCAAGCTCCACGAACGACCCGAAAGAACGTGAAAGACTGGCCAGCGAGCTGGCCGACATCCGTGCCTGGAACAGCCAGCTGACCGAAACCGATCTGGCCGCGTCGGTGCCGCCGGGCGTCACGCGCGAAGAAGCCGGTCAGGCCGTGCGAAAGCTGACCCAATGGGCCATCGCCAACGAGGGCAAGCTCAGGGCGCTCGACGGCATCGGGACCGCCCGCGCCGAACTGGCGGCCACGCAGGCCGCGAATAGCGCCTGGACCGGCCCGTCGGGCAAGCCACCGTTTTCAATCCTCCAGGTCGACGACTGGGCCCGAGACGCAGATTCACGACGCATCAAGATCGCCGCGCTCGAAGCCTCGAACCGCATGGCCGAGCGTGAAATGCTGCGCCTCGGAGACGCAGCAAAAAAAGCCGGCGGCGATGTGCGTCGGCTGGAAGAGCTTGCGCAGGCCGGCAAGACCACCGAGTTGGCTGCGCTCAATTGGCGCCTCCAGGCCGCCCGATGGGCCGAAAGCGCGGTGGGCGCCACCATGGCCGCGGTGCTCACCGATCAGCAATGGACCCGGGACAAGATCGCGGTCGAGCAGGCAAAACTGGAGTTACTCAGCCGCAAACTCGCAGCCGTAGCGGGTCAGGTCAGTTTCGGCGCGCAGGACATGGAACAGGTCCGCCGCATCGAGCAGACGCGCCGCGGCCTGCTGGAACGGGAAAGCGTGCAGGCGGTGACGGCCGTTCAGCGGCGAACCCGCGAGCACGAGGCCGCCGCGAGCACGCTCCAGAAACTGCAGACGGCCCTGCCGGCCACCAGCCGTGAACAGCTCGATGTCGCCGAGGCCCGCCTGCGCGCAGCCCGTGCGGGCCTCGAAACCGCCCGCCGTGACGTCGAAATGCTGACCAGTCTGGAGACCCTGTTGTCTGCTGAGCGGGTGCTGTGGGGCTGGCGCTTCGATGCGCTCAACGCCGCCGACGCCGCAGGGCGCCTGGCGGCCGCCGCCTCGCTGCGCAAGGGCCTGGAGGACGTTCGGGTCTGGAAGGCCTTTGCAGCGGGCCAGGTATCGGTGATCCAGTCGGAAATCGCCGAACAGGCGGTCCGACAGGAGCGGGTGGACCTGTTGCCCGAGGTGCAGCGCCACGAAGCCGCCGTGGCCGATGCGATGAACCAGCGCGCCCTGCGCATGCAGCAGGTGCAGGACGAAATCGACCGCATCGACCGCACCGTGCGCCGTTGGCTCGATGAGATCGGCGGTGAGGTCAAGGACCTGCCCTGGAATGAACAGGCCGCCCTGGCCTGGAACAAGGTCAGCGGCGTGGTGCAGTCGATCTGGCGCTTCGAGCTGTTCGCGGTGGAAGACACGATCGATGTCCAGGGCCGAAAGGTCACCGTGTCCCGCGGCGTGACCGTGGGCAAGAGCATCGGCGCGGCCTTGCTGTTCATCCTTGGCTACCTGCTGGCAGCCCGCCTGGCGCGTCGCCTGGAACGCTTGCTGGGCAGCCGCTTCGGCGTGGGTGCGGCCCAGGCGCGCACGGTACGTCGCTGGGTGCTGGCGCTGGTCGCGTTCATCCTGCTGGTTCTGACGCTCAACCTGGCCCAGATTCCGCTGACCGTCTTCGCCTTCATGGGCGGCGCGCTGGCCATCGGCGTCGGTTTTGGCACCCAGACCATCATCAAGAACTTCATCAGCGGCCTGATTCTGCTGATGGAGCGCCAGATCCGCGTCGGCGACATCGTCGACATCGATGGCACCACCGGTACCGTCACCGAGGTCAACCTGCGCTCCTCGACCATCCGGAGCTTCGACGGCATCGCTGCGATCGTGCCCAATTCCAACCTGCTCGAAGGCAAGGTGACCAACTGGACCATGAGCGACCCCCGTGTGCGCCGCGTGGTGCGGGTGGGCGTCGCTTACGGCGCGCCGACGGACGAGGTGGCACGGCGCATGCTGGAATGCGCGCAGCGCCATGGCCTCGTTCTGAAAGACCCGGAGCCCCAGGTGCTGTTCGAGGACTTCGCGGACAGCGCGCTGGTGTTTGCGCTGTATTTCTGGATCGACCTCAGCGCTGGCACCGCCGGCACGAAAGTCATGAGCGACCTTCGCTTCATGATCGAGAAAAGCCTGGCCGAAGGCGGCATCTCGATGCCCTTCCCGCAAAGGGATGTGCACCTTGATACCAGCCGGCCGGTTCAGGTGGAACTGACCAACCGGTCCACCTAGAAGACCGGCCACTTTGTCAGTCTCGCCGGCCGCGCCGGTTTGAGCAAGATCAAACATCCGATCGGTTCAGGTGTTCATCCGGCCGACCCGTTTTTGGCTTTGACACAGATCAACCGTCAGCTGGAGCCAGCCGCCTAGGATGCCCGCCGTGATACGCCGAAGTGTGTTCGGCAGTTCGGCGGTTGTTTCGCTGGTGGCACGGTTGCGTGAACAGCAGGAGTCGTTCGCCGGGACTGGCAAGACACGCATTTCCTGATGTGCCCCGGAGAACGAATGTGAAGCCGAACGAAATCCCCACGCCCGAGTCCGCCCCGGCGCAGCCTTGCGGCCAATCGTGCACCTGCCAACCTACCGTCGAAGCGGCATCGCCGCCCTCGCGCTCGCGTCGCAACGTGCTGGCTGCCGGCGGCATGCTCGGCATGTCCTCGCTCATGGGTGCTGCCGCGCTGATGACGCAGTCCGACGACCCGAAGGCCAACGTCACCTGGGCCGAGACCTTCCAGAAGAACTACCGGCTGATGACGCCGGAAGAAAAGGCCGAGGCCGCACAACGCCTGGCGGTTCGTTATTCGGCCGAGTTCCGCAAGGACGTGACAGTGTCGACCAAGGAGGCCCAGCCCGGCGTGCTCATGGGCTACGCGCTGAACATCCGCAAATGCATCGGCTGCCGCCGTTGCGTGCACGCCTGCGTCGAGGAGAACAACCAGTCGCGCGGTGAACGACCCGGCGAGAAGATCGAGTGGATCCAGGTGCTGCGCATGGAGCGCGGTGAATTTTCCAAGGAACGCATGGACCAGGGCTATCCCGAAGGTCTGGGCATCCAGGTCGGCGGCAATGCCTACACCCCGGCAGGCCAGGTGCTGGAGGGCCAGTACCACTACGACCCGAAGGCGGTGCCCGAGAAAGACGCCCAGTACATGCCGATCGCCTGCATGCAGTGCGAAAAGCCGCCCTGCGTCAAGGTCTGCCCGGTGCGCACAACCTACCGCGAAGGCGACGGCGTGGTGGTCATCGACTACAACTGGTGCATCGGCTGCCGCATGTGCATGGGCGCCTGCCCCTACTGGGCGCGCCGCATCAACGTCGCCCCACCGACGCTACCCAAGGAGGACATGAACCCGGTCACGCACTACCTGGGCAACCGGCCCCGCATGCGCGGCGTGGTCGAAAAATGCCACTGGTGCCTGCAACGCAGCCGCGAGGGGCGCTACCCCGCCTGCGTCGAGGTCTGCCCGGTGGGCGCACGCAAATTCGGCAACCTGCTGGACCCCGAGAGCGAGGTGAGCCTGATCCTCCAGCGGAAGAACGTGTTCCGCCTCAAGGCGGAGCTCAACACCTTCCCGAAATTCTTCTATTTCTACGATTGAGGAGCGCGCCATGAACAAACTGACCCGCTTCGTTGCCGACTACGTGGGCTATGTCCTCAAGGGCAGCCCGAAGTTCTACGCCTGGATGGGCGGGCTGTCGGTGCTCATCCTGGCCATGCTGTACGGGTTCTACCTGCAGAACACCGAAGGCCTGATCGTCACCGGCATGACCAGCCAGATCCACGAAGGGCTGTACTTCGCCAACCTCGTCTTCCTGGTTGGCGTGGCAGCTGGCGCGGTGACCATCGTCTTCCCCGCCTACGTCTACCACCACGAAGGCATGCACAAGGTCAGCGTGCTCGGCGAGATGCTGGCCATCACGGCCGTCATCATGGTGATGATGTTCGTGTTCGCCCACATGGGCCGACCCGACCGCCTGTGGCACATGGTCCCGCCCTGGGGCATCTACAGCCTGTCGTCGATGCTGGGCTGGGACGTGCTGGTGCTCACCGGCTACCTGATACTCAACATCGTCTGCGGCTTCTACTACCTGTGGTGCAAGTACACCGGCAACCCGATCAACAAGCGCTGGTTCATTCCGCTGGTGTTCGTCGCCATCGTCTGGGCGCTGTCCATCCACACCGTCACGGCGTTCCTGATCTCGACGATGCCGGCGCGCCCGATGTGGCACCACACGGTGATGCCGATCCGCTTCATCGCGACCGCGTTCGCCGCCGGTCCGGCACTGATCATCCTGATCTTCCTCATCGTGCGCAAGAACACCAAGTTCTGGGTCGACGACAGCGCCATCAAGCTGCTGGCGACCATCGTCACCTGGTGCCTGGGCATCGCCATCTTCCTGACCCTGTCCGAGATCGTGATCGACCTGTATGCCCGCACCGAGCACGCCAACGGCCTGTACTACCTGATGTTCGGTCTGCACGGCCTCACGCGCCTGGTGCCCTGGTTCTGGAGCTCGGTGGTACTGATGGTCGGCGCGTTCATCCTGTTCCTGATCCCCGCCGTGCGCAACAACATGAAGCTGCTGTCGATCGCCTGCGCCATGGCCTTCGCCGGCATCTGGATCGAAAAGGGCATGGGCCTGATCGTCCCCGGCTTCATTCCGACGCCGATCGGCGAAGTGACCGAGTACCACCCGACGCTGCTCGAATGGGTCATGACCGCAGGCATCTGGGCGTTCGGCTTCTTCATCCTGACCATCCTGCTCAAGGGCGCTATCGGCATCCTGAACGGTGACATCAAGCTGGCCAAGAGCCAGGCAGGCGCGTCGACCAGCGTGTCCGGCAGCGCCGAAACCCCCGCGAACGCATGACGGGGAGGCAGACATCATGAAAAAACTCACCTACGGTTCCATGTTGCTCGCCCTGTGTGGCGGCCTGCTCTCGTCCGCCCTGGCGCAACCCGCACCTGCAGCGCCGGCTGCGGCCGCTTCCGCCGCAGCGGCCACGCCCGCCCCCGAAATCACCTGCTTCGAGAGCCGAAAAGGCGCCTCCGAGGTCGTGAAAAAAGACCTCAAACCCGGCCACCCGAACGTGAAGTGCTCCACCCGAACCGGCGCCGTACTCTGGTGGGGAGACCCGTTCGATGGCACCGTGCCCATGGGCGACATGCCATTGATGGAAAAGTACGCCGGCAAGGCGATGGTGAAACCGCGCGCCGACAAGCTGCCCTTGCTGGCGGCCTGCGGCACCGGCTGCCACAACGGCGTCGTGCCGCCGGGCTTCCCGACCTCCAAGAAGCCCGTCCCCATCCCGACGATGGAGGCCATCATGCCGGACTCCAAGAACCTGCAGCACGGTCGCGGGCGCATCTGGTGTCTGGATTGCCACCACAGCACCCAGCGCAACAAGCTGGTGGACAACTTCGGCGATCCGGTCAGCATCGAGCAGCCGCAGTTGCTGTGCGGCAAGTGCCACGGCGACAAGCTGCGCGACTGGCGCGACGGCATCCACGGCAAGCGCATCGGCGAGTGGGCCAGCACCGGCAAGAAACGCTGGTTCACCTGCACCGAGTGCCACAACCCGCACAACGTGCAGGACGGTGAGCGCAACCGCGGCTTCATCCAGATCGCGCCGGAGAAGCCTCCGCAACTGCCCCGCGGCCTGACCGACGCCAGCCACGAGCTCCGGCATGGCGTCGCCCACTGACGCGCCGGCCCTGCCGGAAGACCCGGATCTGGCGCCGCTGGCCGGAACCGGCCGCGGTGACCCGACCTGGGTCGCCCCCGCGTTCACACGCGACGAGCAGACCCGCCATGTCGGCAAGACCAGCGTCTTCTTCGGCCCGCCGCTGGCCATCCACACGCAAGGCCAGAAGAACACGATGGAGATCAGCGGGCGGCTCAACCGAACCGCCGAGCGTTACCTGGAAATCCTCCGGTTGCACGGGCTGCAGCTCACCGAACCCGAGCGCCAGTGCCTCACCCACATCTGCGATTTCGGCTTCATGTCGCCGCTGGAGATCCGCGAGTTGCCCATGGAGGTCACCCTGACCCGCTTCGACTGCGAGGGCCTCGACAAGCCCGCCCTGGCGGCCAAGCTGCAGGCCGCGAGCTTCGCCGACCTCGTGGCGGTGGTGGAATCGCTGGGCTTCTGAGCCGCATGGCGCATGCCGCTAAGATCGACACCATGAACCGGTTTCCCTGGGATCCGGCCTACGCCGTGGGCCATGAAGCGCTGGACGCCCAGCACCAGCAATTGCTCGCGTGCTGCGAGGCGCTGGTCCAGGCCGACGAACCCGACAACGCCGGTTTCAACGCGCGGCTGAAGACCCTTCTCGCGCTGGCCGAAGAGCATTTCGACGCCGAAGCCGCCGTGCTCGACGGGTGCGCCTACCCCGACCTGGACGAACTGCGGGCCGAGCGCCAGGAGTTTGCGAATCTGGTGGCCGAGCTGGTCGCACCCGAACACTTCAACCCGGGTGAACTGCAGCGCTTCCTGGGCCTCTGGTGGGTGGGCCACATCGTCGGCTCGGCCGACACCATGCGCCTGTTTCTGACGCCCGCCAGCCCCTGATCGGGCCCCCACACGGTCTTTCAAGGCCTTTCAGAGCCTTTCAGGGGGCTTTTTTGGCATTGAATTGGCCTCTTCCCAGCGCCAAATGGCCACGAGCAGCTATCAAATTTGATTAGAAAAGGCCCGCTGTCGGCGGGCCTTTTCGGGGGGCAGGTTCGGCGATCAGCCCTTCTTGGCCACCAGCGTCAGGATGTCGTAGCTGGCCACCAGCTCGCCGTGCTGGTTTTTCACTTCCACGTCCCAGGCGACCACGCCCTGGCCGTTGCCGTTGGCGTCTTTCTTGTTGCGGTCGATCTTGCGTTTGCAGGTCAGACGAACCTGGATGCTGTCACCGATGGCCACCGGCTTGACGAAGCGCAGCGTGTCCAGGCCGTAGTTGGCCAGCACCGGGCCGGGCTCGGCCACGACGAACAGGCCGGCCGCGTCGGACAGCACCAGGTAGCCGTGGGCGATGCGCTGGCCGAAGGGCGAGGCCTTGGCGGCTTCGTCGTCGAAGTGCATGTAGAACATGTCGCCGGTCAGGTGGCCGAAGGCATGCACGTCCTCGTCGCGGATCACGCGGCTGGCGGTGAGCAGCGATTCGCCGATCTGGATTTCTTCGAAGTGCCGGCGGAACGGGTGCACGCCGGTTTCCAGCACCGCGCCGCCGCGCACGTATTCGCGCGTCACCGCCGTCAGCATGGTCGGCGAGCCCTGCACGGCCGCGCGCTGCAGCAGGTGCGTGACGGCGCGCAGGCCGCCCAGCTCTTCGCCGCCGCCCGCGCGGCCCGGGCCGCCGTGCTTGAGCACCGGCAGCGGCGAGCCGTGGCCGGTGGATTCCGCCGCCGAGACGCGGTCCAGCACATGCACGCGGCCGTGCAGCGCAGCCAGCGCCGGCACCATGGTCGCCGCCGTTTCGGGGCTCTTGGTGACCAGCGAGCAGACCAGGCTGCCCTGGCCACGCGCGGCCAGCTGCAGGGCTTGGTCGACGCCGTCATACGGCATCAGCGTGCTGACGGGGCCGAAGGCCTCGACGTCGTGCACGGCGCTGTTGGCCAGTGGCTGGCGCGCCAGCAGCAGCGTGGGCTGGAAAAAGGCGCCGTTGGCCACCCCCTCGCCCACCGGGGCGAAGCCGTCGCCGCCGCCGAAGACCACCTCCGCGCCCTGGCGCAGCAGCGCCACGCGCTCGGCCACGTCGGCCTGCTGGGCGTGCGAGGCGAGCGCGCCCATCTTCACGCCCTCGACCGACGGGTCGCCCACCACCACCTTGGCCAGGCGGGCGGCGATGCGCTCGGCCACGGCGTCCAGGTGCTGGCGCGGCACGATGGCGCGGCGGATGGCGGTGCACTTCTGGCCGGCCTTGATGGTCATCTCTCGCACCACTTCCTTGACGAAGAGGTCGAATTCTTCGTCGTCGGGCGTCACTTCAGGGGCCAGGATGGCGGCGTTCAGCGAGTCGGCCTCGGCGTTGAACGGGATGCTGTGGCGCACGACGTTCGGGTGCACACGCAGTTTGGCGGCGGTGTCGGCCGAGCCGGTGAAGGTGACCACGTCACGGCCGTCCAGGCGGTCGAGCAGGTCACCGGTGGAGCCGATCACCAGCTGCAGCGCACCGGCCGGCAGGATGCCGGATTCATTCACGATACGCACCAGGGCTTCCGTCAGGTAGCTGGTGGCGGTGGCCGGTTTGCCGATGCAGGGCATGCCGGCCAGGAAGCTGGGCGCGAACTTTTCCAGCAGGCCCCAGATGGGGAAGTTGAAGGCGTTGATGTGCACCGCCACGCCGCCGCGCGGCACCAGGATGTGTGTGCCGCCGAAGGTGCCCTTCTTGCCCAGCGACATCGCCGGGCCTTCGTGGATCAGGTTGCCGCTGGGCAGCTCGCCCGCGCCGACGTTGGCGTACGAGAACAGCGTGCCAGTGCCCCCCTCGATGTCGATCCAGCCGTCCACCCGCGTGGCGCCGGTGTGGGCCGAGATGGCGTACAGCTCTTCCTTGCGCTCGCCCAGGTACTTGGCCAGCGCCTTGAGGCGGGCGGCGCGTTGCTGGAAGTCCAGCGCCAGCAGGCCCGGCAGGCCCACGCGGCGGGCGTAGTCCACCGCCTCGGCAAAGTCCGGCGTTTCGGCATGGGTGTGGGCCACGGTCTGGCCGTTGATGGCGCTGCGCAAGGCCTGGGCCGGTTGCGCGCCGATCCAGCGGCCGCCGATGAAACTTTGAAGCAGGGTGGTCATGATGGGGATGGAAACAGGGTGGAAGAAGCCGGGCCGGGCCGAATTCGCCGACCGATCGGTCACGAATTATGATGCATGTTTGACGCCTGTGCCGCCCAATAATTGGCCTGAAACTCCGCCACATCGGCCCTCAGGCTGGCCCAATCAGCACTTCACTACATTTTTCCGGAGTGGCTCATCCGCCGAATCGCGCCTGCAGATCCGCAAACGACAGCAGTTCACCGGCCAGCGCGCTGGCCATCACCGTTGGCGGGCTGGCGATCCAGACCTGCCCGGGCCCCGAACGGCCCGGGAAGTTGCGGTTGATCGCACTGACCGTCACCTGAGACGCATCGGTGGACGAGCCCGGGCCGCAGTTGGCGCAGGCGCCGCACGACGGCTGCAGGATGCGCGCGCCCGCCGCCACGAAGGTGGCCTCCCAGCCCATGGCGCGGCAGTGGTCGCGCACGGCGGTGGTGCCGTACTGCAGGTACAGGTGCACCCGGGGCGGCACGGTCAGCCCCCGTGCCAGGCCCCAGGCCAGCACCGCGTGGTAGTGCTCGAAATCCTCGCGCTTGCCGCCGGTGCACGAGCCGCCGTAGGCGATGTCGACGCGTACCGGCTGCGCCTGCAAACCTTGCAGGGCCGCCAGCGCCACGCCGTTGCCGGGGTCGCCGGGTGCGGCGACCATCGCTCCGATGGCGGCGCAATCCACGCGCAGATGGCCGGCGTAGCTTGCGTCCGGGTCGCTGCCCATCCACGGCTCGATGGCGAAGTCCACGCCGCGGCGCTCGCGCAGAAAAACCACGGTGCGCGCATCGGGCGCCACGATGCCGGTGAGCCCGCCCAGCTCGGCGGTCATGTTGGTCAGCGTGGCGCGTTCGTCGATCGACAGCGCCTCGACCACCGGCCCGCAGAACTCGAACACCTTGCCCACCCCGGCCCCCGCGCGGATGGCCGGGTCCGCCAGCAGGTGCAGCACCAGGTCCTTGGCGGTGACGCCGGGCTTCAGTTCGCCCGCCAGCTCGACACGCAGGCTTTCGGGCATCGTCAGGCGCACCGCGCCCGTGACGAAGGCGTTGGCCATGTCGGTGGTGCCGACGCCGAAGGCCACGCATCCCAGCGCCCCGCTGTGTGGCGTGTGCGAATCGGTTCCCACCACCACCTGGCCCGGTAGCACGTAGTGCTCGGCCATCATCGCGTGCGAGATGCCAGCCACGTTGCGGCCGTCGTCTGCGGCGGCTTCGGCGTCGGTCAGCGTGCGGTGCTGGCGCAGGCCATGTGCGGCGGCGAACCCGCGCTGTGTCTCGCACATGGCCACCATGTTGGGCACCAGGCCTGCGCGCACATGCGCCGGGCTTTCGTCCATGTACGAACTGTGGTCCTCGAACACCACGATGGAGCCGGGCTCGTGCAGCGACACGGCGTCACCGAATTGCGCCTGCAGCATGTGCGCTGCCATGCCGGTGTAGTACTCGTGGATGAAACGCCAGTCGGCCCTCACGAAAGCGCCCTGCCCCGCCTGGGGCTGCGGGGGTGTGACCGGCGTGGCCAGCCGATGCCGCGCAATGATCTTCTCGAACAGCGTGCGTGGGCGGCCATCGTCCACGTCGTCGGGCAGGGGTGTCGCGCAGCCCGGGCGAAGATGCGCCTGCCCGAAACGCAGCAAGCCGCCCGCGCGCAGGATGGCCGCCGCCAGCGCGTCGCGTCCGGCCACCAGCTCGTCCACCGTGATCGGCTCGCCGCGGCGGATACGCGCCACCAGGTCGAGGTCGGTGGCGGTGAACAGGCCGATGTTGTCGGCGTTCTGCCGGTACAGCCGCTCGAAGCTCTCGGCAATCACCAGCCGGATGCCGGCCAGCTGCTCGGCGCGCGGGCTGTGCTCGCGCGAGCTGCCCTTGCCGTAGCGCTTGCCCGCCACCGTGACGGTGTAGCCGCCGGCCTGCACCGCACCCGGGCCCAGCGGCTGCGCGCCGTCGCGGGTGAAGCCGGTATAGGAAAAGCGCGCCAGCCGCTCGTCGTAGTACGACAGGATGGCGACGGGCGTGATCTCGTCGGTGGAGATGTCGTCGCGGTCCAGCCGCAGGATGCGGCCTGGTGCGAGCTTCAGGATGCGACCGGGCGCCAGCGGCAGGGTCGCCTCCGGCGCGCCGCTCATGCCGCCCCCACGCTCGCTCACTGCGTGTGGTTTGCTGCCCCCGGAGGGGTCCTTCGGGCCTTGGTGCGGCCCGGCGGCCCTCACTGCGGCTCCAGACCGGCTTTCTTGACCAGCGCAGCGTACTTGAGCAGCTCGCGCTTGAAGGCGGCCTGCGCCTGTTCCGGCGTGCTGATGGCGATGGTGTTGCCCTGCTTGGCCATGGTCTCTTTGACCGCCGGGTCGTTGAACGCGGCCACCACTGCGTCGTGCGCCTTCTTCACGGCGGCGGGGCTCATGCCTTTGGGGCCGAGCACCGCGAACCAGGCTTCCATCACGTAGCCGGTCAGGCCCTGTTCGGCAAAGGTCGGGATGTCGGGTGCGGCCGGCGTGCGTTGCGCACCAGCGTTGCCGATGGCGCGCAGCGCGCCGCTCTTGATGTGTGCCTGCACGCTGGGCAGTGCAGCCACGCCGAACTCCACCTGGCCGCCGATCAGGTCGGTCACCATCGGGCCCACACCCTTGTAGGGGATGTGCTTGGCCGTGACACCGGCCTCGTCCAGAAACATTTCCGCCGCCAGGTGCAGGATGGTGCCGTTGCCCCCGGAGGCGAAGTTGTACTTGCCCGGGTTGGCCTTGAGCAGCGCAATGAATTCCTTGGCGTTGGTGGCCGCCACCTTCTGCGGGTTGACCACCAGCACCATGGGCGTGCTGCCGACGATGGCGATCGGCGTGAAGTCGCCCGGCATGTCGAAGGGCAGCGACTTCAGCACGCTGGGGAAGATCACCACGTTGTTGGACACCACGCTCAGTGTGTTGCCGTCCGGTGCAGAGCGCGCCAGCGCCTGCAGCCCCACCACCCCGCCCGCGCCGGGCTGGTTCTCCACCACCACGTTGGCGCCCAGCGCCTTGCCCAACGCCGGCTGCGCGGCGCGCGTGATGGCGTCCACGCCGGAGCCGGTGGCATTGGGGAGGATGAATTTGACGGTGCCCGCCTGCGCGGCAGCCAGGCCCGGCAGGCCGGCAGCTGCCAGCGCGGCCAATGCCGCCATTGCATGACGACGGGAAACAGGAATGGATGTGAGGTTCATGGGGATGTCTCCGGTGCTTCGGCGGTTGGAATGAATTCGGATCAGGCCACCGCGCGTGCCACGCGCAGCGCCTCGATGGCCGCGTCGTCATAGCCCAGCGCGGCCAGCAGCTCGGTGGTGTGTTCACCCTGGTGCGGCGGCTGCAGGCGCACGCCCAGGCGCTGGCCGTCCATCGTGAACGGGAACAGCGTCGTGCGCGCAGTCTGCCCGGCGCGCGCGCCGTCGGGCAACGTGATGTCGGCCAGGCCGCCGGTGGCGTTGAGGTGCTCGTCGTCGAACAACTCTTCGGGCTTGCGGATCGGCGCGAACGGCAGGCCCACGCGCTCGAACAGCGCGGCCAGCGCCGCGGCGCTGTGATGTGCCAGGCGCTCGCGCAGGACGGGCATCAGCTCCGGCCGCAGCGTGACACGCTGGTTGTTGGTGCCGTAGCGCGCATCGGCCTTGAGGTCGGCAAAGCCCAGCGCGTCGCAGAAGGAGGCCCATTGCGCGTCGCTCACGGCGGCCAGGAAGATCTGCTCGCCGTCCTTCACGGTGAACACGTCGTACACCGCCCAGGCCGAGATGCGCTCGGGCATGGGCGCGGCGGGCTTGCCGGTGATGGCGTACTGCATCATGTGCTGGCCCACCAGGAACACGTTGTTCTCGAACAGCGCACTCTGCACCTCCTGCCCGCGGCCGGTGATGCCACGCTGGATCAGGGCGCCCAGCGCCCCGATGGCGCCGAACATGCCGCCCATGATGTCGTTCACGCTGGTGCCGGCGCGCAGCGGGTCGCCCGAACGGCCGGTCATGTAGGCCAGTCCGCCCATCATCTGCACCACCTCGTCGAGCGCCGTGCGGAGCTCGTAGGGGCCGGGCAGGAAGCCCTTGTGGCTCACGTAGATGAGGCGCGGATTGACTGCCGACAACGCCGCGTAATCCAGCCCGTACTTGCCCATGGTGCCGGGCTTGAAGTTCTCGGCCACCACGTCGGCGCTGGCCGCCAGCTTGCGCGCGACAGCGGCGCCTTCGGGGTGGTGCAGGTCGATGGCGATGCTCTTCTTGTTGCGGTTGAACATCGGGAAAAAACCCGCGCCCGCACCCAGCAGGTGGCGCGTGCGGTCGCCGTCGATGGGCTCGACCTTGATGACCTCGGCCCCCATGTCGGCCAGCACCATGCCGCAGGTGGGGCCCATGACCATGTGGGTGAACTCCACCACCCTCAGGCCGGTGAGCGGCAAGGCGGCGGCGGACGGTGCGGGCTGGGTTTCGGTGTTCATGGCCATCAGTCGCCGGTTCAGGCCACCATGGCGGCGGCAGTTGTCAGGGTGCGGGGCAGACCCGCCTGCGCAATCGTACCGTGCAGGCATTCGCCGTCCAGCCAGCCGGCCACGCGCGCGCGCAGGGCCAGCAACGCGGGCAGGTCGATGCCGGTGGCCAGCCCCATGCTTTGCAGCAGGTAGGCCAGGTCTTCGGTGGCCACGTTGCCGCTGGCGCCCGGCGCGTGCGGGCAGCCACCGATGCCGCCCAGGCAGGCGTCGAAGCGGTCCACCCCGGTCTGCAGCGCCGCGTACACATTGGCCAGGCCCAGGCCGCGCGTGTCGTGGAAATGGCCGCACCACAGCCGCTCGCCAACAATGGCGCGCGCCTTGGCGAACAGGCGCTGCACCTGGGCCGGGTCGGCGTAGCCCACGGTGTCGGCCAGGCTGACGCGGTCGCAGCCGGCGTCGAGCAGGGCCTGCATCAGGCGCAGCACTTCGCTTTCTTTGACTTCGCCCTGCAGCGTGCAGCCAAAGGCGGTGCCCACGCCGCCCTCCAGAATCATGGTCGAGCCCGCAGCGTCGCGCGCGGCGCGGATGCGGGCAGCCTCGGCCACCACCTCATCGGGCGTCTTGCGCAGGTTGGCCAGGCTGTGCGCATGGCTGGCCGACAGCGGCAGCACCATGCCGTGCGCCCCGCTGGCAATCGCCGCCTCGGCGCCGCGCAGGTTAGGCACAAGCACCGAGACCTGCAGCCCCGGCAGGGTTTTCGCAAAAGCCACCAGCTCGGCGGTGTCAGCCAGCTGCGGCAGCAGCCGCGCCGGCACGAAGGAGCCGACCTCGATCTCGCGCAGGCCGGCCGCGTGGGCGGCGCGCAGCCATTCGATCTTGCGGGCCGTGGGCAGCGTGCGGACGATGCTCTGCAGGCCGTCGCGCAGGCCCACTTCGCGAATCACCGCCCGCTGGGGCAGGTCTGGCAGGTTCATGGCGTCTCCGTTGAATGTGGGCGGGAGTTTAGGGATTCCTTGATCAATCACAAACGCAATTTCGGAACCGATGAATTTCCAATCCGGAATATCATCAGCCGATGCGAGACTTGGACCTCACCTCCCTGCGCCTGTTCGTGGCCGTCTGCGAGGCGCGCAACATCGCCCGCGCCGCCGAGCAGCAGGCGCTGGTGGGATCGGCCATCAGCAAGCGCCTGGCCGCGCTGGAAGATACCGTGGGCACGCCGCTGCTGGTGCGCCGCCGGCGCGGCGTAGAGCCCACCCCGGCCGGCGTGACCCTGCTGGAGCACGCCCGCGAGATGTTGGCCAACCAGGCCCGCATCGAGCGCGACATGGCCGCCTACGCCGCCGGGGTGCGCGGGCAGGTGCGCATCCTGGCCACGGCCTCGGCCATCGCCGAATCGCTGGCCGACGACGTGGCCACCTTCCTGAAGCTGCCCGCCCACCAGGCCATCCGCGTGGACATCGAAGAGCGCGTGAGCACCGGCGTGGTGGCCGGCGTGCGGGAAGGCCACGCCGCCGTGGGCCTGTGCTGGGACGCGGCCGACTTCGGCGGCCTGCACACCCGCCCCTGGCGCACCGACCAGCTCTCGGTGGTGATGCCACGCACCCACCCGCTGGCCAGCCAGCCCCAGCTGCTGCTGGCGCAGACGCTGGACGAGGAACACGTGAACCTGCCGCCCTCCAGCGCCGTGCAGCTGATGCTGCAGCGCGCCGCCGCACTGGCCGGGCGCCAGCTGCGCTGCCGCGTGGTGGTGGCCACCTTCGACGCCGCGCTGCGCGTGGTGCGCGCGGGCTTGGCCATCAGCGTGCTGCCCGCCGAACTGGCCCGCCCCTACGCCGACGCCTTTGACCTGCAGATCGTCCCCCTGGCCGACCCCTGGGCCCGGCGGCGGTTTGCCATCGCCACGCGGGCCGATGACACCCTCTCGCCGGCCGCGCGGCTGCTGGTAGAGCATCTGGGGGCTGCTGGACAGGTTCCGGAGCCAAATATTGACACTACTGTCCGGTAAATTTCCCCGATTTCAAAACAGCTCGGTCTGGGCATG